>Ga0335075_10001900_pt1 | contig 33970 bp, 27 predicted proteins | sample Lox_Sample_24_FD_206723 | JGI IMG/M metagenome (GOLD analysis project Ga0335075, IMG submission 206723) | Soil microbial communities from Loxahatchee National Wildlife Refuge, Florida, United States - Lox_Sample_2.4 | ecosystem: Environmental > Terrestrial > Soil > Wetlands | place: USA...
GCGAAAGTTGAAAAATCAATAGGTACATTTTCGACCTGTTTGGGACCCGATTTTTCCCCCTCTTCTAATCCCGCAAATTTGTCTGCTTCCTTGTCTCCATGCCTCCGTGCTTCCTTGCCTCCTTGCTTCGTCCCTCGCTCTTACTGCTCGTTCCGCCACACGCACCGCCATGCAACTTTATATAGGACCGCGTGTTACATACAATGTGGAGGCCATGACCACCTCCGACGTTCAACTGATGCTGGACGTGAAGGCGGGCGACGAAGCGTCTTTCGACCTTCTCCTGCGGCGTTATCGGACGCCTCTGGTCAATTTTCTGTTCCGCATGGTTCGGGACTCGGCAACGGCGGAGGATCTGGCGCAGGAAGTTTTCCTGCGGGTCTACCGCGCGCGAAAGCAGTACTCACCGACCGCGAAGTTCACCACCTGGCTGTTCCGCATCGCGACGAACCTGGCGCTGAACTCGATTCGCGATAATCGCCACCGGCAGATGGAAGATTCGATCGACGCGCCGGTCGAAACGGAAGATGTGGCGCCCCGCGAGTTGCCTTCGCGCGAATTGCGCGTCGATGAACGCATGATGGATCGCGATCGCTGCAACTTCATTCGCCGCGCCGTCGAATCGTTGCCGGAAAAGCAGCGCGCCGCCGTGGTGCTGCATAAGTACGAAGAGATGGATTACAGCGAGATTGCGAAGATTTTGGATTGCTCGGAAAGCGCGCTGAAGTCGCTGCTGTTTCGCGCCTACGAGACCCTGCGCGTGCAACTGGCTCCGCTTGTTTCCGTGCCCTCCGGCACGCAAGCGGCGCCTGCCCGGCCCGGTGCAGGGGAAGGAAGGACGTCATGAAGTGCGAGGAAGTTTCCCGAGAGTTGATTCCGTATCTCGATCGCCGCTCGAATTCAGCGGACCGCGCTGAAATCGAAAAGCATCTGCTGGCGTGCGACAGTTGCCGGACCCGCGCCGCAGAATTCCGTCAGGTCATGGGCATGCTGGACGAGGTTCCTGTCCACCAGCCGTCATTTGCCTTCGACGCGCGTCTCCGGGAACGAATTGCGGCCGAGCCCAAGCGTACCTGGTTCCGCGACCTTGTGCCACAGCCGAGGCTCGCCTTTGCGGTGGCACTGCTGCTCGCGCTCAGCGTTGTGACGGCGCGTTTCCCGCGCCACAACGCGCCATCGGCGCCGGCTCTGACGCCGGAACAGCAGTTCCAGATGATCGATCACCTTGGTGTGCTCGAAAATTACGATCTCCTGAGCAAGTCCGACGTGCTCGCGGAAGTGCCTGTCGCTCCAGTGCAGCCGGATGCGGATCAGCAAAATCAGCAGCCGGATGATTCCGGAGGCGGTCTGTAAACATGCTCTTGCGAAGGCTCATCTTCGTGGTGAGCTTGGCGCTGCTGGCAGCGCTTGCGGCGCAGGCTGTTCCGGCCATGCCTCGGGGAGCGCTGGTGTGGCAGGGAAGGCTCCGTCCTGTCAGCCAGGAACGTGTCCAAGCCAGGCCTCGCGCCGGACAAGCACGGCGGCAACAGCGCGTCCAGGCGCGCCGCCAGGCAAACAAAGCAAACCGCGCTGCGGCGAACCGCGCGGCGCACGGCTATCGCGGCGCGCAGGCGAACGGCGGATTCCAGCGCTTCGGTGGGGCCAATCATTCGGCTCCCGGCAATGCAGGGCAATTCAATCGGGCCGGGAATGGTGGGGTCGCGCGGCCTCCGAATCAGCAGTTTTTCAATCCAAATCCGAGCGTGGTGCGGCGCTTTCCGGCAGGGACAATGCAACGTCTGCGCCAGATGTCCCCACAGCAACAAGAGCGTTTCTTCCAGAATAATCAGCGATTCCAGTCTCTTCCGCCGGCCAGGCAGGCTCAGATTCGGCAGAATTTTCAACGTTGGAATAATCTTTCCCCTGCCCAGAAGGACCAGTTCATTCACCGCAACCAGGTGTTGCAACGCCTCAGTCCGGAGCAGCGCCAGCTCTATCAGAGCCAGATTCTTCCTAGGTGGCAGCAGCTTTCACCCGACCGCCGCCAGGTGATTATCGGGCGCCTGCATACGCTGCAAGGAATGACTCCCGACCAGCAGCAGAAGGCGCTGAACGATCCGCGCTTTATGCTGGGCCTCTCTCCTGACGAGCAGGGCGTCTTGCGCAATCTCAGCTCGCTGCGAAATCAGCCGCAAGAACCTCGTGTGGTGCCTGTCCCGAATCAGCAATAGGGCCAGGAAATAACAGTGACCTTACGGCCTCAGGAAAGGATGTGCAGTGTCTCGCAACGGTCTGAAATTCGCAGTACCAGTTGGCGTGCCGCGGTTTCTCTTACTAAGTTTCGCGCCACTGCAGGGCCAAGTAACAAGCGCTGGTTGCTGACGAAGAACGGTGCCACCAGAGATTGTGGTGCACGTGCTGATGCGCCGTTGTGAAACACGCATCGCTCGATAGTACCCAACGATTCGCAGTGCCTGTCCGCGAAAAATTCTTCGCAAATCTCTGAGAATTCTCTTGACACGCAACAGAACCCGCCTACAATCGGGCATCAAGTGGGAGAAAGTGGCGCAAAGTGGTAAACAGTTGATGGGCGTGGTAATCGTTGGATAGAAGTGGCGAGGGCGAGAGGCGAGTGAGCGGCATCGCAAACACGCCGGCCAATTCAGAGACCCGCTGGAAGCGGGACGCAATCAAGAAAATTTATGCTGCGCGGCTCTCATCTGGCGACCGTCGACGAGAAGGGCAGGGTGAAAATTCCTGCCGACTTCATGGTCGAGCTGCGCAAAGCCGGAACGAAGTTTTACGTGACCAGCGACTCGGGCGAATACGCGCAGGTCTACCCAATGAAAGCCTGGGAAGAAATCGAGCGCAAGCTGGCCAAGCTCTCGACGCATAACCGGGCCAAAAAGAATTTTCTGGCAAGGGCGAACTATTACGGCCAAGTGGTGGAGATGGATGGGCAGGGGCGAATCCTGATTCCACCGGTATTGCGGGAGTCGGCGGAGATGAAGGGCGAAGTGGATATGCAGGGCAATCTGACGTACCTGCAAATCTGGAATCACGCGCGATTCCTGGATTACATGAAACGCAACCCGATTTCGGCGGAAGACGAAAAGGCACTCGACGAGCTGGGCATTTAGCGTTTGAACGTGCTGCATACGCCGGTTCTGCTGGGCGAGGTCATTGAATGGCTTCGCATCCGGCCAGACGGGACGTATGTAGACGCGACGGCAGGCACGGCGGGGCATTCGCTGGAAATCGCACGGCGACTGACGACCGGCAAGCTGGTGGCGATGGATCGCGACGCGCAGGCGCTGGAAGTGGCTCGCGAGCGGCTGAAACAGTTTGAGGCGCAGGTGATTCTGGTGCACGCGGAATTCTCGACGATCGGGGAGGTCGCAAGCGAGCTGAAGCTGCCGCCGCTGGACGGAGTGGTCGCGGATCTGGGAGTTTCGAGTCTCGAGCTGAATAGCCCGGAGCGTGGATTTTCGTTTCGCGCCGCCGGTCCGCTCGATATGCGCATGAATCCGGAGTTGGGCGCCGCGGCCGACGACGCGCTGACGGCAAACGAGATTGTGAACCACTGGCCGGAAAAAGAACTGGCCAACCTTCTCTACCAGAAAGCCGATGAGAGGGATTCACGCAGAATCGCCAGGAGCATCGTACGGGCGCGGCCGATCCGCGACACCGCGCACCTGGCAACGGTTGTGGCAGGGGCCCGTAAAGCAAGGGGAAGGCAGAGACTGCAACCCGCGACAAAAACATTTCTGGCGCTGCGGATAGCGGTGAATCGAGAAGAGGAGGAACTCGGGCAGTTTCTTTCACGGACCCCCGCCACTTTGAATTTCGGAGGACGCTGGATCGTCCTCAGTTATCACTCGCTCGAAGATCGTCTGGTGAAGCATGAGTTTCAACGGCTCGCGCGCGAAGGCGGTTTCCGGCTGCTGACGAAAAAGCCGATTCGGCCCGGCGAGCCCGAAATCGAGGCGAACCCCCGATCGAGAAGCGCGAAGATGCGAGTGATCGAAAAGAATTGATCCTGCCTCAGGGCAGGGAAGCCAGCGCCATCCGCGACGGCGGACGGGCGATGGCTGGGAGCGCAGTCATGACGGAATATTACACGGTAAAGCGTATCGACAATTCTCGATTAGTCAGGCCTGCTGCGCCTGCGCAGTTGCGCGAATTCTGGCGCCGCGTTGCGGTGGGCGCCGCGATCGCGGGTTGCCTGATTTTTTATGTCTGGCAACACTTTGAGTGCATCCAGCTCCGCTACCAAATCGAACAGCTCGATGTGCAGCGCAGCCAGGCCGTGCAACTGAATCAGCAGCTTCATCTTGAGATTGCGACGTTGCGCGCGCCAAGCCGGGTCGACGCGATTGCACGTAACCGGCTAGGCCTCACAGTTTCTGTGCCGGGGCAGGTCATGCCGGCAAATGCGTCCAGCGAGACCGTGTTGGCGCAGGCCAGCCCGGCCGTGCAAACGCTTCAGCCGTGATTCACGGTGCGGCCGCATTCTTTCGGCTTTGAAATCATTCGAGGCTGCTGTACAGGGTTTCAGGATTTGTCCAGCCACGAGCGACGAATCCTGAATTGAAGATGGCCCAGCGCAATCTGCGTATCCGTTGGCTCGTTGTGTGGGTTCTCGCAGTGGCTTGGATGGTGGCGGTCCTCGCCCGCTTGAGTTACCTCCAGCTTTTCCGCTACAGCGAATACTTCGGCAAGGCCCAGCGCCAACAAGAACGGATTTTCGAGATCAGTCCGAACCGCGGCACGATCTACGACCGCAACGGCCGCGAACTTGCCGTCAGCCTTCCGATGGACTCCGTTTTCGCAGACCCAGCCGAAATCAGCGATCCGGAAATGGTCGCGCGCCTGCTGTCGCGCGTTTTGAATACTTCTGCCGACGATTTGGAAACGAAAATCCGCGCGGCGCACACTCCGGTGCGACTCGCGCGAAAGCTCTCGCCCGACACAGTTCAGCGGATCGACAACATGAACCTCAAGGGTATCTTCTTCCAGGAGGAGAACCGGCGCGTCTATCCGCAGCATGATTTGGCTGCTTCGGTGATTGGCTACGTCGACGTGGACGAGAAAGGGCTCGGCGGAATTGAGTATTCCCTGGATAAGGAAATTCGCGGGCGTCCGGGCAAGATGATGGTGATGGCCGACGGTCGCCGGCGCTGGTACGACCGGCGAGAGTCCGCTGCAGAAACCGGGTCAAGCGTTGTGCTCACGGTAGACGAAACGATCCAGTACATCGCGGAAAAGGAGCTCTATCGGGCGATTCAAGAGACGCATGCGATCCACGGCACGGTCGTGGTCCAAAACCCCAACAATGGCGAACTTCTGGCTGTGGCCAACTGGCCTACATTTGACCCCAACAATGCGGGCTCGTATCCTGCGGATTCGCGCATGGACCGCGCCGTCAGCGCGGCATATGAGCCGGGTTCCGTCTTCAAGGTGATCACGCTGACCGGGGCCATCGAGAATGGCGTGGCGACCCCGGATGATCTCGTCGATTGCCAAATGGGGTCCATCGTTGTCGCTGGACGCCTGATTCACGATCACGCACGCTTTGGCATTCTGAGTGTCCGCCAGATTCTCGAACATTCCAGCGACGTCGGTGCCATCAAGATCGCGCTGCGGCTGGGCCCGCCTCGGTTTTATGACGTTATGCGCCAGTTCGGCATCGGAGCGTTAACCGGAATTCTGCTGCCCGGGGAAAATCGGGGCTTGTTGCGGCCTTTGGAGGATTGGACGCCGAGTTCTATTGGATCGCTCGCAATGGGCCAGGAAGTAAGCGTCACGCCAATTCAGATCATTTCGGCGATATCGGCGGTTGCGAACGGAGGCATTCTGTACAAGCCCCGAGTGGTGAAGGAGGTTCGCGGCGGAATTCGGCCCTTTACGCTGCCGGGGAACGATCCAACGCGGGTCACAGATCCGAAAACCGCGGCCAGCCTGCGCGAAATGATGGAAGACGTGATCCTGGACGGCACCGGCAGGAATTTTGCAAATTTGGACGGCTACACGGCAGGGGGCAAGACAGGCACCGCCCAAAAAATCGATCCCGCAACGGGCCGGTATTCCAGGACCAATTTGACGGCCTCTTTCGCCGGATTTGCGCCCGTGAACAACCCGGCGGTCACAGTGTTGGCCGTGCTGGATTCTCCGCGTGGCGATCATGAGGGAAATGCGACGGCAGGACCGGTATTCAAGCGGATCACCCAGCAGGTGCTTGCGTATCTCGACGTGCCGCATGATGTGCCGGCTCCGTCAGACCTCGAAATGGCGAAGAATCAGCGCTGGCAGCAGAAGCCGACGGCGCTGGTGGTGGCAAACAAGGAAGCGACGGAAGCGCGGTTTGCAGCAGCCGTCGGGAAGAGCGGTCAACACGCCCCGCGGACCGTTGCCTTCGGCACGCCGGATTCAGTGGCTGTCCCGGATTTGAGTGGACAGACTGTTCGTGACGTCACCGAAACATGCACGCGTTTGGGGCTGGTACCGACGCTGATTGGCAACGGCATTGCACTTCAGCAGTTCCCAGCCGCGGGAACTTCGGTACTGCGAGGCGGTCAAGTAACGGTGCGGTTTGGCCGGCCCGATATCGGAGCATCGATCCATGGGAGCGCAAACTGAAGAATTCGACAGAAGGCGTTATTGAAATGGACGCAGAAAAAGTACACGCCACCCTACGTCGGCCGCACCCGAGCTTGGCGGAAGTGCTCGAAGGCGTTGAGGTGGTCCGGGTCACGGGACCGGCGCACGCGCGAATCGAGTCGATCGCATGCGACAGCAGAAGAGTTGAATCCTGCGGCTTGTTCTTCGCGTTGCGCGGGGAAAAGGCCGATGGGTTCCAGTTCGCAAGTCGTGCCATAGAGCGCGGTGCCGTCGCGGTTGCCAGTTTGCACCCACGGCCCACAGAAATCTCGCCGCAAATTGCTTGGGTCGAGTTGCCTCCCGGAAAAGATCGGCGTGGCCTTGCGATAGCTTCAGCGAATTTCTATGGACGCCCGGCGGACAGCCTCAAGCTCGTCGGCGTCACCGGAACGAACGGCAAAACCACAACGACTTTCCTGATCGATTCGATTCTGCGCGCGGCTGGCGCATCCACCGGCTTGATCGGCACGACGGGCTATCGAACGCCGAAAGCGAGCCGCGAAGCCCTCAACACGACGCCGGAATCGCTCGACCTGCAGCAGATGTTTGCGGAAGTTCGCGATGCGGGCGGCACGCACGTCGTTCTGGAGGCAAGTTCGCACGCGCTGGCCATGGACCGTTTGTGGGGCTGCCATTTCTCTGTCGCGGTCTTTACGAACTTGACGCGCGATCATCTGGATTACCACGAAAATCTTGAGGACTACTTCCAAGCAAAGCGGCGCTTGTTTGAAGGAACTGGAGCCGGTGCGCCGGATGTCGCCGTGATTAATGCTGATGACCCGTATTGCGATCGGTTAGAAGGTCTTGCACGTAAAACGATCACTTACGGGCTGAAAAGCGGCGCGAATTTGGTGGGGCGCGCTGTTTCACTCGGATTCAGCGGAACGGAATTCGTCGTCGAGTCGCCGGAAGCAAAATTGCAAGTTCGGTCACCACTCGTCGGCCGAACCAACGTTTATAACAGCCTCGCAGCGATTGGAGCAGGCCTCAGCCTTGGGATTCGCCCGCGAGCGATTGAAGAGGGAATTGCGGCACTTGATCTCGTGCCGGGACGTTTTCAACGCGTTGACGAAGGCCAGCCGTTCCTCGTGATCGTCGACTACGCCCATACCGATGATGCTTTGCGCAACTTGATTTCGACGGCGCGCGAACTGAGCCCCTCCGGGCGGATCATTACGTTATTTGGCGCGGGTGGCGAACGCGATCGTACGAAGCGGCCATTGATGGGCGAAGCGGCTGGATCGCTGAGCGACGCTGTTGTACTGACCAGCGACAATCCGCGCAGCGAAGATCCGTTGCTGATCATCAACGACGTCGCCGTCGGGCTGCAGCGAGTTAACGCAAAGTATCGCGCCGAACCTGATCGCGAGCGCGCTCTCGAGCTGGCTCTCGACGACGCACGAGCCGGCGATATCGTGCTGCTCGCTGGTAAAGGGCACGAGACGTATCAGGTGCTGCGCGACGGCAAAATAGATTTTGACGATCGTGAGAAGGCGCGCGCGATCTTGCGCCGTAAAGGCTATTCGAAGGAATAGCCGCAACCAGCTCGCCGCATGCTGTCTTGGCGGGGCACGGAAGATGCAAGACGAGTGGCGAGATACGGTCTGAGAGCGACGGGATTGAGCGATAAGCCAAGCCTGGCGGGGACGCGATGCAATGGACAGTTGTACAAGCGGCTGACACGTTGGGTGTGCGGGCTCCCTCGGGGCTCGACGCCATGGCCCGGCTGGCCGGTGTCTCGATTGATTCTCGTACTGTCGGCGCCGGAGAACTGTTCATCGCAATACACGGTCCGCGTCACGACGGACACGCTTTCGTTGCCTCAGCTCTGGCCGCAGGCGCCGGAGCGGGGCTGGTGGCACGAACGCGGCTTGCAGAATATCCGCCGGAGATACAGGCGAAGCTGTTCGCGGTCGACGATCCGCTCGCAGCACTGCAGCGGTTGGCGTCTTATGCGTGCGACAGATGGAGGAAGGCGAAGCCGGGTCGACTTGTCGGCGCCGTCGCGGGTTCCGTCGGAAAGACCACCACGAAAGAAATTCTGGCGGCGCTTGTGGCCTCGCGGTTCCGCGTATTGAAGACGCACGGAAATTTGAACAACGAATACGGGCTCCCACTCACGCTGCTGCGGCTCGATGAGACGTACGACGCTGCAGTGCTTGAGCTGGGGATGTCTCACACAGGCGAGTTGGCGCACCTGACGAAGATCGCGTCGCCCGACGTGGGCGTGATTACGCGCGTAGCCGTCGAGCACCTGGAATTTTTCGCGTCCCTGGACGAAATTGCGCTGGCCGAGCGCGAACTGATCGAGAACCTTCCCTGGCCGGCCGCGACCGCAGTCCTGAATGCCGACGACCAACGGGTAGCTCGTTTCGCCGATGTGGCGCGCGGACGCGTGGTCACATTCGGCGCGCACATGGGCGCGGATTTTCGTTCAAAAAATATCGAACACCACGGGCTCGAAGGATCATCGTTCGATTTTGTATGGCGCGGCGGGCGAGCGAGCCTCAATCTTCCTCTGATTGGCCGTCATAACGTCATGAATGCGCTCGGAGCGCTCGCGGGAGCAAGTGCCTGGGGGATTGGCGCAGCCGACGCGAAGAACGTGTTTACCTCCTTGAGACCCGCCGACAAGCGTGGCGAGGTGGTTCCCTTCGCAGACGGCTTCACCGTAATCAATGATTCCTACAATTCGAGCCCGTCCGCCTTGACGGCAATGATCGAACTTTTGGGCGCAACGCCCGGCTACAAACGGAGAATTCTGGCTGCCGGTGAAATGCTCGAGCTGGGCGACTCTTCCGCCGATTTGCATCGCGAGTGCGGTCTCGCCGCTGCGGAAAGACGCATCGACTGGATTGTCGGCGTTCGTGGGCATGCTGCGGAGTTCGTCCAGGCAGCGATTCGTGCCGGCTATCCAAAGGAGCGCGCGCGTTATTTCGAGAGTTCCGATGAGGCAGCGCAATTCCTAAAGACTTTCGTTGCGCCAGGCGACCTGCTTCTGCTGAAAGGCTCGCGCGGCGTGCGGATGGAGAAAATTCTGGAACTCATCGATGCGGAACATTCGCGCGTGAGTCGCAGGAACGTGCCCGTGGCCGAGGATGACGTCGCCGCTGAGCGCAAGGGGCGCGGCTGAGATGCTCTACTATCTTTTTTACAACCTGCTGCGCCCGCATTTCAGCGCGCTGAACGTCTTCCGGTACATCACGGTGCGGACCGCCGTCGCGAGCCTAACAGCATTGATTCTGACGTTGCTATTGGGGCCCTGGGTGATCGACCGACTCCGCGAATTGCAAGTAAAGCAATACATTCGCGAAGAAGGTCCGAAGAACCACCAGAGAAAAGCGGGCACGCCAACGATGGGCGGAGTGTTGATCGTCGGAGCGATTGTCGTGCCTACGCTTTTGTGGGCCGATTTGCGCAACGTCTACGTGTTGCTAGCGCTGGGTGCGACGTTGGCATTTGGTGCGATCGGTTTTATCGATGATTACAACAAAGTGGTGCGGAAGCGAAACCTTGGCCTGACGGCGCGGAAGAAACTCGGGCTCCAGATATTGACGTGTTTCGGCATTGCTGTTGTTTTGGCGGGACTTCAAAAGAAAACCGGTTATTCGACGGTCTTGACGGTGCCGTTCCTGAAAAAGCTTCACCCGGACCTTGTCATCGATTCGCTCCTCAGGCACCGGTTCGTGTGGCCGCTGGCTTTCGTACCGTTTTTTCTCTTTCTGGTGATCGTGATCGCCGGTCTTTCGAACGGAGTGAATCTCACGGACGGCCTCGACGGGCTTGCCATCGGCTGCGTTCTTGTTTGCGCCGTGGCGCTTACGGTAATCACGTATGTGGCGAGCAACGCGCGCTTTGCGAATTACCTCGAAATTCAGAAGATCACCGGCTCTGCCGAACTGACCGTGTTTTGCGGATCGCTCGTCGGTGCGTCGCTGGGATTCCTTTGGTACAACGCTCATCCCGCCGAGGTGTTCATGGGCGACGTTGGCTCGCTGGCGCTGGGCGGCGCGATCGGGGTCGTGGCTGTGATCATGAAACAGGAAATTCTACTGCTATCGATCGGCGGAATTTTTGTGCTCGAGCTGCTGTCGGTGATCATCCAGGTCGGTTCGTTCAAGCTCACGGGCAAGCGCGTCTTCCGCATGGCTCCGCTGCATCATCATTTTGAGCTGGGCGGCTGGAGCGAATCGAAAATCATCGTGCGGTTTTGGATTTTGGCGCTCGTGCTGGCGCTCTTTTCGCTGACCACTCTGAAATTGAGGTGAGGTGACGTGAGGCCCGGATTCGACCTTGAAGGCAAGCGCGTGCTGGTCATGGGATTAGCGCGCACTGGAGTTGTGGTGTCGCTGTTCAGCGCAGGTTACGGCGCGACGGTCACAGCGCTTGACGATAAGCCTGAATCAGAGCTGGCGGAGGCTGCAGCGAAGCTGCGCGGGGCAGGCGTGAAGCTGGTGCTTGGCTCGCACGATCCGTCGATCCTTCTCGATCAGGATCTGATCGTGCTTAGCCCGGGCGTGCCTGCCAATCTCCCCTCCATCGAGGCGGCGCGGTCGCGCGGGGTTCCTGTATGGAGCGAAATCGAGCTGGCTTGGCGCTTTTTGCGTGGGAAACTGGTTGCGATTACCGGCTCGAATGGCAAGACGACCACAACATCGCTGATTGCGCACATTCTCAAGACGGCGCGCATCCACACGTTAGTGGGAGGAAATATCGGAGTCCCTCTGCTCGCACTCGCTGAATCGTCAACCGATTCAACCGTCACCGTCGCCGAGATCAGCAGCTTTCAGCTTGAGACGATCGACCAATTCCGACCTGAAATCGGCCTGCTTTTGAACTTGACGCCCGACCATCTGGATCGCCACAGTTCGTTCGAAGCGTATGCCGCCGCGAAAATGCGCATGTTCGAAAATCAGAATGAAAGCGACGCGGCTATTTTAAATGCTGACGATCCCGAGGTCGCGCGGCGCATGCCTTCGCGGCCGCATGTCTACTGGTTCAGCCGGCAAAAGCGAGTCGTCTCGGGTGCATTCCTGAGCGAAGGGCAGATCATTTTCCGGATCGAGGGCGATGAGGTTCCGCTGTTGCAGCGCAACGAGATTCCATTGCACGGTGAGCATAACGTCGAAAACGTCCTGGCGGCCTGCGCCGCTGCGTGTATTGCCGGAGCCGATCCGGCGTCGATTGCGGCTGGCGTGAAGACGTTTCGCGCGGTCGAGCACCGCCTGGAATTCGTTGCCGAAATTCGCGGCGTGTCGTTCTACAACGATTCGAAGGCAACGAACGTCGATGCGAGTCTCAAGGCGATTGAGGCGTTTCCCGGACCCCTGATCGTGATTCTGGGTGGCAAGGACAAAGGCGCGCCGTACGGGCCCTTGCGCGAGCCGCTGCGACAGCGTGCGCGGCTGGCGGTTCTGATCGGCGCAGCCGCCGAAAGGATCCGCCGCGAGTTGGAAGGCGCCGCTACACTCGCAGATGCAGGTACGCTCGAACGCGCAATCGAAATCGCTATCGAATCGGCTCAACCGGGCGACGCAGTTCTACTTGCGCCTGCGTGTTCCAGCTTCGATCAGTTCGAAAACTACGAACATCGCGGCCGCACATTCAAAGACTTGGTCGCGCGGCTCGACCGGCAAAGCAAATCGACCAATTCGCGGGTCGAACTCGAGGTCGATAGAAGTCACGATTCGATCGCGCAAGAGGGTCACGACTCAAGGGTGCAAAGAAGTCACAATTCGATCGTGCAAAAGAAAGGCTAATCGATGCCGCGCAGCCTACAACCCGACCGGCAGCTTTTCGGCGCGACGCTCGCGATGTGCCTGTTCGGCGCCGTCATGGTCTTCAGCGCTTCCGCCGTTACGGCGCGCGACCAATATGGCAACGCGTACGTCTTCCTGATCCGCCAGCTTCTTTATATCGCGCTGGGGATCGGCGGCATGTTCTGTCTGATGAACGCGGACTACCGCAAGCTCCGCCAGCCGCGTGTAATTTTTACCGGTCTTGGAGTTACTTTCATCCTGTTAGTCGCCGTCTTCTTCCTCGATCGCAGTCACGCCACGCACCGCTGGATTCGCTTTGGACCGCTCAGTTTTCAGCCGTCTGAACTGGCGAAGCTGTTCATCATCCTTTATCTGGCGTGGTTCATTGAGATTCGCCGCTCGCCGCGAGGGTTGGGAATGAACGACCTCGTGCAGACGCTTCTACCGGCTCTCGGAGTCGTGGTTCTGGTCGTCGGCCTCGTTCTCGCAGAACCCGACATGGGCACCGCCTGCATGATCGCCTTCATCGCGGCAGTAATGTTGTTCGTCGCGGGGCTCTCGCTCCGCTACATCCTTCCGGTCGCGCTTGCGGCTCTGCCGGCGATCTATCTGCTAATTGTTCGCGTACCTTATAGATTGCAGCGCGTTCAGGCGTTTTTCTCGCCAGGCACCGACCCGCAAGGCCACGGCTTCCAACTCCTCCAGTCGCTGATTGCGGTCGGCTCAGGTGGTTTTAGCGGCGTCGGCTTGATGGAAAGCCATCAGAAGCTCTTTTTTCTTCCTGAGGCGCATACGGATTTCATTTTCGCAATCATTTGCGAGGAGTTGGGTTTCATCGGCGCTGTTGCGGTGCTTTCACTGTTCGCCGTTTATGGCTGGCGGGGATTCGTAGCTGCGATGAAAGCGCCCGACGATTTTGGCCGCTACGTTGGTTTAGGCATCACGACGATGGTGGTTGGCCAAGCTTTGATCAACCTCAGCGTCGTCCTTGGCCTGATGCCGACGAAAGGTATTCCGCTGCCATTCATCAGTTATGGCGGGTCGAGTTTGCTCGGAATGTTATTGGCAACCGGCGTGCTCCTGAACATTAGCCAGCACGCCGATGTGACGTGAGCGCGGATGGCTGGGGGGCGCGATGATGCCGGTGAGCCAGAAAACGCTGCTGATTGCCGGCGGCGGCACGGGCGGCCACGTCTTTCCAGGAATTGCAATCGCGCGTGAATGGTTAAGACGCGGAAGGGAAGCAGGAACGGTTTCAAGCGAAGGACGAACTGTCGTGGGACGAAGCGTCATGATTGTCGGAACCGAACGCGGGCTCGAATCGAAGCTGGTACCGCAGGCGGGCCTTCCGCTCGAATTGATTCGTGTGGCAGGACTCAAGGGAATTGGCGGGACAAAATTCCTGCGCAACCTCGCGCTTCTTCCAGCCGGCTTGTGGGACTCCGAACGTATCATTCAGCGCCACAAATTCAGCGCTGCGCTGGGAGTGGGCGGCTACGCCGCTGGTCCGATGATGCTTGTCGCTGCCATGCACCGCATTCCTTCCATCGTGTTCGAACCGAACGTCGAGCCCGGCTTCACGAATCGCGTTCTCGCGAACATCGCGACGCGTGTGGCCGTGGCACGCTCCGAAACAGCTGAAAAGCTGGGCCGCAAAGCCGTCGTGACCGGTTGCCCGATTCGTTCCGAGTTCTTCTCGATCGCACCCAAACAACATGGTCGACCGTTTCGCGTTCTGATCACCGGCGGCAGCCGCGGCGCTGCGCCCATCAACCGCGCGGTTATCGACGCACTCGAACCGCTTTCAGCCCGAAAAGGCGAACTTTTCGTCGTGCATCAAACCGGTGAGCGCGATTATAATGCAATCCGTTCAGCCTATGAGCAGCGGCGGTTTCCAGCGGAGGTTCTGCCCTTCATCGAGAATATGGCCGAGCGGTTTGCCCAGGCGGACTTGATCATCTGCCGCTCGGGCGCGATCACCGTAGCGGAAGTTTCCGCTGCCGGACGCGCCGCCATCTTCATCCCCTTCGGCGCCTCGACCGACGCGCACCAGATGCGCAACGCCGAAGCAATGCAGAACGCCGGCGCCGCCCGGCTGCTTCCGCAGGACGAGCTGACACCCGGGCGCCTGACCGCCGAAATCTTCTCACTCCTGGACCAGCCACAGCGACTTGCAGAGATGGAAACTCGCGCCCGTGCCCTCGCCCGGCCCCGCGCCGTTGAGGATATTGTGGACTTGCTCGAATCCATCGCAATAGAGGCGCCTGCAAGGGTCGCCGAATTGGCAGGACCTGCCGGACAGTTATCGAGAAACAGAATTCCGGCTGGGCTGAGTGAAGAGCAAAAGACCGAACAAGCAAAGGGTTCGCAATCATGAACGGGACATTTCGCAATTTCAAACGCATTCATCTGGTAGGCATTGGCGGCAGCGGAAATTCTCCTGTCGACCGGCTACGCCGTTTCAGGGTCGGATCTTAAACCTTCGCCCGTCACGGAGCGGTTGCAGAATCTTGGCGCCACGATTTTCGAGGGGCATAAGGCGGAAAATATCCAAGGCGCGCATGTTGTCGTGATTTCGTCGGCCGTACATTCCAACAACCTCGAAGTGGTTGAGGCCCACCGTCTAAAGATCCCTGTAATTCCCCGCGCGGAGATGCTCGCTGAACTGATGCGGTTGAAATTCGGAGTTGCTGTCGCTGGCGCCCACGGCAAGACCACGGCCACTTCCATGACCGCCTCCATTCTCGCAGCTGCGGGCCTCGATCCGACCTTCGTTGTCGGGGGCCGCGTGAATCACATCGGAGCGAACGCGCGTTTGGGCCAGGGCGACTACATGGTGGTCGAAGCCGACGAGAGCGACCGCTCCTTCCTTCTCCTGAATCCGATGATTGCCGTGGTTACCACCGTCGACCGCGAGCACCTGGACCAGTACGCCTCGCTCGAGGAGATTCAGGATGTATTTCTTCAGTTCGCAAATCGCGTCCCATTTTACGGAACCGTGATCCTGTGCGTCGACGAGCCGAACGTCGAAGCCATTCTGCCTCGCGTAAAGAGGCCCGTGGTTACCTACGGTTCGTCGCCACAAGCCGATGTTCGTATCAGCGATATCCGCCTCAACGGATTATCGAGCGAATTTCGTCTGACATTCAAAGGCGACGATCTCGGCCTATTCAAGCTTCCTGCGCCGCCGGGAATTCATAACGTTCGCAACGCTGCCGCGGCCGCATCGGTCGCGCTTTCCCTCGGTATTCAGCCGGACGTAATTCGCGCCGCCCTGGCAAAATTCGCCGGCGTGGGCCGACGGTTTGAAATCAAAGATGTGGTCGAAGGCGTCACCCTGATCGACGACTACGGCCATCACCCGGCTGAAATTCGAGCCACGCTCGAAGCGGCTCGCGTCTGCCGCTATAACCGCCTGCTCGTCTTTTTCCAGCCGCATCGCTACACGCGCACGGCGCACCTTTGGAATGAATTCCTACACTGCTTCGACCGCGCAGACATGCTGATCCTGACGGAAATCTATCCCGCCGGCGAACAGCCTATCGAAGGTATTACTGCCGAGCGGCTCGCAAGCGCGATCACCGCGACTGGTCATCCCAACGTGATTTTCTCGAGCACCATGCAGGGCGGAATGGAATACATACTGCGCGAGGCGCGTCCGGGCGACGCCGTCCTGGCGATTGGCGCTGGCAGCGTCGGACGCGTGCTCGATCAACTCGCGCTGCTGCTTGGCGCAAGAATAGCTTCGATCCATGCGGCTTAGCGACAACGTTCTGTTCGGTCGCCTCAAGGACCTCGGCGTCGAAGTTCGTTCGGGCGTTGATTTAAAGGAGAAAACTTCGCTCGGCATCGGCGGAACAACAGATCAACTGCTCATTCGCCGATACGAGGCGCTTCCCGACGTAATGAGGCTCCTTGCGGAACACAACGTTCCCCATCGGTTCCTTGGCGGCGGGACGAATGTCCTGATTGACGACGGTGAATTGCCCTGGATCATCCTCCATCTGCCTACCGCGCATCCCGGTGTCCAGATCGACGGCAACATTGCCACGGTGGACGCCTCGGCCGATCTGGGCGGCACAGTCACGTTCTGCGCGAAGAACGATTTGGGTGGCATGGACGGGCTAATCGGCGTCCCGGGCAGCATCGGCGGCGCCTTACGCATGAACGCAGGCGCTTATGGCATGCAAATCGGCTCTTACGTACGCGAAATTGAGCTATATCGCGCCGCAAAGCAGGAAATCGAGATCATTCGCGGCGCCGACATTCGCTTCGATTACCGGCACACCTCTTTCGCTCCGGACGACGTAATGCTTCGCGTAAAGCTGGACCTTCCGTCCAAGCCGTTTAAGGAGATTCTCGCTGGGATTAAGGTTTGCAACGAAAAGCGCCGCGCGAGCCAGCCCCTCAATCAGAAAAGCGCAGGCTGCATCTTCAAGAACCCTCCGGGCGGCTCGGCCGGCCGGATGATAGACGAACTCGGGCTGAAGGGCCATCGCGTCGGCGGAGCCATGGTCAGCGACCGACACGCAAATTTTTTTGTGAATGTTGCTGATTCCTCTTGCGCCGACATGCTCAAACTGATTGACTACGTGCGCGCGCGCGTACGCGACTCCTATGGCATCGAGCTCGAAAACGAGGTGATCGTCTGGCGAAACTAAAAGTCATGGACGCCGAGACGTTCCCGCAGGAGATTCTTGCGGACGAAGAGCCCAAGTATCTTCGCCGTCAGAAGCCGCTCGAAATCAAGCGCCGCAAATTTGGCCGTAGAGGTTGGAACTCCTTCTTCCGCGTAAGTGTTTGGGTAGGAGCGGGACTGGCCGGCGCTTGGCTGACGTATGCGGGAGGCCACTTTCTCCTTACTGCTCCGCAGATGGAGTTGATTCACCCCGAACAGGTCGGAATTTCCGGCAATCATTTCGTTTCGCGCACGGCCGTACTCGAAACGTTCGTCCCTGACCGTGGCAAAAGTATCCTGCGCGTCCCGATCGACGAGCGGCGCGAGCAGATCGAGTCGCTGCCCTGGGTCGAGCGCGCCACCGTTCGCCGCGCCCTGCCCAACCGCATCCAGGTCGATATCGTCGAGCGCACGCCCATTGCTTTTCTGCGCGAAGGCAGCAACATGTCCTTGATCGACGCATACGGCGTGATTCTCAACCCGCCGTTGCGCGCGGACTTCCATTTCCCCGTCGTCACCGGGATCTTTTCCGGCATGCCTCTCGACGAGCGCGAGAAGCGCATGCAGCTGTTCCAGGAATTCTCGCAACAGGTGGAAGACGCGCGGCCCGGTGCGATGAATCGGGTCAGCGAAATCGATCTTTCCGACGCAAACGACTTGACCGCCTCGGTCACCGGATTGCAGAAATCGACTTCAACGCTGTCCGATGGCTCGACAAAGACGGCGGACTTGCCGGTCACAGTTCATTTCGGCAACACGGATTTTGGCGGGAAATTCACAACGCTGGTGGACAATTTCGCGCAGTGGCGTGCAACGGCAGGGCAGGTCGATTCGGTGGATTTGCGCTTCAGCCGCGAGGCTGTGGTGAATCCTGAAATTGCGGCGGTCGCGCAGGTTCCGGTTGCGGAGCCGCTTCCACCAGCGCCGGCCGTTCAGCGTCATGTGGAACGCGCGCACCGCTCGTCGGTCGCTTCAGCGCATGCAAAACGGCATCGTCGGGTAGCGCATCGCGAATCGCCGTGATGTCGCGGGATTGTAACGTGAAGTTTCGTAGGGGCGGGTCTCAGACCCGCCCGCTGATTGGCTTTTGAACGGTTGTGGCGTCTTTGACGGAGCGGAGGATTTGACCAAGAAGGAACGGCACGTAGTTGCGCTCGACATCGGCAGCACGAAAACTTGTGCCCTGATTGGTGAAATGGACGACGATTCCGGCGTCAAGTTTGCGGCTCTCGGCGCGGCGGAATCAAAAGGCTGGCGCAAGGGCCAGATCGTCAATCTCGATCTCGCGGTCAGCTCGATTCGCCGCGCGGTCGAGGAAGCGGAAACCATTGTCGGCGTTCCCGTCGAGTCTGCCCTGATCGGCGTTGCCGGCGGGCACGTTCGGGGCGTTAATAGCCATGGCGGGATGACGCTCGGCACGCGGCCGCGCGACATTCAGCGCGACGACGTACGCCGTGCCATCGAAGCTGCGCGAGGCGTCTCCCTTCCCGAAGACCGCGAAGTGCTACACGTGCTTCCCCAGGAATTTTCGCTCGATAGCCAGGACAATATTCGCGACGCGATCGGCATGGTCGGCCAGCGCCTCGAAGCCAACGTCCACATCGTCACTGCCTCCGGCACGGCCACGCAGAATATCGTCACCGCGGTGAATCGTGCCGGCGTGCGCGTTGATGATACCGTCCTCGAACAACTCGCCTCCGCCGAATCCTCTCTCACTCAGGACGAGCGCGAGCTGGGTTGCTGTCTACTCGACATCGGCGGCGGAACTACCGAATTGATCGCCTACGTCGGCGGCGTCGTGCGCCTCACGGCCGCAATTCCCGTCGGCGGCGACCATTTCACCAACGATCTCGCCGTCGGCCTGCGCACGCCCGTTCCCGAAGCCGAAAAGATCAAGCGGCAGTACGCCAGCGCCTTCCGCACGTTGCATCAAGAGGATTTCTCGATCGAGATCGCCAGCGTGGGCGACAGGCCGCCGCGCACCGTGTACGCGCGCATGCTCTCGGAAATCGTCGAACCGCGAGCGCAGGAGTTGCTGATGCTGGTTCGCGACGAACTCCGCCGCGGCGGGGTCGACTCGCAGATTCCGGCCGGCATTGTCCTCGCCGGTGGCGGTGCATGGCTGCGAGGTTTGGTCGAGCTTGCCGAGAAAGCATTCAATTTGCCCGTGCGTGTCGCGGTTCCGCGCGGGCTGTCGCAAATGAGTGAAGAAGTCGAGCGTCCGGAGTACGCAACGGCTATTGGCCTTGTGCTCTACGGCGCGCGGACGCGGCGAGCCGCTGGTGCGCGGCCGGCTGGCTGGACCGGCAAGCTGAAAGCCCTGTTCGCCAGCCAGTGATTCGGTTTCGCGTCGGATCAACGCGCAGCTACTGAATCACGCATTCGACATTTATTGATGTAGGGGCGGGTCTCAGACCGGCCCTCTGGGGTGGTTTTTGTAGCGCCGGCGTCTCGCCGGCGATTTTTCGAGTCGCTGGAAGAGTTCGCAGGAGCGGGTCGCCTCCAGAAACAAGGGAGGCGGGCGGAGCATCGGAGAGTTTTCTGTACGGGTGCGGGGCAATACGGGGGCGGTTGCGCGGAACCGCCCCTGCGGGCGCAAAACGGGTTTTGGGATTCGTTCGGCCCCAGACGGCGAATCCCAAATTTATGCAGTTCGAAGGGGCAAATTCGGGGGAGGAAGAATGACGCCGAAAGAATCGGGCATTCGGGTTTCGTTCAGCAACGAAGAGACGCAAAATGGCGCGAAGATCAAAGTGATCGGGGTGGGCGGCGGCGGTTCGAACGCCGTCAACCGCATGATCCGCGCCAAGGTCGAAGGCGTGGAGTTCATCGCGGCAAACACAGACTTGCAGGCCCTGAAGCTCTCCGCCGCGCCGGTGAAATTGCAGCTCGGCGCGAAGCTCACCAAGGGCTTGGGCGCGGGCGCAAATCCTGAGGTTGGCCGCAAGGCAGCGCTCGAGGATACGGAGAAGATCCTCGAAGCGCTCGACGGAGCTGACATGGTGTTCGTCACGGCGGGACTCGGCGGCGGAACAGGCAGTGGCGCCGCGCCGGTGGTGGCGAATCTCGCCAGCGAATTGGGCGCGTTGACCGTCGCCGTCGCCACCAAGCCGTTCGCCTTCGAAGGCAAGCGGCGCATGCTGCAAGCCGAGCAATCCCTCTCGGAATTGATCGGCTGCGTCGACACCGTCATCGTCATCCCCAACGAGCGCCTGATGGATTGCGTCGAGAACGGCACCAGCTTCTTCGACGCGTTCCGCATCGCCGACGACATCTTGCGCCAGGCCGTGCAGGGCATCAGCGACATCATCACCATCCCCGGCATCATCAACCGCGACTTCGCCGACGTGAAGACGATCATGTCGGGCCAGGGCTACGCGGTGATGGGCACTGCCGTTGCCTCCGGAACGAACCGCGCCGTCGATGCGGCGAATCGCGCGATCAACAGCCCGCTCCTCGAAGACAACTGCATCCAGGGCGCGCAGGGCATTCTGATCAACATCACCGGCTCGTCGTCACTTTCGATCCAGGAAGTCCACGAAGCCTCCACGATCATCCAGAAGGCCGCGCATGAAAACGCCAACATCATTTTCGGCGCGGTGCAAGACGACGCGATGAAAGAAGCCGTGAAGATCACCGTCATCGCTGCGGGTTTCCGCGAGGTGGCGAACAAGAAGACGCAGTCGCGGCCTTCTTACCTGCCGAAGACCTGGAAGTCCGGACGCGAACAGACCGAGCCAACGCCCCTTGCTCCGCTCCCTCCGGCAAACGTCGTTCAGCAGGTGGCCCGCAACGTGGGAGAAGTCGCCCGCAATGTTGGTGAGGTCGCTCGCACCGTGAGTGAGTCCGTCCGCGACGTACCCGCGAACGATCTCGACGTGCCTACATTCCTTCGCCGTCAGGCCCAAAAAGCCTAGCGCGCAACAAGCTCGCGAGGGGCGGTCACCAGCCACCGCCCTTCACGGTTCCTGTTTATCGATAGCCCTGGATTAAGTGTCGTTGCGTTTGGAAAGTTTCGAGAAGATGGGCCCTCGGTATAAAAACAGTCCCAGCACAGCGTCCTCCACCGGCGCCCGGAAGCACGAACCCGAAAACAGCACACACAGTGAACCAGGATTTGCGCCGGGCTGGTGAGGTAGATGTGTCGGGCCGCGACCAACAAAGCCGCGCCTGCAGCAATCGCCACCGCGAAAACCGTCCGATACATCTCGCTGCTGAAATTTCCCGGTCGACCTTTCCGTGCGGCATAGGCGACCGCGCCGGCGATCACAAGACAAAGAATAATCGCGATCACATCAATTACTTCAAGAGCGATCAGCAGACCGTGGCTTCGACATGTGGGGATTACCCTTAACAACCGAAGAGCCTAAGGGGTGTTGCAGTTCCTTTACGTCCTCTGCTTCCTTTGCCTCCTCTACCTCACTTAATTTCGCACTGCTGTTGCTGCTTCCGCTGCCGCGATCCGTTTCGTATACATCGGGAACTTTGCCGCCAGCCCAGCCACTTCTTCGCGTATGCGCTTTTCCGTCGCCTCGTCACCAAGGCGATCGAGCACCTCGCCGATCCATCCGGCGATTTTTTCCATCTCAGCTTCGCGCATGCCGCGCGTCGTTACCGCAGGCGTGCCGACGCGAATGCCTCCCGCCTTCATCGGCGGCAGCGGATCGAATGGAATCGCATTCTTGTTGACGGTGATCCCAGCGCGGTCGAACGCAGGCTGCGCGACGCTGCCCACAAGCCCTCGCGAATTGATGTCGATCAGGAACAGGTGATTGTCGGTCCCTCCGCTCACCACGCGATAGCCGCACTTGGCAACGCACGCGGCGAGCGCCTTCGCGTTAGCCACCACTTGCTTGCCGTACTCGCGGAACCCAGGCTCCATCGCTTCCTTCAGGCAAACGGCTTTGGCCGCGATGATGTGCATCAACGGTCCGCCCTGAATCCCAGGGAAGAGACTGCGGTCCAGATCCTTCGCGTACTTTTCTCGACAAAGAATCATCCCGCCGCGCGGCCCGCGCAACGTCTTATGCGTCGTCGTCGAAACAAAGTCAGCGTGCGGCACCGGGCTCGGATGGACACCCGCCGCAACGAGCCCTGCGATGTGGGCCATGTCGACAAACAGCATGGCTCCAATCGCTCGTGTGATTTCACCCATGCGCGCAAAATCGATGATTCGCGAGTACGCGCTTGCACCCACGACGATCATTTTCGGCTTGTGCTCGTGCGCCATGCGATCGAGCTGGTCGTAATCGATCGTCTCCGTTTCGCGCGTCACACCGTACTCGATGAATTTGTACATCTTGCCCGAAAAATTCAGGGGGTGACCGTGCGTCAGATGCCCGCCATGCGCCAGGGCCATTCCAAGAACCGTGTCGCCCGGCTGCAGCGCCGTCATGTAGACGGCGATGTTCGCCTGCGTCCCTGAGTGTGGCTGCACGTTCGCGTGTTCGGCGCCGAAAAGCTGCTTCGCGCGGTCGATCGCAAGTTGCTCGGCATGATTCACATATTCGCAGCCGCCGTAATACCGCTTCGTGCCGTATCCCTCCGCGTATTTGTTGGTCAGCACGGATCCGGCTGCCGTCAGCACAGCCTCGGAAACGAAATTTTCCGACGGAATCAGCTCGATACCCGTCGACTGCCGGTGCAGTTCATCGTGCAGCGACTGCGCCAATTCCGGATCTACCTCTTCCACGCTGCGATTCATCCGATGCAATTCAGCAGTTTCTTTGGTCATAGTTCTCCTGACGAGGCAGAGTATAACGCAGGAAGAGTGCACGCAAGGAGCCACCGCAAGAGATTCGGACGAGTAGAATCAAGATGAGGCTTGGCATATCCAGTCCGATTGCCGGCCATACCCAGAAGAGCAAAGGAGAAATCATGGAAGAGCGATTTAGTATTTTGACCGCAGCACCCGGTGTCTACCACGCTATGCTCGGTCTCGAGACCTACTTGAAAGGATCCGGCCTCGACGACTCATTGCTCGATCTGATGAAGCTTCGCGCCTCGCAAATCAACGGCTGTGCCTACTGCATTGATATGCACTGGAAAGACCTTGTTGCGGCTGGCGAAAAAGAGCAGCGCAGGTATGGCCTCGATGCATGGAGGGAATCGCCGTACTACTCCGAGCGCGAACGCGCCGCCCTGGCTTGGACGGAAGCGGTGACGAACGTCCGAGACGGCCATGTCCCGGACGAAGTGTATGAGCAAGCGAAGAAGCAGTTCTCAGACAAGGAACTGTCGGACCTGACGTTGGCTGTGGCCGCCATCAACGCCTGGAACCGTCTGGCCATTGCGTCCAGAGCGTCAGCGGGAACTTACCAGCCCCAGAAGCCAAAAGAGATGAAAAAGGGCGCTTAGGCAGAGGGAGGGATTTTGCCTTAGCGAGCATGAGTGGAAACAAAGCCGATCACCAGGGGCAAAATCACTAAAGCGAGGATGAAAGCCATCAAAACCCACGCCGCGGGGCGGCCGAAGTTCAGCGTGTAGCCGAGACCGGACCGTTTTTCAACCAGCACAGCCGGATCGTCTGGATTGACGTAGAACATGCCCGCGCGCCAGCACTCGTCCGGCGTGCGGTCGCCGACGGGTTGGTGGTCAACGATGTCTGATTCCTCTCCCGAACGCGCCAAATTGGCTCCGCCCTGCCCCGTGCGAATTGAGATGGCGAAGGTAATGGCCACCAGCCCGACAGCCATAAGCAGAAATGCACCGATCGCCGGCGATTCGTTCGGATTCGCGCGGAGAGCGAGAAACGGCACGCTCGCGAAGCTGAACGCGATGAAGTACTGTACTGCCGTGAGAATCGCGGTATGTGCGTTACGAAAGCGTGATTCGGAATTTGCCGCTGGCCCGCTCGTGCTGATCTGGCGCGTCCAGTGTGTGATGCCGTAGGAAATGATCTCGAGAACGGCGCAGACTGCAAATCCGATCAGCAGCGGCCCGTAAACACCGCCGATCGAGCGCGTGGACCATCCGTTCGGCCGTCCGTTGATCCCCCAGTGAACGGGAAATCGCGCCGGGATGCGCTCCCAGTGTGTTTGAAGATAAAGCGCGGCGGCTCCCAGCAACGCAAACGGTCCAACTTGCAGCAGAGCGTGAATCAAGCCCGTGCTCCTGCCGGATTCGCCTGTGAATTCGTGGTCAGCCGCGGCGACGGCAGCGTGCGGCATCGTTTGTCCTCGCGCGCGCAACAAGGCGTGCGTAATGCCGGCCAGCTCCCAACCGATCCCGGCGAGAGCGATCAGCGGATTTCGAATGCCCACGCTCACAAAGACGGCGGCCAGCCCAATCAGAGTATGGACCCACACCGCACCGCGAAATCGCCGAACAATTTCCCGCGCTTCGGGTCTATCGCGAAACGACGGCCGCACGGTCACCGCAAAGAAAATGTCCGGCCGCGTGATTTCGGGTAGGTAATGGAAAAAGACGGCCAGCAGCAGGAGGATGGCCACAAGAGCCGCGAACCACGGAATTAGCGGCCTCTCGAGAGCGCCCTGAAACACAGCCGCGAATGTCGCAGAATTCAGCACGGGTCGTTCCCTTGATCCAGAAACCGCAATAGGCCCAGACGTACCAAGCGAGAACGATCCACGTCGATGAACCCGCTTTACCACGCTAGTGTGTGTGCAAATCGTGGAGGACGAGCGCCAAAACATCCTTCGGGTCGCGAAAAAGTGAACCCCTCGCCGCGAAGGCTAGTCAGAAATTGGAAAATACGCGCGTCGGAGCGGACGGCGTTCTTACTGCGAACCCACCTGAAGTTGATGCCAGTTGCCAGCGGGGTTCGGATTGGAATTTGAATTGACCACCTGTCCGAGGCCATTGACCCAGTAGTTGTTCTGCGTTCCGGTCCACACCTTGCGGAATTCGCCGGTCAGCGGATCAGTCGTCGGAGTCACGCCATTGATCGCGTCGTCCATCTTTTCAAACTGGCTTCGCTCCTGGTCCATGTGGTGCTCAAAAGCATTGGCCTGGTTTTTCATAGCCTGCATCTGCGCTTCGAACTGCATCTGCTGTTGCTGCAGTTGTCGCATTCTGCCCATTTGCCGTTCACGCTGATACTCCATACCTTCGGCATCCATCTGTTTTTTGTATTCCAGCCACCGCGGGCTGATCTTAAACGACTGCGCGCAATGACTAACAATGTCGCGCGCGGTAGCAACGTCCTCCGGCGTAACGATGTAGCTGACCAGGTCCGGCACAGCCCAAATGGGTCCGTAGTTAGCCGTCTTCACATAAGTGAACGCAATACGGGGCTGGCCATTAGAGTCGCAGCGATACGTGATTTGTCCGGTTGAGGACTCTTTTACGTCGGCGTCCTCAGGCATAGAACTCGGCGGGACGAATTGGGGAGCGGACGCATCCGGCTGGGGATTGCCGCACACGCCACTGAAACGCGCCTGCGCGTACAAGGCTGCGAATTCTGGACCGGTGTGATACTTGGCTACGATCAGCTGACCCTGCGCGCCCAAGTCGTACACTTCGCCCTCCCGGGTGTGATACGGCGGAGTGGGAGCCGCGTAGACCGGAACGCTCAGGTCCCCCAGCCGAATGGCAATCTTTCCATCTGGCGAATGCATGTCGACCATCGGACGGGCGTCGGAATAGCCCAGTCGAAACATTCCGCCCTTTACGGTCCAGCCCCGAGGAACATCCAGAGTGAAAGCATGTTCGAGAGGATCCTCATATTGCGTCCAAGCAACCGCACCGCTTGCGTGTGCCGATTTCTGTCCTGGCCTGGATTTAGCCTGGTTCGCAAAGCACGAAGGGCCAACGAGCATTGCCGAGCCCAAGATGAGGGAGATGATGGCGCCGTGCGTGGGCTTCATTGTGGTCTCCTTAACACAGTTTGACGACGCACGATTGACGTTCAACTCGTGCGAAACGCGTTCAATGAACAGACTTTGGGGGCCCGAATCTCTTTAGTCCGCGATTCCCTCTGACCTTCCGGATGGTCCCTCTTATACACCCACCGCTCGGCTGCCTCGACCAAATTGTTTTCTTCGCTGGATCCTCCCTCTCTCGGAATGACCAAACCCGTCTCGCGTCGATGCGAATCGAACTAAGCCCATGCCGAAGCGGAGCCATGCTCCAGGAACGTGACGCGAAGGCTTGAATTGTTCTGCGATCGAGCAGATGATCGAGCGCCAAGCGCGGGCGAGGCGCACAACGATTCGAGGTGCGAATGTGACCACACCCACTATTGCCGCCCCTGCTTCGAACCCAAAAACAGTTCCACATGCAGCATGGATCGTGCTGCGCATCGGCCTGATCGCTGGCACTCTCGACATAACGGAAAACATCATTTTCAACGCGTTTCGCGGCATCACGCCGAAGATGATCTTTCAGTTCATCGCAAGCGGGTTGATCGGGAACAAGTCGTCGCTCGCGTTGGGAGCGGCATCCGTCGCTCTCGGCGTCCTGATCCACTACTTCATCGCGACATGGTGGACCGCCGTGTATTACGCCGCTAGCCGCAAAATGAAGTTCCTGGTGCGAAACGCTGCGATCAGCGGGATTGTTTACGGTGGGCTCGTCTACATCGTCATGAATTTCGTTGTCCTGCCGTTGACGCGAGTCCCGCACGCCAAAGCCGCGATGACGGTGGCTTCTCGAGTGAGCGGTGTTTTGGCCCTGCTGTTTTGCATCGGCCTGACGATCGCTCTCCTGATCCGCAGAGCCGAACGGCTTGCCTGAACTGTATTCTTCCGCGCGAACTCTGGGTACCGCTTTCTGGCTCCAGGAATCTATCTGATTCGAGGAACCATAAAAAAATCGTGCTTGCTCCGCAAATTCACGCCGGCGTCCATTTCAATCGGTTCGGGTTGAACATAGTCAAAGCGCAAATGCCTTCCGATCAGGATCAGGTGAATTTGCATTTCTGTGCGCGCCAAAAAACCTCCAATGCAGTTTCGCGGGCCGGCTGAAAAAGGTATTGCGGCCAGTGCATGGCGACTTTTTTGGCTGCCTGCGCGGAAACGATCCGGATCGAAGCAGTCTGGCTCTTTCCACAGACTGGGACTGCGATGAACGTGGTATATCGAGACGTAGATCTCCGTGCCTGCGGGGATCATGTAATCGCCGATCGAGTCATTGGAAAGCGCTCTTCGGCTCACCATCCAGCCCGGCGGATATAGGCGCATCGCTTCTTCGATTACTTGCCGCGTATAGGGAAATTTCGTCAGGTCGTCGAATTCAGAAAACGCTGCCTGGCCGATCTCTTCAGACATCCGTTTGTCGACTTCCGGATGCTGCGATAGCAGATACCACGTCCAATTCAAGGTGCTCGCCGTCGTTTCGTGGCCGGCAACGACCATCGTGAGGATTTCGTCGATCAGTTGCCTCTCCGCCATGGGGCAGCCACTCCGCTGGTCGCGAGCCTGCAGCAGGAGCGCCAACGCGTCATCGGAAACCACCGGCTTTGTTCGGCGTCGTTTCATCACTTCGAGGACGACATTCCCCAGTGCTCTGAACGCTCTCGCGAAGGCCATATTCCGCACCTGGTCCTGGGTAAGAAGATCGAATGGGACGCGGATCTCCTCATAATCGTCGCCAAATATAAACCGCAACGTTACTTCCAGAACCATGGCGCTAATGTCCCGGGTAAGATTTACATCCGCGCCGTTTTGTGCCGCCGCTGTCCATTTCTCCAGCAACTTCACATTGGCCGACTTGATGAGGTTCGCGAACGGCGCCACGAACGGACGATTGAAAGCTGGTTGTATCATCCGTCGCTGTTGCTTCCATAGGTCGCCCTCGCTGGTCATCAGGCCATTCCCCAGGAGTAAAGACACGCGCCCGATCACGCTCCCTTTTGCGTAATTTTGCGGGTTGGCCACCAGAACGTGGTGAGCGAAATCAGGATTGCAGGTCACGTAAGCGGGAATGCCGTATATGGGTGCTTTGTAAGTGTCGCCGTATATTCCGAACTGCTGGCCCATCCATCCCAGGAGGTCGTCTGCGACCGTGTATTCTTTTTCGGGCCCGAAGGGTATGCGTACGCGTTTGGGTTCCACGACGGAACCTCCTTACGCGGGGACCTGTTATAAAAGTAACTAATGGGGACTTATTGCAATTGAGTTACTAGGGCCCGATTCTACCCCGGTTGTGGTTCGCCTGGCAAGCTGTTTCTAAGAGTCGGTCCGAAGAATCGCCCCGTTTAGGGTTTGCGGTGACTCGGAGCGCTTGCTGAGGGTTTTCCTTCTGCCCGAAAAAGACGGGTATAATTTGTCTCGTCGCATGCTCCTGGAACTCAGGTCGGCTGCGAACCAAAATTCCATAATCAAACAGGGGATGGCACACGTGGACGAGAGAAAGCTGCCGGCGCGCAGCGAAGACTTTTCCGAATGGTACAACCAGGTGGTTCTGCGGGCGGAGCTTGCCGATTATGCTCCCGTGCGCGGTTGCATGATTGTGCGCCCCTACGGCTGGGCTCTCTGGGAAAACATTACGGCGGGTCTCGATCGACGCTTCAAAGACACGGGGCATGTCAATGCGGCATTCCCTCTGCTCATTCCCCGCAGTTTCATCGACAAGGAAAAGTCTCACGTGGCGGGATTTTCTCCGGAACTGGCTGTCGTCACGCACGGCGGCGGCGAAAAATTGGAAGAGCCGCTCGTCATTCGACCTACGTCCGAGACGATCATCGGACACGCATATGCGAAATGGATTCAGTCGTATCGCGATCTTCCTGTGCTCATCAACCAATGGAACAGCGTGGTGCGTTGGGAGTTGCGCACGAAGCTTTTCCTGCGCACGCTCGAATTTTTCTGGCAGGAAGGTCACACCGCGCACGCGACCGGCGAAGAAGCGCAAGCTGAAACGCGGCAGATGCTCGACGTCTATACCGATTTCGCTGTCCGTGACGCCGCAATCCCCGTCATTCCGGGGCGCAAGTCCGATGCGGAAAAGTTTGCCGGCGCTGACATCACGTATTCGATCGAAGCGATGATGGGCGACGGGAAAGCTCTCCAGTCAGGAACTTCGCATAATCTCGGCCAAAATTTCGCGAAGGCATTCGAAATCCGCTATCTCGACAAGACCGGTGTTCTCCAACACTGCTGGACCACCTCGTGGGGCCTTTCCACCCGGTTCGTGGGCGCCATCATCATGGTCCATGGCGACAACCAGGGGCTAATTCTGCCGCCGAAACTGGCTCCGTTTCAGGCTGTGATCGTTCCCATTTACAAGACCGACGAGGAACGCTCTACCGTCCTCGAAACTGCGCAGCGGCTTCGCCACGATCTCGTCGACGCGGGCATCCGCGTCAAGGTCGACGAACGCGAAGGCATGAGCCCTGGGTTCAAGTTCAACGATTGGGAGATGCGCGGTGTTCCTTTGCGAATCGAGTTGGGTCCGAAAGATGTAGCCAAGGGTTCCGCCGTCCTCGCTCGCCGCGACAAGCCGGGTAAAGAAGGGAAATCGTTCATCCCGCAGCAGGGAATTGCCCTTGGCGCGGCGCACGCGCTCGACGAGATTCAGCAGGCGCTCTACGACCGCGCGCTCGCGTTTCGCAAAGCGAACACGGGTGAGCCGGCCGACTATGGCGAATTCAAGCAAGTCGTCGAGAAGGGCTTCGCCTATTCGTGGTGGTGCGGGTCAGCGGACTGCGAGGCCAAGATCAAGGAGGAGACGAAAGCCACCATGCGCTGCATTCCTCTTGACCAGACTCTTGGCGGATCGGTGCGCGAAGCTTCCTCTGGCAACTGCATCCACTGCGGAAAGCAAGCTGCCGAACGGGCGATCTTCGCGCGCGCCTACTGACCGAATTACTCGTCTTATGTAACTCGGCGCCTGACCGCCGGGTGGCCTCAATCGAGACCACACGTACCTCGCTGCGTTACGCTGTTGAGCGTTTTCCTGCTCACGAGCGCCAGCGCATCCTGACCGGAACCTTTTAGCGGCATAGTTCCGGCGACACTTCTCGGCAGCACGTTTACTCATCGCGAACAGCTACGGAGCGCAACCCTTTCCTCCAAATGATACTGGTGCTACCGTCGGAAAATCACCGCAGACGGAATCGTTTTATGGAGGTCCCAGTGAAACACCAGGCCGTGCAGTATAGTCAGCGCGGCGGATCGCGCGTTAGCCTGGTGATCGCGTTGCTGATCGTGGGGGCGATGATTTTTGCCGCCGTCAAGATCGTCCCGCCTTACTTTGCCAACTTTCAGTTGCAGGACTCCATGGAGAGCGAAGCTCGGTTTGCTTTCGCGTATCCGCCCAAAAATGCGGACCAGATTCGAAGTGATATTTGGCAAAAGGCACAGGATCTTTCGATCCCGCTGGACACCAAAGACGAGATCCATGTCGTGGAGAATTCCGGGAGCGTGAACATTTCCATCGACTATTCGATCCCGGTCGACTTGAAGGTTTATCAATTGACGCTGCAATTTCATCCCCACGCGGACAACCATACAATCTAGAATAAGATTCTGAAGCAGAAGGACTGAGCTCCGGGCAAACCCAGCGGTCGTGTGCTCAGCGGAATCGCGTTCCTTCAACTTCGCTCTCATAGGCGCGAAGTACTCGATTGTCCGGCTTCATCAGGTCGTCTCGGCACGTCTAACAGTGTTTTGCGGCAGTAAGCGCGTGCGGGGCTTTTGGAACCGGATTTGCACCTTTGAGTGCGTGTAGTAGCGGAGAAACGAGTTTGCGCATTCGAATCGCTCGAGGTTTCTGGACATCGCGTGTCGGAATTGCCGCGATGTGTGTCGCCCTGGCCGCGCTGCTTGCAGGCGCGTCGATCCTCACGTACTACTACATCCAGTTCGGCCGCATGGTCCGTGAACGCCTCACCGGACAAATCTTTCAAAACACTTCAGGCGTCTATTCGGCTCCCCGGCGGATTTACCCCGGCGAAAAAATGACCGAGCAGCAGCTTGGCCAGTACCTGCTCGATGCGGGTTATCAGACCGCTGCCGTTGACGGCTCTCCCGGAGAGGTGGACGAGTCCGACGATTCACTCGTGATCAAGCCCTCGGATGACTCTTATTTCCATGGTTCAAACGCGATCCGTGTCGATTTTTCGGGCCCTTACATTTCGCGCATCTCGGCCCTGCCCAACGGACAAGGCCGCGATTTCGCCGATATCGAGCCCGAACTGATCACCAATCTTTTCGACAATACCCGCGAAAAGCGGCGCATCGTTCCTTTCGACGAACTCCCGAAGAATCTCGTCAGCGCAGTGCTCGCCGCGGAGGATAAGCGCTTTTACGAGCATGGCGCCTTTGACTTGGTTCGCATCTTCGGCGCCGCCTTTTACGACCTGAGCGCCGGACGAAAAGCACAGGGCGCCAGCACCATCGATATGCAGGTCGCCCGCACCTTTTTCTTTTCCACCCGGCGCGTCTGGAGCCGTAAGCTCAAGGAAGCGCTGATGGCTTTCGAAATCGATCAGCGCTTTTCGAAACAGCAAATCTTCGAGCTCTATGCCGACGACGTTTACCTCGGCAACCGCGGTACTTTCGCGATCCGTGGATTCGGCGAAGCCGCCAACGCATATTTCGGAAAGGACGTCCGCAGTCTCGATTTGGGGGAGTGCGCTTTTCTTGCAGGAATCATTCGTGCCCCGAACCGCTATTCCGCGGCCGAGCACCACATGCCCCGCGCGATCGACGCGCGAAATCGCGTCCTGAAGGAGATGGCCGAGGACGGGTATGTCAGCAAGTCTCAGGTGGACGACGCCGAAAACACTCAACTCAAATTCGTCACCAGCGGTATCGCCAGCGGCATGGCCCCTTATTTCGTCGACATGGTCAAGGACCATTTGCTTTCGAGATTGTCCGAAAGTGATCTCGAAAACGAGAGTTTCCGCATCTACACCACGCTCGATCCCCAGCTTCAGGAAGCGGCAACGCAAGCTGTTTCCATCGGGATGGAAAGCGCCGACAAGCTTCTCGCTCGCCGCTACGCCATCTGGAAGAAACGGGGAGAAAACGTTCCCCCGGTCCAGTGCGCATTAGTCGCAATGAATCCGTACACCGGCGAGATCCTCGCTTTGGTCGGAGGCAGGGACTACGGGGAGAGCCAGTTGAACCACGCGCTCGCGCACCGGCAGCCCGGCTCTTCGTTCAAGCCTTTTGTCTACGCCGCCGCATTCAATAACGACATCACCAACACGCAGCCGATGGTGACGCCTGCCACAACCGTTGACGATGTCCCCACCACATTCGACTTCGATGGCAAGGAATACACGCCGAATAACTTTGACGAGGAATTCTTCGGCACCGTCACGGTCCATGACGCTCTAATGCACTCCCTCAACGTCGCCACGATCAAAGTGGCGCAGCTCGTCGGATATCAGCGCGTCGTCGATTTCGTCAGGCAGATGGGAATTACAGATCCCATTCTGGCCACGCCCGCTATGGCGCTCGGCACGTACGAGATGACGCCGATCGAGGTCGCAGCCGGATACACCGCTTTCGCCACCGATGGCACCCGCGCCGAGCCTCTCTTCATCCGCAGCGTCGTTACCTCCGATGGACGAGTCGAAGAGCAGAACGCTCCGCAGACGCGTCCCGTCCTCGACCCGCGCGTCGCTTTCTTGACCACCAGCTTGATGGAAGACGTCATCAACCACGGTACCGGTTACACCGTTCGCCAGATGGGTTTCGACGCGCCTGCCGCTGGAAAAACGGGAACCTCGCACGACGGTTGGTTTGCGGGTTATACGTCCAAGCTGCTTTGTGTAGTGTGGGTTGGCTTCGACGACAATCGCGATCTTAATCTTGCGGGAGCAGAATCCGCCGCGCCCGTTTGGGCCGAATTTATGAAGCGCGCGATCCAGCTGCCGGACTACCGCAATCCGCAGCCCTTCCAACCGCCCCCCGGAATGGTCGAGGATCTGGTCGACGCCGACACCGGCCAGCTCGCCACGCCGCTTTGCCCCAAGACAGCAAACGAGTACTTCATCGCCGGCAGTCAGCCAACGGAATACTGCCAGGAGCATGGTGGCATCCAGGCCGCGCAGTCAGGCGGCGGTTCCTGGCTTTCTCGGCTGTTTGGCAAAGGCGGAAACGCGCAACCGCAACCTCCGTCCAACGGCCAGCCCGCTTCAAACGCCACGCCTCAGCCGGGTAAACCTTTGCCCGGACAAACTGTCGTCACCGTCGACGGGCAGCAGCGCATTGTCCAGCAGCCGCCTCAGCCGGAACCTGAGAAGAAAAAAGGTCTGTTCGACAAGATTTTTGGTATCTTTGGGGGTAGCAAAAAGCCTCCGGACAAACCCAAAGATCAGCCGTAGGCTCGTTGTCAACTCATATCCCGGGGGGCGAGCCTGGGAGAAGGAGCCTCATTATGAAGTATTCGCTCCTGGTCGCTGTCTCGCTGGTTCTGTTCGCCGTTCCCGCTGCGCGCTCGCAACAGCAAGCGCCGGGAACTACGCCTGCTGCGAATTCCACCTCGAATTCAAGTCCTGAGAAGCTCACTCCCGCCCAGGTCGCAGAGCTCCGCGCCGATGTCCTGATGGCCGAGAAGGAGTATGCCGACGCTATCCACGCATATGGCTCGATCGTGGATACCGATCCGACCAACGCGCAGGTACTCGACAAGATGGGCGTGGCCTATCAGGAAATGCTCAGTCTTCGCGACGCCGAAAAGTATTACAAAAAATCCGCTAAGGCCGACAAGACGTTCGCCAGTCCCGTGAATAACATCGGCACCGTCGAGTACGAACTGAAGCACTATAAGAAGGCGATCAAGTATTACAAAAACGCCCTGAAAATCAGCCCTGACATGGCCACGGTGTATACGAATTTGGGATACGCCTATTTTGAACGAAAGGATTACTCGAACGCCCTCGGCTCATTCCGGCAGGCCCTTCTGATCGATCCCAACGTCTTCGAGAAGCACGGCGAGGGCGGAGCGATGGTCCAGCAGCGCGCAACCAGCGATCCGG
>Ga0335075_10001901_pt1 | contig 33958 bp, 31 predicted proteins | sample Lox_Sample_24_FD_206723 | JGI IMG/M metagenome (GOLD analysis project Ga0335075, IMG submission 206723) | Soil microbial communities from Loxahatchee National Wildlife Refuge, Florida, United States - Lox_Sample_2.4 | ecosystem: Environmental > Terrestrial > Soil > Wetlands | place: USA...
GCACCGGCTATAAACCGCGTCACCGAGCGGATGCGACCCGCGCCACACAACAACCCGCACCCCCGCACCGAATTCTCAGGGCAGCGCGACCGCCGCGGCGATCAGGCTTAGAAGAACTCTTCTTCTGCGCCCCTGGGTTCGCCGATGTGCGGGAAGAGGTCGAGGAACGCTCCCACCGTGATCCGGTGCCTGACCGCCTCGTCGACGCCGTCGAACAGCTCATGCAGCGTCTTCTGCGTGTGTCCGTACGTGCCCTCAAGGTGCGGGTAGTCGCTGCCCCACATGACGTTCTGGTAGCCCATCGCGGTGAGAGCGGGGACCGCCGTCACGTCGTGCTGGAAGGAAACGTACACCTGCCGGTAGATGTAGTCCTTGGGCGGCAGTGACAGCGTCGGGCGAACGAACATGCCGTGCTGTCGGTAGCCCTCGTTCATGCGGTCACCGAGGAAGGGCGCCCAGGCCGCGCCGCCCTCGGCGATGAGGACCTTAAGGTCGGGGTGACGGTCGAGTGCGCCGCCGCTGATCAGCTGCGTCGTGGCCCGCTGGCCACCGTAGGTGGTCTCGCAGTAGTTCATGACGGCGCCACCAGGGCCGCGGAAGACCGCGGTCTCACCGTCGGTGCCGATGTGGATGGTCAGCACGAGGCCGGTTTCCTCGATCGCGGCCCACAGCGGCTCCCAGTAGCCGTCGTTGTACAGCGGCTTGCCGGGCGGAGGCACGGTCGGCATATAGACGGCGTAGAACCCCTTGTCCTTGGCGCGGCGGGTCTCCGCGACCGCATCGGCGACGTCGAGAAGCGGGAGCATCGCCGTCGCGATCAGCCGGTCCGGCGCGACGAGCTGGATCTCTTCCATGGCCCAGTCGTTGAGAGCCTTCGATCCTTCGGCGACGAGCACCCGGTCCTTGATGATGTTGGCCCACATGCCCAGGGAGGGGTACACGACCTCACCCCAGATGCCCTCCTGGTCGAGGTCCTGCAGGCGCAGCCTCGTGTTGCCGGAACCGGGCGGGCGCACCGCCAGGGTGTTGATGGTCTCGCCCCGGAACTCGCCGTCCCTGATCGGCTTCGGCAGCGGCCGGACGAAGACCTCCCCGTCGACGTAGACCGTCTCCTTGGCGCCGTCCGGGTCCTTGACCGCTCGCGGCATGCGCTCGGCCAGCGCCTCGGGCAGGATCTGCCGGAACAGGTCCGGCGGCTCGAGGAAGTGCGAGTCCCCCGAGTTCGCCCAGATCTTCTTGGTCATATCCGTGTCCTCCGATTGCTCGCTTTATGATTTTACGTCGTAAAAATTATGGAGGTCAAAATGGCCTGAATACAGCGGCCCCGCTGCCTGCAGGGAAGAAGCGGAGCCGCTGCCGCGAGGATTCAGTGGCCCAGGAGCATCTTGTCCGGGCGGGCGCCGCCCGACGCCGCCTGACGGCCGTGCTTCATCAGCAGGGCGAAGGCCAGGGCGACGAGCGAGCCGACCACGCCGATCCCGATGACCAGGTCGATGCCGTGGTTGGTGGGGATGGACACGCCGGTCTTCGGGTCGGTGAAGAATACGTTCTGGCTGTAAACCAGCGTGATCAGCACCGGCACGACGCCAGCGCCCATGTTCTGGGCGAACGCGAGCATGCTCGCGCCCGCGCTCTGCTCCTCGGCCGACACCGCCTCAACGACAAGGTTGGGGGTCGAGGCGAAGTTGCAGCCATAGCCGATGCCCAGGATCGTCGCGAACAGGGCCATCTGCCACGGCCGGCTGTGCCAGAGGACCAGGCCGGCCAGCGAGACGAGCGCGAGCGTCATCGCGACGATCATCGGCATCCGCGGGCCGAGGCGGCTGGCGAAGTAGCCGCCGATCGGACCGAACAGGGTGCCGAGGATGCCGTAGCCCACGGTGATCACCGCGTAATGCGTGGCCGATGCCCCGAAGCCGTAGTGCAGTCCGGGGATCGCCGGCGTCTCGGCGATCTGCGGCATGACGTACGTGAACACCATGATCGGGAACAGGCCGAGGAACGCGATCGTGAACGTCATCGCCATCGCGGGACGGCGCAGTAGCCGCATGCCGAACATCGGCTCGCTGATGCGGTTCTCGACCTGGACGAACGCGACGCCGGAGGCGACGCCGAGCACCAGGAAGGCGGTCGTGCGCGCGGAGCCCCAGCCCCATTGCTCGCCGTTGGACAGGGCGACCAGGATCAGGCCGGCGGCGGCACCGAGCAGGACCACGCCGCCCAGGTCGAAGCGGCGGCGGACGCGGACGGACGACTCAGGGATCAGGAAGACCACCATGGGGATCACCACGAGGCTGTAGGCCGCGAGGAACCAGAACAGCCCCTGGTAGCCGGGACCATCGACGAAGGCGCCGGCGATGAAGGGCGCGGCGATCGCGCCCGCGCCCAGACCGGTACCGAGCATGCCCATCGCGATGGGCACGAACTTGCGGGGCATGAGGTCCCTGATGAGGCCGTACGAGATGGTGGCGGCGGTGATCGACAGGCCTTCCAGTCCACGGCCCACGATGAACAGCCCGAAGCTGGGCGTGACCGCGCACAGCACGCTGCCGAGCAGGGCGGCGACCATAACGAGCACGGTCACCTTCTTCTTGCCGATCTTGTCGCCGAGCTTGGCGATGAGCGGGGTGAGGCAGGCCGCGGTCAGGACCACGATGCTGGCGCCCCACGCGACCTGCGTCGTCCGGAAATGCGCGGCGATCTCCGGCGTGGCGGGATAGAAGACCGTGGCGGCCATCGGCCCGCACTCCATGGCGAGCACGAGCGTGGCCAGGATGCCGAGGATCTTCGCGGTTGAGGTGTGCTCGGTCAGCCGGCTCGCATCGGGGTCGATGCGAGCCGGCGCCCGCGTTTGCTGTGGAACGAGCAACTCTTCTGACATGGACCTGAACTCCTCTGTCCCAGTGCCTCAAGAGGAGGTGACCTGAATCACCTTTGGCACGTTGCGGTGACTATACGCCGTAAGAACTGATGAATTCAAGAGGGCAGTTTTTACTAGTCCGCAGTGCTTACAAGTCCTCGGGGTGCAGGCGCACGGTTACGCCGCCGGTCTGCGGCACGTCCGCAGCCGACCACAGCGTGCCGTCCGATGCGCGCACGAGCAGCCGCCCTGGCACGTCCGGATCCCACTGCGCGCTCTTGGCCCGGAGCGGCGGGTGCATGAAGTACGAGCCGCTCACGATCGGCTCGCCGTCGCGGACCCACAGCTCGAAGCTGGGGTCGCCGAGGACCTCCTCGTCCTCTGCGAGCATGGTCGGCTCGGCCATGGGCTCAGCCACTGTTCTCCTCCTGTCGCGGTCTCTGGTCAAGGGCCGATAAGCCGATGATGTCGGCCCACAGCTTCTCCGCACCGCCTTCAGCCGCCTGCCGGCCAAGCTCGGAGCGCGCGTCCATCTGCCTGATGCCCTCTTCCGGCCACGCCCACAGGCGCTTGGTAAACGCATGCAGGCCGTACTCCTCGGCGACGCCCATCGCTCCGTGCAGGTCGTGCGCGGAGCGGGCGACCCGGCCGGCGCAGACGGCGACGTCGACGTGGGCGGCCAGGCAGTTCATGACGGTCGGTGACCGGCGGGCGGCCTCGACCGCCGAGCGGGCGGCGGAAAGCTGGCAGCGCATCAGCGCGACCGCCCGGGCGACCGACAGCAACGCCGACAGCGGCCGCCCGAACTGCTCCCGCTCGCTGACGTACCTGCTGGTTAGGACGACCGTGGCGTCGATCGCACCGACGAGCGCGGCGCATCTGAGGAGGGTGCCGCGCGCTGCCAGCGAGTCGTCCGCGCACTCCCATCGGTTCTCGACGCCGACGACCAGATCGTCGAATAGCACGTCGTCGCGGGGTTCGCCCGCGAGGTTGAGCCCGGGGGTGATCGTGACCGCCCGTTCACGGGGATCGCAGGCGATCCAGCCCGACCGGGGCGCCTGCGGCCCGCGGATCAGCAGGACGTCGGCGTGCCGGGCCCACGGGGTGCGTCGCGCCGTGCCGCTGATGCGCAGTTGCCGGCCCAGCTCCGCGACCCGCAGCGATGACCAGCGGGGCTGCGTCTCCACGACGAGCCGCCGGCCGAGCAGCTCGGTGCGGCCGCCTGCCGCGGCGACGGCGTAAGCCGAATGGGCCGGCAGCAGCGGCAGGTTCACGGCGTTGCGGCCGACGCCCTCGGCCAAAGCGAGGATGTCCTCGAGGTCACCGCCGGCGCCGCCGAGTGACTCGGGGATCGCGACCATCGGCCATTCCAGCTCGCGGATCGTGTCCCATGGCTTGCCCAGCCGGGCCGGGCCGTCCGTGAGCTCGGCCTGCTGCGACCCGAACACGTCATCGGCCAGCGAGCGCAGCAGCTGCGCGGTTTCCGTCGTCACCGGTCGGCTCCCTTCGCGAGGATCGACAGCAGCACCGCGGTGGCGCCGCCGCGGATGGTGAAGCCAGGGGACGCGGTGATCGCGCCGGCCAGCAGCCCGGCGACGCCGTCGCTCAGCGGGTCGGCCTCGACATCGAGAGCGCGGGCGGCGAAGTCGATCACGCGCTGCTCGAACTCGGTCCCGACGACCTTCAGCGCCGCGGCTTGCTGAACCGGCGCCTCGCCCCGGTCGAGCGCGTCCGTCAGGGATAGGGCCATGTGGCGCAGTGTGCGGAGCCTGGCGATGATCTCTCCGAGCTCGGCCTGCAGGTGCGGCTTGCCCGCCACCTCGGTGACAACGTGCTCGAGCAGCGGGTAGGCGGTAAGCACGCGTTCGGGGCCGCCGCGTTCGAGGGACAGCTGCTCGGTGACCTGGCGCCAGCCGTTGCCGATTTCCCCGAGTACCCGGCTGGCCGGCACGAGCACGTTCCTGAACGCGACCTCGTTGAAGTGACGTCCGCCGGACATGTCGGCGATCGGCGTGACCGTGATTCCCGGCCAGTCCATGTCGATGATGAACTCGGTCAGGCCGTCGTGTCGCCGCTGGCCACGGGAGGTTCGCGCGAGCAGGTAGCCGTGCGAGGCGTGCTGTGCGTGGCTGGTCCAGATCTTCGTGCCGTTGACCAGCCACCCGCCCGCGGCCGGGGCGGCCCGGGTCGCGACCGCGGCCAAGTCCGACCCGGCGTTGGGTTCGCTCATGCAGATGCAGAACGTGACCTCCGACGCGACGATCTTCGGCAGGAATTCGTGCTGGAGCTCCGGTGTCCCGTGCCGCAGCAGCGACGGCCCGATCTGGCGGTCGCCCATCCAGTGGGCGGTGATCGGGGCACCGAAGCGCAGCAGCTCTTCCGTGATGACGAAACGCGCGGCGTTCGGCCAGTTGCGGCCGCCGAACCGCTCCGGCCAGCTGACCCCGAGCCACCCTCGCGCCGAGAGTTCCCGGCTGAACCGGAGGTCGAAGCCCCGCAGCCAGCAGTCAACCGTGGGCGTGAACACGCCCGTCGCCCGCGCGTCGGTGAGAAAGGCCTGCACCTCACGCCGGAGTTGGCCGAGATCGACTTCGGTCCGCTCGGCTGGCGCCGCCAACGGCACCGGGGACGTCACGGTCATGGGCCGGGTTCCGTTCTTCCGTCACGAGTACTCTTGCTCGCTTTCTTTATACAGCGTAAGATTAGTGTTTGTCGACGGTCGGACCGCCTCCGCTGGGACCGGCGCACACATCTCGAACGGGAAGGACCACCGAGCTTGAGACAGCGGCACGTGGCTATTGCTGGCGTCTACGCGACCCGCCAGGCCTGGTCCATCCCTGACAAGACCGACTTCGGCATCACTCTCGAAGCCGCCCTCGGCGCGCTTGAGGACGCGGGCCTCACCCCGGCCGACGTGGACGGGGCTGGGCTGGAATGGTCGCTGCCGGGTGCTCAGTACGGCGACGGCCAGCACTGGGCGAAGATTCTCGGCGGACCGCTGCGCTACGTCGGCGAAGGGATCCAGGACACGGCCGGCGTGCGGGGCGTGAGCAAGGCGGCGGCGGCGGTGGCGGCCGGACTGTGCGACGTGGTGGTCGTCGGCGGCGGCACGGCAGGCCCCCGTCAGCCCGGCATGATCGGCAAGCCGTCGGAGTTTCATACACCGTACGGCGCCTATACCGTGCCGTTGTTCGCCAACGTCGCGCAGCGGCACATGTTCGAGTACGGCACCACGCCCGAGCAGCTGGCCACCGTCGCCGCGACAATACGCAACCACGGGTCCGCCAACCCGGCGGCCGTGATGTACGGCAAGGGCCCCTACACGGCCGACGATGTGCTGGCCAGTCGCATGATCGCCTCCCCGCTGCACCTGCTCGACGTCTGCCTCGTCGCCCAGGGCGGGGCGGCCATCGTGATCACCACCGCGGAGCGCGCCAGGGATCTGCGCCACCCGCCGATCGGCATTCTCGGCGCCAGCAGCGAGATGAGGCAGGGCCAGTGGTCCGGGCTCGCGCGCTACGAAGACGTGCAGCAGGTAGGCGCCGACGCCGTCAAGCGCGCCTTCGGCATGGCCGGACTGGCCCCCTCGGACGTCGATCTGTTCAACCTCTACGATCCCACGTCGTTCGAGGTGATCCGCCAGTTCGAGGTGCTCGGCCTGTGCGGCGAGGGCGAAGGCGGTGCCTTCACCGAGGGCGGGACGCTGGAGAGGAAAGGCACCTGCCCGACCAACCTCGACGGCGGCCTGCTCTCCTACACATGGAACATGGTTCAGCAGATGAGCCTGAAGATCGTCGAGTCCGTCCTTCAGCTGCGCGGCCAGGCCGGCGACCGGCAACTCGACGGATTGGAAGTCGCGCTCGCGACCAACTCAGGCTCGGCCGCCCAGCACTTCGAAGTCGCCCTGCTGGGGAAGCTATGAGCACCGCCATGGCGAGCGCGACCGCGCGGGACTGGCCGAAGCCTTTCGCCGGTGGGCTGCACTGGACCGACATGACCGTCGGGTCGTCGTACTCCACCGCGACGCGTTTGGTCACCGAGACGGATCTCATGAGGTTCGTGTCGATGGGCTTCACCGAGCCCCTGTTCATGGACCCCGCGGCCGCCCGGGAGGCCGGCTACCGCGATCGGCTCGTTCCCGGCGCCCTCACGTTCTGCCTCGCGGAGGGGCTGGTGATGCAGACTAACGTTATCCACGGAACCGGAATCGCCTTCCTCGGCAGCACGCTGACCGTCAGCGCCCCGGTATTTGTCGGCGACACGATCGGTGTGGCCTGGACCGTGACCGAGGCGCGGCCGACGTCCACGGGCAACCGGGGAATCGTCACCACCCGTAATCTGGTCCGCCGTCACGATGGCCAGATCGTCATGGAGTACTCGCCTACGCGCATGATCGCCGGCCCGCCGCCGAGCGGGCCTTCGAGCGCCGGGAGCCGACCGTGACCTCGATGGACACCGCCGCCTCCGCGTACGGCGCCCCGTTCTGGGCGGGGTGCGAGCGCGGCGAGCTGCTCGTGCAGCAATGCGCGGAATGCGGCAAGCGTGTCTTCCCGCCCGAGCCGGTCTGCCCCGGATGCCGCGGCTGCGACCTGGCGTGGGTCGCGACCAGGCTCACGGGCACGGTCTACTCGTTCAGCGTCGTGCACCGGTCGCCGGGCCCGGCGCACCCGGCACCCTACGTCCTGGCCGTGATCGACATGGACGACGACTGGTCCCTGCTGTCCAACATCCGCCCCGACGCCGCCAGCGGACCGGGGTTCGAGGCGGTCGCGTCGGGCACCCGGGTGCGGGCAGAATTCGTCCCCAAGCCCGACGGCACTGGAACCATGCCCGTCTTCCGTGTGATCGCTAAGGAGAAATGCCCGTGAGTAACCCCGTCGGAGTGACCCGGCTCGGGCACGTGAATATCGTCGTGCCCGACCACAACGCGGCCGTCTGGCACTGGCGCCGGCTGTTTGACGCCGAGTTCTTCCTGTGCATGTACGTTCCCGAGGTGACGGCCACCAATACCCTCGGCGTCATCGGCGACACGTGCATCGAGCTGTTCGCCCCGTGGAGCGCCGAGTCGATGCTGGGCCGCACCCTGGCCCGCCGCGGGCCGGGACTGTTCGCCATTGAATTCACGGTCGAGTCCTATGACCGCGCGGAACAAGCGATCCGGTCCCACGGGCTGCGCATCACGCAGGCAGACCCGCAGCGGTACTTCTGGGTCCATCCGGCCGACCTCGGCGGCATCTCGGTCGAGTTCTCGCCCGCGCTGTTCGCGGGGGATCCGCGTGATGAGCCCGGCTGGCCGGCCGGCCGCTGGGCCAAGGGGCCGCTCGGCATCACCGGCCTGCGCTCGTTGTCTCTGAACGTCACCGAGTCGGCGGCGACCGTCGCGGGTCGCTTCGGCGAGCTGTTCGGCGCCCGGGCGGTCGACGAGGGGTCGGCCGGCGGGCGGGACTTCGTCGAGGTCGAGGTCGCGGGCGAAACGTTCCGCCTGCTCTCACCGTCTGGGGACGGCGATACTCGAGGCGGCGTCGCGTCCATCGACTTCCTCGTGGCCGACCTGGCCGACGTCCACCGCTGGGCCAGGGGCGCCGGGGTGCCCGTTGTCGCGGCCGGCGATGGCCGCCTGGCGCTGCCCGAGCAGCTGAACCTCGGCAGCCGGGTCGAGTTCGTGCAGAGCTGTGGAGAGAACACCCCGTGACCGCGGCCGGGGCGTTCGAGTACACCGTCGGCGACATGGTCACCGAGCTCGCCCAGCACTACCCGAAGACCACCGCCACGATCTGCCAGCACACCGCTCACACGCACGCGGAGTTCTTCCAGCGTGCGAGCCGCCTGGCCGACGAGCTCGCGGCGGACGGCGTCAGCACAGGCGACCGGCTGCTCTGGCTCGGCCAGAACTGCCACCGGCTGCTCGAAACGGTCGCCGCTGCCAGCCTGCTCGGCGCCAGCGTGTGCCCGGTCAACTGGCGGCTCAGCGGCGCAGAGCTGCAGTTCATCTACTCCGACCTCGCCCCGAAAGTGGTGTTCACCCAGGGGGCCGACACCCCGCCCGACGCCAAGGCCTTCGCCGGCCAGCTTCCGCCTGACCAGCTCGCCTACTTCTACGACGGCGCGGGACACGGCAGCTACGAGGCCCTGCTGACCCGGGGAGCGGCCCGCCGTGAACGGCCGTCGGTCACCGGGCGCGACGCCGTTCTGATCATCTACGGAATGGCGTGGGACGGGGACCCGAACGGGTCCATGCTGTCCTCCGACAACTTGCTGCTGCACGCCACGGTCCAGGCCAACCTGCAGGGAATCGACCGGGAGACCGTGCTACTCGCGTCTGGTCCGCTCTTCCACATCGGCATGTGGCAGACGCTGATCCCGGTCTGGATGTACGGCGGCACGGTCGTCATGTCCGCCGACGCCGAGCCGACCCGGATGGCAGAGCTCATCGCCCGCCATCAGGTCACGCTTGGCTACATCATGCAGCCGACCGTGGAGAAGATCCTCGCGCTGCCTAACACCGGCGATTATGACCTGTCCTCATTCCGCAGCAACGTGAACGTCCCGGGATGGGCCGAGCGAGTAAGCCCGGACACCTCGCCGTGGGCAGCCGAGCCCGGCCGCGTGTACGGCCAGACCGAGGTCGGCGGGAGCATGGCCTACGGCGCGCTGGGTTTCGCGGAGGCGTACCGCATGTGCGGCCGGCCGGCCCCCGGCTACCGGACCGCCGTGCTCGACGCTGACGGTCGTCCCGTGCCGCCGGGAATGGTCGGCGAGATCGCCGTTCGCGGCCCCTACGTCAACCTCGGCTACTGGAATAGGCCGGAGGTCAACGAGCTGCGCTGGCGCGGCGGCTGGTGGCACACCGGCGACCTCGGCTTCATCAATCCCGACGGCGTGCTTGTGTTCGTCGGGCCGAAGGGCCGGCTGGTGAAGTCCGGGGCCGAGAACATATTCCCGGCCGAGGTCGAACGCGCGATCGAGGTGCACCCGCAGGTCCGCGAGGCCGCGGTGATCGGACAGCCCGACCCCCGTTGGGGCCAGAACGTGGTCGCGATCGTCGTCACCTCCCCCGGCGCGCTGACGGCGGCGGAGGTCATCGACCACTGCCGCGCGCATCTGGCGTCCTACAAGAAGCCGAAGGTCGTGATCTTCCGGTCCGAGCCGCTCCCGCGCAGCGCCATCGGCGCCAAGGATCACGCCGCGCTCGACGCCGAGTACGGCGGCGGCGGCTACCCCGGCAGCTAATCGGCAGCGCAGTTCACATCGACAAGGGAGTTGATCGCCATGGGCCTGCTTGACGGCAAGGTCGCCATCCTCACCGGCGGCGCGTCCGGGCAGGGCGCCGCCGAGGCGCGCCTGTTCGCGGCCGAGGGAGCACGGGTCGTCATCGGCGACGTCCAGGATGATCTCGGCCGGAAACTGGCCGACGAGATCGGGGCGTCGGCGCTCTACGCTCACCTTGACGTCTCGAGCGAGAGCAACTGGGACGAGGTGATCAAGAAGGCCACGTCGGCCTTCGGCGATCCCACGATTCTGGTCCAGAGCGCCGCGATCGTGCACCACAAGCTGATGGAGGACAGCACCCGGGCCGAGTTCGACCGAGTCCTCGCGGTCAACCTGACGGGCCCGTTCCTCGGCATGCTGGCGGTGCTGCCCGGCATGCGGCGGGCGGGCGGCGGAGTGATCATCAACATCGGCTCCGGTGCCGCCCTCTCCGGCCTCGGCGGCCGGTCGCTCTACGGCGCGTCCAAGTGGGGGCTGCGCGGGCTGACCAAGTCAGCCGCGATCGAGTTCGGGTACCACAACATCCGCGTCAACTCGATCCAGCCCGGCGCGATCGACACCCCCATGCTGCGCCGCAGCGATCAGGAGATCCCGCCACCGCAGATCCCCGTACCCCGGTACGGCACCCCGGAGGAGATCGCCCAGGCGGCGCTGTTCCTGGCCTCCGATCACGGCGCCTACATCACCGGCATTGACCTGCCGGTCGACGGCGGGTCGACGGCCGGCGGCTGGGTACGCCCCCGTGACCTCCTCAAGGGCCGGTGATCCGGTCTTGCCCCCGCAGCCATTCCGCGTGACGCGCGAAATGACGTTCGGTCCGCTCAACCCAGGTTCCATGCGCCCGCGCCAACTCCGAGCCGGTCGCCTCCAGTGTCAGCACGCCAGCGATCGTCCAGTTGCCCGCCGACCGCGACTCCACCCAGGCCTGCGCCCCCAGCCAGCGGTCAACCGGTACGGGACGTGTGTAGTGCACGGTCAGCGTCTTGGTGACCGCCAGAACCCCGTGCAGGCCAGGAACCTGGCCAAGCACCTCGTCGAAGATCGACGCCGTCCAGCCGCCGTGAGCAACCCGTGGCCCGCCTTCCATGCGCGCGTCCACCCACACCCGGGCCCTGGCCACGCCGTCCGCGCTCAGCTGGCACGACGCGATCCCAAACTGGCATCGGCCGAGAGGGGTGCAGCCGGCACACAACGGCGGGCGCGACGAGACCATCGGATCCTCTTATCGTTGTGGGATCGTACTCTGTAAAACGATCGAGATTGGTTCGCACTATGAATGGGGCAGCTACGGTGACCGAGTCGGCAAAGGAGCAGGGCGCGAAGGCCGAGCGTCTCAGCGAGGAGCAGATCGTCGACGCAGCGCTGGCCATCATCCGGGAGTCGGGCGTGGAGGCGCTGTCCATGCGTTCCCTGTCGCGCCAGCTCAGCGTCTCGCCGATGGCGGCCTATTACTACGTCCGCGACAAGCAGGGGCTGCTCGACCTGGTCGCCAAGCGCGCGCTCAGCGAGGTCCAGATCCCCGACGCGTCGGTCGGCCCCTGGTACGTGCGTCTCCAGCTGCTGGTCGACCAGGTCGAGGCGGGGCTTCGGCACAACCAGGGCATCGCCGAGGTCCTCCTCGGCCGGATCATGTTCTCTCAGCGCTCGGTCATGAACGCGATCATGGAGGTCCTGGCGGAAGCCGGCTTCGAGGGGCCGAATGTCGTCAAGGCCTATGCCTTGATTCACACGTACCTGTTCGGCCGGTACCGCGTCGCGATCGAGCATCACGATCTCGAGCCAAGCCAGATCGAGGAGGATGGCGGGGCGCCAGGCCACGATGACACCGTGCAGCGCATGGCGCCTTTCACCGCCAACCTCACGGGCCGCGACTACTACAGCTTCGGGATCGAGACGCTGATCTACGGACTGCGGAGCCAGCTTCGCCGGCAGGGCGTCACCGAGGTCCTCGACTGAGCCGAGCCCTGTCACCTCAGGCTCAGGACTGGGCCGGGTCGCCCGCAGTCGCACCCTGCCAGCACCGAGCCAGGCGTGGCCGCCCGGCCGCCGGCCAGCTGAAACTCCCGGTTGGCGGACGTGGTGACGGTCAGCGTCCGCGAACCGGGCAGCTGGGCGACGCTGAACTGGGAGCCGTCGACGTGCGCGCCGTCGCCCCCGGCGCACGGCAAGGCGAGCGCGGGCCCGACGGCGGCGACCGCCTTCGCCGCGATCCCGCGGCCGGCCAGGATCGGCACCGCCGCCGGCAGCGTGAGCAGGTGCGGTACCCCCTTGAGCAAGGCGACGAGTTCGTCGTCGCGGACGACCTTCTCGGCGAGCTCCTCGCCCAGGCCGACGATCAGCTTCGGCGGCAGGAAGCGCAGGTACACGCCGAGCCTGCGGTCCTCGTAGCCGGCCGGGGAGATATTGCCGATGAACCCGCCGAGGGCGGTGACAGCCGTCTCCACCTGCCGTGGCCAGTAGTCACGGCCGGCCGTGACGAACAGGCAGTGATCGCCCCGGCCGATCTCGTAGTCGGCCAGGAGGCCGGCCGCCCAGGCGGTGTCGGCCTCGGCATCGGCCCAGCCGACCGGCATCGGGACCCGGCCCGAGGCGAGGTCGGCCCAGCCGATGCCGGCCAGCGGGCCGCGTGGCAGGGCCAGGTTCGCCTCAAGCGTGTCGAGCAGGTTCACGCGTTCACCACTCTCTTGATCTTGCCGGTGGCCGAGGTGGCCAGCAGCTGGCCGGTCGTGATGAGCTCCAGGTTCGGCTCGAGCTCGAGCTCGGCCCAGATGGCCGCGTCGAGCCTGCGCTTGAGGTCGGCCAGGTCGGGGTCGGCGGCCGGGTCGTAACCGACGCGGACCCTCAGCTCCTCCATCCGGCTGCCGGTCTTGACGATCTGAAACACGCCGGCCTCGGTTTCCGGCACGGACTCCACCGCCCGCCAGACCTGTCCCGGCGTGACGGAGACCCCGCGCACCATGATCAGGTCGCCGAGCCGGCCGAGCGGCCACTGGCGTGCGTGGGTCCGCCCGCACGCGCACCGCTCGCGGGTGACGCGGACCAGGTCCTCGGTGCGGTGGCGGACGAGCGGGGCGATGGTGTTGCACAGCGAGGTGGAGATCAGCTCGCCCACCCCGCCGTCGGGGACGGGCTCGCCGGTCTCGACATCGAGGATCTCGAAGAAGCCGGTGTCCTCCCACATGTGCAGTCCGTCGTGCCTGGGGCATTCGAAGCACAGCGCCACGTCGCCGGCCGTCGACCACGTCAGCAGCTCGATGTTCCAGGAGGCGAACCTGGCGCGCATCGCCGCGCCGAGTGGCTCTCCCGCGAAGCCGATGACCTTGAAGCAGGAGAACGCCCGCTCGATGTCGACGGTCCGGCTGAGCTCCGCGAGCCCGACCGCGCTGATGCCGACCAGGTTCATGAACGTGGGACGGTACCGCTCGATGACTTCCAGCACCTTGGGCCAGCCGTCGCTGAAGACGTCCAGGTAGATCGGGACGGCGCCGAGCAGCTGCGCGAGCTGCGCCTGGGGGCCGCGCATGCCGCTCGACCCGGCCAGGATGTAGTCGCCCGGCCGGATCCCCGCGCCGTACAGGGCCCTGGTCGCCCCGATCCAGTGCGGGGACCAGCCCCGCGGCCACTCCTCGGCGAAGAACGTGGCGTCGCCGGTCGTGCCCGACGAGGTGAAAACGCCGTCGAGGGCCGTCAGGCCGCGGCACTCGAGCCCGCCGAACGGCGCCCCGGTGGCGGACCGGTAGTCGCGGATCGCATCCTTCGTCAGGAGCGGGACCTTGGCGGTGAAGTCGGCCCGGCCGCGGATGTCCGCGGGCCGGACCCCTGCCTCATCCCAGAGCTTCGTGATCAGCGGTGCCCGGCCGTACGACAGGCTGCTGAGCTCGGCCAGCTTCTCGTCGTGGTAGGCGTCGAGTTCCTGGCGGGGCATGCACTCGACGGCGGGTTCCAGGATGCTGTCCGACCGGTCCAGCCCAGACGCCATAACGTTCCTCCGGTGCGCAGTCCGTCGCTGCTGCCACCCAGGCGGGCAGGCATCCGGCCGCAATGTAAAACTTTTGTACGCCGTATGATAATCGGGGACGACGCGCGGCGCAAGACACGCTTGCTGGGACGTTTCTCCCTCTCCACTCCCCCAATCGGTGCGCTAACAGCGTCGTTAGCTCGGACTATTGACAGTCAGCCTTCGCGCTGACACTGTTATACAGTGTATGAAAGATCGAGAGGCGAACGATGACAACAACTGTCGCTGCCGGACTGCTCGTGATGCGGCTTGCCGTCGGTCTGACGATGGCGGCGCACGGGTACGCCAAGATCTTCCAGGGCGGCAGGCTCACGGGCACGGCCCGCTGGTTCGAGTCGATCGGCATGCGACCGGGCCGGCTGCACGCCCCCCTGGCGGCGCTGACCGAGATCGCCGGCGGAGTCCTGTTCGCCTGCGGCCTGCTGACGCCGCTGGCCGCGGCCGCGATCGTCGCCCTCATGCTGGTAGCCGCGTGGACGGTGCACCGCGAGAACGGCTTCTTCATCGTCGGCAACGGCTGGGAGTACAACCTCATCCTCGCCATCGTGGCCATCGGCGTTGCGGTCACCGGTGCGGGGACGCTGTCGCTGGACGACGCGTTCGGCCTGCGCGGCCTCGGAGGAGGCTGGCCGGGCCTGCTGATCGCCGCCGTCGGCGGATTCGGCGGCGGCATCGGCCAGCTGACTGTGTTCTTTCGGCCCCCGCCCCCCGCACTTCGGCCCCAGGCCCCGGCGCCCGCCGACGGCCGGCCATCCCCGCGAAGCCACGTGTGAAGGAGCAGCGCCGATGTTCACTGGCAAAGTCGCCATCGTTACCGGAGCCGCCGCGGGGATCGGCGAGGTCACCGCGAAGGTGCTCGCCTCCCAGGGCTTGTCCGTGGTCGTCGCGGACGTGCTCGACGACGCCGGCGAGCAGACTGCGGCGGACATCCGGATGAAGGGCGGGTCCGCGGCGTTCCTCCACGTGGACGTCTCGGTCCGGGAGGACGTGGAGCGGATGGTTCCCTTCGCGGTCTCCGAGTTCGGCGGCCTCGACTACGCGGTGAACAACGCCGGGGTCGGGCACCGGCCCGCCAAGCTGCACGAGATCGACGATGCCGAGTGGGACCGCGTCATCGGCATCGACCTGAAGGGCGTCTGGCACTGCCTCAGGGCGGAGATCCCGCACATGATCGCTCACGGCGGCGGCGCGATCGTCAACACCGCCTCGGTCGCCGGATTGATCCCCGAGCAGGGCGTGGGCGCGTACTCGGTGGCCAAGCACGGCATCATCGGCATGGTCAAGCAGTCGGCGCTCGACACGATCCGCGACAACGTCCGGGTCAACGGGGTGGCACCCGGCCTGATCGAGACCCCGTCGGTCCGGGCGCTCGACGAGGCCACCCGGGCGCGCTACGCCGCGCAGCTGCCGACCGGGAAGATGGGCCAGCCCGAGGACATCGCCCACACGATCTCGTGGCTGCTGTCCGACGAGGCAAGGTACGTCACCGGCATGACCCACGTGACCGACGGCGGCCGCTCCCTCATCTGAGCGGGCCGGGCCGGCCCGCGGCACCAAAACATCGTTCTGTACGCCGTATATCGTCATCAAACGGAGAGGACTCGTCATGACAGCAGCAGCCGCCCTCGGCAGCGAGCATGACGCCCGCAGCAGCACCCCCTACGTGCTTGTCAGCACTGACGGCCACGTCGGGCCGTCCCTGGCCGGCCAACTACGGGAGTACTGCCCGAAGGAGTACGTCGAGGACTTCGATGCCTATGCCGCTGAGAACGCGGGTCCGGTGGCGTTCGTCGGCGCCAAGGAGATGTTCGACTCCAAGCAGCTCCCCGGTGCGCTCATCGAGGCCCGCAGGCTCGCCTTCGACTGCCCCGGACAGCAGGACCCGTATGCGCGCGTCAAGGACATGGACTCCGACGGCGTTGCCGCCGAGGTGATCTTCGCGGGCGGCCAGAACGACGAGGTCTTGCCCTTCCTCTCCCCGCTCGGACTGAGCGTGGAGGGGATCGACGCCGAGCTTCAGCGGGTCGGGCAGGAAATCTACAACCGCTGGCTGGCCGACTTCGTCACCGTCGCCCCCGAGCGCCACGTCGGCCTGGTCCACGTCCCGATCTGGGACATCGAGGCCGCCGCGGACGCGGCCGAATGGGGTTACTCCCGCGGGCTGCGCGGCGTCAACTTCCCGGCTCCCCGACGTGGTCTGCTCCCATACAACGACCCGGCCTATGACCCGTTCTGGCGCGTGGTCGAGGAGCGCGACCTGCCGCTGTGCTGCCACAGCGGCGGCGGCGAGACCCCGCTCGGGATCACCGGTCCCGGCGGTTCTGAGATCTTCATGAGCGAGGCGCTCTGGCTCGGCCGGCGCGGGCTGCACCAGATGATCTTCGGCGGCGTATTCGAGCGGTTCCCCGGGCTGAAGGTCGTCTTCTGCGAGCAGCGCACCGCCTGGGTCCCGCAGACGCTCCCCGACCTCGACTCCATCTACTACAACACGGCCGTCTCGGCGTTCGTGAAGAACCTCAAGTCGCCGTCGGAGTACTGGCACCAGAACTGCTTCATCGGCGGCAGCTTCCTGGCGCCGTTCGAGGTCGCGCTGCGGCATGAGGTCGGCGTCGACAACCTGATGTGGGGCACGGACTACCCGCATCAGGAGGGCACCTGGCCGAACACCGCGCTGGCGGTGCGCAACACATTCCACGATGTCCCCGAGCAGGAGACCAGGAAGATTCTCGGTGAGAACGCCCTGCGGGTGTTCAACTTCGACGGCGCCAAGATCCGCGAGATCGCCGAGCGCATCGGACCGAGGCCCGCTGATGTGGCCCGGCCGGTGCCGCCCTCGGAGCTCCCGGAGCATCGCGGCTTCGCCTTCCGCGAGCGCGGCCAGTACTCCTGACCCTCAGGAAGCCGGGAAGATCCGCCGGAACGCCGAGGTTAGGAGGGCATGAGCGATCCAGGCATCCTGCCCATCGTCGAATGCGGTGACCCAGTCCTGCGCCGGCCTGCTGAGCCGGTCGACCCTTCCGATCTGCGCACCAGCGAGGTGCGACTACTCATCGCGCGGATGCGAGCCACGATGGAGGCCGCGCCGGGAGTCGGGCTGGCCGCGCCCCAGGTCGGCGTGCCCATAAGGCTCGTGGTCCTGCGTGACGGCCCGGAACGCTGGGGTCAGCTGACCGAGGACGAGCGGATGGCCAGGGAGCGGTACGACCTCCCCTTCACCGTCCTCGCCAACCCCGCGTTCCAGCCGGCCGGTGACGGCGAGCAGGTCAGCTTCTACGAAGGGTGCCTCAGCGTGCCCGGGCTCACCGGGGTGGTGGCCCGTCACCGCGCTGTGCGGGTCGAAGCGCTCGACGAGCACGGCGAGCCCGTCGACCGAGTCTTCTCCGGGTGGGCGGCCCGAATCGTGCAGCACGAAGTCGACCACGTCCGCGGCCGCCTGTACCTCGACCGAGTCGAGAGCAGATCACTGTCCACCATCGGCAGCTACGCCCGGTTGTGGGCCGGGCGGCCCACCGAAGACGCGGCCGCCTCCCTCGGGTTCGCGCTCAGCCGCTTAGCCGCCCAGCCCGCCACCGATCACGGCCAGAGCTCGGCGGCGATCTTCCGGCCCCGGCGCCGGGCAGTCCCTGGGCGGCTGCGTGACGATCATCCAGCAGGGCCGCCAGGAAAGCGCCATCCGCGCTGACACCGGCGACTTCCCGGCCCGCGGCGGGCAGGTCCCCGCCTGGGCGTCGGCCACCCCGCCGGAGAGCGTGGCCGCATGGTGCATGTCACGCGGCGCGGTGGCCACCGAGGTCGCCGCAGTATGCGTCCCGGTGCTGGTCGCACCTTGAAGGAGTCACCGGCCGGGAGCTGATCGCGTGCACCGTAGGCGAACCCGAAAATCGGCGGCGTCAGCGACCGATGCCCCGCCCGCCGCCAGTGATCACTGCTACCCGGCCAGACAGATCGTCCACGGGATACACTCCTCTCCTTGTGTGACGGCTGCGTGGTGCAGCGAAATCGGGCACCCGGTCTGGGCGTTTGACGTCGACGGCTGTCTGGTCGACTCGCTGACTGGAACGCCGGGCGGTAGGCCGCGAGCCGCCGCCTGGACCGCGCCGCCTCACTCAGCGAACGGCGGCTCGGGACGCCAGGGGAACCAGTCCGGCAGGTCCTTGCTTGGAGCCAGGGTCCAGTGGGGTTCGCGCTTGTCCAGGAACGCGGCGACCCCCTCGGCCGAGTCCGCCAAGCGCCCGGTGTCGTAGATCGCCTGCGAGTCGATCCGGTGCGCGACCATCGGATGGTCGGCGCCCAGCATCTGCCACAGCAGGTGCCGGGTGAGCACCGCGGAGACCGGGGCGGCGCTGGCGGCGATCTCCCCGGCCAGCCGGGTGGCCAGCGGCAGGACGTCCACGACCGGGCAGACCGTGCGGGCCAGACCGGCCGCCAGCGCCTCTTCGGAACTGAGCAGCCGGCCAGTGAGGCACCACTCGAGCGCCTGGCTGATCCCGACGATCCGCGGCAGGAACCAGCTGGACGCCCCGTCCGGCACGATGCCGCGCCGGGCGAACACGAACCCCACCCGGGCGGTGTCGGCCATGATCCGGATGTCCATCGGCAGGGTCATGGTGATGCCGACCCCGACGGCGGGGCCGTTGATGGCCGCGATGACCGGCTTCAGCGAGCGGAAGATCCGCAGCACCAGCATGCCGCCGCGGTCGCGGTGCGGCTCGGGGGCGGTGGCGGCCGCCTCCTGGTCGTAGTCGAAAGTCCGGGCACCACCGCTCAGGTCGGCGCCGGCGCAGAAAGCGCGGCCGGCCCCGGTGACGATGACGGCCCGGACCTTGTCATCGCGGTCGGTCTGGTCGAATGCCTCGATGAGGCCGTCGTACATCGCGCCATTCAGCGCGTTGAGACGCTCCGGCCGGTTCAGGGTGATGGTGGCCACGCCGTCGGCGACGCTGTACAGCACTTCCTCTGCCATAGGGTCCATGGTAGGGATCGCCCTTCCGCTGACGTGATTCAGCCTAGGGTAATAGAGTGCACTTTATCAGCGCATCGGCGCTCGGTCCACACTAGGCCGTACATGTCGATGAGGAAGTACGTGACCCGGCTACCTGCTCCGGGAGCGAGGCGAGCGGGAGGGCACTGCGCTAGCGCATGAGCGTACCGAGCGCGTCAAGGTGCCGGCGCATCCGGTGCAGGGCAAGCTCCCGGTCACCGGCCTCGACCGCTGCCGCGATCCCCTCGTGCGCGCGAACTACCTCGGCGCTGATCTGCTCGCGGGCTCCGTCGGCCAGCCGCTCGATCTGGTAGATCAGGCTCAGCCGGATGAGGACCAGCGCGATCAGCTCGAGCACCCGGTTGCCGGCCGCGGCCGCTACCGCCGCATGCAGGTCATGGACGGCGTCCTCATGGTCATCCTCTGGAGTCTTCGCCTCGCAGTCCAGAGCAACCTTGATCGCCGCGGCGCCGTCGGCGTCGATGCGGGCTGCCGCCAGGCCGGCGATCGCGACCTCGACGCCGGTCCGCACCTCGGCCAGGTCGGACAGCCGCATCCCGCGCCGGGCGAGGTAGATGGCGGCCACGTCGCTGACCGCGGCGGCGCTCGGCTCGAAGACGAAGAGCCCGCCCCCAGGCCCGCGCCGCATCCGTGCGATCTGATGATGCTCAAGCAGTCGCACCGCCTCGCGGAACACGGCGCGGCTCACTCCTTCCCGCGCGATCAGCTCGGGTTCGGTGCCCACAAGCTGACCCGGCTGCAGGGCGTCGTCCACCACCTGCTGGGTGATCCGGCGGGCGACGGCCTCGGCCCGCTTGCCATTGGCAGACTGGCTGAGCACGACGGCACTGCCCGGCATCAGCTGCCTGGTGGAACGGCGCTGGCGCAGGTAATCCGCCTCTGCTTCGAGGTGCCGACGCATCCGCTGCTGGGCCGTGCTCGCGTCGCCTGACATGACCGCCTGGGCGATGCGCGCGTGGGCGTGCCTGGTCTCGGCGCTGACAGAGGGACCGAACGCCTGCCAGCCGCTTGAGTACAGCATCGCGACCCGGGTCAGCACGTCGACGAACAGCTCGACGGCCGGGTTGCGGGTCATCGCGGCCACCTGGCTGTGCAGGGCACGCGGGTCGGCCGACGGGGACGGCCGCGCATCCTCGGCGAAGGCCCGCAGCGTGGCCAGGTCCTGCTCCTCAAGCCGGGCGGGGGCCAGTCCAGCGGCGATGTCCTCAAGCACGAGCCGGGCCTCGAACAGCTCGTCAAGCCGGGCTTCCGCCCGGTACAGGTACAGAACCACGGCGTCGATCACGGCGTCCACCGTCGGCTCGGTCACCACCAGGCCGCCGCCGGGCCCGCGCCGTGTCCTGGCCACCTGCTGGTGCTCGACCAGACGGACCGCCTCGCGGAAGACGGCCCTGCTGACCTGGTACCTGGCGAGCAGCTCGGCCTCCGAGCCCAGGATCTGTCCGACCTGCCAGCCGCCAGCGATGACGTCCTTGATGATCTGGTCGGCCACCTTCGAGGCGCGCTTCGCCTTCGGCGCGTCGGTCGACCTGGCCGACGGACCACCCCTCATCTGCGTCTTCGTGCTGGTAGCCATCGTGGCAAGGCTATCTCTCCGGCGCCGCGGCCGGTGACCGCGCAGCGTGACGGTAACGTGCCCGTAATTCGATTAAGTAACCTCAATTTCTCGACGGGCATCCGTCGGCCTGGTTTAAACAGCGAACTAATCCGCGGCTTCCGCCATCCGCCGGTACTGGTCGCGCAGCAGCCGCTTGAACAACTTGCCGCCGTCGGTCCGCGGCAGCTGCGCCGTGAAGTCAACTGACCGCGGGCACTTGTAACCGGCTAGCCGCCCGCGGCAGAACGCGATGAGTTCCTCGCCAAGCTCGTCGCTGGGCCGATACCCGTCCGCCAGCTCCACGACAGCCTTCACCGACTCACCCCACTCGGCGTCAGGGATGCCGATAACCGCCACGTCGCCGACGGCAGGATGCGTCGTGAGCACGGCCTCGGCCTCGGCCGGGTAGATGTTAACGCCGCCGCTGATGATCATGTCCTTGACCCGGTCCCGCAGGAACAGGTATCCGTCCTCGTCAAGGAAGCCGACATCGCCCAGCGTGAAGGCTCGGCCGTGATGCACAGAGGCCGTCAGGTCGGGATCGTTCCTGTACTCGAAGGTCGGCCGGTCCGGCTCCAGGTACACGGTGCCAAGTTCGCCGGCCGGAACCTCACGGCCGTCGTCGTCAAGGACCCGCACCGTCATGCCGCGCACCGCGCGGCCCACCGTGCCCGGCTTCTGCAGCCATCGGTAGGGCTTGGCGATGGTGGCCGCGCCTTCCATGCCGCCGTAGGTCTCCCAGATCACCGGGCCCCACCAGTCCATCATCTGCCGCTTCACCTCGACTGGGCAGGGCGCCGCCGAGTGCACCACGACTTGCAGGCTGCTGACGTCGTAGGCCGCTTTGACCGCCGGCGGCAGCCGCAGCAGCCGGACGAACTGCGTCGGCACCATGTAGGCCGTCGTCACCCGGCGCCGGCCGATCATCTCGAGCGTCCGCTCCGCGTCGAACCGGCCCATGATGGCGACGGCCTGCCCCACGTTCAGCGCCCCGTGGTAAAAGCTCTGGCAACCCCCATGATGCATGCCCGCGGAAACCAGGTGAACGCCGGTCAGCGGCTCGAACTGGAACGCGCGCGAAAACAGCTTCATCTGGTCGGCGATGACCGACGGGTCGCCGCCCGAGCCGTCCCGTGATATCGCCTTTGGCTTGCCCGTCGTGCCTGACGAGTACGAGATCGGCGCTCCGAACCGCCGATCGGGCGGCTCGGCCCGGACGAACCCGGCCACCAGGTCTTCGTAACGCTCGTATCCGGCCAGGTCCCCGCCAACAACCACGCGAAGCCCGGGCAGCGCCGGTCCGGTGAGGCCGGCGACATGGCTGGCATACTGATGCCCGACGACCAGGCCGGCCGCCCCCGCGTGCTCAAGCACCGAGCCGATCTCGTCCCTCGACAGCGCGGGATTGAGCGCGACCGCGTGGATTCCGGCCTCCTGCATCGCCAGCTGCCACCACACCACGTCGGCGTCATTGGGCAGCACGTAGGCGACGATCGCGCCGGGTCCGATGCCGCGAGCACGCAGCGCGTGCACAAGCTGATGAGCTCTCCCCGCAAGCTCCCCAAAGGTAAGCGTGATGCCTGAGGGCGAGTCAACAATCGCGGGCAGGTCCGGGTGGTCAGTGGCGATCCACCACACGCCGAGACGCTGGTCCCATGGATGATTCACATCAATGAGTATACCAAACAGTGACATAGATCTACAGCTATCACAGCACCACAGTTTGCTTAATTTAGTGCTCTCTTATCACAATGCCCCAGCAGAGGGGCTACTACTCAAGGCATCTGACGGTGCTCTTGGCGGACGGCGGGCGGCCAGGCTCGCGATCGAAACCCTTGATCCCGGAGACCTTATAGTATCCTTTTTTAGCGGGTGCGGACCTTCCCTGGTCAGCGTCCGCTGAGCGGCGCCGCCGCCCGCCGTGTTGACCGCGATGTGCAGGCCGCCGATCGCCGCCACGGCGTCGGCGAGCGCGCTCTCCGCGCCTGCCTGTCTTCTTGCCGGCGATCTCCATCTGGCCCTCCTCGATCGGGCTGACTACTGAGGACGCGGCTTGCCGCCTGCTCGGCGGGCAGGTCCGCGCCCGCCAGGAGCGGGCTCGCGCCCGCCGCGCCCCAAAAGAGTACACTCTATTAAGCTGCGGGGGAGCTCGCCCTCGCATCCGTTCGGAAGAATCAAAAGATTTATTCCGAACGGACCTCGGGTGACTCCGCACACTGCTGCATGACGCGGACCCGGAATAGCGATGTCCGGCGTGCTGTTGGCGGATATATCGAACGCTCCGTCCAGGAAATCGCGAAGAGGTCAGATGAGCAACATCGGCACGCCCCAGCAACAGCGGGTGCCGGGCACTCAGCCGCTTCCGCAGGCGCCCCCCGGACCCGCCGCCCGGTCACCCGCCCGGCTGCGGCTCGTCATGCTGGTCCTGGCCGCGGCCTGCGGCATGGCCGTGGCGAACATCTACTACTCACAGCCGCTCCTCGGCCGCATCTCCTCAACGTTCGGCGTCAGCGAGGGTCGCACCGAGCTCGTGGTCACCCTGACCCAGCTCGGGTACGCCCTCGGCCTGTTCCTGCTCGTGCCCCTCGGTGACCTGCTCGAGAACCGGGCTCTCGCCTCCCGCACGCTGCTGGTGACCGCGGCCGCGCTGCTCGCGGCGGGCCTGGCGCCCAGCTTCGGCGTGTTCCTGGCCGTGTCCGTGGTGGTCGGGATCAGCTCGATGGTCGCGCAGATCCTCATCCCGTACGCCGCGCACCTGGCGTCCCCGGCCGATCGCGGCAAGGTCGTCGGCAACGTCATGGCCGGGCTGCTGCTCGGCATCCTGCTGGCCCGTACGGTCGCGAGCCTGGTCGCCGCGGCCTGGGGCTGGCGTACCATCTACCTCGCCTCGGCGGTCCTGATGGTCATGCTGTCCGTTCTGCTGGCCCGGATGCTGCCCCGGCGCCTGCCCGAGCTTGGCGGCTCCTACCCCCGGCTCATGCTGTCGACCGTGCGGCTGGTCCGTGAGGAGCCTGCCCTGCGGCGCCGGGCCGCGTGCCAGGCGCTGCTATTCGGCGCGTTCAGCTGTTTCTGGACGTCGGTGGCGTTCGAGCTGATCCAGCGCCACCACCTCGGCCAGGTCGGGATCGGGGTCTTCGCGCTGGTCGGCGCGGCGGGCGCCAGCGCCGCCCCGCTGGCAGGCCGGCTTGGCGACCGCGGGCACGGCCACGTCGGCAGCGGTGCCGCCCTCGCGCTCGCCGTGGCGGCCTTGGTCCTGGCCGGGCTGGGCGCGGGCAACCTCATTGTGCTGGCCCTGGCCGGGGTCCTGCTTGACTTCGCCGTCCAGAGCCACCAGGTCTTCGGTCAGCGGGAGATCTATGAGCTGCGCGCCGACGCCCGGGCCCGCGTCAACACGGTCTACATGACCGCGATCTTCCTGGGCGGGTCGGTCGCGACCGCGATCTCGGGGACCATTTACGACGGTAAGGGCTGGGTCGGCGTCACCATGCTCGGGGCCGGGCTCTCGTTCGCCGCGCTTTGCATCTGGGCGGTGGCCGCTCTGCTCCGCCCGCGCGCCGTAACCGCGGCCTGATCCGCAGTCCGTCAAGCAGCTGCCCGACCAGAGCCGCCGCGAGCGCGTCGGGCAGCGGCTCATGACGGAGCAGCAGCCGGTAGTACACGGGTGCGTAGAGCTGGTCGACCGCGGCTTCGATGTCGGTCCCCGCGTCCAGTTCGCCGCGCTCGATCCCCGCCCGCAGCAGGCCGGCCGAGACCTGCCTGCGCGGGCGCAGCCACTCCTCTTCCAGGGCGGCGCGAATGTCCGGGTCGGCCTGGCTGGCGGCCATTAGATCGGCCATCAGCGGCCCCGCGTCACTGTCGCGGAAGAGCCGGATCAGCGATAGCACCTGGGAAGTGAGCACATCCTGGAGGGAAGCGTTCTCATCCACCGCGATGGTGTACCTGGCCCGGTTAAAGAAGCTCTCCAGGATCACGTGAGCCGGTGACGGCCACCACTTGTAGATCGTGGATTTGCTCACCCCGGACCGCGCCGCGATGGCCTCCATTGTCACCGCGTCGATCTGGCCGCTCACCAGGAGGTCCGTCGCCGCCCCGAGGACCGCGGCCCGCGCGCGCTCGCTGCGCGGCCGGCCCCGGCCCTGACGTCCCTCGACGGCCTCTTTCATCGACGCCTTCCGCCCGCGAGGAACCCGAGACTAGCACCTCGACGTCCTAGGCCGAGAACTCCGCTATGAGCCGGCCGGCGGCGAGCACGTGCTCGCGGAGCCGCTCGTAGGCCGGCAGCTCGCGGATGCGGTCAAGCGCCCAGCGGATGGCGTCCCCGCGGGTGTCGGCGATGCCCGCCATGATCAGGGTGTCCACCGTTTCCAGGCCGGCCGGGCCGAGCCGGGCGAGCTCGAGGATGTCCTCGCCGAGACCCTCACGACGGTAGTCCGACAGCTTCTGCGAGACGCCCCTGCTCCACCGGGGGCAGTGGCCGTCGCGGGTGACCGGGACGTTGAAGGTGAACTCCAGGATCCGTACCTGGCAGAGCTTCTCGGCCAGGTAGCTCACGAACTGATCGATCGCGGCCCCGTGGGCGTCGACGAACGCGTCCAGGGAGCGTTGCCAGACCTCGGGCCCGTCGGCGGCGGGGATCACCCGGACCCAGAGGTCGCCCGGCTCGACTTCCGGGTCGTCGCCGTATCGCAGCAGCCTGACCCGGCTGACCGCGCCGCCGGGGAAGCGGATCTTGGCCTCGTCCTCGATCTCGCGCTCGAGGGCGGCGAGCACCTCCCGGTCCGTCCCGTCCGCTTCCGGCGACCTCTCCGGGGCAGAGAACTCGGCTTTGAGCGCGTCGGCCTCGCGCACGTGCTCGCGGAGCCGCTCATAGGCGGGGTGGCCGCGGAAGCGATCCAGTGCCCAGCGGATGGCCTCCGTCCGGGTGCCCGCGACGCCCGCCATGATCAGCGTGTCCAGCGCTTCCAGTCCGGCCGGGCCCATCGGGGCGCGCACGAAGGTGGCCGCGCCGCGCTCCCAGTCCAGGTAGTCCGACAGCCGCCGCCCGGTGGGGTAACCCCACTGGGGGCCGTCGCGGTCGCAGCCGGACCCGGTGTCGTCGGCGAACCTGAACTCCACGTTCATGATCTCGTGGACCTTGTCGGTCAGGTAGCGCGGGAACTCCTCGATCGACGCTTGGTGGGCGCCCGCGAACGCGTTCCACGACCGCTCGTAGTCCTCGGGCCCGCCGGAGTCCAGGAGCACCCGGACCCACAGGTCCCGTGGCTCGATCTGCGGGTCGTCACCGTATTGCAGCAGCGCCACCTGCCGCACCGCGCCTCCGGGGAAACGCGTCCTGACCTCGTCGTCAATCTCGCGTTGGATGACATCAAGCACAGCCCGGTCCATCGCGGCCTCCCTCGGTGACCTAGACAGGCTGAGCGTAATTCCGCGATTCGTTTCCGTGCCACTCAATATTGGCCGGCAATCCCATCGCGACCGGCGCACGTATCGTAGGTAGACGGATCGGGCGATCATGGGGGTGCGGCGATGGATGACGATGTCATCAGCCAGGGCGACGACCGCGCGCCCAGTCCGTGGCCGCGCCGCCTGGGGGTGATCGCGGCGGTCGTCGCGGTGGCCGTCGGGGGCATCGTCTACCTCACCCAGCCGCACGGTCGGCCCGCCGCCTCGGCCGCCCATCCGGCCTCGAGCACTCCCGCGGCGCCGATCACGCCCAGCCCGGTCCCGGTGCAGTCACCGGAGTTCATCCGCCTGCCAGTCGGCCCCAATGGGATCATCGGGGACACCACGACCTGGGAAGACAGCCTGCGGCTGCCGGTGTCGGGAACGCAGCCGGCCTGGTTCTGGCCGGCCACCGGCCGGTCCGAGACCATCGGCGGCCTGCCCGCCGACGATTCCGGGTACCAGTTCACCCGGGTCGGCGGCGGCTGGGCGGTGCAGGCCAACGGAACCTTCTGCGGCGGCGGCGATTGCGCCACGCCGCCGAGCCCGGTCTGGTTTCTCGCCAACGGCGCGGCGTCGGCGACCCCCGTCGGCACGGCCGACTTGGTCGCCCCGGCCGCGGGCACCGACGCCTTGTGGCTCACGAGCTACTTTCCGACCGCCAACAACGCCACCGGGGCCGGCCTGGCGCGGGAGGTCAGCTCCGCCGGCGCTCAGCTCGGGCGCTCGGTCACGCTGCCGCGTGGCTCCGTCATCGACCAGGCAACCGACCGGGGCCTGCTGCTGATCTCGGCCAGCCCGCAATCCGGGAAGTCGGTCTACACGCTCTGGAACCCGGCCTCGGGGAAGGTCGCCCGCACCTTTGACAACGTGATCGCGGCGAGCGCGACCGACGTCGCCTGGACATCGCGCTGCGACCCGGCAACGTGCCGCGTTCAGATGCTCGACCTGGCGACGGGCGGGCAGACCTCGGTCGGGCTGCCCTCGGGGAGCTCGGCGGCCGGCGCCGCGTTCAGTCCGAGCGGACGACTGCTCGCGCTCCAGCTCAGCTACGGCCTTGACGGAGCGCTCGCCATGCGGCTCGACGTCGCGACCGTCGCCACCGGCCAGCTGACCGAAGTGCCGAAGACCTCCGTCAGCAGCGACGCCCTGTTCGCCTTCGGCTGGCCGACCGAAGGCGACAACCTGGTGGCGGAGTTCACCTTCATGCCGACGATGCAGCTGACGTCCTGGCACCCGGGCGCCAGTCGACTGGCGGTGTCGGTCCTCAAGTCGGGGCACACCCAGGCCTCGCTGATCGTCGGCTAGACCCCGCGAGTGCCGGTCGGCTTTAGTGCCAGCGGAATCGCCAGGCGGCGAACCCGCAGCCGGCCGCGGTCCAGGCCAGGAGGACGAACGGGTCGGCCAGGGAGGCGCGGGTGACCGGGGTGTAGCCCTGCTCGAGGATCTGGGCGAGGGCGCGGACCGGCAGCACGGCGACGACGGCCGACAGCCAGCGCGGGACGCTGAACGTGGGGTCGAAGATGCCGGACATGATCGCGATCGGCAGGTAGCTGGCGTTGGCGATCGGCGCGGCCGACTCGGCGCTGCGGGCGACCGAGCTGAGCGCGACGCCGAGGGCGCCGAAGCAGACGACGCCGAGGATGAGGCCGCCGGCGATCTCGGGCAGACCGCTGGCCCGCGGGACCGCGTGGAAGACGAAGCCGCCGATCGCGACGATGCAGGCGGTGATCGCGAGCGTGGTGGCGGCGGTCGAGCCGAGCACCCCGGCCAGGTACGCGCTGGCCGGCAGCGGGGTGGTCCTGATCCGCTTGAGCACGCCGTCGTGTCTGAGCGTCGCCAGCTTCGCGCCCAGGTTCACGTACGCGGCGACGATCACCCCGAACGCGATGATCGACGGGACGAAGATCATCTGACCCTCGACGTGCGTGCCCGGCAGGTCCCCGTTGGCGGTGGTGGACCCGATCAGCAGCAGCAGCGCGAGCGGGAGGGCGAAGGTGAACAGGGCGTACTCGGCGCTGCGCCAGAACGTGCGCTGCTCCATGAGCGCCTGGCGGGCGGCGAGGGTGACGACACGGCTCATCGGGCGCCTCCCGCGACGAGGTGGAGGTAGGCGTCCTCCAGGGTGGGGGTGACGACGGAGAGGTCGTCAAGATCGCCCAGGTCGTTCTCGGCGCACCAGGCCAGGAGCTCGCGGAGGGCGGCGCCGGCCGACGCCGTGCAGGCGCTCAGGCAGACCGCCTGCTCGCCGGTCACCTTGACGTTCAGGCCGGCCGGGACCGTGAGGTCGCCGTCGCGGAGCCGTTGCGGGGCGGTGAACGAGATCCTGGTCGGCACGCCCGCCTGCCGGGCCACGTGCCGCACGGTGCCGGACACCTGGATCCGGCCGTCGCGCAAGATCGCCACCCGGTCGGCCAGCCGCTCCGCCTCGTCCAGGTAATGGGTGGTGAGCAGGACGGTCTTGCCGAGCGAGCGGAGGTTCTCGATCGCGCCCCAGCAGCGCCTGCGCGACTCGGGGTCGAAGCCGGTCGTGGGCTCGTCGAGGAAGATCAGGTCCGGGTCACCGGCCAGCGCGAGCGCCAGGTCGAGGCGGCGGCGCTGGCCGCCGGAGAGCCTGCGCACCTGGGTGTTCTTGTCCTCTTCGAGCTCGACGACGTTGAGCAGGTCGCTGGCGGCGCGCGGGTTGGGGTAGTAGGAGCGCCAGCAGTCGATGAGCTCCTTGACCCGGGCCTGCCGGGGGAAGCCGCATTCCTGCAAAACGATGCCGATCCGCTCGCGCAGCCTGGTCGGCTGCGCCTGCGGGTCCATGCCCAGGACGGTGACGTTACCGCTGGTCCGCTGGCGGAAGCCCTCGAGGATCTCGACCGTGGTGGTCTTGCCCGCGCCGTTCGGGCCAAGGAGGCAGAAGACCTCGCCGCTGGCGACCTCGAAGTCGACGCCTCGCAGCACCTCGCGGTCTCCGTAGCTCATGGTCAGGGCGCTGACCTCGATCGCGTTCACGTGCGCTCCAGGTAATTCGGGGGGAGGTATTTCTGGGAACTTGAGGGTGGGCCGGGGCGCCTCAAGGACTACGGCGGATCTGCGAGGTATCTCGCGGGCACCAGGGCGTGCAGCAGCGCGTCGATGGCGGTGTCCTGCGCCAGCCGGGCTCCGATCGCGGCGCCGTGGGGGTCGGACAGCCGGTGCCGGGCAAACCAGGTGAGGGTCTCGAGCACCAGCCGCGCGCTCGCGGCGGCGTTCGGGGTCGTGCGGAGCTGGCCGGACTTGGCCCGGCTGTCCAGGTAGCTGGTGAGCGCGGTCAGGACCGGGGCCCGCAGCCCGCTGTTGAGCAGGTCGGCCAGCTCGGGCAGCTCGCGGGCGGAGCGCTCGATCATGTCGGCCGCCTGGCTGGTCTGCTCCTCGAGGGTGAACAGCTCGCGCATGATCGACTCGAGCTCGGCCGCCGGGTCGTCCGCCTGCGCTCGCAGCAGCGCCTCCGCGAGCGAGCCGAACGGAACCTCGGCCGCCACGAACTCGCGCGCTTCCGCGATCATCCCGGCCAGCCGCGGCGCCTTGAGCGGGAAGGCGCCGTCCGGGTCGTCCTGCTCCGGCAGCGGCTCGAGGAGCAGCGCGTGCCTGATCGCGAGGACGAACAGGTCTTCCTTGCCGTCGACGTAGCGGTAGAGCGCGGCCTCGGACAGGCCCGCCTCCCGCGCCACGTCGCTCATCCGCGCCGATCGGTACCCGTCGGTCGCGAACACGCGCACTGCGGCGGCGATCACCTCGGGGAACCGCTCGTGGGCGGTTCGCTTGCCTGTCATGGCGGTGAGTGTATGTGTAAGTGAGCCGATCACTTACCAAATTTGAGGACTTGTCTGCTTCGTATTTCCTGCAGGTTGTCTCCGGGGTTTGCTCTGGGGTTTGCTCTGCCTCGGCCTAGATGAGACGCGGCCCGGAATCGATCACGTGATCATCGACCAGCACGTACAGCGCGATCAGGGGGTATCGAGGTGCGTCGTCACAAACAGCCGTCAATGCCCTCCGCCCACGTCAGACGCACGCCGGCACGCCGGGCACCCCCGGCCGGAACGAATCACTCACTCATCGAGACTCATCTGGGAGGCGAACACCTCGTCGATCGTTGTGGAGGTAGCGGCTCGAGCGGCCCATCGTTCGAGTAGGTCCGGGTCGGTGCACTCGGCGATCCGGGAGCGGAGCTGATCGGCGATGGCGATACCTCGGGCCGTCAGGATCGTGAGCAGCACGCGGGTCGCGCTGTCTGCCCGGCCCAGCTGCTTCCCCTGTTCCATGCCCTGCTGCTTGCCCTCCTCGATGAAGCGATCGATGAACGGGTCCTTGAACAGGTCTTCCATGAGCTGCTCCAACTCCTGTCGTGCGCGTCGCGGGGTGAAGATACGGATGAGGTGGACATAGCGGTAGTACCGGTCCGGCTGCGCCTGAGCGATGCTGGCCAGGGCGAACATGCGCGCCTCGTGGATGGACAGGCTAAGGGTGCCGGTGAGGACGTGCAGCATGGTCAGCTCGGGGCCGAAGAGCGGGCCGCCGGGAGGGGGCATGCGGTCGCGCCCGGAGACGAATGGCAGCAGATTGAAGCCGGGGTGGCCGATCTCGATCACGCGATCGCTGCCGGTGAGGGCTTCCCTGCTGGCGGCGACCACGAGCAGATAGGCCCTGCAGTCGTACGCCTCCCGGGCGCTGGTCACATAGCAGGGCCAGGTGAGTTTCCGTTTGTGGTTGGGCCGGGACGTCTGCACCTCCACGACCACGGCGACCTTCTCGTGCATTCCCTGGAAAAGGAACACGTTGTCCGACCGCAGCTCTTTGAGCACGCGGGGGCCGCGGTGGGAGAGGTTACTGGTGCTTTAGACCTGGCATGAGATCAGAATGCCTCCTCCCACTGACATTCTGGATTATATAACGGGGCGCCGGTCTTCAGCGGCAATTTTCGGCCGGGATACATTACGGTCGGTCTTCCATTAGGAGAATGGCACGTAATTGCCAATTGCAAATAATTGCGGGGCGGCGGAGACGATGTTGGCGGGGTGCCGGACAGGTAGTGCTCGATGTTGGCGACGACCACGTCGAGCATGCGCTCCAGGCTCTCCGGGGTGTTGTAACTCTGGTGTGGGGAGAGCACCACGTTCGGCAGGCGACGGTGGCGTCGCCGATCCGCGCGATCAGCTCGTCATCGCCAGCGGGCAGGTCGGCGTGGAGGCGGGCGCCGCCGAGCCGGTCCAGGCGGGCGCCGAAGTCGGGCCGGGACAGCAGGGCGACCATGTGCGGATCGCCGTCGGGCAGCACGATCGTGGGGGTCATCGGTGCATCATGTCAGGGTCATCCGGCGGCGCAGGCCGGGTGCGCCGACTAGGCGGGTGGCCGCGCGTACATTTGCGACATGACGGCTGCGCGGGTATCCACGCTTGACGAGCGTTATCTACGGCAAGACGGCACGATCTTCCTCACCGGGATCCAGGCGCTGGTCCGGATGCTGCTCGACCGGGCCAGGCACGACGAGCGGGCGGGCCTGCGGACCGCCGCCTACGTATCCGGCTACGAGGGGTCGCCGCTGGCCGGCTACGACCTCGAGCTGGCCAGGCAGGCCGGCCTGCTGCGGGAGCACCGGGTCACCCATCAGCCCGGGGTGAACGAGGAGCTCGCCGCCACCGCGGTGTCCGGCACCCAGCTGCTCGGCCGGCCCGGCGAGCAGGGCGGGGTCGGGGACGCGGTCTACGACGGCGTCACCGGCGTCTGGTACGGGAAGGCACCCGGCCTTGACCGGGCCACCGACGCGCTGCGGCACGCCAACCTGATCGGCGCCTCCCCGACCGGCGGCGCGGTCGCGCTGGTGGGCGACGACCCGGCCGCCAAGTCCTCCACCGTGCCCTGCTCGTCCGAGCTCGCGCTGGCCGACCTTGGCCTGCCCACGTTCTACCCGGCCGACGCGGCCGAGGTCCTGCTGCACGGCCTGCACGCGGTCGAGCTGTCGCGGGCCAGCGGCCTGTGGTCGGCGATCAAGGTCGCCACCGCCGTCGCCGACGGCGCCGCCACCGCCGACCTCGGCACGGAGCCGTGGCAGCCGCCCGACCTGCGCGACGGGATGCCCGGCGGGCTGGCCGCCTACCGCCACCGCCCGAGCGCGAAGCTCCTCGGGCCCGAGCTGGCCGAGCTCGAACGCGGCCAGCAGCTCACCCGGCTGCCGATCGCGCTCGAGTACATCCGCCGCAGCGGGCTGAACACGATCGCCGGAGCGGGCCCCGGGCGGGCCAGGATCGGCCTCGTCGCCGCGGGCAAGACCTACCTCGACCTGCGCCAGGCGCTGGACGCGCTGGGCCTGAGCGACCTTGAGGCGCACGGCATCCGGACGCTCAGGCTCGGCGTGATCTTCCCGCTCGAGCCCTCCGTCATCGCCGAGTTCGCCGACGGGCTCGACGAGATCGTCGTCGTCGAGGACAAGCGGCCGTTCATCGAGGACGCGGTCAAGTCCGTCCTCTACGGGCGACCGGGCGCGCCCGCCGTGCACGGCAAGCGCGGCCGGGACGGGTCACCGCTGCTGCGCGCCTACGGCGAGCTCGACGCCGACGCGGTCGCGGCCGGCCTGGCCCGTCATCTGGCGCCGACCGGAATCGCCATGACCGTCCCCGCCGCCCGACGGGAGCGGGTCATGCTGTCGCTGGCGCCGCGCACGCCGTACTTCTGCTCGGGCTGCCCGCACAACTCCTCCACCAAGGTCGCGCCGGGAACGCTGGTCGGCGGCGGGATCGGCTGCCACGCGATGGTGCTGCTGATGCCGGAGGCGCAGGTCGGCTCCGTCACCGGGCTGTCGCAGATGGGCGGCGAGGGCGCGCAGTGGATCGGCCTGGCGCCGTTCGTCGCGCAGAAGCACTTCGTGCAGAACATCGGCGACGGCACCTTCACCCACTCCGGCAGCCTGGCGATCCGGGCGGCGGTCGCGGCCGGGGTGAACATCACCTTCAAGCTGCTGCGGAACTCGGCGGTGGCGATGACCGGCGGCCAGCAGGCGATGGGCGAGCTGCCGGTCGACCGGCTGCTGGCCCTGCTGGCGGCCGAGGGCGTCCGCAAGGTCGTCGTCACGACCGACGACCCGGCCGGGCTGCGCCGCCAGCTCGGCCGCCGGGCCGACGTCAGGCACCGGGACGAGGTGCTCGACGTGCAGCGGGAGCTGGCCGCGATCGAGGGCGTGACCGTGCTGGTGCACGACCAGGAGTGCGCGGCCGAGAAGCGCCGCAAGCGCCGCCGGGGCAAGGCGCAGGCGCCGGCCGAGCGGGTGTTCATCAACGAGCGGGTGTGCGAGGGGTGCGGCGACTGCGGCGCCAAATCCAACTGCCTGTCGGTGCAGCCGGTCGCGACCGAGTTCGGCCGCAAGACCGCGATCAACCAGTCCTCCTGCAATCTCGACTTCTCCTGCCTGGCGGGCGACTGCCCGTCCTTCCTCAGCATCACCCCGGCGACCCCGGCCGGCGCCGGCCGGGGCGGGCAGGCTCAGCCGGTGGCGCCGGTGGACCCGCCGGGCGAGCCGACGGCGTTGTTTGACGCCGACGGTTTCGCGCTGCGCATCACCGGCGTCGGCGGGACCGGGGTGGTGACGATCGCGCAGATCCTCGCCACCGCCGCCGCGGCCGAAGGGCGGCAGGTGCGCACGCTCGACCAGACCGGCCTCGCCCAGAAGGGCGGGGCGGTGGTGTCCGACCTGAAGATCGGCACCGGGCCGTTCGCGCACGCGGCCAAGCTCGCCGACGGCGAATGCGACCT
>Ga0335075_10001902_pt1 | contig 33958 bp, 28 predicted proteins | sample Lox_Sample_24_FD_206723 | JGI IMG/M metagenome (GOLD analysis project Ga0335075, IMG submission 206723) | Soil microbial communities from Loxahatchee National Wildlife Refuge, Florida, United States - Lox_Sample_2.4 | ecosystem: Environmental > Terrestrial > Soil > Wetlands | place: USA...
CAGAACCACAGCCACAGCCACAGCCACAGGCCTGGGGGCATCCGCGCCAGCTCTGGATGCTGCTCGCTGTCACGCTCGGGCTGAATTTCTCATTCTATGGCTTTCGCGCCTATCTGGCGCCCTACCTCGCGAGCTTCTACAGCGCGCTCGGCCCAGCCGCCGCGCAGCGGCAGGCGGACCTGCTCTCCAGCGGATTTCTCGCCCTGATGTACGCCACGCCGATCGTCGGCGGCTACATCGCGGACAAACTGCTCGGCGAGGCACGCGCACTGGCGTTGTCTTTGTGGCTCATGAGTGCTGCGCTCGCGCTCATGGCCTCCCCTGCGCTGGAGGGATTCGAGCTCGGCATGGCCTGCTACGCCCTGTCTGCGGGACTCAACATCACGCTGACGGTACTGATCGGGCGCAATTACGCGTCGACTGATCCACGGCGGGACGGCGCATACACGCTGTATTACCTCGCCATCAACACCGGCGCCTTTATCGCACCGCTGATCTGTGCCGATCTGGTCGGAAGACACTTTGGCTATCGCTGGGGCTTTCTCGCCGCGGCTGGCGGCAATCTGCTCGCCGCCATCCTGTTCCAGTGGCGCCAGCACACGCTCGCTGCCGTGCTGCCACATCGAGGCGCTGCCAGCAGCCGCTGGCTCGTACCGGCAATCATCGCGGCCATCGCCATTCTGGCCTACCCGCTGGCGCTGCTGCTGTCGCGGCCGCAGGTGCTCAGCATTGCGATGTACGCACTGATGGGGCTGCTGGTGGGGTATTTCATCATCGGCTGCATACGTCGCGGCGAGCGGGTCCAGACGCAGCGCTACCTGGCACTGCTGCTGCTCTTCGTGGCGCTGGTGCTGTTCTGGGCCCTGAGCTTTCAGGGCGTGACGTCGCTGAATTTCTTCGCCCGCGACTACGTGCGCGCGCCGTTCGATTACAGCCTCTTCCAGTCTGCCAACCCGCTCTATATCCTGCTGTTCGCACCCGTGCTGGCGATGCTCTGGCCCTGGCTCGGGCGCCACGGCCAGGATCCCTCGACCCCCCGCAAGTTCGGTATTGGTCTGCTGCTGGTCGCGCTCAGTTATGGACTGCTGGTGGCGGGTATCCACTACGGCCTCGGCGCCCAGGGCAAGCTGTCGTGGGTGATCCTTGCAGGCTGCTATCTGCTGCAGACGCTGGGCGAGCTCTCGCTCTCTCCCATCGGCTATTCACTGGTCGGCCTGCTGGCTGCTCCGGAAGAGACCTCGCTGGCGATGGGCGGGTGGTTCTTCGGCGTAGCGCTCGCCTACGAGCTGGCCGGCTGGATCGCCACGCGCACCGTAGCCACGGGCACCGGCGCGCACGCCGCGGGGATCGCCGCCTATGCAGAGGTCTATGGAGAGCTGTTTCTGATGAGCCTCGCCGTCGGGCTGGCGTACCTGCTGGCAGCACCGTGGATACGCAGGCTCATGCACGGCGTGCACTGAGCCGGCTAATGCATGCCCTGCGGCTGCATCCAGCCGAAGTGCCAGCTCAGAAACAGGAAGCCGAACAGCGCCAGCGACAACACGATGCGCGCGGTGAGTGCCCGCACCATGCCGCTGCCCTGATCGGCCTGGCCCATGTGGAACATCGCCTTCGCGAGACTCGCGACGATGGCCACGAGCAGTAACGTCACGAGGATCTGCATACGGCCGGTGCTCCTGCGCTCTTGGATCCCACCGCAGCGCGCGCGCTGCGTGCATTCTCGGCCGCGGCACGGGCACTGGCCTCCTCGGCACGCACGACACGCACGACACCGGCAACACCGGCGCCGACGACGGCCATCATGACTGCCATCAGAAACACCAGCCCGCCGGCCATACGCCAGCCTTCGACCAGGCCCCAGATCATGCCCACCGGGGTCGAGACCAACAGCAGTGGCTTGGCGATTTTCATGGGCCACACGCTAGCGCGTCCGCGCCATGTGTAACAGATGCAGCTGATGCGATTTTTAGCTATAACAGATGAGTGGCACGCTATCAGGATATTGCGCTGGAGCTCGGCGAGGCCATCGGGCGGCTCGAATACCGCCCCGGCGAGCGCTTCCCTTCCGTCCGCGAAGCCAGCCGCGCGCACGGCGTTGCCGTGGGCACGATGCTGCGCGTGTACGAGGCGCTGGAAACGCAGGGGCTCATCGAGGCGCGGCCGCGCTCCGGCTACTTCGTCCGGCTCCGCCCTGCTCTGGTCCACGGCGAGCCGGCGCGCAGCGAGCCGCTCGCCAGGCGTGCGCCGGTCGACGTCAGCCAGCTCGTGTTTCAGCTGCTCGATGAAACGCGACAGCAGCAGATGGTTCCCTTCGGCTCGGCGTTCCCCAGCCCGGAGCTGTTTCCGTTCACGGCGCTGATGCGCTCTGCCGCCGCCGCGGCGCGCCGCCTGGATCCCTGGAGCAGCGTGTACGACCTGCCTCCGGGCAACGCACAGCTACGACGCTGGATTGCACGCCGCTACCGGCTCGGTGGCTGCGCCATCGATCCTGACCAGATCGTCGTCACCAATGGCGCGCTCGAGGCCATCAATCTGTGTCTTCAGGCCACCACGCGCCCGGGCGATACCGTCGCCGTGGAATCCCCGACCTTCTATGCCACCCTGCAGGCAATCGAGCGCCTGCGTCTGCGCGCCATCGAGATCCCGACGCACTCGCGCACTGGCCTGGACGTGCCGGCGCTGGCGCGGGTGCTGCGTCGTACGAGCATCAGCGCCTGCATTGCCATGAGCAATTTTCAGAATCCGCTCGGCAGTCTCATGCCAGAGAGTGACAAGCAGGCGCTGGTGCAGTTACTGGGCCGCCACCGGGTCCCGCTCATCGAGGACGACGTCTATGGCGAGCTCTATCACGGTACCGATCGACCGCGCCCGCTCAAGGCCTATGACCGTGACGGCCAGGTGCTTCACTGTGGATCTTTTGCCAAGTGCCTGGCTCCGGGGTTGCGCGTGGGCTGGTGCGCACCGGGTCGCTTCCGTGAACGCGTCCAGCAGCTGAAGGTCATGAGCTCCATCGCCACGCCCTCGCTGACTCAGGCGACACTGGTGAACTATCTGCGGGACCACTCGTTCGACCGCCACCTGCGCGCGTTGCGTGCCAAGCTCATCTGGCAGCTGCAGATGCTCATCCGCGCGATGGAGACGTCCTTCCCGTCCGAGTGTCGGATCACGCGACCGCAGGGCGGCTACCTGCTCTGGGTTCAGCTGCCCGCCGCGGTCGATGCCCTGCGGCTGCACGCCCTGGCGCAGCAGGAGCACATCAGTCTTGCACCCGGACCGCTGTTTTCCGCGCGGCGCGGCTACCGTCAATTCGTCCGGCTGAATTTCGGGCATCCCTGGACCGCTCATTCGGCTCGAGCCATCGAAAGGCTGGGAGGACACATCCGCGCACTGGCTGCCGGGAGCACCCGGGGGTAGACCGCGTGCGCTGCCTGCGCTAAAACACTCCGGTCCTGCACCCCTTCCGCCATTGCTGCTCTGCCTGGGAGACCACACATGAACAAGCCAGCTCCTCAGCGCGATGCGCTCACCGAGCGTCGCGCCTCGCCCTTGGCCACGCCAACGGACCTGAGTTCCAAGGCCGTCGTCGACCTGCAGGCTGCGCTGAATCCGATCCTTGCGGATGTCTTTGCGCTCTATGTCAAGACCAAGAATTTCCACTGGCACATGAGTGGTCCGCACTTCCGCGACTATCATCTGCTGCTCGATGAGCAGTCCGAGCAGATCTTTGCGATGACCGATCCGATTGCCGAGCGCGTCCGCAAGATCGGCGGGCGCACGCTCTACTCCATCGGTCATATCGCCCGATTGCAGCGCATCTCGGACAATGATGCGCAATACGTCGAGCCGCTGGACATGCTGGCGGAGCTGCGCGAGGACAACAAAATGCTCACCGCACGGATGCGCGAGGCCCATAACGTCTGCGAAGAGCATCGCGATATCGCCACCGCGAGCCTGCTGGAGGTCTGGATCGACGAGACCGAGCGGCGTACCTGGTTTCTGTTCGAGGCCAGCCGGCGCGGCGACGCCACGGGCCACTGAAAGCGCCGCGGCGGCACCTCAATCCAGCGTCTTGCCGTCGAAATCGCTGGCCTGGTGCCGCTCGCGCAACTGAGTCGCGGGCTCGCCGCTGGTGCGGTTGACGATGCGACCGCGCCTGACAGCCGGGCGCTGGAAAATCTGGTCGGCCCAGCGCTGCACATGGCGGTACTGCTGGACGTCGAGAAACTCGGCTGCGCCGTAGATCCAGCCCTTCACCAGGCCGCCATACCAGGGAAAGATGGCGATGTCGGCGATCGTATAGTTTTTTCCGGCGATATAGGCGCTGTCCGCGAGACGTCGATTCAGTACATCCAGCTGCCGCTTGACCTCCATGGCGTAGCGGTCGATTGCGTATTGGATTTTCGTTGGTGCGTAGGCGTAGAAATGCCCGAAGCCGCCGCCGAGGTAGGGCGCACTGCCCATCTGCCAGAACAACCACGAGAGGCACTCGGCGCGTGAGGCGCCCTCGCCCGGCAGCAGCGCAGCAAACTTCTCGGCCAGATAGAGCAGAATCGCTCCGGATTCGAACACGCGTACCGGCGTCGCAGCGCTGCGGTCCAGCAGCGCGGGAATCTTCGAGTTCGGGTTGACGGCGACGAAGCCGCTGCCGAACTGCTCTCCTTCGCCGATGTTGACGGGCCAGGCGTCGTATTCGGCGCCGCTGTGACCGAGCGCCAGCAGCTCCTCGAGCAGGATCGTGACCTTCTGCCCATTCGGCGTCGCCAGTGAATACAGCTGCAGCGGATGACTCCCCAGCGGCAGCTCCTTCTCATGGGTCGCCCCTGCGACCGGTCGATTGATGTTGGCGAAGCGTCCCCCGCTGCCCTGGGTCCATGTCCACACCCTGGGCGGCACATAATCGGATGAGTCGGTCACTGCTGGCTCCTCAATTCAGGCGGTGTGGCAGCAAAGCATGCGGGGGGAAGGCTGTCCATCCGCCGCCCTGCGCAGCGGCTCGGTCAGCACGGCCCTCAATCCGATGCGGCCAGCCGCTGTATCAGCGCCTGAGCTGCCGCTGGATTGGCAACTTTGAACCCACTGATGAAATAGAGGAAGACGTCGCGACACCCGGCTGACGCTTGTCCGGCGAGCGGGGGCGGCAGGTCCTCGGGAGCTCCGCCATTGGCCCAGCAGCGCGCCCGATGCGCCCAGCGATCGATTTGCGCCGCGGGATATCCCAGCGGCTCCCCCGACTGCGTCCCCATCAGCCGCACGTAGACGAAAGAGGCAGTCACGTCACTGAACCAGGGGTGCTCGCTGTCGCCGGCGAGCACCAGCGCGACTCCGTAGTGGCGCGCCATCTCGACGCAGGCGGCCGACTGGAAGCTGGCATGACGCACTTCCACCGCGTGACGTATCGTCCGGGAGTCCAGGCGCGGGGGCAGCAGCTTCAGAAAGGCTTCGAAGTCGATCGGGTCGAAGCACATCTGCGGCGGCAGCTGCCAATTGATCGGCCCGAGCTTGTCCTGCAGCTGCAGGACCCCACCGCCGAGAAAGCGCTCGATCGTCGCGCCGGCGGCAGCCAGGGTACGCCGGTGCGTGGCGTAGCGCGGCGCCTTCAGCGAAAAGACAAAGTCGGCGGGAGTCTCCTCGCGCCAACGCATGAACACCTCGGGCTTCTGCGCGGCATAAAAGGTGCCGTTGATCTCGATGGAGCTGAGCTTGCCGGCGGCGAATTCGAGTTCGCGCCGATGCACCAGTTCGGGCGGATAGAAAACCCCCCGCCACGGCGCGTAGGTCCAGCCGCCGATTCCGACTCGGATCATGCGCCCATTCTAAGCATGCGCTAGGCTCGCGCCATGGGCGAGGTGGCGTTGCTCGCAATTGACCAGGGAACCAGCTCCTCGAGGGCCATGGCCTTCTCAGGCAGCGGCGAGCTGCTTGGCACCGAGCAGCAGAGCTTCGAATCGCTCTATCCGGCGCCCGGCTGGGTCGAACACGATCCGGAGGTGCTGTGGGGAACCGTCCTGTCCACATCGCGCACGCTGCTGCGGCGCATGCGAGCGGCGGGCTATGAGGTCATTGCACTTGGCCTGACCAATCAGCGCGAGACCAGCATCGTGTGGAATCGCCGCACCGGCGCTCCGATCCACAATGCCATCGTCTGGCAGGATCGGCGCACGGCGCAGCGCTGCCGGGAGCTCGCACGCGCCGGGCATGAGTCGCTGCTCATCGATAAAACGGGCCTGCGGCTGGACCCCTACTTCTCCGCGACCAAGCTCGCCTGGATTCTCGATGCGGTCCCGGGGGCACGCGCGGCAGCCCAGGCCGGCGAGCTCGCCTGCGGCACGGTCGACAGCTTCGTGCTCTGGCGGCTGACGGGCGGCAAGTCACACCTCACGGATGCCAGCAACGCCAGCCGCACCGCCCTGTATGACATTCGCCAGGGCCGGTGGGACACGGCGCTGTGCGAGCTGTTCGGCGTGCCACCGCGCGCTCTGCCGGAGGTGCGCGACAGCGCCGGGGACTTCGGCACCACCGATCCGCAGCTGTACGACGAGGCACTGCCCATTCGCGGCGTTGCAGGCGATCAGCAGGCCGCGCTGCTGGGTCAGGGATGCCTTGCACCCGGTGACGCCAAATGCACCTACGGTACTGGCGCCTTCCTGGTCGCCAACACCGGCGATCGGCTGGTCAGCTCCAGCCGCAAGCTCATCAGCACTATTGCCTGGCGCATCCGCGGGCGCGTCACCTACGCCATAGAAGGCTCGATTCTCTCGGCAGGTTCCATCGTCCAGTGGCTGCGCGACGCACTGGGTCTGTTCACGCGCAGCGAGCAGATCGAGGCGCTGGCCGCATCGGCGCGGGGCAACGGCGGCATCCACCTTGTGCCGGCCTTCACCGGTCTGGGCGCCCCCTATTGGGATCCGGATGCGCGCGCGGCGATCCTGGGGCTGACACCTCAGAGCGGCCGGGCAGAGATCGCCCGTGCGGCGCTCGAGGCCGTCGTCTACCAGACCTGCGATCTGATCGAGGCGCTGACGCAGGATGCGGTGGCCCCGACACTCCTCAAAATCGACGGCGGTATGGCGCGCAACACCTTGTTTTGTCAGCTCCTGACAGACATGCTCGGCATGCCGGTGTTGTGCCCGCACATGCCGGAAGCGACCGCCTTCGGTGCCGCCTGTCTGGCCGGTCTCGGGCAAGGGCTCTACCGCTCGCTCGAGCAGGTCGCAGCCCTGTGGCACCCCGGCCGGCGTTATGCGCCGGGCATGGATGCGGCGCACCGCGCCGCCGCCCTGGCAGCCTGGCGCGACGCGCTCCAGCGGGTACGCACTACGTAAGTATTCAGGCTCTTGCAGTAATATCACCGACCGGGTCGGCCGCAGACGCGCTGCACTGGCATGCTCAAATCACCGTCGGGGGTCTCATGAAATCCAAATGGCTCATTCTCGGCGCCGTTGGCGCCGGCATGCTTTCCACCTATGCGCTGGCAGCGCTGCAGCCGGGAACGACCGCGCCGGCCTTCACAGCGCCCGCCTCGAAGAACGGCAAGTCCTTCAACTACTCGCTGAGCAGCGCTCTGCGACACGGACCGGTGGTGGTGTACTTCTATCCGTCCGCCTATACGCGTGGCTGCGACATCGAAGCGCACACCTTCTCGACCGAGATCGCCAAATTCAAGGCTGCCGGCGCCAGCGTCGTGGGCGTTTCGCTCGATAGCATTTCGCGTCTGAATGACTTCTCGAAGGATCCGAACTTCTGCGCGGGCAATTTTCCGGTGGCCTCGGACCCCGACGGCCACATCGCGCAATCCTATGAATTGATGGTCTCCGCGGCGCGTGCCGGCGCGCAGGACGTGCGTGGACAGGAAATCGGGCACGGCTTCGCCGAGCGCACGACCTTCATCGTCGATCGCAATGGCACCATCAAGGCCACGATCGGTGGCGTAGCGCCCGCCGATAATGTGCAGAAGGCCTTGACGGCAGTCCAGTCGCTCTCGGCAGGCAAATAGCGCCAGCGGCTCGCGGCCAGCGGCTCGCGCGGGCTCCTGCCTGACTGGCTGCGTCGACAGGGATTTGCACTCTGCGGGGACGCTGCTTGCGGCGCCTGGCGCCCCTATGGATTCTGATTTCCCTTCGTAGCCTCGATGGCGATGGGTCCGAAGAGCGTGTTGCCGCCGGCCGCGCGCGCCGCACCCGCCCCTGCGCCCGCGCTCGTGCCCGCGGGCACTGGACCCCGATCCGGAACGTTCACGATGCGCATCTCGTTGTCGGCGACGTGCGCGGTGATCTGGTTGTGAAAGGGGATGAAGCCGGGTCGGCCCCAGTCCTCGTGCAGGATGTTGAAGCGCAGCGTATCGCCGTCGATCTGAAAGTCTCCCAGGGCTGCCATCGTGTAGGGATTGTCGCAGGGACCGCAGGCCATGCCGCGCAGCTGCCGGCCGACGCGGCGGATGATGAAAAATTGCTTGCCTGGTCCGTCGCGCAATCCCACCCACACACCGACGATCCGGTCCGCAGACAGCTGCTCCGATGGACCCGGCGGCACGTAGGGACAGGTCCGCGGCTCCAGGTATTGACAGATCCGATGCGACCAGAGGCCAGGGGCAATCGTGGGGGCGGGACTGGCCGGGATATGCACGGGCGCCACCACCGGGCCGGGCGGCAAGCGCCCCACAGGACCGCCCGGCAGCGGCGCCGGACCGCGCGGGTCCTTGCGCATGACATAGTGAAAGCGTCCCACACCTGCCAGGCCGCTGATGCCGTCCACGACCAGCTGGCCGCGATCCAGTCTCGCCGTCGCATGATCCAGATAGCTCGTGCTGCCATCGTCGTTGACGTGCGTCACCACGAAGGTCAATCCGTTGGGAGCCAGAGTGCCATCGACGAAGGCCAGCGTGGTCGCGTCACTGCAGCGCGTGCAGTAGATGCCCCGGACCTGGCTGTCGCGGATCGAGAATTCGTAGATGTGCCCGCCCTGTTGACCGAAGGTCTCCCAGCCTCCCCGATAGTCGTTTTCCGGCAGTCCGCTCGCCGCAGACGCCAGGCGCAGGAACGCGAGCGCTGCCACCAGGCTCAAGAGTCGCTTCATTGGCCCCCCTCGTCTTTCCGCCCATGCTCTTCAGAGCACTGCTGATCTTACCGCCGCCGCGGCGGCGCATCAGCCTTCGCCTCCGCCGCAAAGATATGGCAGAGTCACCGGCGCCACCGAACGGGAGGGGGATGATTCGGATGAGAACACACCACCGGGCAGTGCTCGCTGGCCTCGCGCTGGCAGCAGTCCAGCCGGCCCCTGCGCAGGACGCGACCATCGTCAATGCACGCATCGTCGTGGGGGACGGACCGGTCATTGCCGATGGCTACATCCTCGTGCAGGGCGGTCACATCGTGACCGTCGCGCCCGGCCGTCCCGCTCAAACGATCGGCACCCTCATCGACGCTACCGGTTTGACGGCTGTGCCCGGCTTCATCGACGGACACAAACACATCAATACCGGTCCGCTCGAAAAGCAGCAGATGGCCGATCTCATCGACAATGGCTTCACGACGGTGCTCTCCGGCGGCGGTCCCGCGGACGGCAACCTGATCCTGGCGCAGCATATCGATTCTGGATTGATCAATGGTCCGCACGTGCTCGCGTCGGGTCGCTTCAACCTGCACGGTACGCCCGAACAGGCGCGCGAGGCGATCCGCGCCATGGCTGCCCAGGGCATCAAGTACACGGGTGAGGTGGCCGTCACGCCTATCCCCACCGCAACCCGGGAGGAGCTGGCCGTCCTGCGCGCCGCCGTGGACGAAGGCGCGAAGGACGGCGTGCAGGTGCTGGTGCACGCGGTCTCCACCCCTGCGATGGTCGCGGCCACGCAGGCGGGCGTGCGCCACGAGGTACACCTGCCGAACAAGGATTTCATGAGCTACGACGATGCCGCGCTCATCGCCGGCAGCGGCACCCATGTGCTCGACACCATCAGCTTCGGCGCTCCGATCATCGACGTGTTTCAGAGTGACGATACCCCGCGCTTTCGCACCGGACTTGCCTGGCCCGAGTCGATCGCCGGCGCCAACCGCGACGACAAGGGACGCGCCACCGGCACCGAGGGGGCCTTCGCGCTCATCAATGCACGTCGCATCTGGGACGCCACGGGTGGCAAGGGCCTGGGCTACGGCAGCGACCAGAACTATCCCGTCCGGGATGTGCTCGAGCACGAGCTCAAGTCCCTCATGCTGATGTTCTCGATGCAGGACGTGATCCGCATCCTGACGATCAATACGGCCTCATTCCTCGGACTGCAGAACGACATCGGCACACTCGAGCCGCTCAAGCGTGCCGACATCGTGCTGGTGCGGGGCAATCCATTGGAAGACTTCCACGATCTGCTGCGCACGGTGCTCGTGCTGAAGGACGGCAGGGTGGTGGTCGATCAGCGCACGGATCGCGCAGCTGCCACGGATCTCGGCGCCGCTGGCGCGGCACCGGCCGGCGCTGCGAGCGACGACGAGCCTCTGGTCGGTACGCTGAGCGCCTCGGTCGCCCGCCCCGATCAGGCACCCGTCGTCTCCTGCGACCACCTGGGCAGTGTGCACCTGGCGCAGACGCGCGCGCTGAGTGCCAAGGTTGTTGCGGCCGGCTCCTTTGATGTTCCCGCCTCGCCCGCGGGCGACCGGATGGGCCGCACGCAGCAACTGCCGGCGCTCTGCGCAGTCACGGCCCAGCTTCGCGCCGGCCGCAGTCCCAATTTCCAACTGACGGTATCTCTGCCCGTCAGCGGCTGGAACGGCAGCCTGCTGGTGCTGGGGGACGGCCCAGCCGTGGCACCCCGGGAGCTCAATGAGCCACTGCACCGTGGCTATGCGGTTGCGACGATGGACGCCGGCCCCGCACGTGCGCGCGGCAAACAGGCGCGCGGCGGCGCTTCGGATGTGACGCTGCACGCGGGCATCGAGCAGGCCAAGACCCTGGTCAGGAACTTTTACGGTGCAACCGCGCGCTACGTCTACTGGATCGGAGCTGAACCAGAGCAGTTCGGCATCTTGCAGACCCACCCGGAGGATTTCGATGGTGTGGTCGTCAGCGACGCAAACACCACCCGGTCGGCCAGCGGCGCGGCGCCAGATCTGACTGGATTCGCCGCCCGCGGCGGCAAGATCATCGAGTATCGGGACGGCAGCGGGCCCGCCGCTGCATCCGGCACCCGCATCGATGCCTACGAGAGCCTCATCGCCAGATCCGGCGGAGTGACCCAGGCGCAGCGCTTTTATCGGCTGTTCATCCTGCCGACCGCGCATGACGGCGATCGCTACCGTGCCGACTGGCTCACGGCCATCGATGAGTGGGTGCAGCGGGATGCGGCACCCGACGTCGTCCTGGCCGCTCATCTGCCGGCACCTGACGCACCGAAGCATCCGCCGCAGGGGCTGGTATTCGAGCCGCAGTTCGGCGTGCATACCGTCTGCGCGTATCCCGATGTCGCACGACTGCAGAATGGGGCCGGTGAGACGCCGGTCGATTGGATCTGCCTGCCGGGTCCGCGCGGTTCACAAACCGCGGCGGCGCAAAGCCCTTAGCACGGGAGTTCGACCATCATGAGAACGCAGATCAGAGGCACCACGATGCCTGTGCTCGAGATAGGCCTCGAACACAATGACCGCATCGTCGCCGAGCCGGGCGAATTCTCCTGGATGACGCAGGAGGTACAGATGCGCACCACTCCGTATACGGCGGGAGCGCGCAGCATCTGGGGCGCGATCGGGCGCGCCTTCTCGGGCGGCGGGCTCTTCATGACCGAGTATTCGGCGCCCGCCGGCCGGGGCGTCATCGCCTTCGCCGCGAAGATACCCGGAGCGATTCTGCAGGTGGATGTTGCGGCCGGGCATTCCTATCTCATCCACCGTCACGGATTTCTCTGTGGCACCGAAGGACTACAGCTGGCGACGGGCTTTCAGCGCTCTCTGGGTGCAGGAATCTTCGGCGGCGATGGATTTCTGCTGCAGCGGCTGACGGGTCCGTGCACAGCCTGGGTTGAGCTGGGCGGTGAAGTGATCACCTATGATCTGGCGCCGGGAGAAACCCTGCAGGTGCATCCCGGCCACATCGGGATGTTCCAGGACAGCGTCAACTTCGATGTTGCATTCATGCGCGGTTTCGCCAATGCGCTGTTCGGCGCCGATGGTCTGTTCGTCGCGCGTCTGACCGGGCCCGGCAAGGTATGGCTGCAGTCGCTGACGGTGCCGAATCTGGCGCATGCGCTCGCCCCCTATCTGGGGGCCGGCACGACTCGCAACGTCGAAGGCGGGGTGGCCGGCGGGATCGCCGGTGCGGTACTGCGCGACGTGTTCGGCGGAAACCGCTGAACGTGTTGGTTACAGCTTCTCGTTGTGCTCGATACGATCGCCAAACGGATCATTGACGAAGGCACGCTGATATCCCGGCAACGCCGTCTCATCAATGCTCGCGCAACCAATGGCGGGCACCAGCCTCTGCGGGCTAAAGCGGCTGCGCTGTGACTCGAGCGATCTTCCAGCTACCAGCGCTCTTGATGTAATCGAGCCGCAGTCTGCGACGTTCGGTCGATCGCGTCGCCCCGTGGCCCTGGACATGCGCCATTTGCGCCAGCGTGCAATCCGGCCACAGGGACGTCTCCGTCTCGACCAGACAGTCGTAGGATCCGATCGCGCTGGCGCCATCCGCGCTGAATTCCACTGTGTCCGGCGCACCGGCCTGATCGGGCAGGACACCACGAAGCGATGGCTCGAGCCGGGCATCGCCGCCGGCGCGATGGACCTGACGCAGCCAGGACTGGTGCAGGTCGCGAATCGCCGCCTCGTCCTCCAGCCGCTTGACGCGAGCGTGCAGAGCGTCATCGGCCAGCGCCACGGCCGGGATCAGCGTAGCCCCTGCCGGCAGCGCCAGAAATGCACCGCGTGCCAGGAACTCGCGACGCGTGGGGCTGCAATTCCTGCTCATCCGTGCTTCCTCAGGTGCGAATCTGAAAATACCGCTCGACATCGAACTTGCCGGCATGTCGAACGATCGCGCCGATCTGGCTCATGTTCAGTCCCCGCGAGCCGCAGAAGTAGCCGATGCCCGCATCGTGCATGATGTTCAAATTGAGCAGCACCGTGCCCAGAGTGCCGTTACACGCCTCCTCGAGCCAGTACATGAAATAAACCCCGTCGCGGATCTTGACGAAGTCTCCCGGACCGCTCCATTCCATGCCCCCATGTCCATCCGGCGTGAAGATGATCCACGACACCGTGTGGGGCGTGGAATACAGGTGCATCGACGTGAGTCCCGGGGCATAACTGTATGTGATGCAACGGCCCAGCATCTCCGTCGTTCGGGCATGACGGCGGTAGAGAGGCGGTTGAAGGCCCTCCATCTCCACGACGCCGAACAGTGTGCGGGCCCCAGCCTCGTTGGCGAAATAGGGCGTGTTGAGAAAGCCGTTGTAGCAGGTCACCAGCCCCTGCTGAAAATCCACGGCGATGATGTGGCCGTCGTGGTTGGGAGCGCCCTGCAGAAGATGCCCGAGCAGGAACAGTCCGGGCGCCACCTCGAAGGCCTGATAGCGCGCCCGCGTCCAGTCGCCCTCATCGTCCCTGCGCCAGCTGAGCTGCCCGGCGTCGTCGAACCGATACGCCATCGCCGGACCGTTGTCGTAGCGCAGGATGAAGCTCTTGCCCGCGAGCGCAGCGCTCGCAGGCAGCGCATTGCCTGCCATGCCCGCGGCACCACCAGTTGCGGCGCGGGCCGCGAAGGCCGTCGAGTGCTCCTGCGCGATGCGGGCAACCTGCTCCCTGGTGAGCTTGTCCATCGTGCGCAGCGGCCGATACACGCGCCGGGCGCCCTTGATCGCTTTGCCATCCGCGCCCTTCGGGGCGGGAATGGGATCCCCCGAGTAGTCGCCGAATTTCTCGAAGCGCGCAATCTGTCCGACGATGTCGCCCTGGCCCCGGAATAGGTAGTACTGCAGATGATCTGCCTCATCGAAGCCAAGCCGCACGCCGATCTGCTGCGTGCGGTTCATGTCGATGACATAGGCGGTAAAGGTGCCCGAAAACTCGCATTCGGTGCGCGTGTAGAGGAAGTGGCCGTCGTCGAGCCGGACGTAATCGGAGGGCGCGCAGTAGCCGAGCTCCCCACCCGTACGCGACAGCTCCACGAAGTGGGAATAGCCGGCGGAAGGGTAGTATTCCAGGGTCTCCACGCCATTGTCCTGGCGCCAGAAATAGCCCCGTCCCTCCAGCCGATCCGTGGGCGCGTGGCGCTCCCTGGGCGCTTCACCATCGCCATCGACATAGCCGTAATAGATCTGGCGCTGCAGCTCACGATTGTCCTCGTAGCCGCTGAACCACAGCTCGATGACGCTCGCCAGAGAGCTGTTACGATCCCAGACGACGGTGTAACCGCGTTGCGTGCCGGGGATCATGTGGCTGAAAAGGCTGATATGGCCCATGCGTAGTGAGCCGTAGCCGGCATGGGCCAGCGTGCCGCGCTCCTCTGCGATCGACAGCCTCGTCGGGCTCGCGAAACCGTAGCTGAGTGTCGGCCCGTCGTCGGTGATGATCCTGAGCGACTTGCCCACCAGGTCCGCTTCCGGTGCGGATGCACTGGCCGGACCGCGCGCGCTGACCGGCTCGAGCCGCGCGGCGATCTGCTCGCCGGTGAGCCTGGTATAGGCGATGCGGTACATCGGCCTTTTTGGATAGGGTGTTCCGGGCATCTCTCGTCCCCTCGACTGCCGACGCCCCTCCAGTTGCGGCGCGCTCGCCCGGGGCTGGGTCAGTCCTGCCTGGCTTTCAACGATTCATATACGAGGCGTGGAAAGCGCTGCACGAAGGGGCCAGCGCCGCTGCCCCATTTCGGTCGAGCGATTCTGCGCGATTATGCCGCCGATTTCGGCGAGCGCGCCAGCGCCGAGGGTCCGCCTTCCGGCCATCGTTCAGCTGCCGGTCAGGCACGAAGCGGCACAGTAGGCCCGGCGTCGCTGTTCACGACCCCCCCCGAACCGACGCTCACCTGAAGCCGCCAGCGATGGCGGCTTCTCTTTTCCCCTTGCGGTATATTTTCGCTCCTTCTCGCCAGAGTTCTGCGCTACGTTCATGATCAAGCTTGCCGCGTGGATCATCAGCATCGCCCTGGTCGTGCTGGCTTGCCGGCTGCCGCGCCGGGTGCTGGATTTCCTGATGTGGTTGGCGCTCGCGGTGTCGGTCGCCTGGACGCTCGCGCTCTTCACCGTGTAACGGGTCACTTCTCCAGAGATGCCATGAATCGCGGCGGCGGCAGCCGGCCGCGCCGCATCTCGTAGGCCCCACCGAGCGCGAGCAAAAGCGCCTCGGCGTGAGCCGCACCAATGAATGACAGCCCGACCGGCAGTCCCTGCACCTGCCCCATCGGAACGGTCAGGTGCGGATATCCGGCCACCGCCGCCAGCGTCGTGAATGCATCCTCGTTCGGATCGCCATAGAGGATATCGACTCGCCACGCCGGGGTGGCGGTCGGCGCGATCAGTGCATCGAGCGCCTGTTGGTGCAGCAACCGATCGATGCCCTGTGCTCCGGCGAGCCGCCGGGCACGCTCGAGCGCCGCGCGGTAGTCCGCACCGGCGGTGCCGTCTGACGCCTGTGCCTGCGTGAACAGCTCCTGACCGAAGAAGCGCAGCTCGGAGGGCGAGGCATAGTCGTACGCGATCAGTGCCGCGAGGTCACGGGTATGTACCGCGGCAGGTGTATGCGCAAGATAGGCGTCGATATCGGTCTTGAATTCATGCAGCATCACGATCTGCTCGGCGGCGCTGATCGTATCCATGTCGGGTGAGCTGACATCCACCAGCGTCGCGCCGGCTGCCCGCAATGTGTCCAGGGCTTGCCCGTAGACCAGGTCGGTCGCGGGATATGCGCCTGGCTTGAAGCGCAGTACCCCGAGCCGCTTACCCCGCAGCGCATCGGAGGCGATCGCGCGCGTGTAGTCGCGACCGGTGAGTGCCGAAAGCAGCTGCGCGACATCGCGTACGCTGTGGGCCATCGGCCCGGCGGTGTCCTGGCTGTGCGCGATTGGCACGATACCCTGCTGCGACAACAGCCCGATGGTCGGCTTGAGTCCCACGATGCCGTTCATGGCCGCGGGACAGGTCACCGAGCCATCGGTCTCCGTGCCAAGGGCCGCCGGCACCAGCCCAGCGGCGACGGCCACGGCACTACCCGAGCTCGAGCCACAGGCGGTGCGGTCGAGCACATAGGGATTGCGCGTCAGGCCACCCACGGCGCTCCAGCCGCTCATTGCATGAGTCGAGCGGAAATTTGCCCACTCGCTGAGGTTGGTCTTGCCCAGGATCACCGCACCTGCAGCGCGCAGCGCGGCCACGACCGGCGCATCCTGCCGTGCGTAGTTGTGCAGCAGCGCGCGCGAGCCGGCAGTGGTGGGTATCGGGTCTGCAGTCTCTATGTTGTCTTTGATGAGGACCGGTATGCCATGCAAAGCGCCGCGCACATGATGTGCCCGCCGCTCGCTGTCGAGCTGCCGTGCCTGCGCAAGCGCCTGCGGGTTGACCCGCAGCACCGCGTGCAGCGAGGGCCCGTGACGATCGAGCGCCTCGATCCGCTCGAGTGAGCGCCGCGTCAGTGCCTCGGCGCTGAGGCGACCGCTGGCCATGGCCCGCTGCAGCTCTGCGATTGAGGCGCCAGCCGGCACGCCGACCTCCCCGGCCTCGCCGGCCACGGCTGCGTGCGCCTGGCAGAGCACTGCGCAGGCGATCAGAATTCCTATCCATTGCCGCGGCATGGCGTTTGCAGTGGCGCCGTTTGCACTCTAGGCGAGCAGCGACTCACGCAGCTCCGCGGTATTGGCCAGATCGATGCACGTCCAGGCCATGCCGAGCGCACCATCACACAGCGCCCGATCCGCATCGGCAGTCGCGCAGTGGCGGGTGAATTCCGGTTGGTGATTGACGGCCGGCAGCGAATTGATCCCGAGCATCGGGTGAATGGAGGGAATTGTGAGGGAGACATTGCCCATGTCCGTCGACCCCGAGGGCCGCTGCTCCCTGGCGCCGGGCTCGGGGAAAGGCCGGCCCAGAGCCGCGCAGTTGCGCCGGAATACCTCAGCAATGCGCTCGTCGTGCTTCACCTCGGCATAGGGACGATCGCCTCCCACGAATTCGACCTTTGCGCCGCTCGCCAGACCGCCTGCCTCAAAGCAACGATAGACCCTGTCCTTGAGCGCCCCGAGTTCCCCGAGTGTCTCCGAGCGCACGATATATTTTGCCACCGTATGCGCCGGGATGATGTTGGGAGCATCCCCACCACGCGTCACGATGCCGTGGATACGATCGGATGCGCGTATGTGCTGGCGCAGCAGGCCGATGGCTGTCTGTGCAATCGTGAGGGCATCCGCTGCATTCACACCCAGCTCCGGGAATGCCGAGGCGTGTGATTCCTTGCCGGTGCAATGCACCTCGAACATCGACGCGGCAATCATTTTCGCGCGCAGCACATCGAAGGGCGCCGGGTGAATCATCATTGCCGCATGAATTCCGTCGAATGCCCCGCGCTCGAGCATCAGGATCTTGCCGCCTGCGTTTCCCACCTCCTCCGCCGGTGTTCCGATGACGCTCACGCTCAGACCCAGCTCATCCGCGACCGTTGCCGCGGCCACTGCGGCGCCGAGCGCTGCGGCAGCAATCACGTTGTGACCGCATGCATGGCCGATATCAGGCAGTGCGTCGTACTCCGCGCAGATACCCACGTGCAAGGGACCGGAACCGGCGCGGGCACGGAACGCCGTGGGTAGTCCGCAGATGCCCCGCTCGACGCTGAATCCTGCCCCCGACAGCCACTCGCACAGCCAGTTACTGGCCAGCGTCTCTGCGAATGCCAGCTCCGGATGGGCGTGGATGCGATGACTGAGCCCGATGAGGTCTTCGCGCGAAGACTCAAATCTCTTTCGCGCCGCAGCCTTCGCATCCATTGCAGCCTCCCCGCACATCCCATCGGCCGGACAGAATCATACGCGCAATGCTTCGCTGACCCGTCATGCTCACGGATCAGCCCTGAAGCTGCAGTGCCCGAATCGCGTTCGTCTTCAGGATGAGCTCATGAACCTCGGGCTTGAATCCCGCATCCTTGAATTCCTGCAGCCAGCGCTCTGGTGTCAGGAGTGGAAAATCCGAACCGAACAGCATGCGCTCGCGCAGCGGGCCATTGGCGTAACGTACCAGCTGCGGTGGAAAATACTTGGGCGACCAGCCCGACAGATCGATGTACACGTTCGGCTTGTGCAGACAGACCGAGAGCGCCTCGTCCTGCCAGGGCCAGGAGGGATGCGCAATGATGATGGTCATATCCGGAAAGTCGACCGCGACGTCATCCAGATGAATCGGGTTGGAATACTTCAGCCGCAAGCCCCCACCGCCGCGCATGCCGCTGCCAATTCCCGAGTGCCCACTGTGAAAAAGCGCCGGCAATTTATACCCGGCAATGAGCTCGTAGAGTGGATAGGCCAGTCGATCATTCGGGAAGAACCCCTGGCAGGTCGGATGGAACTTGAAGCCGCGAATGACTCCCTGTTCGATCAGACGGCGCGCCTCGCGCACACCCATGGCCCCCTTGTGCGGGTCGATGCTTGCGAATGCAAGCATGATGTCGGAGTTTTTACTGGCCGCGTCGATGACTTCCTGGTTCGAGACGCGTCGCACCCCCATCTGAAATTCCGAATCGACGGTGAACATGACCAGGCCGATGCGGCGCTCGCGATAGTAGGCGATCGTCTCGGCGATCGTCGGCCGCTGCGTCGATTTGAAGTACTTTTCGGCCGCCGCCTCATAGGGCAGCCAGGCTTCATCGGCCGGATCGCGGCAGGAAACCTCCGCGTGGGTGTGCACATCGATGGCGATGAGGTCATGCACGTTCATGTATCCGCTCCCGTGCGAGCCCGACCAGCAGCGGTGCGGGCTACCCACCTCAGGGTACCGCAACTGTCGGAGACAGTTGTGCGGAAAATCAGCCCGCGGACCGGGCCTCGCGCTCGGCAGCCTCTGATTCGTCAAACTGCGCGACCACCCGCCGGCCGCGTCCGGCGGCCTTCGCCTCGTAGACCTTCGCATCCGCGCGCGCAACCAGCCCCTTCCATCCCCCTTCCAGCTCAGCGTTATAGGCCACCCCGACACTCGCGCTGATGCTGAGCGATGCACCGCCCGCCTCGAACGGCACGGCCGCTGCCTCGATGACCTTGTCGGCAACTTTGGCGGCGTGGCCCGACTCCCTGACGCCCGAGAGCACGATGCCAAACTCATCGCCCCCGACGCGGGCGACGGCGTCGCTGGGGCGCACGGTGGCTTTGAGCCGCAGAGCGAATTCACGCAGCAGCTCATCGCCCGTGGCGTGGCCGTAGCGGTCATTGACCGGCTTGAAGTGATCCAGATCGATGTAGAGCACGGCGAGGCGCGCCCCCTCTCCGCGACTCATTTTCTCGATGAGGTAGCTCTCGAGTCCGGCCCGGTTCAGCAGACCCGTCAGAGGATCATGTTCGCTCAGGCGCACCAGCCGGCGCCGCTCGTCGCGATGGTCCGTGATGTCCTGTGCCAGGCCGATGAAACCATCTACGGTTCCGTCTTCGCGGCGCAGGGGGGTGTAGGTGACGCTCACGTGCCGGTAGGTCTGCGCGTTCGGGAAATCCTTCTCGTACACGACCGTTTCGCCCGCCAGCGCGCGCTCGATCCAGGGCAGGCTGCCGGCAAACTCCTCCAGCCCGACCGCCTCCTCCATCGTGCGTCCGATGAAGGCTTCGCGCCCGCGGCCACGCCAGCGCTCGAAGGCGCGATTGACCAGCTGATAGCGCGCGGCGCCGTCCCAGACCGCCAGCATCGCCGGAATGGCCTCGACGATCGAATTCAAGGTCGAGGTCTTGTTTGCCAGCTCGCGCCGATTGGTGACTTCCGAGCTGATGTCCCGCATCACCGAGGTATAGCGGGCAATTCGTCCCACGGCATCCGGATGGGCGATGACCATGTGGCTGACCGGCACGACCCGCCTGCCCTCCAGAACGACGTGCGTTTCCCCCAGCCAGACGCCGTGCTCTTTGACGCTGGGAACGATCTCATGCATGAAGCGCTCGTTGGTCTCGCGCGTATAGAATTCGCTGTAGAGCCTCCCGGTCAGCGGCGCGTCCCGGCTTATGCCGAGCGCCTTTCGGGCAGCAGGATTGAGATAGTGAACCCGGCCCTGCCAGTCGGCCTGGGCGATGAAGTCCGGCGTGTTATCGAATACTTCCGTCAACTCGCGCAGCGAGCGCTCCGTGGCCTTTCGCTCGGTAATGTCCTGCAGAGCGCCCACGAGACGCACGGCCTTGCCGTCCGGATCCAGCTCGATCTCCCCGACGGTGCGCACCCAGATCTTCCTGCCGCTGCGAGTCGTGAATGGCAGTTCCAGATCCCAATGCGTGTGCTGCTCGATCGCATCCTCGACCGCCAGCGACAACTTCGCCCGGGCCTGGGGTGGGAAGCACTCCAGCGCACGCTCCAGGTCGGGCACATAGTCAGCCGAAACCTCGTAAATCTTCCGCACCTCTGCGGACCAGAAGGTCTGCTGATTGCGCAGGTCCATCGACCAGCCGCCCACGCCGGCCACCCGACCGATGCGCAGGAGGAAATCCTCGCGAGCCCGCAGGCCCTCTTCGGCCTTTTTTCGCAGCGTGATATCCCGCCCCACCGAATGGATGCGCACACCATCGGCGGCATGCTGTGCCCGGTGACGCCAGGCGATCCATCGCGGACCAACGGCTGCACTGCCCGGAACGAACTGCTCGCGGAGCAATGCCTCATCGGTCCTGGAAAGGCATGCCAGCTGCTCGGCCCAGTCGATACGCTCCTGCGGGGACAGCGTGTCGTATATCGATCTGCCGGACAAATCCTCGGCGGAAATTTCAAAGAACCTGCCGTAGGCGGGGTTGATGAACTCCAGACTGCCGTCGAGCGCTGCGATGCAGATCAGTTCGGTCTGGTCCTCCACAATGGCACGGTGCTGGCGTTCGCTGACGCTGAGCTCCTGTTCATAGCGAACATATGTAAGCCAGAGACTGGCTGCCTGCAGCGCCGCGAACATACCGCAGAAGAGCGTCGCCGCCAGCGTGAGCAGCTCGAGCCGCTGGCTCAGGAGAGTGCCGCGGATGACCTTGGCATCAAGCGCATTGCGTTCCTGTCGCAGCTGGAGCATGGAGGTGGCAATGGCCTGCCGGAACTGGTCCATGGTGCGCTCGCCAAGCCCGCTCCGGACCAGCTGCGCGGCGGCGCGCTCGTTCCCGCTGTCATGCAGACGAATGGTCTCTGCCAGCTCGGCGAGTTTGCCCCGGGCCAGCTGCCGGATCTGAGAAACTTGGGCGGTCAGCGCCGCATTGTCGAGCGGCACTGTTCGCAGACCTTCCAGGAACCGGGGGATGGCCCCAACCGCCTGCTGGTACGGGGCGAGGTAGGCACGCCTTCCCGTCATCAGGTAGCCTCGTTGTCCGGTCTCCGCGTCCACCAGCGAAACCAGAACGGCCTGCAGCTGCGCGGCGTACTGATCGATTTGCGCCCGATGGGCGATGGCGGTACGGACCAGCTGCGCCTGGCGGGCTGAAACGACCGCCGAGATGATGAGCCCAGCGAAAGCCAGCAGCAGAGTGACGCCGCTGACCTTGGCCCACCTGAGCAGTGTCCGGCGTTCAGCTTGTCTTCTGGGGTTCACTTTGGATTGCATCCCCGGCTGGCCATGATCCGCGACGCCCGGGGCACTCGGCAACCCGGGCAGCGCGCAATGCCAATTGCATCACGGGTCACATGGCCCTCGAACGGCTGATCGATATATATTCCCGGCTCACAGCGCCTGTGCGGGCCGCCACGAAGCCCTGGGCGCTCAGCGGCCCCGGGGGGGGATGAGATCATGAGGACGATTCTGTTTGCGTTGACCCTGCTGGGCGTCGCGCAGAGCGCCGCAGCGCTGGACGCCAATCAGGTTCGCGGCGGATGGGAGACAACGGTCGACGGCGTCGAGCACATTTTTGAATTGCGCATCGTCGGAGATCGCATATCGGGTGCGTACTGCACGGTATGCGACGATGCAACCACGCTGGCCTTTGTGGACGGGAAATTGGGCGCTTCCGGGCTCGACTTCGCGATCACGCACGTGCGCGATGACGGCAGCACCGCCTACCAGGACCACCTCCATGCCCGGCTGCAGGACGGTCAGCTCCTCATCGTCGGCCAGAGCGGCGCGCCCGGGGGCGGAAGGATCAGCTGGAGGATGCAGCGTGATCCGCGCGGACCCATTCCGCCTGGCCCGCCCGCTCCGGTCGTGCACTATCTACAACCCGGGCCGTGGCAACCGATCACCCAGGACAAGCTGGTCGGTGTCTGGCTGTCGGGCGAAGGAGCAGCCAAGCAGTATTTCATCATCCGTCGCGACGGCAAGGCGCTGCGCGGCATGGTCTGCGGTCCGTGCGACAACCCTTACAGCATGGCCGCCATGGAGGACTTCTTCATCCAGGGCGACACCGTGCTGTGGAACATCTGCCACGAGGACCATGGCTTCGGTCCGTTGCCCTACGTTCATCAGATCATCGCGCACGTCGCCGACCATGAACTGCACCTGGACGCCACTCAGCCCAACGTACGGCGCGTCGTATCGATGACGTTCCTGGGCCCGCTTCCCTTCTCGGCAACCGCCAGGGCCGTATCCACGACGACGGCGCCCCAAAGCGCCGCGAACCCCTGATTTCGTGGCCCAGCATGAGCGCCAGCACCCGAACGTGTGGCAGCACACGCGCGAAGCTGTCGATGGAACGGCTTATTCGCATACCGAGGCGATCGCCATCCGGGTCATCCCGCGCAGCGCCACGCACGCCCTGCTAAACATTCATTGGCGATGCATCAATAAGGACGGCTCTACGCAGAACGAGGGCGCTGAATTTTATCTGGCCGCCAAAGAATCAGGTGGATGGCGCTTCAACGGCGGCATGAGTCAGAGCCTGGGTGAGTACGGGGCCGCGGGTGAGGCATGCGAGAATTCCAGCGCAGGCGCCAAGTGAGCGCAGAAGAGCGTCACGCAGACGAGCAGCGCGCCTGGACGCTGGCCTATGCGGCCGCCAGGGCGATGGGTTCCTTCGATGTCGAGCGCGCGGCCCGATTCCGACTCGATGGGGACGGCTGCCTGCACCCGCTCGCACCGGATTTGCCGGGGGGCGACCTCCTCTGGCGGCCCGGCCACGGCTGGCAGCCGCTGAGCGTGCACGGCAGCGCGGGGGACTTGCTCGACCTGTACCTGCCCATCAGCAGCGCCACTGTTCATAGTCCGATTACCGTGGCGCATCTGGGACAGAGCCTCGATGGCTTCATCGCGACGCCATCAGGGGAATCCACCTTCGTGACGGGGCCGGAGAATATCCTGCACCTGCATCGGCTGCGCGCGCTGTGCGATGCCGTCGTGGTCGGCGCCGGGACGGTCAGCACCGACAACCCGCGCCTGACCACCCGACTGGTAACGGGCACCAATCCCGCCCGGGTGGTGCTTGACCCTGCCTGCCGGCTGTCCGCGAGCTTCACCCTATTCAGCGACCAGCAGGCCCGCACACTGCGGGTATGTGCTGCCGGCAACGCCGCGGCCTTCGAATCGGCGGATGTGGAACGGCTCGAGGTCAGCGCGCAGGGTGCGAAGCTGGATCTATCGGAGCTGATGCAGGCACTTCGGCGGCGCGGCTATCACCGCGTCCTCATCGAGGGGGGCGGCGTCACGGTCTCCTCCTTTCTGGAAGCGGGACTCGTAGACCGGCTGCATATCGCGATCGCCCCGGTACTGATCGGGGAGGGCCGCCCTGCGCTGCGGCTACCGCCACGCTCGCGCCTGCAGGATTGTCTGCCGATGCGCCATCGGGTCCATCGAAACGGCGAGGACGTTCTGTTCGACTGCGATCTGCGCGCGCCTGCCGGACAGTCTTAGGGCTGCGGCAGTGGCCCCTCGTAGCTGGCCCAGGCAATGTGGGATTCGTGCAGCGTCACGCGCAGACTCTGCAGCCCGAGCGCCGCTGCACCGAGCTGGCCGCCGAGGATACGCGCGGTAAGTCGCTCGAAGATAGTGCGCGCCAGAAACTCGGTGGTGGTGTTGCGGCCCGTGAGCTCCGCCTCGGCGTCCAGATTGCGATAATTGAGCGGCGCCAGCACTTCCTGCAGCAGGCGCGTTGCGATGCCGATGTCCACCACGATGCCGAACTCATCCAGCTGTGCCCGTCTGAATTCCACATCAACGATGAATGTGGCGCCGTGCAGCCGCTGCGCCGGGCCGAACACCTCGCCGCTCAGACTGTGCGCGATCATGAAATGATCCCGAATACCGACCGAGTACATGCACGCTCTCCTCAGGCATCTGGTGAGTAGCGTACCCGATGCATGATGGTGTCGCCGGATGAGAGCGCGAGTGCCGCCAGTGTCGCGGGCAACTGGTCAAAGGTCCCCTCACTGTTGATCAGCACATCCAGCGCCGGATCGGTCAGGAGTGAAAGCGCCAGCAGCAGACGGCGCCGGTTGCTCCAGCGAGCCCGCCGCGCTGGTGCCACGGAGCCCACCTGTGAGGACTTCAGGCTCAGGCGCCGGGCGTGAAAAGCTTCGCCGAGCGACAGGTTGACCGCCCGATCCCCATACCAACTCAGCTCCAGCACGGTGGACTCGAAGCCTGCGATAGCCAGTGCCAGCTGCAGTCCTTCCTGCGTGCCACTGGCGTGCAGTACGACATCCACATCGTCCCGGGCTCGGGCCGGAAGCGCGAACGCAACGCCAAGAGCCTGCGCGATGGCCGCGCGTGCGGGATTGATGTCGATGAGCTCAACCTCGCACCCGGTAATGCGGCCGGTGAGCCACGCCGCCAGACAGCCCACGCTGCCTGCGCCGATCACGCTGACACGGTCGCCCGGCGCAATGCCGGCATCCCACACACCGTTGAGTGCGGTCTCGAGATTGGCCGCCAGAATCGCCCGCTGCGCCGGTACTCCGACCGGCAGCGCCCGGAGGGCCTCACAGGGCACGACGTAGCGCTCCTGGTGCGGATAGAGACAGAAGACGCATTGGCCAATCAGCTCGGCGGGCCCTGCGGTGACCTCCCCGACACTGGCATAGCCGTACTTCACCGGCCCTGGAAACTCGCCGGCCTGAAACGGCGCGCGCATGCGTTGCGCCTCGCTGGCTGGTACGCGTCCCTGGAACACCAGGGTTTCGGTGCCGCGACTGACGCCGCTGTAGAGTGTGCGCACGCCAGCCTGGCCCGGACCGGGGGCCGCAAGCGGCTCTGACCGCAGCTCTGCGCAGCCCGGAGCCGCGATCCAGAAGGCGCGCGTCATGGGGACTTCGTGCAGGACCATCAGTCACATGCTAGCCTGAACTGATGAACCCCGTGGCGAGTCGTGGCGCCTCGATCGGTTGGCTCGGCGTCCGGCTCGTGCTGGCGCTGATCCTTCTCAACGGCGCCCTCACCTTCGCAAATCTCTGGCCTACTCTCGGCGTGCACTGGCGCGGCGAGCTCTCCGTGGAAATTGCTGCGCTGCTGACGCTAATGGCGCTGGGCCATGCCCACAGCCGCAGCGGCCGCCACGGTCAGCGCCGTGGGCTGGCCCTGCTGTCGATCCTCGTGGTCCTGCTGGCGCTCGGGCGCTATGCGGACGTGACGTCGCCGGCGCTCTACGGGCGGCCGGTCAATCTGTATTGGGATCTGCCGCATGTCGGGGAAGTCATGGGCATGCTCTCGCGGGTGGCGTCCGTGTGGCAGCTGATCGCCCTCTCGCTCATCACGCTGATGGTGCTGGCGCTGCTGTACCTGCTGGCCCGCTGGTCGATCGGTCAGGTCGATGAGGCCATGCGCCGCAACGGCGCCGCCCGCACCGGCCTGGGCGTTGCCGGCGCGCTGCTCGTGGTGTGCTTCATCGCCCAGCAGCTCAGCGATCGCGTGCCGCGCGTGCCGCGATTCTCCATACCCGTCAGCCAGACCTTTGGCGTGCAGGTCGCGCGCGTGGTCTCGGTGCTCTCGGGCAGCGCCACCCGCGGTTTACCCGCCGCCCCGCCGCTGCATTCGAATTTCATGGCACTGCATGGCGATGACGTGCTGCTGATCTTCGTCGAATCCTATGGTCGCAGCACTTACGATCGGTCTGAATTCCGCAGCTACCTGGCTCCGGTGCGCACACGGCTGCAGGCGGCCATTCACGACAGTGGCAGGGATGTCGTCTCCGGCTTCGTCACTTCACCGACCTTCGGAGGCACCTCGGTACTGGCACACCTGAGCCTGCTCACTGGCACACAGGTGCGCGACAAGCACGAATACTCGCTGCTCATGACGCAGCAGCGTCCATCGCTCGTCTCGGCATTCCGCGCCGCTGACTATCGGACCATCGCGCTGATGCCCGGCAATCAGCATCCCTGGCCGGAGGGCAGCTTTTACGGCTTCGATCATATCTATGATGCCCGGCAGCTTGATTACCGCGGGCCGCCCTTCGGCTGGTGGCACATCCCCGATCAATATTCCCTCGAGTATCTGGACGTCAACCTTCTGCAGCCCCATCCGCGCGCTCCACTGTTCGTGTTCTATCCGACTCTGAGCACCCACATGCCATTTCGACCTACCCCGCCGCTGCAGGCGGACTGGTCACGCATGCTCTCCGCGCATCCCTACGATGCAGGGCCGCTGCAGGCCTCGATGGCCCGTACTCCGCGGTGGACGCACCTGGGGGAAAGCTATGTCGGTTCGGTGCAGTATTTCTTCGACGTGTTCGCAGGCTTCCTGCGTCGCCGGGCCGACGAGCATTGCGTGATCATCCTGCTCGGCGATCACCAGCCAGCTTCCAGTGTCAGCGGCGAAGGCGCCTCATGGGACGTGCCGGTTCACGTGATCAGCTCGCGGCCGGCCATTCTGGCCGCGCTGCGCGCGGTGGGCTTCAAATCGGGGCTGACGCCCTCGGGTCCGTCACTCGGTGATATGAATCAGCTCACGCAGTGGCTGCTGGCGGCATTCAATGAGCCGGGCGCGACGGCATCGCCTGGTCAGGCGTCCCTGGCACCCTGAAGCCGGTGGCGGATGAGCCAGAGGATATCGAGCAGAAACGACAGCGTCAGACAGGCGAGACCCATCATCGCCACGGCGCTGGCAAGCGTAAGCGACGACCAGGGAGCAATCGCCACGAGCAGGGCGAGCATCTGGACGACCGCGATGCCCTTGGCCCGATAGCTTGCAGGCAGCGGGCGCCGCAATAGCGGGATGATTGCGGCGGCGGCTGCGTACAGGTAGCGCATGGCACCCGACAGCAGCACCCAGGCAGGCACTTTGCCAAATCGCCAGGCAAGCAAGGACAGCACGGCCACCAGCGCGGCATCGATTTCCATGTCGAAGCGCGCACCGAAGGAACTGCTCATGTGCGTGCGGCGTGCGATCCAGCCATCGCATCCGTCCAGCACGATGACCAGCGCGGCAAGCAGCGTGGCGATCAGCGGCGCGATTCTGCCCTGCTCGCCGAGCAGCGCAACCATGAGTGCGACCAGCGCCCCGCGCACCAGGGTCACGGCATTGGCCGCTCCGAGGCGGGCAAACGGGTGATGCGCGGGCAGACCCGGCAGAAGCACCAGCGCACCAGCGGCGAATACCAGCAGGCTCTTCAACGAATACGCGGCGCCAAAGTGCAATTGGCGGCTGGCAAGCCAGGCCGACAGCTCCATGACCGAACCGACCGCGAGCGTTGCGATGAGGGTGCGGCGTATCAGCGTATCGCGCTCGCCCCGAGGCTCGCCAACCGCGAGAATGCTACGCTTTCCATGCATCCAGAGAAGTCTACAAGGCGTCCGTGACCCTGTCAGGACGCCGCGGCCGGCAATCATGGCAAGTGACGCTTTCGATTTCCTGATCCCAGGCGAGCTGGAGAGTGCGACCGGCGGCTATATTTACGACCGGCGCCTGGTCGCCGAACTGCGCTCGCTCGGCTGGCAGGCGCGCGTGCGGGCGCTGCAGGCAAGCTTTCCCGAGCCAACCGCTGCGGCGCTCGAACACGCCGAGCGGGTGCTTGCCGACATTCCCACAGGCCGGCCGGTGCTCATCGACGGGTTGGCCTTCAGCGCCATGCCGCAGGTCCTGCGCGCTCATGCGACACGCTTGCCGCTCCTGGCGCTGCTGCATATGCCGCTGGGTGCGACGCCCGATGAGAATCCGGCACGTCTGGCGCACCTGCGACACATCGAAGCCAGTGCGCTGCGCAGTGCCCGGCGTGTGATCGTCACGGGTCGTGCCAGCCTTGCGGCGCTCGGTGAATACGGCTTGCCGTCCGGGCAGATAGTGCTCATCGAGCCGGGCACCGATCTCGGCGAGCCGGCGCAGCATCGCTCCCGGACCCCGATACGGATGCTTTGCGTGGCCACGGTACAGCCCCACAAAGGCCATGGACTGCTGGTCGAGGCGCTGGCGGCGCTGGCATCATTGCCCTGGCAGCTCACCTGTGTGGGCAGCCTCACGCGCAGCCCCGATGCAGTCGAGCAGCTGCGGACCCGCATCCGGCAGCTCGGCCTCACGCAGCGGATCGATCTGATCGGGGAAGTGCCTCACGCCGCGCTCGCGCGTTTCTATCAGCGCTCCGATCTGTTCGTTCTCGCGAGTCGCTTCGAGAGCTACTGCATGGCCGCGGCCGAGGCGTTGGCGCATGGCCTGCCGGTGGTGAGTACGCACACCGGTGCCATGCCCGAGCTGGTCGGGACACTAGCCGGCCGTCTGGTCCCGGCCGGCGACGTGCAGCAGCTGCGTGCGGCGCTGGAGGCACCCTTGCGCGATCCTGGCCTCCTGGCCACATGGGCCGATGCCGCCGCGGCGGTACGTCTGCGCCTGCCTCGATGGTCGCAGGCGGCGTCACGCTTTGCAGCGCTGCTGCGTGAAGCTGGCACGCCGTGCGTCACTCATGCCACTGAGGCGGCCCTCCCGCCGCCGGCTCACTAGCGAAACAGTCTCAGAAGCTGGCGCGCAATCGCCTCGCCCAGGTCCTCGACGCTGCGCACTTTGGCCGCGCGCGGGTAGAGTCGCTGTACATCATGATCGATACCGATGGCCACCATCTGCGTCCTGGCATCGCGACCGATGTCGCGGATGACGGCGCGCAAATGCCGCTCCAGATACTCCGGGTCGTTGGCTTGCCGCGTAGCATCCTCCATAGGCTCACCATCACAGATGACCAGCAGGATGCGCCGTGACTCGGGGCGGCGCAGCAGGCGCTCCTGGGCCCACAGCAGAGCTTCGCCGTCGACGTTATCCCTGAGTATCCCTTCCTCGAGCATGGCACCGAGTCCCAGTCGGGCGCGGCGCCACGGCTGCTCGGCGCTCTTGTAGACTATGTGTCGCAGCTCGCTCAGCCGCCCCGGCGCCGGTGGACGACCATCGTGACACCAGCGCTCATAGGCACGCCCGCCGCGCCAGGCGCGCGTGGTATAGCCCAACACCTCGGTTCGCACCGAACAGCGCTCGAGCACACGGCCAAGCAGCTCCACGCACAGTGCGGCCGTGGCGATCGACTCACCGCGCATCGAACCGGAATTGTCGACCAGCATGGAGACGATCGTGCCGGGAAAGGGGGTTTCGCGCTCGCGCTTGTACACCAGTGAATCCAGGGGATGGGTCACGATGCGTGTGAGTCGCGACGCATCCAGCAGCCCTTCCTCCTGGTCGAATTCCCACGAACGCCTCTGCAGGGTCAGCAACTGACGCTGCAGGCGATGCGCCCATCGCAGGGCACTGCCGAGGTGCCGCTCAACGAGCCGGTCGAGCTCGCGGCGATGGCGCGCGAGCGTCGTGGCATCGAGCAGCTGCCCCGGGGTGACGATCTCATCGTACTCGCGCGTGTAGACCCGATACGCAGGCTCCAGCGCTTTGACAGGCGCGGCATTGCGCGCGCCATCCTCGCGTGCGGCGCGCGCCTCGGCGACCGGTCCTTTGGTGGATAAGCCCGCATCCTCGGGATAACGATCGGCTGCCAGCGACCCCGACTCGGCCTGCGCCATCTCCTCGCTCTGCCGCCCGGAGCTGGCAGGCCGCACCTCTTCGGCCTCAGCTCCCAGGACGGCCGCGATCACGCGCAGGGACTGGTGCGCGAAGGCCGCCTGGTTGTCCAGCATGCCGCCGAGGATCTCGATCTCCGCGGCTTCCTGGGGCGACATCCAGCGCCGCCAATGGCCCGCGAGCGCCGCGTGAGCTTCTGCCGGCAACGGCGCTCCAAGCGCTGCACGCGCCAGCAGCGCGAAGCTCTCGACCCAACTGCCATGCATGCGTACGTTTGCTTCCGGTCTGGCGCGCGACCACTGCTCCCGCAAGAGATTCTCGAGATTGCCACTCATGCCCGGATACAGCCGGGCGCCGAGTGTTTCAGCTCGCATCTGCTCGAGCAGCGCAAACAGTTGCGCAGGCTCCCGTCCCGTCGGCATCAGGCGTGCATGCAGCGCCGGGTCGCTGAAGCGGGCGCGCACGGCGCGCGCATCGATACTGCCCCGCCAGCGGCCGCGCACGGCGCGATCAACGGCCGCCGCGGGCGCCACCATGTCTGCGGGCGTGTGCGCCATCAGCGTGCGTACGGGCTCCGCGCCGATGCGTCCGCCCGCCGGCCGTGTTGCCAGCGCCTGCAGTACCACGCGCGCCGTGCGACCGGATCCCACTCCCACCAGATCGCCGGAGTCGGCTGGGCGCGCCTTCTGCGATGTGCGGGCACCGCGCCGGCGCGGCAACGAATCCTGCCGGGACCAATTCATGGGATATGCATCATACGGCAAGCGCACACCGCAGGGCCGCGCACGCCGCAGGAATTGACCGCGCATTCATTACATTGCTATTATAGAATATATTGAGAGACCTCCCGATCCGGCGGCCAGCGCCGATACGCTGATCGGCGCAGGCTCTCTTGCCGCAGTGATGCAATGCAAGTCCTGTCCTCGCCATCTCCTGATGTCTCTGCGCTGCAAGGCTTCAGCACCAGCCTGCGTATCGGGCTGCTGCTGCTGCGGATCTGCCTGCTGTCTCTTTTCATCACGGCCATCTGGTTCTGGCCCGTCGGCTCCCAATATGTTCCTGTCCCCCCCAGCTTTACCTGTGCGACCGCAACTCTGGCGACAGAAAAGGCAATCTGTGCCGATCCCCTGTTGGAAATGGTCGACGCGGATCACGCGGTTTATTTTCAGGACAATCTCGAGGCTGTCATCAACTTTCAGGCGACCGCCATCGAAAGCGCGCTGAAGAAAAGCGAGGCCGACTTCCTCGCGTCACGCGACCGATGCGGTCGCAACTTCTGGTGTATCGAATTGCAGTACCGACGTCAGGATATGCGCATCGCTGATCTGAGCGGCGAGCCGCACCGCGTGACGCAGCCCCCACGGGTCTACCTGGACCATTACGTCGGGGCAGATCTCGAGTCGTGGCTGCATAAGCGGCTGAAGGCACGACCGCCACTTCCGTAGACCAGCCGCGCTTCATCCTTTTCAAAGACTTAACCCGAGCGCACGGGCACAGAACTGCGTCTGGGGGGCTTGGCGGCGGCAGCTGTCAAATCGCGTCGTTTGCCCCGACTCATGGCTGTCGCTGCCATCGCGCCGGTTGACGGCGTCACTTGTCGTTCCGTCCGTTCATTCTGCATTCATTGGGAGCGGCTTCCAATGAGAGTCGCAATCAGGACATTCGCGTGCAAAGTGCCACTGTCGTCACCGGGTTGCCCGCTTCACAACGCACTGTTCGCCTGTCGATCTGGCCGATCAGGCGCTTCAAGAACGATTGCGCGCCTCGGGGCTTCGGGAGAGCCACCATGAGTCGTCTGTTCCGCCCGCTGTTCATGGCAGCCATCTGCCTGTCGAGCATTCCACTGTGGGCCGCGAACGCTCCAGCGCCGCACGTCGAGCTGTTTTCTCCGCAGGGGTACGTGAGGCACGTACGCCAGGTTGAGGTGCGTTTCTCGACACCCATGGTCGCCCTGGGCGACCCGCGCCTGCTCGATCCCTTCACCATTGACTGCCCGGCGCCGGGTCGCGGGCGCTGGGCAGATCCCACCAACTGGGTCTACGACTTCGACAGCGATCTGGATGCGGGCGTGCGCTGCCAGTTCAGGCTCCGCGCGGGTCTGCTATCCCAGAGTGGAAGGCCGGTCGCCGGTCAGGCTGATTTTGCGTTCAATACCGGTGGCCCTGCCATCATGGCATCGCTACCGCGCAGCGGCAGCAGCGACATCGACGAAGGCCAGATCTTTCTGCTGCGACTGGATGCGCCTGCCGCGCAGGCCTCGATCGAGGCCAACGCCTATTGCGCTGTCGATGGCATCGTCGAGCGCGTACCCGTAGAGGTTCTGACCGGCGCAGCCAGGCAGGCCGTGCTCGACCAACGTCGCGCACTCGGCTACGACTACCTGCGACTGCTGTTCAAGCATGGCGAGATGTTCGACATACGCGCACGCAACCGCGCCATGGAGCGCTCGCGCGAGGCGCTGCTGACAGTTCTGCGCTGCCGACGGCAGCTGCCGCCCGCGACGCGCATGTCAGTGCATTGGGGCGCAGGCATCACGACAGTCTCGGGTATCGCCACGCAGACCGACCAGCAGCTCGCCTTCCAGGTGCGGCCTGCCTTCACCGCGCAGGTGCAATGTTCTCGCAGCAACCCTCGAGCCGGCTGCATGCCGATGCTGCCGATCAAGGTGCAGTTCACCGCGCCCGTGCCGCGAGGCCGGATGCTCGCGATCCGCCTGCGCCTGCCAGACGGGCGGCTGCTGACGCCTGCGGTGCGCGACTCCGCCGCACCTACCCTGGAAGAGGTCACCTTCCCGGGTCCCTTCCCCGAGTCGTCCACGTTGAGCGTTCTGCTGCCGGGGGGCCTCGCGGATGACGCCGGGCGGGCCCTCACCAATGCAGCGCGCTTTCCTTTGCCGCTGCAGATCGACGTGTATCCACCGCTGGTGAAATTCTCGGGCACGTTCGGCATCCTCGAGGCGCGCGAGGGCGGCATTTTGCCGGTCACGCTGAGAAACATCGGCTCCGACACCGCTGTCTCCTCCGGCATCGCCGGCATCGGCGGCAAAATGCTGCGCATTGAGGACAGCCCCGCCAGCATCGTCGACTGGCTGACGCGTGTCGAGAATGCCGGGCGTACCTCCGGCACGCAGTCAGTCTTCGCGGCGACTGATCAACCCGTGTCGTTCCGGGTCGCCAAGCCTGCGGGACCAAAGCCTGCCGAGGTGGTTGGCATCGCGCTGAAACGCCCAGGCCTGTATGTGGTGGAGCTGGCCAGCGATACCCTGGGTCAGGCGCTCTCCGGACGCGACGTAACCCGCTACGTCGTGACGGCCGCGCTGGTCACCGACCTGGCCGTGCACTTCAAATGGGGACGCGAGAGCTCGCTCATCTGGGTCACGCGCCTGAGCAACGGCAAACCGCTAGCCGATGCTGCCGTCTCCATCGCCGATGCCTGCACCGGCGATGTACTGTGGAGCGGTCATACGGACGCCAGCGGCGTGGCCGCGGTGTCGCAGTCCTTCGGCGAGCCGCGGGGATTCGAGGGCTGCTATCCACCCAATCATCCCCTGCTGGTCATTGCGCGACAGCGCGACGATTTCAGTTTCACCGAGTCGAGCTGGGACCGGGGCATCATGCCCTTTGAGTTCGGCCTGCCCGTAGGCGGTGATTTCAGCACCGGGATCTACCACACGGTGCTCGATCGCTCGCTGTTTCAGGCCGGCGAGACCGTATCGATGCAGCATTTCCTGCGCCGGCATGTCTCGGGCGGCATTGCACTCCTGCCCGACAGCGCCGGCTCGCATGAAATCACGATCCGCCATCTCGGAAGCGGGCAGCGTTACGAGCTCACGACAGCGTTCGACGCCGGCGGCGTGGGCACCGGCAGCTGGAAAATCCCCGAGGAGGCGAGGCTGGGCGATTATTCGATCAATATCGATGGCCATCGCAGCGGCGAATTCAAAGTAG
>Ga0335075_10001903_pt1 | contig 33955 bp, 26 predicted proteins | sample Lox_Sample_24_FD_206723 | JGI IMG/M metagenome (GOLD analysis project Ga0335075, IMG submission 206723) | Soil microbial communities from Loxahatchee National Wildlife Refuge, Florida, United States - Lox_Sample_2.4 | ecosystem: Environmental > Terrestrial > Soil > Wetlands | place: USA...
GTTTCCACTCTTTCTTCTTCAGAATTTTTCCGTCGCATCGACACCATCCAAGCCGCCGTCGCTGTTTTCGACTGTGATGGCACCCTCTGGTCCGGCGACGCCGGCGTCGGCTTCATGCAATGGTCCATGGAATCCGGACTGCTCTCTCGCGAAGCCTGCAACTGGATGGATGCGCGCTATCGCGCCTACATGCGGGGCGAAGTTTCTGAGCTCGCCATCTGCGGCGAAATGGTGCAGATCTATCGCGACCTGCGCGACTCCGAGCTGCGCCGGGCTGTGCATACGTATTTCGACGAGATGATGCGCCCCAACATTTTTCCTGAGATGCGCGAAGCCTGCAATCGACTGCAACAGCGCGGAACCATCGTGTGGGCCGTCAGCTCCACCAACGGCTGGCTGATTGAAGATGCCATGCAGCACTTCAACATCCCTGCCGAACGAGTCCTCGCAGCCCGCGTTCGCGTCACCAATGGATTGATCACCGAAGAATTGCTCGACATCCCCACGGACGAAGGCAAAGTGCAATCGCTGGCGCGCGTAGGCATCACTGAACCCGATGCGGTCTTCGGCAATTCCATTCACGATGCCGCCATGCTTGCCATCGCGAAGCATCCGTTCGTCGTCAATCCTACAGCGGAGCTGACGGAAATTGCCGCAGTGCAAGGATGGCCGGTATTTCAGCCCGGCCCTGTCCATCCTTGATGCCGTTGCCTGGCGAACACTCTGACCGCAGCGCAGCTTCTCCCTTGCGCATCGCGTCCCTGCAGCCCAGCATCACCCTCACCCTGCAACGCCTCGGCCGCCTCGATGATCTGGTAGCCTGCACCCGCTACTGCGGCGAGGCTTTGCCGGAGCTCGTCCATCGCGACATAAAAATCATCGCCGACTCTTGGTCCTCCACCATGGAAGAATTGCTGGCGGTCGAACCGAATCTCGTGATCGCCTCCGTTCCCTACCGCATGGAATCGCTGGCCGCCATTCTGCGCGCCGGCTGTCCCGTGTTGACGCTTGCCCCGCACACCCTGGCCGACATTTTCGCCGACATCCGTCTGATCGGCTCGGTGGTTCATGCTTCCGATCGCGCGGAAGAACTGGTTATGGAACTCGCCTCCAGCATCGAGGCTGTTCGCCTTCAGTCTGCCAACGCCTCCAACCGTCCACGCGTCTATTGCGAGGAGTGGGGCAAGCCGCTCATCCATTCCCAGCCTTGGGTGAAGGAACTGGTCGAAGCCGCAGGCGGCGAGTTCCTTGGCGACCCAGGCAAAACTACCACTGCGGACACCGTTGCAGCCAGCGATCCCGACATTCTCGTCTTCGCCTGGTGCGGCGCAGGAGATCGCGTCCCATTGGCTCGCGTCGTCGATCAGCGCGGCTGGCAATCGCTGCGCGCAGTTTCAAATGGCCGCGTCTATTGCATCCCCGACGAGTTTCTCAACACCCCCGCCCACCCAATTGTCGAAGGCCTCGACTGTCTCGCCGCGGCGATCCATCCAAATCGATTCGCTCGGCATCCGCGACTCATTTCCCTCGCCCATTCGCAGAAGCAGCCGTAAATCACTATCCTATGGGAGTAATGGAACCGGATGTTGAAGTAGCCCCGCAGCCTGAATCAGAAAAACCTCGGATGCGTGCCGTGGTTGCCGCCTTGATTTTGCGAGACAAGAAAGTTTTCATTTGTCAGCGCAAGGCCGGTACCGCCATGGGATTGCAGTGGGAATTTCCCGGCGGAAAAATCGAGCCCGGCGAAACTCCCGAGCAGGCCCTGCGTCGAGAGCTCGAAGAAGAGCTTGGCATCGAGGCCAAAATCGGTCCCTTCATCGCCGAGGTGCAGCACAACTATCGCAACGGCGGCTCCATCCACCTGCGATTTTTCGCTGTCTACCACTTCGAAGGGGATATGCAGAATCGCATCTTTCAGGACATGCGCTGGGCGGAACTGCGCGACCTGCCTGCCTACAATTTCCTCGCCGCCGATCGAAAATTTATCCGCGACCTGGCCCACGGGAAAATTCTTTAACTGCTCGGCGCAAATAGCATCGCCAACGACAAACCGATTACGATGACCGCCGTTCCCCACGCGATCACATTGAACCAGTGATTGTTGGTGTGCTTGCCCATCAGCTCCGGTTTGTTAATCAACACCAGCATCAGGATCATTACAATCGGCAGCAGAACTCCGTTCAACACCTGCGAATCGATGATCACCTTCACCAGCGGGAAGTGCGGCAACAGAACCAGCCCGGCTCCTGCGCCAATCAACAACGTGTAGAGCCAATAAAACGCGGGCGCCTCGCTGAAACTTTTATCCAAACCCGATTCAAATCCCATGCCTTCGCAAACCGTATAGGCGGTCGACAACGGCAAGATGGACGCGGCAAATAACGACGCATTGAACAGCCCGGCCGCAAACAAGATAAATGCGTATTGCCCTGCCAGCGGCTTCATCGCCTCCGCCGCATCGGATGGCACCTGGATTGCCCCCATCCCGTGGACATACAGCGTTGCCGCGCACGCCACCACAATGAACCACGCCACAATATCCGTAAACAGGCAGCCGACAATCACATCCCATCGCGACGGGGTTAATTGCCGTTCGTTGACGCCTTTCTCCACCACCGACGACTGAAGATAAAACTGCATCCACGGCGCAATGGTGGTGCCGATGACCGCAACCGTCATGGCAATGTAACCCGACGTGTGCCAGGCGTGACGCGGAGGAAGTTTTACTGTTGCCGCCAACGCCGTATGCCAATCGGGGTGGGCAAAAAATCCGGCAAAGATGTACGCGAGATAAAATGCCGAGGCCACCAGAAAAATCTTTTCGACATTTTTATAGTCACCTTTGACCACCAGCAGCCATACCAACGCGGCGCAAATTGGAACCGAAATATATTTGCTGATGTGGAACAGCTGCATGCTGCCAGCAATGCCGGAAAATTCCGCAACGACGTTTCCAAAATTCACAATCACCAGCAGGATCATCATGATGAACGTGATGCGAAGACCGAACTCTTCGCGAATCAAATCGCTCAGCCCCTTGCCGGTCACCGCGCCCATGCGCGCGCACATTTCCTGCACCACAATCAGCGCCAGAGTCACTGGGATCATCGTCCACAGCAGCATGTAGCCGAACTGCGCGCCTGCTTGGGAGTAAGTGAGGATTCCGCCGGCGTCGTTATCGACATTGGCGGTAATAATGCCCGGCCCGATGACCGCTAGAAATAATATGAGTTGGGTCTTCCAGCGTTGTTTCATCATCGGCTCCGGATGTTTCAGGGTACACGATTCCAATGAATATCCGCACCTGTTTCACCCGGGTGCATCAACTCTTTTCTTGCGACCTGATTTCGCTGCGCTTCTCCGCTACCAACTCCAGAAACCGCCTTCCTCTCGCGCCTGCGTCGGCCTCTTCCGCCGCATGCACGTTCGCGAGTATGTGCTCCGGAACCCGCGACGAGAACAACACCATTCCTCCCGTATTCGCTGCCAGCGCAGCCTGCAACAAAACTCCGGCCAGAAGCTTCGAGTCCGACAAATCCAGGTCCACCGCGTTCGACCATTGTCGGCAAAGATCGGAATCCTGCTCGAGAAATCGACGCAATGGGCCGAACGCTCCTGAAATGGCACGATGATGAATCAAGAAGGCTCCAGGAAAGCTTACCTCCTCTTCCGCCAGCCCCGACCACTCAAATTGCAGCACCGGGCAATAGTTTCGATGCCTCTTCCACAAATCGGGGAGGCGCGCGCACTCCGCACCCACTCCAAACGTCCCCACCCAGCCTCGTCGTTGCGCGTCCTGCAGCAGTGGTAACAAATCCGATCCATCTAGATCGTCCGCCGTCGCCTCATGCAACAGCCAGACATCAATGCGCTCGACACCTAGTTCGCGTCGGCTCTGGTCCAAACTTCGTCGCGCTTCTTCCTCAGAAAATTTCGCCTTCGATCGCAGTCCAGCCGCCGCCTTTGCCACTCGACTTCGAACTGCGGGCAGCCGAGCCACCGCAGGCCGCACCACTCTGCGCGCCATTTCCAGCAGTCCCGCCCGCGCCGGCGGCAGAATGCCGTACTTCGTCGCCACCGTGATCTGATCCCGTTTCACCTGTAGAAATTTCCCAAGGCAGCGTTCTGAGCGACCATGTCCGTACGCCGGTGCAACATCGAAATGCCGAATTCCCGCGTCGAACGCCGTCTCCAGCAGCCGCAAAGATTCGCGCTCGCTGAGACCTCCCATCAATCCGGAGCCGCCAAATCCCAGCCGCGTCGTCACGCGACCACTTCCAGGCAATGCTATCGTCTCAAGCATCGGCTCGCACCCGCGTATCGACTTGCTCTTCGATAACCGGCGGTAGCGCCGCCAAATAATCCGCCAGTCGAATTGCCAGCGCCAGCAACGTGTGCACCGGATTCGCGAATCCCGAGGTTGGATAGACCGACGCGCTGCACACATACACATTGCGCACGCCGTGGATTTTTAAATTGGTATCGACCACGCCATCAGTCGGCGATGCGGCCATGCGTGTGCCGCCCATCCAGTGATAACTGTCGTCGAATGTCACCTGGCGATAGCCGTCTTCCAACGCCAGCTCTGGCTGCGGCTCCAGCTTCGCCAGGCCCGCGTTCTCCAGCGCGCGCTGCGCCATCTGAGTAAATCGCTGAATCGTCTTCCACTCCAGCGTCGATACACGCCAGTCAATGCGGCTACGGAACATCCCCATCGCGTCGCGTTCTTCCGACAGCGTAATTCGGCTGGCCGACAAAGGTTCCTGTTCGCAATGCACGCGCAGCCAATACGTCACATCCTGCGGCCAATACGCGCGATGGCTCACATAAAAGCTGTACGCCAGCTGCACCAGGAGTGGCAGCCGCCGCAGCGCCGGCAGCGTATCGCACACACCAATCGCCGACCAATTTCCTCGCAGCAGGTTACGCGCCGCCGTCTTCATCTGACGCACATCCTGTTCCACATTGCCCAGGCTGATAAATGAAATCGCCCCGGCAATATTCAGCGTCTCGTCTTCCCTTTGGCGTTCCTCTGTCACTCGCAACTTTGGCTGATATTTTCTTCCCTTCAGATATACGTTCGGGAAGACCTGCTCCATTCGTTTGCGGTCGACGTTCACCAGCCTGGCGGAGTTGTAATCGATGTGGCTCTGCACATGCCGCCCCAGCCACTCATTTTTCTGCCACGGTGCCCGCCCCTTCTCCATCGGCTGCTGCAGCAAGTTGATCGTCTCCATCATCCCCAGAGAAAGCACATAGGTCGGCGCGTGAAAAATGTGTTCCAAGCCGGCAAGATTCCGGCACCGCAGCCCCAACACCGAATCTGCGGCCTCGTTCATCATCAGTTCGCAGACCGTCGCGTGCAGCACCACGCAGATGTTCGTCGAAGCCAGCGCATCGCGATACAGGCGAGCAAAATTCGGCTCCGGACACCAGCGTGTGAAATAAGGAATCAGGTCCTCAGAAAGGTTCGGCGCAGCAGAACCCGACTTCCGCCACACTTCCTCATCGGTTCGCAGCACCGGTAGCAATCCCTCCGCTTCCAGCGCTCGCTCGTAGTACGGCGTCAGCTCAGGCTTGGCAATCGGCCATCCGCTCCCCGGTATTCCAGGACGCGTTTCAAAATCCCGCGCCTGCATCTTCTGAATCTGCCCGCCCCAGCGGATCGTCGTCCCCCCCAGCGCGCGAAATCTTCCCGCATGCACCGACTTCAACGACTGCCCAACTCTCTCGCTACGGTTCAGCTGCTGGAATCCTTCATCCTCTTTGCGACCGCCGCTCTCCAGCAACAGCACGCGCTTGCCTTTGCGCATCAACTGCACAGCCAGCACAATCCCCGCGGCTCCCGCGCCCACGATACACACGTCCGTGATAAAACTCGGCAGCGTCCGCTCGCGTTCGAAGTCGACGATCATTTCCGCGAACCGCGTCCCGTGCGAATCTTCGGCAACAGTTCCTCCACTATGTCGAGCACCTTGGCCAACTGACTGTCGTTGTCATAGCCGCAGGTCACGGCTCGACGCCGTCCGGCAGCAGCAATCCGTGCCCGTGCCGGTTCATCATTCAGGTAGCGGCGAATCTTATCTGCACACTCCTCAATATCCGAGAAAAAGACCGCTTCTTCATTCTCCCGGAATCGCTCACTATGCCCCGTCGACCGCTCCGCAAGCAAAAACCCTCCGCACGCAGCAATTTCAAAGCTCTTGTGCGCATACTCATCCTGGTTGCCATGAGTCAGAAAACTCAGATTGATCTTCGAGCGCCAGATGCCTTCTCGGTAAGCAGCGTCGTACAGTTCGTCCGGCTCTGGATAAAGCGCGGCCAGCGCTGCCGGGTCAAGTTTGCGGGCCCAGATACGCGGTCCCGAAATCACCACCGGCAGATCGTACTTGCGCCAAAGATCGGTCAAAAACCGCGACCGCTCGTCATATGGCGTTCCAATGAACGACACCTCTCGCGTGCGATCCTTATCTGACCATCCCGCCGGCGGCGGAAAATGCACGCTCGGCTCAAACGCCGTTTGCACTTTCATCACGTGTCGCGCGTCCCGCGCAAGATATTCCGCGACGCTCACATCGCGCTGCTGCACATGCAGGTCATATTCCGGAATAGTGCGCACATACAGGCGAAATCCAGGATCGCGCCTCGGGCCAAAAGGATTGTCGATCATGTAATCCACGGTCGCGATGCCCATGGCCCGCAGATGCCTCAACGTCTCCGCGCGAATAAACAGCGGCTTATCGAACCACACTGCGTCCACGGCATGTTCCTTCGCCAGCCGCAGCACGTCCGCATTCATCTGTGTCACTACGCTGCCGATCTGCAGGCGATACCGAATCCGCGCCATCCACGGATTGCCGCGCTTTTCATATTGCATGATGTCGATGGGAAAAACTGTGTGTCCCAGCCGCTGCAGGCTGTGCTGCCGATAGAGCCCGTACCAGCCGTAATTCATCGGCGCAATGTACAGAATCCGCAGCCCGTTCGGCGATGGCTGAAATGTGGGCTGGCTCTCCATGCTGGCTGACTTATCGGCTACGCCTGCTGTCGCATAAAGGCGATCACCTGATCCACGTTTACCACGCCCACCAGCTTATTATGCTCATCGACCACCGGCAACGCATACAAATTGTAACGATCGAACAGCTCCGCCACCTGCTTGTCATGCATATCTGCCGGACAACTCACGAACCGCGATTCGCTCAGCACCGCGGCTTTCGTATCCGGGAGCGCCAGCAACAACCGCGCCAGCGGCACCACACCCATCAGCACTCCGGTTTCATTCAGCAGGTAGACCTCCGTCACAATTTCAGGATCGTCGTCGAAATTGCGCAGCGCTTCAATCGCCTGGGCAACGGTGGCATCCGCTGAAACCGCAACATAGTTTGTCGTCATGCGACCGGCCGCGGAGTGTTCACTGAACTCCAGCAGCTCTTTGACTTCCTCCCGCTCCTCCGGCTCCATTTCTTCCAGGATGGCTTCCGATTGCTCCTTGCGCAGCTCGCCCAGCAAGTCTGCCGCAGCGCTCGGATCCATCTCCTCCATAATGTCGGCGGCTCGCTCCGAGTCCATCGATTCCAGCAACTGCTTCTGCAGCTTCGGCTCCACTTCTTCCAGCGCCTCGGCCGCCACTTCTTCGTCGAGCTGGTTGAAGATGGCTTCGCGCTGCACAGGCGCCAGGTCTTCCAAAATATCGGCAAGGTCAGACGGATGGAATTGCGCCAGCCGCTCATGGGAAATCTTCAGCCGCACGCGGCGCGCCGGATCTACTTCAATCAAATCCACAAAATCCCACGGAATGGCGCGCGATGGAATTTTCTTCGTGACTCGCTCAATGGTCCGCTTGGTCGCAATTCCTTTCAGCAGTCGCCGCACCGCTCCCAGCGTACCCACCTCCACCTCAATGGCGCGCATTTCTCCGCCGATTTCCTGCGGCAACCATAACAGCGACACATCGTTGACCCGGACCACCTTTCGCCCATGTACATCGATAATTTGCTGGTCCAACAGGTCGCGATCCAACAGCAACAACGGCTCGCCCATGTTGAATGGCCTGGGATGAGCATCGCCGCGCAACCGCAACTCGCCATTCGGCGTCTGCTCCAGGCCGGCCGGCGATACTGCCTGCAACGCGTCTTTCTTTCCCCAGATCAACTCCGTCACCAGCGAGGCGCGTACGCCCGGAGTGACCGCGACCTCGCGCACATGGCCAAGAGAATGCCCAGCGGCGTCCAGAATCGGACTGCCCAGCAACAAGGAAAGATGAATCAGGACGGAGTCTTTCGCGTTCGCCCCCTCCTTATGATTTTTCTTTAGCTCGTCGACCTGCATGGGATGTATTCTCTCGTTTTCGATTGTGAGTCGATCGTTCCTGCGTGTGCGATGCGGCCGCGGTTCAGTTTTATTGCAACAAAGAATGCGCGGATCGGAAGAGACATTACCCCAGCAGAATCGCTTCCTTCGCCCGCATGGACAGTCTACTCAACTCAAGCGAAAGCGAGAGCAGTTTCTTCACTGACATGCTTTTCGCCGCCTCAAATCCCTCTTTCAACCTCTTCCATAGGATGCAATTGCCGTCCCGCCCCAGTCGCCGGAGGCTTATAGATCAGAGTCCATGGGGGCGCATAAGCAAAAGACTTCCTTGACACTAGGCCGACCGCACAAGCAAACTTCCCCTGTGGAGAGATTCTGCGTGTCCTTGGCGACAATGACCGCAATTGGAACCAGGAACCGATAATTTAGCGGGCCCGGGGCGTGAACTGGTCTTATAAACCCCTAGCTCCCGGTGAGACACCGTATGAGACCCGCCATCGAAGTGGGGCTCATGGTGCTGACCGGAGCCCATGCCCTATATATGAGACCAGTTCGTGTGGTGGATTCCATGGTTAGTCGATTCAGCTACACTTTGGACTCATCGCTTGACAGCGTGAACAAGGTGGAAGAAGCGGCGGAACAGTTGGCCCAGAAGTCGGGACTGGACGAGGACCAAACCTTCCAGTTGACGATGGCGGTGCGTGAGGCCGCGGTCAACGCCGTGCTGCACGGCAATGCCTACGATCCGGAAAAAAAGATTACTGCCTCGTTTGAGAACAATGGATCTTCTTTGATCATTCGCATCAGCGATCAGGGAAATGGCCTCGATCCAGCCACACTTCCTGACCCATTGGCACCGGAAAATCTGCTCAACGGCTCCGGCCGCGGAATTTTCCTCATCCGATCATTTATGGACGAGGTACACTTCAAACTACTGCACCCCGGCACCGAGCTAACACTTATTAAGCATTTGGATTCAACCCAGAAAAGCGCCTAAGGAGGAATACCACCGTGAGCATGAAGATTAGTACCCGCCAAGTGGATGGAGTTACCATTCTGGACCTGAGCGGTCGCATCACACTCGGCGAAGGCAGTGTGCAACTGCGCAATGCGGTTCGTGAATTGTTGGGCAAGGGATCGAAAGATATCCTGCTGAACCTGGCCGAAGTCAATTACATTGACAGCTCGGGCATCGGCGAGCTGGTGAGTGCCTTTACGGCTGCTCGCAACCAGGGTGGTGAGCTGAAGTTGTTGAAGCTCACGAAAAAAGTTCACGATCTGCTGCAGATCACCAAGCTGTATACCGTGTTTGACGTGAAAGACGATGAGGCCCAAGCCATCGCCTCCTTCAATCACGCATAGTCCTTCCGCCTGAAAGTAAAAGGAAACGGCTGGCCGCTTGCGCGGCCAGCCGTTTTTTTGTTTCTTTTATCCGGCTCAGCAACACTGTATTTAAAAATAAGATGAGTCATTCTGAGCGGAGCGAAGAATCCAGAGAATGATCGCAAAGCCGCTTTGTGCATATCGCCGGAAAACGCTTCGGCTGCACGAAGAGTTGCTCTGAAGAATCACCTCTACTTCCCGGAGAAGTTCACCGTGGGAACCTGCTGCGACGCCGGTGTGCCCTCAAAATAGGCGTTGTTGCGGTGATATCCGGCAATTCCCGCCCAGATGCTGTTGGGAAACAGCCCGATAAAGGTGTTGTAGTCCTGCAGCGCCTCGTTATACCTCCGCCGTTCCACAGCGATGCGATTTTCCGTTCCCGCCAGCTCGTCCTGCAATTGCAAAAAGTTCTGGTTCGAACGCAGCTGCGGATAGGCTTCCGAAATCATCAGTAGATGGCCGAGGGCGTTATCCAGCTGCCCGTTGGCGGCGATCTTATCCTGAGGATTTTTTGCTCCCAGCAACGCTGCCCGCGCGTTCGCAATATCGCTGAAAACCGTGGTTTCGTGGGAAGCAAATCCCTGCACCGTCGCCACCAGGTTCGGGATCAGGTCAGCTCGCCGCTGCATCACGATTTCCACCTGCGACCAGGTCTGCTTCACCTGCTCGTTCTTGGCCACCATTTGGTTGCGGGCGGAAATATAACTGCCAAACACCAACAACCCGACCACAACAATAATTCCCAGCACTACCAGAAGGACGACGCCTGTTCGTTTCATCTCGATTGTTCTCCCGTAACATTTGCTTTTTTATTCAGCGTTGAAATCCTCATCGGGTGCCCATCCAAAAGATGAATTGTCATCCCGACCGGGGGTCGCTGCGGCGATCGCAGTGGAGGGACCTGCTTTTTGCCAATCCCTTACCAGCTTCCGGATGCGCCGCCGCCGCCGGAAGCACCCCCGCCGAATCCGCCAAATCCTCCGCCGCCATCTCCGCCGCCAAAACCGCCTCCGCCGCCGCGACCCCCACCCATCATGTTCCCCAGGAACATGCCCAGCAGAAATCCGGCCCAGCCGTTCGGCCCGGATCGCAGCAGCGAAATCAAGACAAAGACCGCGAACAGCGCCAGCAGAATATCTTTCACAGCACTCCGGGGATGAGGCTGCGGTTCAGGTCCAACATTTTCGATGGGAGTTTTGAGGGCAACGCCAGCATCCTGCGCAATCACATTGGCAATGTCCTGCGTCGCCATCGTGACCGCCGCGTCGTAATTGCCTTCGCGCAGATACGGCACCATCTCGCGCCCAATGCTTCCCACCTTGCCATCCGGCAGGATGCCTTCCAGTCCGTATCCAACTTCAAATCTGTAATGGTGATCGTCTGTCGCAAGCAAAAACAGCAAACCGCGATCAGTACCCTTCTGCCCGACCTTCCATTTTTCTTCCAGCCGAACCGCGAAATCGTCAATCGTGTCGTCGCCCGTGGTATGGATGGTGACGATTGCAATCTGCGCGTGCGCCTGCTGGTCGACCTCGGTACACAACTGTTCCAGGTGACTGCGGGTGTCTGGCGAAAGCACTCCGGCGAAGTCGTTGACGTAGCCCGTCGGCTTCAGATCGTTAACGCTCTCTGCACGTCCGATTGAAGCCGTCAGCCAGGGAAGAATCGCCAGCAACAGCAGGGCACACAAGCCCCACCGCGACCGCGGCCCTCGCGCTGGAGACAACGGCGGCTTACGTTGGATGCGGCTCCCGCAGCTATCGAAGGACAAAATCCGCCTTCGATCCAACCAGGGAAGCCGTGGTAACCCTTGCGATCGCATGCTCACCCCGATTGTACGACGACGCCCCCGCGAAAGTTCCCCTCAGAATGGCCGCGGCCTTCACCGCATTCTCATCCATGCATCCGATTTATTGGATCTTGAAGCCGTCCTCCTGCGTCAGCGTAGCGATTTGCTTCTCGCGGTCTTCGGAGAGGCCTCGCACCCGCGTTCCCACCTCGCTCACCTTCGGCATGTTTGTCGCGCTTTCTCCTTTGTTCGCCACCTGTTGGTCATCCTTGATATACGCGTCCATCTGCACTAGGTACATCTCATCGAATGGCTTTCCCGTCATCTTTTTCATCTGTTTTTCAGCCTTTTTGGTCTGGCTGGGCACCATTTCCGGCTGCATCAACATATCGCCGTTCGGGTTTGGGATGATCAGGTCGTCGGAAAGGCCATGATTTTCGCTGATCACCTGATGCGCAAATTTCTTCACGTCATCGTTGCTGCTGTTCTTCATCGCCATCTTGCTCAGATCGTTCTCGACATCAAAATTTCTGCGAAGATTTCCGAACATATTTTGCTCGGCCATTGTGTCGCTGTTTTGCGTACCCATCGGCCCCGGCTGCATCCCGTTCGAGGGCATGTTGGGGTTGTTATTCATATTGCTAGGGGACCCACCCATCGGCGCGCCGCCATGCATCTGCGCCAGTGCCGCTGGCGCCAACGTCAGCAGCAATAACCCTGAAGCCAAAAAGCTCACCTTCAGAAAATTGAATTTGTTTCTCAGTTTCATCTCGCTACCCTCCCTGGTTCGCGATAGATCATCCTAAACGTCCCGCGTCGACCTTTAGAATCTAAGGAATTTAGACGACTCCTTCATCGGAATGGTCTCCTCACGCCCTCGATTTGCAACCCCCGCTAAGACCTCGACTTAAGCCGCATCCTACTACGGCAAAAGGCGTGCCGCGAATCTTACACGCCGAACTGCCGCAGATGATGGTCGATGTGCTTGTACATCAGAATGGCCCATTGCTCCGGTTTGAGTGGCCCGAAGAAGGGATGTGGGTGCGGCGAACAGCACGCTGCGCCCTGGGTGGCGAAACTTTCGATCGCGGCGATCAGTTTGGAACGTTCACGCTCGAACTCGCCTTGTGGAGGATCCGCCAAAAATAACTCCGGCGACGAGGGCGAGTTGCGGCGTATTGGCTGGTCGTCGCGAAAAACCAATGGCTTGATAAGTCTGCCGAGGAAGCTTGCGGGGAATGGCGCCCGCTTTGGACGGATGGTACCCATCGCCATTTCCACACCGGCAGTGCAGTGCGCCAGCATTTTCGCAACGTGCATGCTGCCCCACTGCGGCCCGCTCTTAGGATTCAATTTCAGAATCCGCTGCCTTACGTCTTCTGCCAGCCCAGGGTCAAAAAGATCCTTCATGGCCGATGGCTCCTGTCACGTTCGAATTCCAGCGCATCGAATCATCGACATAGATGCGAAACCAAATACAACCGATTCCCAATGCGACATCTGATCCCACACACTTCCCGCCGCTACAGATACAGTAGCCTCCTATTTTAAGCGAGCCTCCACAGCATTTCATGCATCTGTGTGTAACGTACACAGATCTACGCCAGAGGGAGACCATGACCAATACACACATTCTGATCGCTCAGGCCTACGTTGCTTTTAACCGGCGAGATATTGACGGCGTGCTGGTGCTCATGAGTGAGAACGTCAATTGGCCTAGGGCGTCGGAAGGTGGTCGCGCCATCGGCAAAGAGGAGATTCGTGCCTACTGGACCCGTCAGTGGAAGCAGTTTGATCCTCACGTGGAACCCATCGAAGTGATCGACCGCGAAGGCAGCATCGCCGAAGTCAAGGTGCATCAACTCGTGAAGAGCCTCACCGGCGACGTTCTTTCCGAGAGCGAGGTCTGGCACGTCTATACCATCGCCAACGGCCTCATCGAACGCATGGATATCAAGCCAACCGAAGCCAGCTCCAACCCAGCCCCCTCAGCAGCCTTCTCCAGCCACTAACCCGCGTCGAGACATGTGCCGCGCGTACCCGTACCGGGCGCCAGGCGTCCATGAGTGGCTCGGCCATTTACCAGCATTTGACATTAAGAAATTGCAGACCCGAGAGCGAATCTGGGTAGACGCGCCGAAGGCACGATCGCCGGATGGCAGCCTCCTTGACGAGAAAGGAGAGAGGGCGTACTCTCCTTTTCCAGATAGGAGAGAGCCATTGAAGAGGCCGGTTGAACTGCCGCAGGGCACACTCGAGATGCTGATCCTCAAGGCAGTTTCGCTCGGTTCGCTGCATGGTTATGGCATTCTGCTGCGCATCCAGCAGGTCTCCGGTGAGCGCCTCGAAATCCTGCAGGGTTCCTTCTACACCGCCATCTATCGTCTTGAGCGCCAGGGCTGGATCAAAGGCGAGTGGAGTGTATCGGAGAACAATCGCCGCGCCCGCTTTTATTCGCTCACCGCTGCCGGTACGCGTCAGCTCAAGGCCGAGGCTGCCAAATGGATCGACATGGCAGCTGTCGTCGCCGGCATTCTCGACAAGAAGGCGGGCGAGATATGAGCCTTCCCGCCGCAATTCGCAAGCTCTGGTACTCCGTCGCGCCACGCACCCACAGCGACGTTGAAGAAGAATTTCGCTCTACCCTCGATGCCTACCGGGAAGATTTAATCCGCCAGGGCTTGTCTGCAGAAGAAGCCCGGCGAAAAGCCCACATCGACATGGGCCAGCCCAGCGCCCAAAACGAAGCTTACCGCGTCGCCATCGGCCTCCGCCTGTTCGATGAGTTGGGAAGCGACATTCGCTACGGCCTCCGCGCCCTAAGCCGCAACCCTGGCTTCGCTGCCGTCGCCTTGCTCTCGCTCGCGATCGGCATCGGCGCCACCACCGCGATGTTCTCGCTGATCTACGCCGTCCTGCTACACCCGTTTCCCTACGCTGGCGCCGACCGCATCATGAACCCCATCCTCGTGGATCAGCAACATCCCGACGGGTATGAGTGGTTCAGCCTGAACAAGGCCCAGTTGGATGAAATGCGCCGAGCAGCCCCGGTCGAGTCGGTGCTTGGCTTCAACAACACGCACATGGAGATCACGGGCGGCGCACTGCCCGAAGACATCTGGGGCGTTTACCTCACAGAGAACGCAGGGACTTTTTTTGGTGTGCGCCCGCTTCTCGGCCGGACAATCGAGCCTTCCGATGCAGGCCACTCCGTCGTTGTTCTCAACTACCGTTTCTGGCGGAGCCACTTCGGCGGCGATCCCCACGTCATCGGACGAACGCTGGAAATCGATCACGCCCCCTGGACCATCATCGGGGTCATGCCCCGCAGCTTCGCATTCAGTGACACGACCGGCGTTGGCGATGTTTATCTACCGGCCAGTCAAATGCGGGATCTTGCGAACATTCCTTCCGTGTCCTACTTGCCGTGGATTAAGCTCAAGCCGCACATCACCCTGCCCGCCGCCGCCGCCGCGCTAGAGCCCCTTGTGCCCCCGCTTGCGAAACAGCGTCTCGAGCACTCCCCCGATCCCTGGCATCTGGTGCTGCAGCCCATTATCGTGCCTTATCAGCAGGACACGGGCCGCACGCTCACACTCCTGCTCGCCGGTGTTGTGCTCCTGCTGATCATCGGCTGCGCCAACTGCTCCATTCTTATGCTGGCGCGCGGACGCACGCGCCTTCACGAACTCGCCATCCGCACGGCACTTGGCGCCAGCCGCTGGCGTATCGTGCGCCAGTTGCTCATCGAGGCTGTCGTTATCTCTTCGACCGGCGCCGTCCTTGGCGTGGCCGCGTCATACTGGCTGGCGCGGCTTCCCTTGCTGCTGTCTCCGGATTCCTTTCCTGCCGAATCTGTTATCCGCATCAACCTCTCGATCCTCGCGTTTTCTGTCGCGCTCGCGCTGCTCTGCGGCATCCTCTTCGGCCTTGTCCCCGCGTTGCGTCTCTCGCGTCGCGATTCCGCGCGGATGCTTCCCGGCCGTCACATTGGCATCGTCGCCGCTCCCGCCAGGCATCGTTGGAGCGTTCTGATTGCCGCGCAGGTCGCGCTCACGCTTCTTCTGATGGCCACGGCAGGCACGGCCATCCGCAGCTTTCTCCGGCTCGGGCAGACGCCGCTGGGTTACGATCCGGCAAATGTCATAAAGGTCGGCATGATGCTCCACGCCCACGACCCGAGCGAGTGGAGCCGCATTCAGTCACGCGCAGCGCGTTCCGCGTATATTGAGCAAATCCGCGACAGGATTGCAGCCATTCCCGGCGTTTCCACGGTTGCTGTCGGCAACGATGCCACACCACCCGATATCGACCCGGCGGACACCTTCGAGATCGATGGAGCCGGCAATCTCCAGCAGGCGCAGGCCCGCGTGATCTTGGTCGGCCAGCGCTATTTCTCGGCCCTTCATATTCCTCTGCTGCAAGGGCGGATCTGGAATGCGGACGAAAATGCGCGCGGGGATTTCATCGCGGTCGTCAATCGTGCTTTCGCGGCGCGCTATTTCTCCGTCTCCAATGCCGTGGGCCGACAAGTGCGCATTCCCGGTCTTACGAGCAGGAATCGCTATCAGATCGCCTCTGCGCAAAGCACCGCCTCGCGCCAAATCATCGGCGTTGTTGGCGATGCCCGCAACGACGGGATCGATCACCCTGTCGCTCCCGCCATCTATATTCCGTACACGGCCGTGATGCAGCCTTACGTGCAGTTCTTCGTCCGCACCCAGGGCGATCCGTTGACGTGGCTGCATTCCATTCGAACTGCGATAGCATCCGTCGCTTCCGACCAGCAGATTTCCACGGAAGGATACAACCGCACCTTCACTCTCAATGAGGCCCTCGATAAAGATGCACAGTACACCCGCCAGCGGCTCTTCTCCATCTTGTTTGGCATCTTCTCCGCCATGGCGCTTGGGCTTGCGCTGGTGGGCATATTCAGCGTCGTCGCCTACAGCGTCGCGCAGCGCACAACGGAGTTCGGCGTCCGCTTGGCGCTGGGTGCGCCGCGAGCACACGTCCTGTGGGTCGCCGCGCGCATCGCGCTGGTCAGCGCGGTCGCCGGCATTCTCATGGGTCTTGCTGTTGACAGCTTCCTCGGCGCCGTCCTCGCCCACTGGATGCAAAATGCCTTTGCCGCTGGTAGTCTGTTCGCATCCGCCGCGCTCCTCGCTCTCAGCGCACTCCTCGCCTGCCTCTTGCCCGCCCGCCACGCCATTGCCGTTCCACCCGCTGAAGCTCTTCGCTACGAATAGCGCGCGTCCCCTTTGTCCAGTGCTCGCGTGTTCTGTGCGGGAGTCATTTCAGACCGAGTCACTCATCGAGGTCCAGGACACCCGCCACCGATCAGGCCCGTCATACGCAGCAGCATACCTCACGGCAAAACTCACTAAGCCGGCGAAAATGTCACGAAGCTCTGACTCCACCATGATTCGCATTAAACTGGCCCTATTACCGCGGGGGGCCATCCTTGACAACAAATGCAGCCGTACTGGAAGCCAGGGATCTATCCCGAACGCTCGATCAGGCGGGCGGCCCCAAATCTCTGCTGCGCGATGTCAGCTTTCGCCTCGATCAGGGACAGGTTCTCGCCGTCCTCGGTCCCAGCGGAGCCGGCAAAAGCACCCTGCTTCGCATGCTGAACCGGCTGGATGAACCCTCCAGCGGCGCCGTTCTGCTGCAAGGCGCCGACACCCGCACCATGGACCCTCGAGCGCTGCGCCGTCGTGTCGGCATGGTCATGCAGCAGGCCTTTTTATTTCCCGGCGCCGTCGTCGCCAATGTCCGCTACGGCCCCGCGCAGCACGGCATCCTCTTAAAGGACTCGCAGGTGGTCAATCTCATCCGGCAAGTCGGCATGGCCGGCTACGAAGACCACGATGTCTCTACCCTTTCCGGCGGCGAGGCGCAGCGAATCTCCATCGCTCGCGCCCTGGCCAATCAGCCAGAAGTCTTGCTGCTCGACGAGCCCACCTCCGCCCTCGACGATCTCTCGAAACAAGAGATCGAGCATCTGTTAGCCTCGCTGGTTCGCGAACGCAACATGACCTGCGTCTGGGTCACCCACGATGTCGCCCAGGCCCGCCGCGTTGCCGACCTGGTGTTGAAGCTCGAAGCCGGCCAGGCCGTCGGCTTTGGTACCTCGCAGGAGCTGCTGCATGCTTAACCTCCTGTTCCACTCGCAGATGTCTCTTGGCCTCGGCCAGGCCGCCGCTGTGGCCCTGCTGGCCATCCTCGTCGTCCAGTTCGCTTCCCGGCGCGGGGCAAAAATCGGCCGCGAAATTCCCCTCGTCCTGCTGCGCGGCATCGTTCAGATTCTGCTGGTCGGCTTTCTCATCGTCGCCCTCTTGCACGGCCCCTGGTGGACTGGAATTCCTGTCCTTATCGTCATGATCTTCATCGCCGCCACCATCGTGCGTCGTCGCGTACCGGAGCTGCCAGGCGCCTACACGCTCTCCCTGCTATGCATGGCTGCAGGTGCAGGCGGAGTTCTCACTGTGATGACATTGCTCGGCATTGTCGAGCCGAAAATCATCATCCTCATTCCCGTCGGCAGCATGGTGATCGCCCAGAACATGAACATTCAATCGCTGTTTCTCAATCGCTTTCTAGGAGAAATCCGCTCCCATCGCGGCGAAATCGAGTCTGCTCTGGCCCTCGGCGCTGCCCCGGAACATGCCGCCGAACCGTACCTGCACGCTTCGTTTCACGCCAGCTTGATTCCCGCCACTGACAATCTGCGCTCCCTCGGCATCGTCTGGATTCCCGGCATGATGGCCGGCATGGTCCTCTCCGGGGCCTCGCCGATCTATGCCGCGCTCTACCAGTTCGTCATTCTCAGCATGATTTTTATCGCAGGCGCTGTCAGCTGCCTGACAGCCACCTATCTGGTGCCGCGCAGGGTCTTCACCCCGCAGCAGCAACTTCGTCGCCTCAACTGATTCTCGTCACTGACAACTCACCTCGTCGCCGTTGAAACCTGGATCTTCACCAGCACCAGCGCATTCGGCGCCATCTGCAGCGTCAAATGGCCGCCGTCCAGATGTTCCTGCGTCGGCGCCGGCAGCGCGGACGCCGCGTTCAGCTTTGCGATTTGCGCCATCGTCGGATATTGCGGGCTTCCCATCGCGCGATACGCAGGCATCGGATCCCCATGGTTTCCGTCGACTCGGCTGATCGTAATTGGAGCATTCCCGGGCACATCCGCAAAATTCAGCCGCACGGTTTTCGACATTCCCTTCTGTCCCGGATCAACAATGTTCCACACCGCAACCGCCAGACCACCATCTTTGCTTCGAGTTACGAGAACATTGTCGGCAGTGTTGGCGAATCTCTCGTCCCCTAGTTGATGCAGCAGGCTGAAGTCATAAAAGCTCGGCTTCTTGATTCCGCCCAGCGCGATCAATCCAAAGCCGCCATCGAACGGCGTTCGCGGCACACCGCCCTCTTCGAAAACATCGTCGAAGGTCCAGAACGACATCAACTTCACGTGCCCATCGCACTCTCGAATCGTATTCGCCACCCCCGGCCCAACGAATGGAGTGTCGCGCGAATTATCCATTCCCTGCACGTTCCACTCCGTCCAAAACAGCGGCAGCTTCGGCAGCGGAGATGCCTCAATTTGTCCCTGCACTTTTTTCACCGCGTCGCACACCCGGTCATCCATCGGAACAGGCTTGTCGTTGTGAAATAGGTTTTCAACCGTATCGTCGGCATACCCGTGGGTGGAAACAAAATCGATGGGCACGTGATTCGCAGCGACGTGATGCAAAAACGGAACGATCCACGAGGCCGCCGCAGTTGCGGGCCCTCCAACGCGCAGGCGCGGACTCACGCTCTTCAAATCGCGAGCAGTGTGATCGTACAAATCAAAGTACGACGCCTGCCGCGGAATCCCGCCCCAAAAGTCGATGTTCGGTTCGTTCCAAACTTCGAAATACCATTGCGACACTTCATCGATGCCGTAGCGATCCACCAGATGCTGCGCAAAATGCTTGATCATGTCATCCCAAAGCTCCCAGCTTTTCGGAGGCGACACATTCGGCTTGTACCAGAAACTATGCAGATCGTCCGGATTGAAGGCCAGCTTTCTCGGCATGAAGCTGATCTCGACAAACGGCTTCACACCGTTTTTCAGCAGCCCATCGTAGATCTGGTCGACGTAAGAAAAGTTGTAAACAGGCTTGCAATCGTCGCCCAGGTTGTACACTCCCACCTCATGATCCAGAATTCCGTGGAAGCGAACATATCGAAATTCGGTCACGCTCTTCACCGACCGCATATCGCGGCGATAGCCGGCGCGCAGCGAAAGAATCGCATGCCCGGAACCGAACATCTGCTCCCAGAAATGCGGAAATGGCGTCGTCTGCGCATGGGCGTCAATGGTGATGACTTCCTGCGCACGAGCTGCGGTTGCGCTTACAACCAACGCAATGACAAGCCCCGCGAGAGCCATCCCAAGCCTGAAAAATGATTTTCGTTGCAGCATGTAAATCCACTCCACAAATTCTGTCGGATAACCCTGCTTAAAAAATAAGGGGTGCAGCTTTATGCACCCCCCGAAGAAAGAAAACCGCAAGTGCATTCTAGAAACTGAAGCGCGCCTGCAACTGCACTGTTCGACCACCCAGGGCTCCGTAGGGAACACCGAAGTGCGAGTTGACTGAGGTAATCGTTCCGTCCGGAGCTGCCGATCCCACCAGGTCATCCATCGCTCCGCCATTCAGGTTGATCTTGTTGAACAGGTTGTAGGCATCTGCTCTTACCTCAAAAACGGCGTTGTTTCCCAGCACTCGATTATTCGGCAGGCCGAACGACTTGCTCAAGCTGGCATCCACGTCGTTGTAACTCGGTCCGGTCAAGCTGTTGCGATGGATTCCAGGAGTCGGCGGAGGCGCGCTTGCCGGGAACGCTGGCCCCTGCACATACGTTGGCGGTAGAAAATACTTCGTTGGATTGCCGCCGTAGTTCGGGTTGCTCGCTCCCATAAAGACGGAATTGTTCGTCTTGGTTCCATAGCCTCGAACAACACCGGCCGGGCGCAGTTGGCCGTATCCGCTGCCCTGATAGTACGGTCCAGTGGTGTTGTAAACCGGATTGAATGGAAATCCGGTGTGCACATTCCAGATTCCGCCCAGCGTCCAGCCACCCAGCGTTTTCTCCAGCAGATTGTTGCCGTGGAAAAATACCGGCTCCCAAAGGCCGAATAGCTTAAATGCATTCTGTACGTTATAGTCCGCGCGTCCGTAGGCCGCGCGCGGGTCGAACGGGTACGGGTCTTCCTCATACGGACTGGAACCTTCATCCATTGTTTTTGCCCACGTGTACTGCGCCTGCAGATTGAATCCATGCGCAAAGGCATGACGCAGAGTGGCGATCATGGCGTTATAGTTGGCCGTGGCAATGTTCGGGTAGTAGTCGACGAAGTTCGCTTTCGGATTCAGCGCTACGCCATGGCCCAGCGCATAAACGTTGTAGTTCATCTGCGTAAACTGGTGCCGCGTCTGATTGCCGTTGTATCCCAGCGTGAACACCGACTCGAACGGAAGCTGATCCTCCATTTGCAGGGAGTAATGATAGGTGGCAATCGTCTTCAGATTGCTCTGGAATCCCGTCACAAAGATGCCAGTCCCGTAGTTGACCGGAAAATTACTGCTGTCAAAGGTCGTGATCGCCGCCGGGTTGGGCGCATACCCGAAGATCGAATTCACGTTTCCGGCGGTCTCATACAGGATGCCGTTCCCGGCGCAGGTGGGGTTCGCCGTGTAGGGGTAGGGGCAGGTAAAATTCCCGCTGACGGCGTTCGGCGGATTGCCCTCTCCATTGGCGGTGATCGCAATTTCATTCTGGTTGTAATTGATTCCGAATCCCCCACGCAGCACGACCTTCTGATTGAGCCAACCGGGCTGCCATGCAAAGCCGACCTGCGGACCAAAGTTGTTCTTCTGCGGCGTGTACAAATGTCCGCCAACTCGAATATTCATCCCCGCAAGCGTGTTCGCACCCGAACCAAGCTGCAACACATCCATGTTGTTTTCTTTCGAGTACATTGCCCCAAAATACGACCACCGCAGGCCCAGGTTCAGCGTCAGGTTAGGCAGCACCTTATAGTCGTCCTGGACAAATGCGGCCCAGATATTTTCCCGGTTGTCCTGCCGATTGGCGAACGGAACGCCGGTAGTTGAGTCGAACTGACCCGTCTCGTTGTACGGCGCGTCGTTGGCGAAATCCCACAGGTTGTTAAAGTTAAACGTAGGCCGGGCTGCGCCAAGATTGTTGTTGAGGTAGTAGAGGCGGGTTAATTCTCCGCCGAACTTGATATTGTGATTGCCCAGCGTCTTGGTGACGATGTCGTTATAGTCATAGGTCCATTGGTTCAAGTCGCTGGGAGCAGGCGGACCGAAGAATTGAAATCCACCGTTCAGGCTATAGCTGTTGATGTTGTCCTGCGGCAGTCCGAAGGGCGCCTGAGGGTTCGATGAGAGTTCGTCCCACCTGTATCCCGCGGCATTGGCACGCGCCTGGTTCAACAGCGTTGACGAAAATACGTGGTTCCAGATTCCAGAAAAGGCGTCGTTGATCTGGGAGTGATGCCACAGGTTGGCCGCGCGGGTGGGCCCGTTGTAATTCGTCTTTGTGACGGGCACCCAGTAAATCGCAAAAGTTATGTGATCTTTCTGGTCGGGCAGCACGTCCAGCCGTCCGTTGTACTGCGCTTGGGAAATCGTCGTCGGGTCTACCACGTTATACAGCGCCAGGTCAGGAACTCCATCCAACCCACTGCCCACGCCCGGCGTTCCAGAGTTGCCGCCATATGTCAGGTCCTGCATCCCCAGTCCGGTCGTCAAAGGCGATCCCACATCCAGCCCCCCTGTAGTCTGATCGCAATTCACGCCTTGCGTTAAACCAGCCTGCGCGCAGGTTTGGGTAACCAAAGCATTGCTGGCTGGCGCTTCCCCTGGAAACGCAAGATATTTTGCCGCGATGCTCCCTGCCGTCGCCGCGGTGGAGTCGAACTCCGGCGTCTCAAACCATTCCTGTGACGTTTCTGAGCCGGACAGCGGGCTGGTTTCGTAATCGAAAAAAGCGAAGATCTTATTTTTCCAAAGCGGCCCTCCCAGACTGGCACCGTAGTTATTCGTCCGGTCTTCGTCGCGATTCACGCCTTTATCCGCCGGCGTGCTGGACGGCGTAATGCCTGCGACGTATCCATTGAAGCGCTGATACGCGTTCAGCCCCGGCCGCGACGCTTTGAAAAACGCGCTGCCATGCACGTGATTGCTGCCCGACTTCGAAATCACCTGGATGTGCGCGCCGCTAAAACGTCCGTTCTCCGCGTCGTAGCTGTTGGAAACGATTGTGACGTTTTGAACGGAATCCTCGCTCGGGGTAATCACAGACGCACCGCCCCAGACCGCGCTCACCGTGCTGATGCCATCGACGGAAATTCCGTTGGTGTCGTTTTGTCCGCCAATCGCCTGCAATTGCACCTGGTTTTCTGTCTGGAAAATTCCTGCCGCGGAACCGGTTGGGCCGCCCGGACCGGCACTGCCCGGCAAATTAAAGCTTCCCCCCGCCTGCCCTTGGGACGCATCGCCAAACGTGCCCGGAGCTAATTGCGCCAGCTGGAACACATCGCGGTTGAACGATGGCAAATGTTGAATCTCATTGCTGGTCACCGTACCGCTAAGCGTCGCTGTCTCTGTGTTCAGCAGGTTCACCTGCGATCCATTCACCGTGACAGTCTGCGCTGCCGCGCCGAGGGCAAGCTGCACATTCACTGAGTTTGCTTGCTCCGGCAGGAGCTGGAGATTCTTCAACGTCTTCTTCTTGAATCCGGGGGCGGTTGCAGTAAGCGTGAAATTGTTCGGCGGCAGGCCGTTGAAGGTATACACGCCGCTGCCGGAGGTGGTCGCGGTGACGGTATGGTTCGTTGTCGTGTCCGTCAGCGTCACTGTCGCGCCCGGAATGATCGCCCCGGTGGGGTCGGTTACGGTGCCTTGGATAGACGCGCGAAACTGCGCCATTCCCGGCAGAGCCACGAGCAAAAAGCTGGACAATATCAGAAATAGTCCGAAGAATTTCCTGGATTTCTGGGGGGAGTTGTAAAGCATCGTGCCTCCAAACGGTGAAGCCACTCGCGGAATGTGGGCCCACAAAGGCTCGGTTTGTGTGATTTCGCGCCGTCGTCGACTGGCTTGCCTTTGGGAGAAGCGAAGCGTGCCCGCGGCGGCATCCTCTAGTCTGTGAACAGGCTCGTATGAACCAAACACAGCGCCAATCAAACTGGATGCGCCCAAAAGAAATGCGGTTGCAAGACGACCCTTGTCAGGAAGTCTTGCAACCGCATCAGCTTGTCGCGGAACACTGTCTTTTAATCTCGAGGAGAGCTTTTCCCCGTTCTTATTGCGGAACGATGGCTGGCGGATTCGGTTGGCCGGCCGGCGTTGTCGGGATCGGCGGCAATCCGACTGCCTCCGGCGGCGGCAGCGTATGTGTTTGATACCACTGCTGCTGCGCCTCAGAGAAGCGAATGCCTCGCTGAATCCACAGCTGCATAGCTAGTTCGTACTGCGCGGAAACGTTATCCAGCCAGTAGGGGCGATTTTCTTTCAGCCACGCCGCACGATACAGGTCGCGGGTCAGCCCATAGCCATCTCGCAAGTCCTGGCACCGCCCGTTATTCGACGAGATGTCATAGAGCCCTGAGCCCAGATGTTTGTTGGTCGCCGAGTCACCCTGTTCCTGGTAAGCACGATCATAGGCGGTCAACATCTCCTGTGCCGCTTCGAACTTATATCCCAGGAAGTCCATGCGGCGTGCACCCATCTCCATGGCATCCAGAGCATCTTCTTCCCGCAGCGGTCCGGCGGCTTTTGCCTGCTCGATCAGGATGATGGCCTGCTCTACTTGGTCACGGAGCGTTTGCACCACCGGCAACAATTTCGCGGAAACCTGCTGCCCTTCCTTGCTCCACGGATCCATCCAGAATAGGTGATCGCTCGAATCGTCGATGCCCGTATCCGACAGCGTTTTCTGCGCCGCCATCAACTCGATCTGTGCCTGGTTGATTTTGCCTGTCCGATCGCCATGGAAGACCTGCCCATAGCTATCCTGAAATTGCGGAATGCTGCTCGCACCCGACTGCCATCCCGCGGCAGCTCCAAACAAAATGCCGTACCAGTCCTGGTTGAACAAGCCTTCCCCATCGTCATTCCACACCGTGTTCAACAATCCGGTCGAACCCAGACGTTGGCCGTCGCGCACAAATTCCTGAATATTCAGCAAGCCGGCGTTGCTGTCCGGATACACCCGGCTCCAATTGTTCACTCCCGGCGCAACCCACGTCTGCAGACCTGCGTTGGTAAACGGCAACAGCCATTTGTCATAGCCTTCCGGCTCCGGGCTGTACACCCAGGCAATCGCGATCATGTCCTTGGGCAGCGTCTTCACCAGGTCCGGATCATTCATCGCAATATCTCCCCAGAACAACAACTGCTTGTGCAGCGGCTGCAGCGCCTGGTGAATCTGGATCAGGAAATCCATGTAGACCTTGCCGAGCCCTTCCTTTGTCACCTCATCCTTGGTTTGTCCTTTGCCCAAATCGAAGGTCTCATCGGCGCCGATATGCATAAACGGCCCTGGGAACATCTCCGCAATCTCTTTGAACCACTGCTGGATCAGCTGAATCGATCCCGGTTGCACCGGAGCCAGCACCGTACCGTGCGGCGTCTCTGCCAGCTTTGCATATTTGTCGAACATCAGCGTGTGATGCAAATGTCCAAAGGCTTCCTGCTCCGGCACAATCGTCACGTGATATTGCTGCGCGTATTTCACCAGCGATTCCACATCCGCCCGCGTCATCGCTCCTCCCGGAGGCGCGATCAACGGGTTCGACGCATATGCCAGTGTGTTTTCAAAATACGGCGAATAGAGGTTCACCTTGTATTCTGAAAACACCTTCACCTGGTGCTTCTGGAATGCGAGCGTCGGCACCGGCCCGCGGGAAAGATCGTCGTCCACGCCGCGATACTTCATTGCCGGCCAATCGCGAATCAACACTCCATGCAGCACCGCATCCGAGCCGGAGAATTTTCCGTCCGCTATTCCCGGAACAACTAATTGCTTAATTGTCTGCGCGCCATAGTAGAGCCCCGCGCTGGTCGCGGCAATGTCGTAGGTCTTATTTCCATCCGTCACCAGAACGTAGCCTTCATCGTGCATCGCAGGATCAAAACTGACTCCGGCATGCTGCAAAATCTTCGTCGCGTCCTTATCGTCCAGCCGCATCAGAATCACCTGGACTTTGTCGTGATGCCCTTCGTGAGCATCAATCCCACGATCTTTCAACGTCTCCACCAGGTCGGTCACGGCGAATTTGTCTTCCGTGTCATGGCTGGCGGTTTCGACGCTGATGCCGTCCTTCAAAGACAGCACATCGCGCGGATGCACCTCTCGCGGCATCGGCACCAGCGCGAGCGAGCTGATAGCCGTTCCACCAGGCGCGGAGGTCGAACTGATTGTTCCGGTCTGTGCCACGGCAGAAGTGGAGAGAACAAGGACGCACACGCCTGCCGATATCGCGAACCCGGCAGAACGGCGAAAACGATTCAGAGCGGTAGGAAGAAGTTTGTTTTTCACCCTTTGAGAATACAACCCGCAGCCTCTGCTTCCCGCGGTTTTGCTCACGCGCGCCAATAAAAAAGAAACGCTTCCCAAAATTTCAGGAAGCGCCTCAATTCACGCGAACAAGTTTTTTAATTTATGCGGTGAGCGGCATTTTCACACGGAAGCGTTCCATGGTGATCTTCAATGCTCGTTCAATCCTGCGCAGATCGCCCCTCTCTTCCGGCGCGGCAAAGGTGGATGCAACGCCCGACTTGGACGCCCGGCCAGTGCGGCCCACGCGGTGTACAAAGTCTTCCGCCATTTTCGGCATGTCGTAGTTCACCACATGCGCAATGTGCGCCACATCGATGCCGCGAGCGGCAACGTCCGTCGCCACCAGCACGCGATGCTGTCCCTGCGTAAAGCTGCGCAGCGCTGCGCTGCGTTGTGCCTGGGTGCGATCACCGTGGATGCTGGTTGCATTCCATCCCGACATGCTCAGCCGCTTGGCGACGCGATCGGCGCCGTGCTTGGTGCGCACGAACACCAGAAAGCTGCCTTTTTCTGAGCGCAGCAGGTGCTCGAGCAACGGCAGCTTTTTGTCTGTCGTCACTTCGAACGTCTGCAGGCGAACATTTTCCGCCGGCTTCAGCACCGAACCCAGTTCAATGCGAACCGGGTTGCGCAGATAATCGCGAACCACTTCGGTCACCGGAGATTCCAGCGTTGCCGAATAGCAAAGCGTCTGATGTTGCGCCGGCAACGCCGACACAATGCGCTTGATGGCCGGTTTGAATCCCATGTCGAGCATGCGATCCACTTCGTCCAGCACAAGAATCTGTACCTGGTCCAGTTGCACCAATTTGCGCCGCAGAAAATCTTCCAGACGGCCAGGAGTGGCCACGATCAAGCGCGCTCCGCGGCGAATGGCCTGTAGTTGCGGGCCTTCGGACAGTCCGCCCACCACCAACGCCGCCTGGCTGGCTGCGTCGAGTGAAAGATTGCGGTAGGCCTGCTCCACCTGCATCGCCAGTTCGCGAGTCGGCAGAAGAATCAGTGCGAAAGGGCTTTTGCCCCTGCCCTGAGAACCTTGGCGATGACCCGAATGGGGCTGCGCCGGCGCCTGGTTCGCCTTGTGCATGGCTTCGATAATCGGAATCAGGAAGCTGAGAGTTTTGCCGGTTCCGGTTTGCGCTGTTGCCAGCACGTCGCGGCCTTCCAAAGCCGGCGGAATTGCGCCAGCCTGGACCGGGGTGGGAGTAATAAATTTGGATTGCGCGAGCTTACTTTGAAGCGCGGGCAATAGAGTGAATTCTGTAAATTGAGTCAAAGTATTCCTTCGTTTCCGAGGCCCGCTTTGCCTTGCACCCATGTGCAGACGGTCCCGAAACACAGCTTGCCTTCACGGTCTTCGCGGCCGCAAAAGGTAAGGATGAAACCGCAGGGGATACCGGAGTTTCGAAGGAGAACGCGACTTGAAATTGCGCGTTTCAGGAAACTCTAAAGCAGATTTTTTTATGTATCTGCTCGGGGTCGACACGAAGAACTGGTTCGACCTCGGATGCCACATGACAGCTGGTATGGCGATAGCGCTTTGCTTCGCCGCACCGCAACGCATACGTTCGCGAAGCGATCACGCTGTAGAGGCTTGGGAGGGTGCAACTGCGAACGGCTTGCCGATGGTCAGACAAGAACGGCTCACAACCAAATCACTGAGCGTAGCTTCATGATAACACAGCCGCGTCGCGTTTTTCAGAGTTAGTGAGTGAGCAGATTTGATTGAGGAATTAAGCGTCGTAGACAATCCCATCGATCTTGACCTTGGAGCATGAGAAGCAGTAGGCAACGTCTTTTCCCGGCACCAACGTGGCAAGATCCAACCGCCGCCAGCGATGCAGTCCACCACGGCAAAGTAAACCAAACACGCTGTTCGACTCGTGTTCCCGATGCGGCCAAAGTTTTGCGACTTGAACTGCAAGTTCAGAATCGGACGTAGCGTGGTCTGAGCTTTTCATGAAGACCCACTCGCAGCAACCAGCCAGGAAAAATCCTTACGTGCGGACGGTCGCGCTACGCGACGATTCCTTGCGCCGCTCCTTGTCCGGGGCGATCATGCCCGGAACTTTCTCGACCGGACGCTTGCGATCTTCATGCGCCACCAGCAGCGCTTCCAGTTGCTGGATCAGAGCGGTGCTGTTCATCGGTTTCACCAGCATTTCGTCCGCGCCATCGTCGCGCCAGGCATCATCGCTGGTCGGAAAGGCGGTCAGCAGCGCCACTGCCGGCTGATATGGCGCGGCCTTTGCTGCCCGTGTCACTTCCAGGCCAGCCTGGTCGTTCTCCATGCGCATATCCGTAATCACCATCACAAACGTGGAGCGCGCCAGCTTCGACTTAGCATCGCGCGCCGACGTAGCAGTCTCCACATCAAAACCGTGAATTTCAAGCAGAGCCTTCAGGGTAAGCAGGATGGCGGGTTCATCGTCGACCAAAAGAATGCGGCGCTTCATATGGATGGAATTCCCTTCTCCGTACGCAATCAATGGTAGCCAAGTCAGGTAGGATTGTCGATCTGCAGTGGGGAGTTTCCGCCAGCCGCATCGCTGTTTTTCGTTCCCGCGATTGTTACACTGGCTGGGTGACAGGATACCACGTGGAAAACTTCGGCTGCCGTGCCAGCCAGGCCGATGGAGATGCAATTTCCGCGGGGCTGGAAGCCCTTGGCGCCTGTCCGGCAGATGGCTCTGCGGCGCCCGACGTGGTTGTGGTCAACACCTGCTCCGTCACAGCGGAAGCCGAGCGCGACGCCCGCGCTTACATTCGCCGCGTGCAGCGCGGCAATCCGAACGCTCGCATCGTTGTCACCGGCTGTTACGCGCAACGCGCGCCGGATGAAGTTGCCGCTCTGCCCGGAGTTTTTGCCGTTGTCGGCAACAGCCATAAAAGGCAGGTCGCCTCTATCGCGCTTGGCTCGTTCCATCCGCAGACGGCAATTTCGCCGGAACAGGGTCGCACCTCCTCGACGCATGAAAATCCCAGCGTTGCTATGGCAACAGCGTCTGCACATTTTGTGTCCTTTGCGTCACTCGCGTCCGCCCTAAATTTCATCCCTTCGCGACTGCCCGGCGCTCCCGCATTCGTCCTCGCCGGGGACATCTTCGCCCACAGCGATTTCGAATTGCCGTCGCTACCCTCCTCCGCGATTGAGCGCCTGGCAGAATCCTCCTCCGCGCATCGCACCAGGCCAACGCTCAAAATTCAGGATGGCTGCGGTAATCGCTGCACGTTTTGCATCATTCCTTCCACTCGCGGCAACAGCCGATCGCTGCCGAGACCGCAGGTACTCGAATCAGTCGAACAATTCATCTCCGCCGGCGGGCAGGAACTGGTCCTCTCTGGCATCAACCTCGGTCGCTGGGGTCGCGATCTAACGCCGCAACTGCGCTTTGAAGACCTGCTGGCGGAAATCTTCGAATCCACATCGCTGCCGCGTCTCCGCATCAGTTCTGTCGAGCCGATGGATTGGACCGACGGCCTGATTTCGCTGATGCGCCAGTATGGACAAGGGCGGCATCCACGTTTAGCCCGCCACGCGCACATCCCATTGCAGTCAGGATCGGATCGCGTGCTGCGCCGCATGCATCGCCGCTATCGGCCCTGGCATTATGCCGACCGCCTGGCCAAAGTCTGCGCCACCTGCCTCGATGCCACCATTGGTGCCGACGTCATGGTCGGCTTTCCCGGTGAAACCGATGAAGAATTCCGCGAAAGCTACGACTTCATCGCCGCCCAACCACTTACGTACCTGCACATCTTTCCCTTTTCCGCGCGGCCCGGAACGCCCGGCTGGGCGCTTCACAGTCTCGATCCCGTCCCTGCATCCACCGTGAAGGAACGCATGGCTGCCTTGAACGATCTAATCCAGCAGAAGAATCTCGCCTTCCGCTCGAGCTTGATCGGCAAACAACTCAGCGCAGTGACGCTCGTATCGCCTAAGGAAAAATCTGCGAATGACATCGCCGCGCGAACTTCCGCCATGACGGACAATTTTATTTCCGTCGACATCGCAGGCAAGCTGCCGCCGAACCTGCTTGTCTCCGTTCAGATCACCGGCCTCACGCCGCACGGCCTCTTCGCCACTATCGCCAGCGAAATACGTTCCATCGCATGAAAATTTGGCAACCGCGCGTCCGCTCCTATCATCTTCTGGTGTAACGGCCAAGGTGCAGTCCGCCATGCGGTCGACGGCCTGTTCGGACGGAATGGTATACTCACGAGGCGAGGTATAGCCTCGCGCACTTGGAGGCGGCACATCGATAAGCGTTCGGCGAAACAGTTTATCCGCATCAACGATCGGATACGCGCGCGTGAAATTCGCGTCATTGACGAAAATGGAGAACAGCTCGGCGTTCTTCCGCCCTTTGAAGCTCTCAAAATTGCCCGCGAACGCGGTCTCGACCTGGTAGAGATCTCTCCCAACGCCGTGCCGCCAGTCTGCCGCATTCAAGATTACGGCAAATATCTGTACGAAAAAGATAAGAGCGAGCGGGCTGCGCGCAAAAAGCAGAAGGTCATCACCATCAAGGAAGTCAAGCTCTCGGTCACCGTCGACGAGCACGACTATCAGACCAAGAAAAACCAGGCGATTCGTTTTCTCCATGAGGGGGACAAAGTAAAGGCATCCCTGCGTTTTCGTGGCCGCCAAATGGCCCACCGTGAACTGGGATATCAGATCATCAATCGCCTGATTCAAGATGTTGGCGACGCTGGGATCGTGGAGTTTCATCCGCGCATGGAAGGCACCACGCTGCACGCCATTCTTGCCCCCGGCAAAAAGGTAGAGTCGGCGAAGAAGCCCGAAGCGCCCAGGCCTGACCCGCGAAAGACCAGCGCGGCCAAGCCGGTCGAAGCAGCCGAATCCGAACAAACTCCTGCCGCGCAGGCTTGAGTCTCTTAGCTCCGCAAGAAGGATTTTCCAAGCCGGAGAGAACCTATTCACACAGGTTCTCTCCGGCTTTGTACCGCCTCCACCCCCGAACTTGCCCGGTGATCGACGATAATTCTTCCCAGAGGGAATTTCATGCATCGCACGATTTGCGCAGGGCTGGTTGGATATGGACACGGCGGAACCATCTTTCATGCGCCGTTTCTGTACGCCGTCGACGGCCTGGAACTGGCAGCGATTCTGCAGCGCCACGGCGATTCCGCGGCGCAGGCCTATCCCGGCGTCGCGATCGCGCGCAGCATGGACGAACTACTCGCGCTGCCAGACCTTGATCTCATCGTCATCAGCACCCCTCCCTCCACACATTTTGAGCTAGCCGTCCAGGCCCTCGAAGCCAATAAGCATGTGGTTCTGGATAAGCCGTTCGTCGCCACCAGCGACGAAGCTCGCCAGCTGATTGACCTTGCGCGCACCCGCAATCGAATCCTCTCCGTCTATCAAAATTGCCGCTGGGATGGAGACTTCAATACGGTGCGACAGATCCTGGCCTCCGAAGAACTCGGCCGCCTGGTCACGTTCGAGTCGCGCTACGACCGCTACCGCCCCCGTCCGCGCACCAAGCCCTGGCAGGAGAAGACTCTTCCCGGCAACGGCGTCCTGCATGACCTGGGCGCGCACCTCGTCGATCAGGCGCTGGTGCTGTTTGGCACACCCGAGGCCATAATGGCCGACGTGCGTCTGGAACGCGATGTGGCCGTCGTCAACGATGCGTTCACCGTTTACCTGTACTATCGGCGCCTGCGCATTTTGCTCAGCTCCACCATGCTGGCCCGCACCGCCGGACCGCGCTTCGTCGCCCACGGCACGCTCGGCTCCTTTGTGAAATACGGCCTCGACCCGCAAGAGAGAGCGCTGCAAGGCGGCGCGACCTTAGGCGGTCCGCACTGGGGAGAAGATCCTGAGGCCAACTGGGGTACTCTCGCGACCATGCGCGATGGTCAACCCGTCGAGCGTCGCGTTCCAACTTTGCCCGGTGACTATCGCAAATATTACGAAAATGTTCGCGACGCCATCTGGGGAGTTGCGCCGCTCGCCGTTACCGCCGAACAGGGCTGGCGCACCATTCGCCTGCTGGAAATGGCTCTCGAAAGCAGTGCAGCACGCTGCGCCATCTCCTGCGCCTCACTCGATGTGACCCCGTAGAGCATTTTCACTATGAGGAATCAAGACGCCTGGAATCAGGCCTGAACAGCTGTTTGCAATAAATCCGCGATAAGCGGCCAGTTATCCATGAAGACCTTCCACTGTTGTAGCTCGCGTGGAAGGCATGCACTTGCGGATCGAGTCAGTTCCCACTTTTCGGAGCTGCTTGCGGTTGGCCTGGATCTTTCCCTCCGAACCCATCCGCTGGCTTCGAGTTTGGTCAAAGCGATGTAGAGGGAGTGCTCTTCGACACAATCTACTCCGCTGATTCGACGTTGCAGGTCCCTGACAAGCAATTCGGACTTGCACGCGCCGTGCTCCTCGAGTGCGCTCAAAATAAGAATTTGAAGGACAGCTTCAAATATGTCGGATTTGCCGGCAGTGTTCATGCGCAGCGCAGTTCCCCCCAATTGTGAGACTTGGCTAGTATCGTTTTGGTTACATTTATTCCTCGTGTAACAACTGGTTTGGATCGATGTGGAGCGCGCGCCGTGCGGGAATCCATGTCGCCAGCAGGCCCAGTATCGCCATGGTCACCACCACGCCGAACATAACAAGCGGATCACGCGGAGTGGCTTCATAGACAATCTGCGCCAGCAGCCGGCTCGCAAGTGCGCCGAGGATTAACCCTGCAATGGACCCTGAAAGCAGCAACACCAACGGTCTTCCCAGCGCGGAACGCATCAGCTGTGCCGGCTGTGCGCCCAGCGCGATGCGAATCCCCAGCTCCTTCATGCGTTTGCTGACGCTGTAGGCTGCCATGCCGAAGATGCCGGTCACCGCCAGCATCGCCGCCAGCAGCCCCATGATACCCAGCGCGGCGGTCGCGACCTGTGCCGGAAAGTAGATCACACCCAGCGCACTGGGCCAGCTTAGAATCGTAAATGGCACGTCCGGAGCGACGCCGCTCAGGGAGCGTTGCAGGTCTGCGCCTATCTCCGCCTCTCCCAGGTTCGATCGCACTACCAGCGTGGTGTTGCTGTCTGGCATCTGCGCCAGCGGGAAAAACATGGCCGGCTTCGGCGCTTCCGTCAGCGTCCTGTATTTGCCGTTCTCCACGACACCTACGATCTGAACCAGCGTGCCGCCGTGAAGCAGGAACGGCTTCCCAATCGCAGATGATTTTCCAAACATTGTCCGGGCAAATGTCTCGTTCACAATAGCAACCTTCGGCGCCTTCGCATCGTCGTGCCAGGTAAAGTCACGTCCAGCCAGCAGTTTTGTCCCGGCGGCCTGCAAATACCCGGGAGAGATGGAATAGAACATCGCGTGCAGAATGCTATTGGAAGATCGAAAATCCGCCGTTCCCTGCCGGTATACCGCTTCGTCGCCGCCTAGCACCGAAGGCGGAGCCGCACTGGACGTGCCCACCGCCGTCACTCCGGGGATGCGTTCCGTCGCATCGATCATGCGCTTTTGCGACACCAGCACCTGGTCGCCGGTTAAGTTCGCCATATCCAGGTCCCCGGTCGCCAGCGTGACGCCCTGCGGCTGTACGCCCAGCGGCGCGCGCAAAGACCGCTGCATCCCGCGCGCCGCCACCAGGGACGCGGTCACCAGCAGTGTGCACAGCGCGATCTGCACCACCAATAAAACATCGCGCAGAGCAAAGCCCCGAAAAGTCGCCACAGTGCCAGCACCACTCTTCATCACCTGCGAGGCATCCGTGCGCCAGATCTGCCGCGCTGGCAGCAGCCCAAACAGAAGGCCGCTTCCGAGCG
>Ga0335075_10001904_pt1 | contig 33938 bp, 27 predicted proteins | sample Lox_Sample_24_FD_206723 | JGI IMG/M metagenome (GOLD analysis project Ga0335075, IMG submission 206723) | Soil microbial communities from Loxahatchee National Wildlife Refuge, Florida, United States - Lox_Sample_2.4 | ecosystem: Environmental > Terrestrial > Soil > Wetlands | place: USA...
TGGCAGGGGCGGCGTGCTGGCCGTGACGCTCCCAGGTCAGAGACGTTAGCGTTTCGTGACCTTCAGCGGCAGGGCTTTTCGCGATTTATTAGCCCGTCGAAGTCGTCCCCGCTGGTCAGATGGCGCGGAACTCCGGTGAACGGCGCAGGGCGTCGGCGACGACGCGCACCGTGCCCAGGCTGACGATCGGCATGCCCACCCCGCGGACACGGAAGACCGTGGCCCCGGGGATGTTGCTGATCCGCACCACCGCCGCGCTCAGCGCCGAGCGCCTGGCGATCACGCCTACCCGCCCGTCGGCCGCGACCTCAAACTGCGCGCCAAGCCGCCGGCTGAGCACGGAGGCGAGCTCCGCCTGCGTCACGCCCTTGCGCGGCACCCGAACCTTGGCCACCTGGCCCCTCCCGTGACGAGTCGTATTTCGGACGTTACCGCAGCCGGTTGGCGGTTTCGCACGGGGGCCGGTGCGACTCCCTGGCCGCCGGACAAGCCGGGCAATTCGCCCGCCCCCCGCCGCCCGGGTTCGCGCGGGCTGACCGGCTGTGGTGACCGTTGTCACGGGTTGTCGCGGTGGCCGAGGTGATCACGAAGGGGCGCCGGTCCGCGCGAGCGTGCTCACAGCCGGAAGATCCCGAAGGAGAACGGGCCGGTGGTGATCTTTGCCTCGTCCACCGTGGCCCCGGTGTGCCTTACCGCGGTCGCGGCGGCGAGCTCCGGGCGGTCGTGCGGCAGGACGTGAGTGCGGTCGCTGGGATTGACGACCACCAGGAACCGCCCGCCGCGCAGGTAGGCGAGTGGATAACCGTCGGACAGGACCTCCAGGCGGCCGGCGGGCCCGAACTCGGGGTGGGCGCGCCGCAGCGCGATCAGGTTCCTGACCAGGTGCAGCAAGGAGTCCCTGCCGGCGCGCTGCCCGGCGACGGTGGGGCGTCCATGGTCGGGATCGACCGGAAGGTAGAGGCGTGCGGCCGGAGCCGCGGAAAACCCGGCGTTGGGGCTCGAGTCCCATTGCATGGGGGTGCGCGATCCGGCGCGGTTGAAAGTGGACGCCACCGAGACGCTGCCTTCGGTGTCCGGGAGGCCGGGAACGTAGCGCATGCCGATCTCGTCGCCGTAGTAGATGGCCGGCAAGGTCGGGAAGGTGAGGAGGAACGCGAACGCCGGCGGCAGTTGCCCGGGTGTGCGCGATCCGGCGCGCAGCCGGGGGAAGTCGTGGTTGGCGGTGGGCAGCGCGATGTGCCCGGGCTCGCCGATGACGGCGAGTGCGTCTTGATACGCCGCCAGGAACGTGCCGAAGTTCCCCTGACCGGCGGCGTCGAAGTAGCACGGCTCCGTGACCTGACCCGCGCGCATGATGGCGGTACCGTTGCTCCACAGCGAGAGCAGCGGCCTCCCGTGCGCCGGGCCGCCGAAGTGGAGGAAGAAGTCGGCGTGGAACCCCGCGGGCACGGCCACCGCCGGGTCACCCCATTCGGACAGCAGGACCGCGTCCGGGTGCGCCCGGTCGAGCCAGGCGCGTACCTCACGCCACAGGCGGGCGGTTTGTTCGAAGCCCGGATCGTCTTTCACCAGCGACGACGCCATGTCCACCCGGAACCCGGACACGCCAAGCCCTAGCCAGTGGTCCATGATCGCCCGCAACGCCGCCCGGTTGGCCCGCGGCCCCTCGGCGTCCGCGCTCTGCCGCCAGGGCTCATCCGCCTTCCGGCGGGCGTAGCCGAAGTTCAGCGCGGGCTGGAAGTCGAAGTAGTTCGGCAGGTAACCACCCGGGCGCGGGCCGGGAGAGCGGACGAACCTCTCCGGCAGCTCGCCGCCGGGGCCGGGACCGGCCCAGATGTAGCGGTGATCACCCTCGTCCTGCGCGGATGCGACGAACCACGGATGAGTGTCGGAGGTGTGCCCCGCCACGAGGTCAAGCAGCAGCCTGATGCCACGCGCGCGGGCCTGGTCGGCCAGGTCGGCCAGGTCGTCGTTGCTCCCGTAGCGCGGTGCGATCGTGAGGTAGTCGGCGACGTCGTAGCCGGCGTCGCGCATGGGAGAGACAAAGCAGGGGTTGAGCCACACCACCGTGACCCCGAGCCAGGCCAGGTAGTCGAGGTGCTCCTCGATGCCACGCAGGTCGCCGATCCCGTCGCCGTTGGAGTCGGCGAAGCTCTGCGGATAGGCCTGGTACAGGACCGCATCGCTCAGCCAGGCCGGTACGGCCATGCGCAGGCCACCCCTTCCGCAACCGGAGTCCCGGCGGCCGACTGCACCCGGCACCCGTTCCGCCTGTGACCTCGATTATCCCAACTGCGGGCGGAGTCAGTAGAGTCGTGGCCGGAGGCGTCTGGGTTCCTGGTGGTCCCCCTGGTCTTCAAAACCAGAGAGCGGCGTGCCGCGTCGCTGGCGGGTTCGATTCCCGTCCGCCTCCGCCACCAGCACTAACGCCAGATCGGGTGCGACCCGTGCACTTCCGCCTACCCGCCGCGTCGGCCGTTCCCGGCCAAGACGTGAACGAAATGCGTACACGTGCTCACGATGATGCGCCTTAGCTGCGCAGCCGGATGCAGGTGCGGACAAGCGAGGACAGGTGCACGGCCTTGGGGTCCGCGGCGCCCGGGAACTGGATCGGCATCGGGATGTAGCCGAATCCCAGGCCGTAGACCGGATCGGCGAACGCGAGGCCGCCGCCCGCCCCGTCGTGCCCGAACGCGCGGTAGCTGCCGAACTCGACCTCATGATGCGGCTTCATGAACACGATGCCGAAGCACATGACCTTGTTGAGCACCCGGTCCACGCCCCACGCCTGCTGCTGGGTGACCTGGTCGATCGTGCCGGGGTCGAGCAGCGGCGGCTCGCCAGCCGCGCCGATGGCGGTCGCATAGGCCTTAGCCAGCCCGCGGGCGGAGCCGACGCCGCCGACGGCCGCCGGGCCGGCCGCCCGCACCTCACGCAGGTTTGGCGAGGTCGGGCTGTCCACCACGCTCGGGCCGCGCACTGGGCTGTTGAAAGCGAGCGCGGTGATGCCGTCGGGCTCAGAGGCCCGCCGGTCGATCTCCGCCTGCTGCTGACTGGTGGGCGCCATCGGCAGCACCTCACGAAACCGGTGCTCACCCGCGGCGGGGAAGCCCAGGTAGAAGTCGATGTCGTGCGGCGCGCGGATCTCACTTTCGTAGGTCTCCTGCAGCGACCGCCCGGTGATCCGCCTGGTCAGTTCCTCCATGAAGACGCCGATGGTCAGCCCGTGGTAGCCGAACGCGGAGCCGGGATACCAGTCGGGGACCGCCTCGGCCAGCCGCGCCGCGCACAGCGCCGAGTCGCGCAGCTCCGCGAAGGTCATGCCGCCGGGCAGCCCGACCAGGCCGGCCTGGTGGGACAGCAGCTGCCGGACCGTGACCGTCCCCTTGCCGGCCGCGGCGAACTCGGGCCAGTAGGTCGCCACGGGCTCGTCAAGGCTCAGCAGGCCGTCGCGGACAAGGGTCGCGACGACCAGCGCCGAGATGCCCTTCGAGACGGAGAACACGCCCGTCACCGAATCGGCGGCCAGGTCGGGGCCGCCGGTCAGGTCGACCACCAGGTCCCCGTTCCAGTACACGCTCAGCTGGGCGCTGTAGGCCGGGTCGGCGAGCAGGTAGGCGTCAAGCTGGTTGCGCACCGCCTCGAATCCGGGGCTCACCCTCCCGGTCGACAAGCGCTGGTTCACGTCGGCGACGCTGGTACTCATCTAGGCACTCCTTAGTGTTGGGCAGGCAGGCAGCCGCGCACGACGCCGGCCAGGCCGAGGCCGCGCAGGTCACCGCCGCCTGGGCAGGACATCCGGCGCGGTATCCAGGCGTAGGCGATGTCGTGCCAGGGGTCGGCGACGCCCACGGAGCCGCCGGCCCCGTCGTGGCCGAACGCCTGGTGACTACCGAACGGAAGCCGGTCGTCCGTCTTCTGGAACACGATGCCGTACCGGGTGGGGCAGCGCAGGATCAGGTCGTCGCCGACCGTCTGGATCTGGGTGACCTTGGCGACCGTCTCCGCCGACAGGATGCGCGCCATCCCGTCCACCTCGCTGACGCACATGGCGTACAGCCGGGCGAGACCGCGGGCCGAGCAGGTGGCGGCGGCCGCCGCCTGGCCGGACCGGCGGACGGCCAGCAGGTTGGGCAGCAGCTCGGCGGCCGGCCGGACCGCCGCGTTGAACGCCATCCCGGTCAGGCTGTCCGGCGCGCGGACGCCACGCGCGTCCATTTCCCGCTGCTGCTCCGGAGTGGGCCGCTGCGGCTGCACCGGCTTGACCCGACCGTCGGCGTCGGCGGGCGTGCGGATGTGAACGTCGATGCCGCGGGGGTCGCCGATCTCGGTGCGGAAGAAGTCGGCGATCGGCGCGCCGACGGTGCGCCGGGTCAGCTCGTCCATCAGCGTCCCGATGGTCAGCGCGTGGTAGCCGTGCGCCTGGCCCGGCCGCCAGGCCGGAATCGTGTCCGCCAGCCGCGCGGCCACCGTCGGGTGGTCGAGCATCTCCTCGATGGTCAGCTGCGGTTCCACGCCCACCAGGCCGGCCTGGTGGGACAGCGCGATGCGGACCGTCATGTCGGCCTTGCCGCCCGCGGCGAACTCGGGCCAGTACCTGGCGACCGTCGCGTCCAGGCTGAGCACGCCGCGCTGGATCAGCAGCGCGACGCAGATGGCCGATGCGCCCTTGGTGCTTGAGAAGACGCCTTGCAGGTCGTCGGCCGACACGTCGTCGCCGCCCCACAGGTCAGCCACCTGGCGTCCCCCGTGGTAGGCGCAGAACTGCCCGCGGGCGTCGCCGCCGGCCGCCAGCAGCCGCTCGAACTCCGCGGCGACCGGCTCGAATCCCGGCGCCGTGGTGCCGTGCACGGTCGTGGCGTTGAGCTGGTCGGTCATCAGTTGCTTACCTCATCTCGTGACGGTGCCTGATCTCGTGACGGCGCCTGAGGGAGTGCCGGGATATCGGCGGCGCGGATGCACGCGACCTCGGTGCCGCCGGGGGCGGGCACCAGCGGCGGGCGCGCGGTCGTGCAGGCGGGGATGACGTAGGGGCAGCGCGCGGCGAACGGGCAGCCCGTTCCGGTCTGCGCCGTCATGCCCGGCGGTGCTTCTGCCTTGGCCGCCGCCGCCCGGCGCGCCGCCTGCAACTCCGGGTCGGCCTGCGGTTCCGCCGCGAGCAGTGCCCTGGTGTACGGGTGCCTGGGCGCGGCGTAGACCGCGTCCGCTGGCCCCTGCTCCATCACCTGGCCGTGGTACAGCACCACGATGCGGTGCGACATGTGCCGGACGACCGCCAGGTTGTGCGCGATGAACAGGTAGCTGAGCTGGTACTCGCGCTGCAGGCCGCGCAGCAGGTTGAGCACCTGGGCCTGCACCGACAAGTCGAGGGCGCTCACCGGCTCGTCGCAGATCACCAGCCGCGGCGACGGCATCAGCGCGCGCGCGATCGCGACCCGCTGCCGCTGCCCGCCGGAGAACTCGCTCGGGAACCTGCCCATCGCGTCGGACGGCAGCCCGACCCGGTCCAGCATGACCGCGACCTGGTCGCGCGCTTGGCGCGGGCTGGCGAGCCGGTGCGCGATCAGCGGCTCGGCGAGCGTCTGCCCGATCGTGCGGGTGGGGCTCAGCGACCCGTACGGGTCCTGGAACACCACCTGCAGGTGACGGCTAAGCTCACGCCGCCGCTTGCGGCTCGCGCTGGTGATGTCTTCACCTTCGAACCGCACCGTCCCGCCGCCCGGCTGGCTGAGGCCGAGCACCGCGCGGGACAGCGTGGTCTTGCCCGAGCCGGACTCGCCGACCAGGCCCACGGTCTCGTGCTGCCCGACGGCGAGGCTGACCCGGTCGACGGCGGTCACCTCATGGCCGCGCCGCCTGGTCCGGTAGCGGACGGACAGGTCGCTGACCTCAAGCAGCCAGTCGTGCCCCGGCGCCTGCGCCGAGGTCACGCCGTCCTCGCGGACGCTAGCTCGCGCCAATGGATGCATCGCACCTCCCGGTCGTCGGCCCCGTGTTCAGCGGTGCCGCGCACCGACGGAACGTGCTCCAGGGGGATTTCTGCGGCCGCGCAGTCGCTGGCCGCGAACCGGCACCGCTCACGGAACCGGCAGCTGGCCGGCCAGGCGGCGGGCGGCAGCACGGTACCGGGGATGACCGGCAGGTCGCCGGCCGCCGTCTGCCGCTGTGGATTGCATTCCTGCAGGCCCAGCGTGTACGGGTGGCGCGGCTCGCGGAACAGGGTGTTCACCGGCGCCTGCTCGACCACCTGCCCCGCGTACATCACCAGGGCCCGGTCGCAGACGTCGGCCACCACGCCCCAGTCGTGGGTGACCAGGATGATCGACATCCCGGTCTCCTTCTGCAGCTGGCGCAGCAGCTCAAGGATCCCGGCCTGCACGGTCACGTCGAGCGCGGTCGTGGGCTCATCCGCGATCAGCACCGACGGCCGGCCAGCCAGCGCGAGCGCCAGGCAGACCCGCTGCGCCATGCCGCCGGACAGCTCGTGCGGGTAGCGGCGTGCCACCCCCGCCGGGTCTGGCAGCCGGACCTGCTCGAAAAGCTCGAGCACGCGCCGCCGCGCGGCGGCGCGCGACACCTTGTCGTGCCTGCGGACCACCTCGGCGACCTGGGCGCCGACCAGGAAAGACGGGTCGAGGCTGACCGTCGGGTCCTGGAACACCATGGCGACCGCCTTACCGCGCAGCGCCGAGATCTGCCGCTCGGACATGGCGGTCAGGTCCTGGCCGTTGAGCAGTACCCGGCCCCCGTTGACCCGGCCGTTCGGCGGCAGCAGCTGGAGCAGGGACAGCGCGGTCACCGACTTGCCGCAGCCGGACTCGCCGACGATGCCGAGCACCTCGCCGGCCCGCAACGTGAACGACACCCGGTCCACCACGGTGACCGGCCCGCCGGGGCCGTCGAACGCAACGGACAGGTCCCGCACGGCGAGCACCGCGTCATCCGGCTGCCACGCGTCGCCGGCGACAGCGGCGCCACGGGTAAGGGCGGCGCCGTCGGTTAGCGCAGCGCCGTCTGCGAGAGCGGTGCCGTCGGCCGGGGCTCCAGCGGCCGGCCGCCTCGCCTTGCGCGGCGCGAGCGCCGCGGGCGCCGCGGTCGCGGACCAGCCTTCCACCGTCGCGTCGCGTACCGCGTCGCCGATCAAGCCGAAGGCGAGGATGGTCAGCGCGATGACGCCGCCGCTCGGCACGAGCAGCCAGCCGTCCTGGTTGATCAGGTTGGCGGCCTCGCCCACCATGCCGCCCCAGCTCGGGGCGGGCGGCGCGACGCCCAGGCTGAGGAACGCCAGGCCGGTCTGGATCGCCAGCGCGATCGCCGCGAACAGCGAGGCCTGCACGATCACCGGGCCGGCGATGCGCGGCAGCACGTGCCGGACGACGATCCGCGGCTCGGACACGCCGGAGACCCGCGCCGCGGCGACGTAGAGCTCCTCGCGGACCGACAGCACGGTGCTGCGGACCACGCGGGTGACCCCGGCCGAGCCGAGCACGCCGAACGTCACCATGGCCGCGGTCATGCTGGTGCCGAAGACGGCGAGCACGGCGAGGACCACGATGATGCCGGGCACCGACAGCAGCAGGTCGACCACGACGTTGACCGCCCGGTCCACCCAGCCGCCGAGGTACCCCGCGGCCAGGCCGGCCGGCAGGCTGATGATCAGCAGTACCGCGACGCACTCCACCACGCCGAGCAGCGTCAGCTGGCCGCCGTAAAGCAGCCGGGACAGCACGTCCCGGCCGAGCTCGTCGGTGCCGAGCAGGTGCGCGCCGGTCGGCCCCTGCTGCACGTGGACGAGGTCCTCCGCCAGCGGCGCGTACGGCGCGATGAGCGGCGCGAGCACGCAGGCGAGGGTGAGCAGTACCAGGTAGACGGCGCTGGTCACGCCGAGCGGCTTGCGCAGCGCGCGGCGCAGCAGGCCGCGGCTAGGCGCCTGCTCGGCCGGCCGCTCGGGTGCCGCGACGGCGGCGATCTCGCTCATCCGCGCCGCACCTTCGGGTTGAGCAGGCCGTACACCACGTCGAGCAGCACGTTGACGATCACCACGAGCACGGTGAAGTACAGCGCGATCCCCTCGATCACCGGGATGTCATGCTGGCTGGTCGCCGTGACGGCCATGCTGCCGAGACCGGGCAGCACGAACACCGCCTCGACGAACACCGTCGAGGACAGCGCGCCGACGAAGACGAGCCCGAGGACGGTGACGACGGGGATCGCGCCGTTGCGCAGCGCGTGCTTCCAGATGATGGAGCCTCGCCCGATGCCGCTGGCCCGCAGCGTCCTGACGTACTCCCTGGCGAGGGTGTCCTTCATCGAGTCCCTTGTCTGCTTGGCGACGCTCGCCACCCCGCCCAGGCCGAGCGCGATCACCGGCAAGGTGAGGGCCCACAGCCAGCGCCCCACCGAGACGGTCGGCGGGATGTACCCGGTGGCCGGGAAGATCCGCAGCGTGACGGCGAACACGGCGGCCAGGATGATCGCCACCCAGAACCCCGGCAGCGCGAGGCCGACGAGCGACAGCACGTCCACGGCCCGCCCCACCACGCCGCCGCGCACCGCGCTGACCACGCCGAGCAGCACGCCGAGGACGGCGCAGAACGCGGTGGCGAGCAGCACCAGGGAGAGCGTGACACCGAGGCGCTGGTTCAGCAGCGTGGACACCGGCTCACCGGTGAACACCGAGGTGCCCAGGTTGCCGTGCAGCACCTGGTCGAGGTACTGCCAGTACTGGTACCACAGCGGGTTGTTCAGCCCCAGTTGGGCGCGCAGCTGCTGGTAGGCGGCCGGCGACCCGCTCGTGCCGATGATGGCGCGAGCGGTATTGCCTGGCACGAGCGACTCGAGCACGAACGTCAGGGCGGTCACCACGACGATCAGCGGTACCGAGACGATGAGGCGGCGGATGATGAGCGACCGCATGGCTCAGCCGTAGAGCGACAGCAGGTTGAGGTGGCCGCCGGGCGCCTGGGTGGGCAGCCCCTGCAGGCCGGAGCTGGCGAACTCCACGGACTGGATCATGGCGATCGGCACGGTGTAGGCGTCCTGCACGGTGACGGCCGCCAGGCTGGCCATGTCCGCGTTGACCTGCGCGGCGGGCGCGCCGGTGGCGGCGTCGAACTGGGTGATGAAGCCGGACGTCGCGGCGTGGAACGGGTTAAGCACCGACGTCGGCAGCCAGCACTCGCCAACTTGCAGGAACATCGGCTGGCCGCCCCACTCGAGTGACACCGCGGAGTACTTCAGCGTGGACAGGTCGGACGCGAGCGCGGTGATGGTGGGCTCCGCCTTGAGCTGGACGGTGACGCCGATGGCGGACATCTGCTGCGCGAACGCCTCGACCATCTCCTGCGTCTGCGCCTCAAGCGCCGCGTACTCCAGGCTCATGGTGAACCCGTGCGGGTAGCCTGCCTGGGCGAGCAGCTGCTTGGCCTTCGCCACGTTGTAGGTGTAGTAGCTGGCGAGCGACGGGACGTACTCGTCCCAGCCGGGCGTCACCGGCTGGTCGTCGGCCTTGCCGAGGACGCCGAACACGGCGCTGGCGATCGCGGGCCGGTCGACCGCGTAGTTCAGCGCCTGCCGGACCTGGACGCTGGCCAGCGGCTTGGCCACCTTGCCGTCGCGGTCGAGCAGGAAGATGCCGTCCCAGGCTGCCGCGCCGGAGTACTTGACCTGGAGGCCCGCCGACTGGGCGGCGCTGACCTGCTGGGACTCGCCGAACATCAGGTTGATCTGGCCGGTCTGCAGCGCGTCAAGCTCAGCCGTCGGCTGCGTGATCACCTTGATCACGATCTTCTTGTAGTGAATGCGGGACGGGTCATAGTAGTTCGGGTTGGCGGTGAAGGTGTACTGCTCGTCGGCGACGGTGCCCGCCGCGCTCAGCACGTACGCGCCGGCGCCAGACGGCGTCGCGGTCAGCGACTTGGGGTTGGCGAGGCCCTTCGGGCTGATGATGTCGCCCGCCAAGTAGTCCTGGGAGAACAGCTGCGGGAACACTGGGTCGGGCGTCTTGCTGGTCACGGTGACCGTGTCCGCCCCGCTCGCCGTCGCGGTGACCCCGGCCAGGTCGGCGGTGGACGGGCCGCTTCCCTTGGGGAAATAGTTCAGCGAGGCGGCCACGGCCTGCGGGGTGACCGGCTCGCCGTCAGCGAACTTCACGCCCGAGCGGATGGTGAGCTGGAACTCCTTGTTGCCCGTTCCGATGTACTTCCAGGAGGTGGCCAGGCCCGGGGTCAGCGCGCCGGTGTCGCTTTCCCAGATCAGCGGCTCGTAGGCGAGCTCCATCGGGTAGAGGCCGTTGCCATTGTCGGCGTGCGAAGGGTCCATGCTGACCGGGGGGCCGCTGACGGCGACGGTCAGGGTCCCGCTGGCGGCGCCCGCGCTGGCACCGGTACTTGTGCTTGTGCTTGTGCTTGTGCCGCCGACGTTCCCGCCGCCGCCGGCGCAGGCGGTCAGCAGGGTCAGTGAGGCGGCGGCGCCCAAGCCAGCGCAGAGCTGCCAGGGGGGCTTACGGGGGGTCAGGCCAGCAGTCATTGCTTGCTACTCCTTTGGGCGAGCGGACCGGCCAGGGAAGTAAGACGTAATGAGGGACGCGCGTCCGCATCTAGCTCATAAGAGGCGTTGCACACGACTTCGCGTGCCGGGGATGCGCTGGAAGCGCCCTTGTTTTGGCTGATGCCGCATCATAAGACGATAATCAGGGCGCGCGTCAATAGCCACGTCTTATATTGTGATGTGAACCTGGGTCGCGCGGGGCCCCGTCGACCGCCGTGCGGGTCCGGATCAGGCGATAGATGCCGCGGACAGCAACGGTCGGTACAATCTGCGCATCGGATTGATAACCATAGGAGGCCCCAGGTGACGTACTTCTACCACTCGGTAGTCGACTCGCCGCACCTTCCGCGGGACCTTGGCCACGACTCGACGCAGAACATGGTCGTCACGCTGCTCGGCGAGTTCTGGCGGTACAGCCCGTCGCTGACCATCCCGTCGGCGGCGCTCGTCGACCTGATGGCGAGCATGGACGTCAGCCCGGCCGGCGCGCGCGCGGCGCTGAGCCGGCTGCTGCGCAAGGGCACGGTGGAGGTCAGCCGCTCCGGGCGCACCACCGCCTACAGCCTCGCCCCGGCCGTCGCCGCGACGATCCCGGCCAGCGAGATCCTGACCATGACGTTCGGCGAGTCGGAACGCGAATGGAACGGCGAGTGGACCGTCATCGTCTTCTCCATCCCCGAGACGCAGCGCGACCTGCGCCAGACACTGCGCGACTGGCTGCGCTGGCTCGGGTTCGGGCCCGCCAGGGACGGAGTCTGGATCTCGCCGCACTCCGACCTCGAGCTCACCAAGAACACGCTGACCGGGCTGCTGCCACCGGACGGGCTCATCTTCCGGTCCGCGCACATGACGGGCACCATCGAGCCGTCCGAGGTCTGGCCGCTCGCCGAGATCCGCGATCAGTACAAGGAGTTCATCGCCGAGCTGCGACCGGTCGTGTACCGGCTGCGCGCTGGGATGGTGCGCCCGGCCGAGGCGCTCAAGCTGTCGGTGTCGCTGCTCGGCCGGTGGCGCGGCTTCCCGACCGTCGACCCCGACCTGCCCAGGGAGTACCTGCCCGACGACTGGCCCCGCCGGGAGGCACGCCGACTCTTCATCGAGGTGCACGACGCGTGCGTCGCGCCCGCGACCGAGCACGTGCGGGGCATCGTGGCGAAGTACGATCGCGGCGCCGCGGCCGCCGTGCAGGGCCTGACCGTCGCCGAGGCGACCGAGCTGTACCGCACGCCGGCCGGAGGCGGCACCGCCCCGGCGGACGGGACCGTGGCCGAGAGCACTGGCTCGGGCGCGCACATCTCGGCGTCCGCTTGAACCGGGATACGGTCAGGATCGGCGCGGGCTCCGGCTTCGCGGGCGACCGCATTGACCCGGCGGCCGACCTGGCCGAGCGCGGCAACCTCGACTACCTCGTCTTCGAGTGCCTCGGCGAGCGGACCGTCGCCGCCGCGCACGCCAGGCGGCTGCGGGACGCCGCGGTGGGCTACGACCCGATGCTCGCCGCGCGGCTGCGCGCTGTCCTGCCCGCCTGCCGGGCGCGGGGCACGACGGTGATCACGAACGGGGGCGCCGCCAACCCGGAGGCGGCCGGCGAGCTCGCCTGCCGGGTGGCCGTGGAGCTTGGCCTGTCCGGGCTGCGGGTGGCCGTGGTCACCGGCGACGACGTGCTCGCCGCGGTCCGCTCGGCCGATCCCGTGGTGTGGGAGTCGGGCCGGCCGGCCTCCGCCGGTGAGGCGCCGGTGTCCGCGAACACGTACCTCGGCGCCGACGCCGTGGTGGAGGCGCTTGCACGGGACGCGGACCTGGTCATCACCGGGCGCCTTGCCGACCCCTCGCTGTATGTCGGGCCGCTGCGGCATGAGTTCGGCTGGGCCGCAGACGACTACGACATGCTCGGACGCGGCACCCTTACCGGGCACCTGCTCGAGTGCGCCGGCCAGCTGACCGGCGGCTACTTCGCCGACCCGGCCACCAAGCCGGTGCCGCGGCTGGCCTGGCTCGGCTTCCCGTTCGCGGACGTCACGGCGGACGGCACCGCGACGTTCGGCAAGCTGGCAGGCAGCGGGGGTCGGCTCGACGTCCGCACGTGCGGCGAGCAGTTGCTCTACGAGGTCGACGACCCGGCCGCCTACCTGACGCCCGACGTCACCGCCGATTTCTCCCGCGTGCGGTTCCGCCAGCTCGGCCCGGACCAGGTGCGGGCCGAGGGCGCGGCCGGCCGGCCCCGTCCCGAGCAGCTCAAGGTGACGCTCGGGTACATGGGCGGCTGGACCGGCGAAGGCCAGATCAGCTACGCCGGACCGCGCTGCCTGTCCCGCGCCGAGCTCGCCGCCGACGTCGTGCGCGAGCGGCTGACCGCGCTGCACGGCATCGGGCCCGGCGACATCGACGTCGAGCTGATCGGGGCAGGGGCCGCGTTCCGCGGCCTGGCGCCGCCCGCTGATCCCGCCGAGGTGCGGCTCCGCGTCGCGGCGACGGTGCCCTCCGCGGAACTCGCGCGGGTGGTGGGCCAGGAAGTGGAGGCGCTGTACACCAACGGCCCGGCGGGCGGCGGCGGCGCCCGCGGCTCGGTGACCGAGCGCATCGTCGTCCAGTCTTGCCTGCTGCCGCGCGAGCTGGTCACCACGCAGGTGGACGTGCGGGAGGTGAGATGCGGGTAGACGACCTCGCGGACGCGCGAGCCGGCGACAAGGGCGGCACGCTGATGCTGGCCGTGCTGCCCCGCGGCGACATCGCGTGGGCACTGCTGCGCGAGCACCTGACGGCGGACCTGGTGCGCCGTCATTTCGGCCCGGCCGTCACCGGCCCGGTCACCAGGAGCGAGGTCCCCGGCCTGCCCGCGCTGGTGTTCCGCGTCCCCGGCGTGCTCGGCGGCGGCGTCACCGGGTCGACCGCGCTCGATGGCCACGGCAAGACACTCAGCTATCACCTGCTCGCGCTGGAACTGCCCGTCTTACCGTTGCGAGTGCCTGGTCTGCAGGCGGGTTCGATTCCCGTCCGCCTCCGCCACTAGCGAACGTGCGCCGGGCGGAGTGCTAGCAGTTCGACGTGTTGTCGGACATGTAGATCCAGCCCAGGGTACGGACGCTTTCGCTCGTGACGTCGTACTCCGTGCTGTTCCCACCGCTCGGATCGATGCAGTAGGTCGTGCCGCTCGGCGTGCCGAGCTGGTAGAAGTCGTCGCCGAGGGAAAGCCCGTCACTGAAGTATTGTTCTTTCCATACCCGGTCGCCACTATCGTTAATCCATGACCAGGTCCCGACGCTCCCGCAGTAAGTACCTGAAAACGCGGCCCAGTCGAACTCGATAGCGTACTCGTCGAGGGTCCCGCTCTCGAGGTACATCCAGCAGGTGCCGCCCAACTCGGTCGCTCCGTAGGCGCAGAAATAGCCGCCCGTGCAGATCAGCGGTGAGGTTTTCTCGTTGTTTTCCACCATGGACCCGAGATAGCCCGTCGGCGTGACGAATGATGACGACGAAGCCACGCCGAGGATAAGGTGGCCCTCGTCCCATGACGCTTCGTCGGCTGATATGCGGGTTCCGCCAGGCGTATTTGCCAGGGCCGCGTCGAGAACCTTGTTCTGCAGCGGGGTTGCCTGCGTCGCGATTTTCGCCTTGGACGAGACCGCGGCCGTGGATGCGCTCGCCGGTAGCGCCGCCGCTGCCGTAGCGCCGAGGGCAAGGACTATCGTCGCGAAAATGCCGACAATTACCGCCCGCCAGGTGCGTGCCTTCATAAGCGCTTTCTCCTGACGCTCAAGGCTCTCCCGCTCGGCCAAATAAGAGACTAGCATCACGGAGCGATCGCTTCAATGGTGCAAATGCTTGAGGAAATATTTTTCCATACGAAACTCTTTCGAGCTATTCCGGCGGGCGTTAGAACCGCAGGCGGTCGCAGGGGATCGTCCAGTAGCCGTACCTGACATGCGCGCGTATCTCCCCGGTGGGCGACGCCGCGCACGCGTGGCGCCAGTCGGCCACCACCGTGGACCACTGGTGGGCCGAGGGGGCGCTGCGCAGGCCCTGGTACCTGAAGTCGGTCACCCAGCCGGCGGCGAGGAAGGCGACGAGCGCGGCGACCGCCAGGGCCGGCCGGAGGGCCGGCCGGAGGGCCGGCCGGAGGGCCGGCCGCAGCGCCGGCCACCGCGCCGTCGCCGCCCGCCGGCCGCGCAGGACGTGGTCGACCCCGACGACGAGCGCCGCGTCGATCAGGAAGAGGGGCAGCGCCGTGTAGCGCGCTTCCACCTCGCTGTGGAACGTGACCGGGAGTGCGGCCGGCCAGGGGGTCAGGAACACGGACAGCACGGTGACGACGAAGCCGGTCAGCAGGGCGACGGCGATGAACGGCCGCGTCTGCGGCCGGCCGGCCATGATCACGCCGAGGGCGGCGGCCAGCGCGACGCCGACGATCAGCGTTGCCCAGTCTTGCGTCGTGCGCGACTCAAGCCACCAGGACAGGTGCCAGCCGGCGGACCTGAGCACGACGTCGTGCAGGTAGAAGGAGAGCGAGTCGGCCAGCGGGTCGCCCCGGCCGGAGGCGGGCGCCTGGCCGCCCACCAGGCGGGACTGGCCGGAGGCGGCGGCCGCGACCACGAGGGGCAACTGGACGAGGCAGCCCGCGAGCCAGCCGGCCGTCACCGCCTGGTCGCGGACCCGGCGCAGCGCGAAGACGCGGACCGCCAGCAGCGGCGCGAACACGATGACGATGCTGGTCGAGGCCGCGGTGACGAAGCCGACGACGGCGGCCACGGCCATCCCGGTGCGGGTCCGCGGCCGCCAGAGCACCGCCCAGAACAGCGCGAGCAGCAGGTACCACGGGGCGTCGACGGTGCTGTCGGCGATCTCCATGGGCGCGCTCGGCAGCAGCACCACGGCCGCGGCGAGGAGTGCGCGCAGCGGCGCCGAGCGGATGTGCCCGGCACTGGCGTGAAAGACGAACAGCGCGCAGAGGGCTGCCGTCAGGGCGCCGCCGCACGCGAACGCCTTGGCGGCGTCGGCCAGCGGCAGGTACGTCACCAGTTGCGCGACCACCCGCGGCAGCAGCTGCTCGTACCCGTTGTACTGGATGAACAGGTGCCAGGGGTGCTGCAGCGCCGCGATCAGGAACTCGGAGTAGTCCTCGGCGTAGATCGTGTCCCAGGACGGGATCCCCGGGATGCGCAGCAGGAGCAGCGCCGCGCCGAGGACGACCGCCGCGGCCTGGCCGGCCACGGCCAGCGCCCGCCAGCCCCAGGGCCGCGGCCCGGCCGCCGGTGCGAGGGCCGGTGCGACGGGGAACAGGTGACCAAGCACGCGGGGGGCGCCGTCGGCTCGGTCCTGGCCCGCCGGCTCCTCCCGGGTGGACTCGGCGGGCTCGCCGGGACGCCAGGTCCGGGGGGTCATCGGAGCCTCCAGGAGAGCAAACCGAAACGCTCAGTGATCACCTGAGCACTTTACGTACAAGAGAGTGTCAACGTCTCGGCTGCCCCGTGCGTTCGGTCTCAATCACGCGCCCTCGGAGCGGTCAGAATCGGAAAATGCCTTACCGTCGCGCTTCCGCAACCACCAGAAGCACTGCGCAACCAAGGATGGCATCGTTTTTTTTCATCACATTCGGAACGTAGGCTTGGTAGATGCTCACTGATTCCTACGGGCGAACAGCAACGGATTTGCGGGTCTCGCTCACCGACCGTTGCAACCTGCGGTGCTCGTACTGCATGCCGCCCGAGGGACTGCACTGGCTGCCGGCGCCCGAGGTGCTCACCGGCGACGAAGTCGTGCGGCTCGTGCGGATCGGCGTCGAGGCGCTCGGCATCCGCGAGGTCAGGTTCACCGGCGGCGAGCCACTGCTGCGCCGCGACCTCGCCTCGATCATCGGGGCGACGGCCGCGCTCGCGCCGCGCCCGGAGATCTCGCTGACCACCAACGGGATCGGCCTCGACCGGCGCGCCGCCGCGCTGCGCGACGCGGGCCTCGACCGGATCAACGTCTCGCTCGACACTCTTCGCCCCGAGGTCTTCAGGAAGCTGACCCACCGCGACCGGCTTTCCGACGTGCTCTCCGGCCTCGCGGCCGCCGCGTCGGCCGGGCTCACGCCGGTCAAGGTCAACACGGTGCAGATGCGCGACCTGAACGACGACGAGGCGCCCGACCTGCTGCGCTACTGCCTTGAGCACGGCTACGAGCTGCGGTTCATCGAGCAGATGCCGCTCGACGCGCAGCACGGCTGGAAGCGCGCGGAGATGGTCACCGCGGGCGAGATATTTGACTCGCTTTCCCGTGCGTTCACCCTTACCGAGGATTCCGAACGGGTTCGTGGCGCTGCCCCGGCCGAAACCTTCCTCGTGGACGGCGGGCCGGCCCGCGTGGGGGTGATCGCGTCCGTCACCCGCCCGTTCTGCGGCGCGTGCGACCGGGTGCGGCTGACGGCCGACGGGCAGATCCGCAACTGCCTGTTCGCCCGGTCGGAGAGCGACCTGCGCTCGCTGCTGCGGTCGGGGGCCTCGGATGAGGCGATCGCCGACCGGTGGCGGGCGGCGATCGCGGCGAAGCTGCCCGGGCACGGGATCAACGAGCCCGCCTTCCTCCAGCCGGACCGCCCGATGTCCGCCATCGGCGGCTAGCGGCGGCCCGCCGCCTCTTCGCGTCGAGGTCCTGGCCAGCACTCACGATGCCTGGTAGCCGCCGTTCATCATGGCGATCCAGCTGTGGGGCGCGTCGTCGCCGAGCATGAGGGCGAAGGTGTCTTCTGCCCCGGCCGCCTCGGCGGCGCGCGGGAACATGGCCTGCTCGTACTCGCCAAGCGCGGCCTCGACGTCGCCGGGGTGCGCGGCGATGGCGCGGCCGAGTTGAGCTCCGTCCAGCATGGCCAGGTTCGCTCCTTCGCCGTTCGGGGGCGCGAGGTGGGCGGCGTCGCCGAGCAGTGTCACCCCGGGCACCCGAGCCCAGCGGTGCCCGGCCGGGAGTGTGTAGAGGGGGCGCACGACCGGTGCGGTGTCCCCGTCGGTGATCAGCGCGGTCAGCTCGGGTGCCCACCCGCCGAATTCGGCCGCGACCCGCGCCGGTACCGATGCGCCATCGGCGCCCGCGAGCCAGTCCTCTGGCCTCTTGAGCTCGGCGTAGGCATGCACGGTGCCACCCCGTTCCCGGTAGGCCAGGAAGCCCTGGCCCGGTGCGAGCGCGAACATCGACCCGGCGCCGACCGCCCGCGCCGTGGCGCGGTGACGGGTGTCGGCGTCGAACAAGAAGGTCTCGACGGAGGTGAAGCCGATGTACCGCGGGGTGGCGCCGGACAGCAGCGGGCGGACCCGTGACCAGGCCCCGTCCGCCCCGATCAGCACGCTCGTACGGGCGGTGGCGCCGTCGGCGAAGCGCAGCTCGTGGCGGCCCTCGCCCAGGGCCCGCACCTTGCTGACCTTGCGTCCCCAGTGCACGACGCCGTCCGGGAGCGAGTCAAGCAGCAGCTGCCGCAGCTCGCCGCGCGAAACCTCGGGACGCTCGCCCGTGCCGTCGTCGGGCAGGTCGAGCAGAACGGTCCCGGCCCGGTCCAGAACCCGGTATGACTCGCGGCCGGGCAAGACGAGCCGCTGAAACTGCCGGGCCAGGCCCGCCGCCTCGAGCGCGAGCTGGCCATTCGAAGGATGGATGTCGAGCAGCCCGCCCTGGGCCCGCGCGGCCGCCGAGGCCTCCGCTTCATAGACCGTGACCGGGAGGCCGTGCACGTGCAGGACGCGGGCCAGGACCAGACCGCCGAGGCCGGCCCCCACCACTGTGATCGGTGCCGTCATCGTGCTCCTCCGAACTCGTTGGATTGCCGCTCCAATGACGCTAGCACAAGTTTGGAGCGGCGATCCATATGTGGCAGGATGGAGCTCATGGCGACCAAGGCTCGACGGGCCCCCCGGCGCACGGAGGCGCTGTCCAGGGACGTGATCGTCCAGGCCGCAACCGAGATTCTTGACGCCGAGGGCGAGGACGCCCTGACCCTGCGGGCGCTCACCGTGCGCCTGGCCACCGGCTACGGGGCGATATATCATCACGTCGCGGACAGGGACGACCTGCTCGCGGCGGCCACCGACCACGTCATCGCCCCCGTCGTGACCGGCCTCGCCGCCGACGCCGAGCCCCGGCGAGCGTTGCGCGGCGTCGCGGTTGGCCTGTTCGATGCGATCGTCGCCCACCCCTGGGTCGGTGCCCAGCTCAACCGAGACCCACTGCGGCCGGCGCTGCTTGACATCTACGAGAGCATCAGCCAGCGACTGCGGGCACTCGGCGTGCCCCACCGGGCGCTGTCCGACTGCGCCGGGGTGCTCGTGAACTACATCCTCGGCGTCGCCGGGCAGAACGCCGCCAATGCCCGGGCGCTCGCGAGCAGCAAGATGGACCGGTCGGCTCTCCTCGCCGCCATCGCCGCACGGTGGGCGCGGCTCGACCCCGCCAGATACCCGTCCGTGCGCGAAGCCGGGACACAACTGCTCGAACATGACGACCGCGAGCAGTTCCTGGCCGGCATCGACCTCATCCTCGCCGGCATCGAGACCGTGAACCGTGCGGCCAAGGACCGCTAGGCGTCCCGGTGCCGGACGCGGAACCTGAGGTGGGTGACGCGTTCGCTCTCCGTGACCTCGGGGTCATCGATGGTGTCCCGCAAGTAGGGTTACGCGCGGATGCGGCGGAGGTCGCCGGGCAGGCGCTCGGTGACGCGGGCGCGGTCGAGGTACTCAAGCAGCGGTATCGCCACCCGCCTGGAGGTGCGCAGCGCCTGGCGGGCCTGCGAGGTGGTGAACGGCTGCTCGAGCCCGGCCAGGACGCCGGCCGCCGCCTTGTCCGCGCCCGGCGCGAGCACGACCAGGTCGGCGACGCGCAGCAGCAGGCCGACGCGGGCCGCGGCGGCCAGCGCGCGGGCGTCCAGGCCGAGGGCGCGGAGCCGCTCGGTGTCCGGCGCGGCGAAGGGGTCATCCGCGAGGTCGTCGAGCACCTCCTGGACCGCGCCGGCGATCTTCGGCGGCAGCTGTCCGGCCGGCTTCGCCGGGCCCGGGGCGGCGCTCCCTCCCGCCTCCCCGGCCTGCCTGGTGAAGATCCGCAGGTACGCGCCGTCGAGCACGACCCCGTCGGTGACCAGGGCGGCGACCAGGTCGCGACTGGGCAGGGCCAGCGCGGCGCGGGCGGCCTCGGCGGGCATGCCGGGGGCGAGAGGGTCCTTGGCGCAGAAGGCGGCGACGGCGCGCGGCAGCTCGGCGCGCAGCCACGCCCAATGGTCCGGGTCCGCCCGCCAGTCCCCCGCGACCGGCTCCGGCAGGCCCACGACGCCGGCCGCGGCCAGTTGCGGCCCGCGCAGCAGCTTGTGCCTGCGCAGCAGGTCGGCCGCCGCGGGCCGGTCCGGCCAGGCGTCGAGCTCACGGGCCGCGGCGGCGGCGGCGCCACGGCGGGCGAGCGGCGGCGGGAACGGGTCGAGGACGGTCGCACCGTAGACCGCCAGTCCGGCCGCGCCCGGGTCGCGCAGGATCACCCGGTCGCCGGCGTGCAGCGGCAGCGGCTCCTTCAGCCGCAGCCGCGCATAGGGCGTGTCCACGCCGAGCACGCGGACCCGGGCCTGGGTCCGCGCGGAGCCGATGTGCATGAGGAGCTCGGGCGGGAACCTCGGGTGCGGGTCGGCCGCCGGCGGCGTCACGCGGACGTCAAGCTCGCCGCTGAGCGTCCAGCGGCCTGGCTCGATGAGGGCCATGCCCCGCGCCGGGAGGTCGGCCGGGATGCCGCGCAGGTTGAGCGCGACCCGGGCGACACCGCCGATCTCGTCGACCGGCTCGCCGAGCGCTTCCAGGCCGCGCACCCGGACCGCACGGCCCGAGGGGGCGAGGACCAGTTCCTGGCCGTTCCTGACCGTGCCCGCGGGCAGGGTGCCGGTGACCACGGTGCCCGCGCCCTTGATGGTGAACGAGCGGTCGACCCACAGCCGGACCGGCGCCGCCTGCCCCTGAGGTGAAGTTCTGAGCGAGTCCACCAGGCGGGCGAGCGCGGCCTTGAGTTCGTCGAGCCCCTGCCCGGTGGCCGCGCTGACGGCGACCGCATCGACGGCGCCGAGGCTGGTCCGTGCGATCTCGGCGCGGGCCTGGCGGGTCGCGGGGCCCGGGTCGGCCAGGTCGCCGCGGGTCACGACCAGCAGTCCGTGCCGCACGCCGAGCGCGTCCACGGCGGCCAGGTGCTCGGCGGACTGCGGCATCCAGCCACCGTCGGCCGCCACGACGAACATGACGGCGGGGACCGGGCCAAGGCCGGCCAGCATGTTCGGCACGAAGCGCTCGTGGCCGGGAACGTCGACGAACGCCAGCTTCTCGCCGGACGGCAGGGTCATCCAGGCGTAGCCGAGGTCGATGGTCATGCCCCGGCGCCGCTCTTCCGCCCAGCGGTCGGGCTCCATCCCGGTGAGCGCGCGGACCAGGGTGGACTTGCCGTGGTCGACGTGCCCGGCGGTCGCGACGACGAACATCAGGCGGCCGCCGCGGCGAGGACGGCCGCGATCAGGCGGGCATCGTCGTGCGGGTCGACCGAGCGCAGGTCGAGGAGCAGGCGGCCCTTCTCCACGCGGCCCGCCACGGACGGCACGTCACCACGGCCCGCCGCCGGCCCGGCGCGCAGTGCGGCCGCGAGGTCCTCGGGGAGCGCCACGGCGGCGCTCGGCAGCGTGACACCGGGTGCGCCGCCGCCGCCCACCGCCGCCTGGCTGGCCACCACGCTGGCGGGGACGTGGTGCGCGGCGAGCGTCGCCACCATCCGTTCGGCGCGATCGGTGAGCGCGGCGGGATCGACGGACAGCGAGCGGGCGACGGGCGGGAGGGGACCGGTGATCGTCGCCTCGAGGGCGGCGAGCGTCAGCTTGTCGACGCGGAGCGCGCGGGCCAGTGGGTGCCGAAGCAAGCGGCGGACCAGTGCCTCGTCGCCGAGCAGTATCCCGGCCTGCGGGCCGCCAAGGAGCTTGTCGCCGCTGGCGGTGACGAGGTTGGCGCCGTCGCGCAGCGAGCTGGCGGCGTCCGGCTCCGCGGGGAGCAGCGGGTGCGGCGCCAGCAGGCCGGAGCCGATGTCGTGCACGAGCGTCGCGCCGAGCGCGGCCAGTTCGGCGACCGTGGCCTCCCTGGTGAACCCCTCGACCCGGTAGTTGGATGGGTGCACCTTGAGTATGAAGCCTGTGTCTTCGCCGATCGCCTGCTGGTAGTCCTCGACGCTCGTCCGGTTGGTGGTGCCGACCTCCCGCAGCCGCGCGCCGGTGCTCGCCAGCAGGTCGGGCAGGCGGAAGCGGTCGCCGATCTCGATGAGCTCGCCCCGGCTGACGATGATTTCCCTGCCCGCGGCCAGGGCGGTGGCCGCCAGGACGGGGGCGGCGGCGTTGTTGTTGACGACGCCGGCCGCCTGGGCACCGGGCACGGCCCGGCGCAGCGCGTCGATGACCCCGCGGCCGCGCCGCCCGGCCCGCGCCCCCGTCCGGAGGTCGAACTCGACGTCGCAGGTGCCGGCCGCGCTCGCCAGGGCGTCCCGCGCGGCCTGGCTCAGCGGCGCGCGGCCCAGGTTGGTGTGGACGAGGACGCCGGTCGCGTTGATGACCTCGGTCAGCGTGGCGGCGGTCGCGGGAAGCTCCGCGGCGGCCGCGTCGGCGACCTGGTCCGGGGTGATCTCGGCGTTGCGCGCTCGTTCCTGTGCGCGGGTGATCGCGGCCTTGACCAGGTCCCGGCCGACCCGCCGCTCCGCCGCCCGCATGCGCGGGTCGTCGAGCAACTGGTCGGTGCGCGGGATCTTCCGCAGTGCGGCACGGTCCACGGAGGCGAGATCATCCACGGTGGTGACCATACCTCGCGCGCCGGCCTCCGCCCACCGCGGTCATCGCGGCCTCGGAGCGGAAATGTCTTTTATGCCGCATTTTCGGCTTTCACCGTCATCCGACGAGCATGGCGACTATTTCTTGCTAAATCAGGTTACCTATGACATATCGGACTCGATGGACTTCGAATAGGCAGCGGGCGGCGGCCTTTATTGATTACGATGCGGCGGTATCGGAAGGGGAGGATGCCAAATGATCTTGCCTGAGGCCGGCGATCTCCTGACGCCAGCGATGGCGATCGACGGTTTCCGGCTTGGCTGCCTCATCGACGCGTCCACGGGCATGGTGCTGGCGTCCGCCCAGCGTCAGGATGTCCCGGCCGCCGCGGCGACCGCGCCGACCGCGGCAGCCGGCGCGGCGGACATCGTGAACGTGCTCACCCTGCTGAACGGAAAACTCGCGACCGGGGAGATTCTTGAGGACGTGATGATTACCTTTAGCGATAGCTACTTCATGGTCCGCCCGGTTGGACGAGATACGGTCGACCACAACACGGGGCCGCGGATTCTGCTCCTCGTCGTGGCGGATCGCCATCGGACAAACCTGGCGCTGGCGCACCGCTCGCTGCGGGATCTCTGCGCGAGCTTTCCCGCATGAGCCAGAACTCCAGGCGCGCCCGGGTGCGCCAGCTAGCCGACTCGGTCTGGCCAGGGAGGACTGTGAACGGATACGCGAACCTGATCGCGGCGCGGCTGCGCAAGCTCGCCGACGAGGAGAGCACCGGGATGCTGCCGGTGTCCGGGCCCGGCGAGGGCGCGATCTTCTTCCGCGACGGGCAGGTTATCTACGCCGAGTCGAGCCGCACGGCACTGCCCTCGCTGCGGACAAGCGGCCTGGCCGCGCTCGGATTAACGTCGACGGAAGCGCCCAGGCCCCCCGGTGACGGCCGGCCGGGCGAGGCGGGGCTCGTCGCCATGCGGTCGCTCGGGCGGCTCGCGGGCATGCTCGAGCTGACCGAGTTGATCATCGACGCGCTCACCGACCTGCTCTCGCGCGAGTCCAGGTACGCGAAGTTCCGTCAGGCGCAAGCGCTCCCCGTGGGCCAGGGCCGCCCCATGCCGGTGGAGGCGCTGCTTGCGGAGGTGCGGCGGCGCCACGAGGTGCAGCGGCAACTGGCGGCGGTCATCACCGCGGACACCGCGGTCGCCCGTGACCCGTCGCTGGATCCGCCGTCCGCGCAGGTCTCGCCGGGGCAGTGGGCGTTGCTCACCCGGGTCGGCGATTGCGGCACGCCGCGCGGCCTGGCTACGCAGCTTGGCCGGAGCGTCTTCGGCACCACGATCGAGGTGTACCGGCTGGTCGAACTGGGGCTCCTGGTCGTGCCCGGGCGCCCGCCCGCGGCCGCCGCCGGGCAGGCGCCGCTGGTGCCCGGCACCGCGCTGTCGTTCCTGCGCGCCCAGCCCGGCGGGAAGGGTAGCGATGCGTTACGACGCGGCGGTGACCGAGCCGATCACCGAGGAACTGCGGCTGATCAGGCAGAGCGTGCCCGGTGTGCGCGGCAGCGTCACGACCACGAGCGACGGCCTGCTCGTCGCGCACGACACCCACGGCATCGAGCCGACGCAGGTCGCCGCCCTGGTCGCCGCCACGCACGCGGTGGCGGTCCGCGCCAGCCTGAGCACCGAGTGCGGGCAGCTCAAGGAGGTCATCACCCGCGGCAGCGACGGCTACCTCGCGGTGTACGCGGCGGGCGGAACCGCGATCGTGGCGGTGCTTGGCAGCGCCGACCTGAACGTCGCCATGCTGAACTTCCAGGCGCGCAGGATGATCGAGCGCATCGCCGAGCATTCTGTCGGCCTCGCCAGAGGCCCGCGGCCGGACGCGGCGGCGGCCGCCGCGGTACCAGATGACGCGGCACCGGGTGACGCGGTACCGGATGACGACGGGCCCGCGGGCGACGAGCCGTTGCCGGCCCGCCGCGAGCGGGGAGAGTAGCCGGTCGCCCGGCGCTAGCTGAGCTTCTTCAGCCCGTCGAGCACCTGGCGCAAGATGTCGACGCTCGGCGGCTGGCCCGGATCGCCGGGCGGCGACTGCCGCTCCTGCGCCGGCTGACGCGCGGGCAGGTGCTCCGCGGGCGGCTGCTGGGGGGCGGCCGGTCCCGCCGGGCGCACCCGCCCGTGCGCCCGCGAGGAGGCCTGCGCGTGCCCGCCGGCCCGAACGGGCGCGCACAAGCCGGCCCTGGTGAGGCTGCCCAGGCAGTCAAGCGTGTCGGTGAGCGCCGCGCCCCGCCGCGCGGCGAGGTCGAGCGCCGAGGCGTGGACGCCGATTCGGCAGGCGACCGCCCACTCCTCCCGCGTCAAGACCGCCACGGGCGCCCTGAGGTCGCAGAGCGCCACCGTGGTGGTCGGGGCGAGGCCGTGCTCCGCCAGCCGTTCCGCCCGGCGGAAGGCCTCCTCGCGCACCACGCCGAGGCTGAGCCGCGGGAACATCTCCGTCCAGTAGGTGCGCGTGGAGGTGAAGCGGATGCCGGCCACCGGCGAGTCCGTCGCCAGCGGGATCGTCAGGACCACGAAGGCGTCGACGACGATGGACCGGATGAGCTCGTGGAGCCCGGCCATCGACAGGTAGCCGCGCTGCACGGCGAGCCCCGCGACGGCGGCGTCGTCCGCGTCGTCGCCATCGCCGCCCGGCGGCGTCTCCCCCGACCCGGCCAGCGCCGGGCTGACGGCGCGCAGCCGGGCGGCCAGGCCGGGGACCCATGATGCCCGGGCGAAGGCGATGCGCCCGCCGTCCAGGTAAATGGCGCCGGACGGGCTCCCGGCAACATCCAGGACGCCTGACGCCTGCCTGGTCACCAGGTCCTCGAGCGCGGTCATGACCTGCGGCCTGGCCAGTTCCTCTGGCGTTGCCAGCACCAATTGAAGCCCACCCCCGTTGGCCGAGCAGATGCGAGAATTCAGAAATTACCGATAGAACAAAAGCCGTGCATCCCGACGTTCTCTGCATAGTGCTCAAATCGGACATCTTCGCTTTTCCGCGAAACTGAATGCATCACGCCAAGCGTACCGTTCCCCTCGTTCCTTAATGCCTTGCCCAGCGGTAACTGTTATGTCACGCTTACGGCAGGTATTCATAGATATTCGCTGATTTACCGAGGTCAGCGTGGTACTATAACTCATAGTAATTAGCGGTATCTTTCAGTAATCAGTTTTCTTCGCATATTCCCGGCATACCAGCCCGTCCTTCGCTAACGTTGCATGACACCAGGCAAGCGTTATCGGAAGGGGGCAATACATGAATATTGAAGCGGCCCTGAAAGAAGCCATGACCATTGACGGTGCCCTTGGCGCGTCACTCGTGGACTGGGAGAGCGGCATGTCGCTCGGCGCGATCGGCGGGGGCAAGTACCTCGACCTCGACGTCGCGGCGGCCGGCAACACGGAGGTCATCCGGGCGAAGATGCGAACGATGGAATCGCTTCGCCTCGACGACACCATCGAGGACATCCTCATCACGCTCAGCAAGCAGTACCACCTCATCCGGCTGCTCAAGAACTCAAGGAACGAGCAGGGCCTTTTCCTCTACCTGGTCCTCGACCGCAATAAGGCGAACCTCGCGCTCGCCCGCCACAGCCTCAAGCGGATCGAGGGTGACATCAGCCTGTGAATCAGCGATCACCAAGCCAGAAATGACCATGGCGACCGTGTCGGCGTCCCGTCGAAGACATCGTCCGCGACGAGACGCCGCATGCCACTGGGCCGCTGTGGCAGGGTGGGCATGGGAACCCGGCTAGTGCACATCGTGGCGCCGGAGCCGAAGACCACCGGGAACCGTGTCCACCTGGACCTCGCCACCGGGTCGGCCCCCGACCCCGAGGGAAACGAGTTCTGCGTGCTGACACCGCGGTGACCCGCAGGCCGGCAACGGCCGCGCCTTGATGGCTGTGCGTGCTATCTTTGCCACTCTCAGTAGGCAATTCTCAGTAGGCAGTGGCAAGCCGTCGCGGAGCGTCTGGAGTCTCAGTGGAGCACGGCCGGTGACCTGGCAGGCGAGTACCCGGCGACCGGACGCCGGGCCGGCGGCGGCGGCGGCAGGGGACGTCATCCGGCGGCCCGGGCACTGGCTCTCCCCGCCGGGCCTCGTGGTCCTGGCGGCGACCGCGGTCGCCCTCGCCATCAGGCTCTACCTGCTCACCAGGGTCCGCTACCTCACCGGGATCACCGAGTATGACGACGGTGTCTACCTCGGCGGCGCGATCTCGCTGATCTCCGGCACCCTCCCGTACCACGGCTTCGCGTTCGTCCAGCCGCCCGGCATCCTGCTGCTGATGGCGCCGGTCGCGCTGCTCGCGAAGGTGTCCGCCGCCGGCAACGCCATGGCGGTCGCGCGGCTGCTGACCGCGGCGGCGTCGGCCGCGTGCGTGGCGCTGCTCGGGTCGCTCGTGCGGCACCGGGGCGCGCTGGTGACGCTGGTCGCGTGCGGGACACTCGCGGTCTACCCCGACGACATCATGGCGGCGCACACCCTGCTGCTCGAACCGTGGATGAACCTGCTCGTGCTGGCCGGCGCGCGCGTGGCCTTCCACGAGGGACGGCTGGCGGCACCGCGGCGGCTGCTGTGGGCCGGGGTGCTGTTCGGGCTGGCCGGCGCGGTCAAGTACTGGGCCGCGCTGCCCGCGCTCGCCCTGCTCGCGACCTGCCTGCTCGCCGGGCCGGCACCCAGGCGGACAGACCGTGCGGTCAGGTTCGCGGGCGGCGCGGCGGCCGGCTTCGCGGTTCCCGTGCTGCCGCTGGCCGCGCCCTGGCCGGGCCTGTTCATCCGGTCCACCCTGCTCGACCAGGTCGCGCGGGCCGGCTCGGCGGTGCCGGAGCCGCTGCGGCTCGCGCACCTCACCGGCCTCGTCGACCTGCTGAACGACGCCGGGCAACTGACGGTGCCGGCGAGCGCGGGCTCGCTCTTCGCCCGCGGCGACGTGACCGCGGCCGCCACCTGGGCCACCGGCTGGCTGCCGGCGCTGCTCGCCGTCGCGCTCGCGGCGCTGACCGGCGGCTGCTACGCGGCCGGCGCGGCCCGGGCACGGCGCGGGCACCTGGTGGCCGGCGTGTCCGCCGGGCCCGGTCCACTTGAGTGGTACGCCCTGGGCACGCTGGCGTGCACCGTGGCGGCCGTGCTCGGCTACTCGGCCTTCTTCTACCACTACCCGGACCTGGTGGCGCCCTGGCTGGCCATCGCGGCCGGCTACGCGGCGAGCGTGCTCGCGCCCCGCCGGCCCGGGGCCCGGACGCGGCGCAAGCGGCGGTTCCGGCCCCGGCCGCTCCCCTTGGTGGCGGCCGCGCTCATCGTGGTGGCCGGCTTCGAGGCGTGGGAACTGTCCGGGCTTTACGCCGCGGACGTGCGCCAGGACGCGGCCCTGATCCCGCCGGGCGCCTGCGTGGTCAGCGACGAGATCTCGCTGACGATCGCCGCGAACCGGTTCACCGCCGGCTCGGCCGGCTGCCCCGACGTGCTCGACTCCCTGGCGACGACGCTCGTCGCGGGCAACGGCGTCAGCGTGCAGGGCGGCGCGAAGGCACTCCCCCGGGTCGTGGCCGCCTGGAAGGCCATCTTCGCCCGGGCGGACTACGTGTGGCTGTCGGGCTCGAACGCCCGGCGGATCCCCTGGACGCCGGGCCTGCGGGCGTGGTTCGGCCGGGCCTTCCGCCCGTTGCGCCCGCCGCCCGGCCAGGTCGGCGAGGGCCAGGTCTACGTCAGAACCCGGTTACTCCTCGCGGCGGCGGCGCTGGACGAATTCGAAGCCGAAGCGGCCCTTGACGCACAGGTGACCGTGGGTGACCTCGCTGTCGAGCGGCGAGGTGACCTTGACGATCGTGTTGTCCTGGACGTGCAGGTCCACGTTGCAGCCGACGCCGCAGTAGGGGCAGATCGTCGACGTCACGGTCTGCGCCGACTCGTCCCAGGTCCCGGCCTGGCGCATGGCGTACTCGCTGGCGGGCATGAGCGCGCCCGTCGGGCACACGCCGATGCAGTTGCCGCAGTACACGCAGGCGGAGTCGGGGAGGGTCACGTCGTACTCGGTCGAGATGCGCGCGTCGAAGCCGCGGCCGGCGACGGCGATCGCGAACGTGTTCTGCGCGTCCTCGCCACAGGCCTCCACGCACTTGTAGCAGAGGATGCAGCGCGAGTAGTCGCGGACGTAGGCCTCGTTGTCCACCTTCGTCGGCTGGCCCACGGTCGCGGCGAACTCAACGGCGGGCGCGTGATGCTCGCCCGCCCGCGCCGCGTCCCGCTCCCCCGCCGCCTGATCCGGCGCGGGAGCGCCGTACCGGGCGGTGTCGACGCCGTAGGCGGCCATCCAGCGCTGCACGTCGGCCGAGGCGAGGGACATGTTGACGGCCGAGGCGAGGAACTCGAGCACCATCCTGCGCGACGTGCGAACCCGCTCGGAGTCGGTGTGCACCTTCATGCCCGGCTCGGCCCTGCGCGAGCAGGACGGCACCAGGGTGCGCGAGCCCTCCACCTCGACGACGCACACCCGGCACACGTTCACGGGGGTGAGGTTCTCCAGGTAGCAGAGCGTCGGGGTGTCCGCGCCCTGGGCCCGGCACGCGTCGAGCAGGGTGGCGCCCTCGGGTACCCGCACCTGCTCACCGTCGATTTCAACGTCGACCAGGCGCTTCGGTGTCTCAAGGAATACTGAGGTCACGCTAAACCCCCTGGGAGTCGGTGCCGATGAGGCCGAGCTTGACCGCGGACTGCACCGCCGACAGCGCCGTCTGGCCCAGGCCGCAGATCGAGGCGTCGCGGGTGACGTAGCCGATGTCGGACAGCAGCGCCAGCTCGTCGGACACGGAGCCAATCGGCTCGCCGTCCGCCAGCCGGGCCACCAGTTCCTCCTGGCGGACCGTGCCGACCCGGCAGGGCACGCACTGGCCGCAGGACTCGTCGCGGAAGAACTGGGTGATGCGGCGGAGCAGGGCGGGCACGGAGACGGTGTCGTCGAGCACCAGCACGACGCCCGAGCCGAGGGTGGCTCCCGCGTCGCGCACGCCCTCGAAGGTCAGCGGCATGTCGAGGGCGTCGGGGCCGACGAACACGCCGGCCGCGCCGCCGAGGAGCACCGCCCGCAGCGGCCGGCCGCCGGCCACGCCGCCCGCGCCGTCGATCACCGCGCGGAGCGTCACGCCGAAGTCGTACTCGTACAGGCCGGGCACCTCGACGCAGCCGGACAGGCAGAACAGCCGGGTGCCGGTCGACCCGGCCGTGCCGACCGCGGCGTAGGCAGGACCGCCCACCCGGAGGATCTCAAGGACCGACAGCAGCGTCTCGACGTTGTTGACCGCGGTCGGCTTGCCGAACAGGCCGGACTGGGCGGGGAACGGCGGCTTGTTGCGCGGCTCGGCGCGCTTGCCCTCAAGCGAGTTGATCAGCGCGGTCTCCTCGCCCGCGATGTACGCGCCGGCGCCGCGCCTGATCTCGATGTCGAAGGTGAAGCCCTCCCCCATCACGTCCGGCCCGAGGAACCCGTGGGCGCGGGCCTGCCCGACCGCGCGCGCGAGGCGCCCCTCCGCCGTGGGGTACTCGCCGCGGATGTAGATGTAACCTTGCTCCGCACCGCAGGCGTAGCCCATCACGGTCAGCGCCTCGACGAGCGCGTACGGGTCGCCCTCCATGAGCACGCGGTCCTTGAACGTGCCCGGCTCGGACTCGTCGGCGTTGCACACCACGAACTTCGGGCGGACCGGGTTGGCGGCGACCGCGTCCCACTTGATGTGGGTGGGGAACGCCGCGCCGCCGCGGCCCATCAGCTTGGCGTCGCGGACCTCGCGGATGACGCCCTGCGGGCCGAGTTGAAGAGCGCGGCGGAGCATCTCGTAACCGCCCGCCGCCCGGTACGAGCCGAGGGATGACGGGTCCACCCGGCCGAGGCGGCGCAGCAGCGAGACCCGTCCAGGGAAAGCTGAATCCGTTCGGGATGATGCTGAGCGGGACAGTTGCGGTACCAGCACCCCGACCGGGACCTCAGCCGGCGACTCGCCTGTCGTCAGTGCCTGCCAGACCGCGTCCGGCGTGACCGGGGCGAGGTCACGCCGCGGCTCCGCCGCGCCCGCCTGCTGGATCAGCGCGGCCGAGCCGCGGTCGCACTTGCCCAGGCACGGCGAGCGCTGCCAGGTCACGCCGGTGCCGTTGAGTGTCGCCTCGGTGCCCTCGCGGCCGAACCTGCGGGTCATCTCGGCGCACAGTTCCTCCGCGCCCGCGACCTTGCAGGCCACGTCGTCGCAGATGTGCACGACCGCGCCGGGCGACGGCGTGGTGCGGAACATGGCGTAGAACGACGCCACGCCGTACGACTCGGCCGGCGGGACCGTCAGCCGCTCGGCCAGGTAGTCAAGCGTGCCTGGGCTGATCCAGCCAACGCGCTCCTGCACCGCGTGCAGCACGGTGACCAGGAGATGTCGCCGGCCCCTGGCGGCGTGCCCGCCGAAGGCGACGTGCGCGTCTTCCGTGCGGCGCGTGCCGCCCTCCCAGCGGGACAGCGGCGGCCCGAGAACCTCATCGACCGCGGCGCGTTCCTCGTCGGTCGCGGCCACCTTCGCCGTCAGGCGCAGGTCCACTAGCTGGTCACCTCCGCGGTCCGCATGCGCTCGATGGTCGCCGCGGCCTCCTCGGGCGAGGCCTTCTCGACCCGGATCGCCGTGGCCTTGAACTCCGCGGTGCCCGACTTCGGGTCCCACGTGTCGAGCGTCAGGATGTTGGTCTCCACCTGGTCGGGGAAGTGCAGCGTCATGAACGCCAGCCCCTCCCGCAGCGTCACGTCCACGCGCACCGGGGCGGTGATCGTGCCGCGCCGCGAGGAGATCCTGGCGATCGCGTCGTCGGCCAGGTCCAGGTTCGCCGCGTCCTCGGGCGACAGGTTCAGCGACTCCTTCCGCCGCAGCGGGGTGGAGAACTGGTTGCTCGCCACGCCGGTGTTGTAGGAGTCGAGCCGGCGGCCGGTGGTGAGCCTGATCGGGTACTCGTCGGTGAGCGTGTCGAGCGGATCCTCCTGCTCGACCGGGCTGAACGGGGCGGGCGTGCCCCGCTTGGCGGGGTCCTCTTCCCACAGCCGCGCGTGCAGGAACAGGGTCCCCTCCGACTCCTCGGACGGGCACGGCCACTGGATGCCGCCGAGCCGCTCCATCTTCTCGTAGCTCATGCCGCGGTGCATGGGCGAGAGCTCCCGCAGCTCTTCCCATAGGTCCTCGGCGCTCGGGTTGCCCCAGTCGTAACCGAGGCGCCGGGCGAGCTCGCCGATGATCTCGATGTCATCGCGGGCGCCCTCCGGCGGCTCGATCGCCTTGCGGACGCGCTGCACGCGGCGCTCGCTGCTGGTGACCGTGCCCTCGGACTCACACCAGGACGCGGTGCCCGGCAGCACCACGTCGGCCACCTTGGCGGTCTCGGTCAGCACGATGTCCTGGACCACCAGGCACTCCAGGCCCTCAAGCAGCTTGCGGGTGTGGTTCGTGTCGGCCTCGGAGTTCATCGGGTTCTCGCCGATGACGTAGGCGCTTGTGAGCTCGCCGCGCGCCATCGCGTCGAACATCTGCGACAGGTGCATGCCCGCCTTCGGCGGGATGGGGACGCCGTACTTGGCGCCGAACCGCTCGCGCGCGTCATGGTTGAGCGCGATGTCCTGGAAGCCAACCAGCTTGTTCGGTATGGCGCCCATGTCTCCGCCGCCCTGGACGTTGTTCTGTCCCCTGAGCGGTACCAGGCCCGAACCGTACTTGCCGACGTGGCCGGTGAGCAGGGCCAGGTTGATCAGCGCGAGGACGTTGTCCGTGGCGTTGTGGTGCTCGGTGATGCCGAGCGTCCAGCAGATTTGCGCCCTGTCCGCCCTGGCGTAGTCGTGCGCGAGCTGCCTGATCAGCTCCCTGGGCGCGCCGGAGTCGCGCTCGGCCCGCTCGAGCGGGTACTTGGCGACATGCTCCTTGTACGCCTCGAAGTTGACCGTGCCGCGCCTGATGAACTCCTCGTCGACCAGGCCCGCCTGGATGATCTCGTTGCCGATCGCGTTGGCCAGGCTGATGTCCGAGCCGACGTGGATGCCGAGCCAGGCGTCGGCCCACTTCGCGGTCGTGGAGAGGCGCGGGTCGACCCCGTACACCCTGGCGCCGTTACGGATGCCCTTCAGGACATGGTGGAAGAAGATCGGGTGCGCTTCGCGCGCGTTCGTACCCCACATGACGATGAGGTCCGCGTCTTCCGCCTCCCGGTAGGAGCTGGTGCCGCCACCCGCTCCGAATACAGCCGCCAGACCGGCGACACTGGGGGCGTGTCAAGTGCGGTTACATGAGTCGATGTTGTTCGTTCTCATGACGGCGCGGGTGAACTTCGCCGCGGCGTAGTTCATCTCGTTCGACGCCTTGGAGCAGCTGAATACGCCGAACGTCTTGGTGGCGTCGTTGTCCCTGGCCCTGGCAAAGCCGGCGGCGGCGCGGTCGAGCGCCTCGTCCCAGGTCGCGGGGCGCAATTCCCCGTTTTCCCGGACGAGCGGCTCGGTCAGCCGCACCTGTTTGCCCAGGTCCCTAGTCCTCTGCTTACCCATACGGTCAACGTAACCGGCTGCGATTGGCTAGTCCATAGGACGAGCCAATCGCTGGGTATCGCCCGAGAAGCCGGGCGCGTCTCTTGTCGCGCGGCACAACGCCCACGGCGCCTGCTTCCTGCGCCCGCTTCCCGCGCCGCTTCAGCGGACGCGCCGGCCCATCTCCCGCACCGAGTAGCCGCCGAGCGCCTCGACGGACGCCTGGAAGCCCGGGTCGGCCAGCAGCGACCACAACGGGGCGAGCTGCGGCCCGTCGAGCGCCCCGGGCGCGACGACCAGGTCGTACGGCTCGCGGGCGACCGGCACGAAGCCGAGGCCGAACGGCGCGGCGGCGGCCATGATGCCGAGGCCCGCGTCGGCCCGCCCGGCCGCGACCGCGGCGGCGACCGCCAGGTGCGTGGGCTCCTCCCGGGAGTAGCCGTTGATCGAGTCGGGCGCGATGCCGAGGCCGGCTAGCTGGTGGTCGAGCAGGACCCTGGTGCCCGCGCCGCGCTGCCGGTTGACGTAGCGCACGCCGGGGCTGGCCAGCTCGGCGATGCCGCGCAGGCCGAGCGGGTTGCCCGGGGCGACGAGCAGGCCCTGTTCCCGGTGCACGAGGCGGACCACGGCGATGTCGCCGGCTCCCTGGCCGAACACCCGGTCCAGGTAGGGCAGCGTGTACTCGCCGGTCGCCGGGTCGAGCAGGTGGGACCCGGCGATGTGGCACAGCCCGTCGCGCACCGCCACGAGGCCGCCGAGCGACCCGACGTTGGATGAGGCCAGGGTGATGAGCGGGTCGGCGGCGCGCAGGGCGGACGCGGCCAGGTCGAGCACCAGGTCGTGCGACCCGATCGCGACGATCGTGCGCGCGATCTCATCGAGTCCGCGCAGCAACTCGACCGCGACCGTGGCGCCGGCGTGATGCCCCTCCACTCCGGCGGGGACGACGAGCAGCCCGTCGGCCCGGACCAGCGAGGTCAGCACCCCGGCGCCGCGCGGCAGCGGTGTCGCGACCGTGTCGCCGCCGACGACCCCGAG
>Ga0335075_10001905_pt1 | contig 33934 bp, 33 predicted proteins | sample Lox_Sample_24_FD_206723 | JGI IMG/M metagenome (GOLD analysis project Ga0335075, IMG submission 206723) | Soil microbial communities from Loxahatchee National Wildlife Refuge, Florida, United States - Lox_Sample_2.4 | ecosystem: Environmental > Terrestrial > Soil > Wetlands | place: USA...
GTCTGCCCAATGGAGACGTCCGGTGGACCACGCCATCGGGACGGCAGTACACCACCGAGCCGACGAGGTATCCGATCTGAGGAGACCGCGGTCAGAACGGGAGCAGGTGGGCGCGGGAGCTCGCTGCCGGGGTGGAGGCGTGCACAACGGTCCGTTCGGAAAAAAATTGTTGCTCCAGGCCGAGGCTGACCTTAAGTGCGACAGGCCGCCCGGCGCTCAGCGCCGAGGGCTTCGGGGCGTGCGCCAAGTACCTACTCAAGCGGGGTTACCGGTAACAATTGTTGTTGGCTTGTCCGCGCTAAAGGCCGAATAGATCGCACGGCGCTGGGTAGCTGACGGCCGTGGCTAGAACGAGAACTGTAGGCGGGTATGCCATTCCCGGCATCATCGTGTTCTTCTTCTGGGTGGTCGTCGTAATCCTGGTGATCATCCTGCTCGCGTTCATCGTCCACTGGGCCGGCGGCGGAACACTCGACCTTAGGCTCGGACATTTCATGCTCGACGTCGGCTTTACCTGATCCGGCCCAGTAATCCGACGCAGCCCGCGTCGCAGGGTTTACGCTCCGCGGAACGTGAAGAGCCGGTGGTCGGGCAGCGCGTTCGCGCGGGCGTGGCGGAGCCGGTTGACGCCAACGCTCAAACGGGCGACATCTAGCGCGTCGAACGCGATTTCCTCGAAGCCGCTCTCGGCGAACCACCCGCGGACCTGCGGGGTCAAGTCAGGCGGGCGCCGGTGGCGGGTCCAGATGACGGTCGCGCCCGGATGACACAAGGCGGGTGTCGCCCGGACGATGCGCTGGATCTCGCGATCGGTCACGTTTCCGAAGATGCCGCACAACAACAGCACGTCGGCTGGCAGCGCATCGGCGAAGCTGTCGACGACGCCCGCGTCTGCCTGGCGGACGTCAACCTGCGACAGATCCTGCCCGATGGCCGCACGGCGGGCCAGGCCGGCGTTACGTGCATCGGCCTCGACCAGCACGGCGTGGACATCGTCGCGACGGGGATGATGCGGCAGGATGCCAAGGACGTCGTGCCCCTGTCCCGCGCACAGGCTGACCAGGCTTACACGGCCCGTGGGCGCCTGATCGATCGCAGCTGACAAATGTGACCGGACCCGTCGCAGGCGCTCACTCAACGGCGAAGACGGATCATCGTAGGCTGAGTGCCAGGCCACCCAATCCATCACAGGCCGGCCCCGCGCGGGGTCTGGAAGAAAGGGTCAGCCGACGCACGCCTGATCTCGGCGACGTACTGGCCGCGCTCGAAGTGCAGATCCGGAATCGGCCACGGCCTACCCTCGAAGCGGTCGCTGTCGGGGGCGATCGGCCCGTCGAAGACGCCGACGTAGTCCCTGAAGTCCACCCAGGAGACCCGCCTGCCGTCGGGCGAGGGCATGATCACCGGGGCGATGACACCGCAGCCTGGGATGCCACATCGGCAGCGGTAAACGGCGACTCGGCGCCCCAGATCTTGAGGCAGCAACGGGGACCGGTCTCCCAGGATGGCGGCCGGGTCGAACCCCTGCCATTCGGGCAGTTGATCCACGAAGGCCTCATGGCCATCGACGTGGATCTGCACCACCGGCCAGTCAGGCCGGTCGCTGCGGACGGGGAACCGAAGCTGAAGCGTAGACAGGCGGACAGAACGACTCATCGGCAGGACGCTTCGCGGTGCGCCAGGACCGTCGCAAATGCCCGCCACCGGCGGGTCGTCTCAATGCTACGCTGGAATCGTGATGCGCGCTGTGATGACGACGACGCCGGAGAGTGTCCCGGCGCGCTGACCGCTGTTACGTCCGAAGCCCCGGGGCTAGCGCTCCGGGGCTTTTGCTTTCCCTGGTCGCTTGTCCCGCATTATCGCGAGGGGATGACCATGCACGACCATAGAAAGCTGGGCCGCGAGCTCGGGATCTTCGATACCGACCCGCTGATCGGCGCCGGGCTGCCTTACCTGCTGCCGGCTGGCGCCGCGATCAGGCACGAGCTGGAGGAGTACGTCAGGGAGGTGGAGCGGCGGGCCGGGTACCAGCACGTCTACTCCCCCGTCCTGGCCAAGCGCGAGCTGTACGAGGTTTCCGGGCACTGGTCGCATTACCGCGACGGCATGTACCCGCCGATGGAGATCGGCGGCGAACAGGTCGTGCTGCGGCCGAGCCTGTGCCCCCATCACGCGCTGATCTACCGGTCCCTGGGTCACAGTTACCGCGACCTGCCGCTGCGGATGGCCGAGCTTGGCGCCCAGTACCGGTCCGAGCTTTCCGGCGTGCTCGGCGGGCTGACCAGGGTCCGGGCCATGCAGCTGAACGACGCGCACATCTTCTGCGCGCCGGACCAGGTGGCGGCGGAGGCGGCCGCCGCGCTCGGCCTTATCAGGCAGGCCTACCTGGATCTCGGCATCGAGCCAGTCAGGTACCGGCTGTCGCTGGCCGGCCGAGACGGGAAATACGTCGGCGGCCGGGACATGTGGGACCGGGCCGCGGGTCTGCTTGAGCAGGTCCTCGCCGATGCCGGTTTGCCGTACGAGCCCGAGGAGGGCGAGGCCGCGTTCTACGGTCCGAAGATCGACGTGCAGATAGCCGACAGCGCGGAGCGTGAGGCCAGCATGTCCACCGTGCAGGTCGACTTCTACCTGCCCGAACGGTTCGGCCTTGAGTATGTCGGTGCCGACGGGGCCCGGCACAGGCCGGTGATGGTGCACCGCAGCGTCATCGGCACCCCCGAGCGGGCGATAGCTCATCTCATCGATGTCCACGGCGGCGCGTTCCCGGCGTGGCTCGCCCCGGTGCAGGTCGCGGTGCTTCCGGTAGGCGAGGCGCAGGAGCCGGAGGCCCGCGCGCTGGCCCGCCGGGCCGTCGACGCGGGGCTGCGGGCCGTGATGGCCGGACCGCAGTCCGGCAGCCTGGGCGCCCGGATCCACGCCAGCAGGCTGGTCCCGTACCAGGCGGTGGTCGGCGCCCGCGAGGCCGCCGCCGGCGAGGTAGCGCTGCGGCTGCGGGACGGCAGGCGGCTGCCGGCCCTGCCCGCCGGCGAGGCACTGGCCCGCATCGGCGAGCGCGTCGCCGCGCGCGGAACCGAGTTGTGGCAAGCGGACCCGGTGGTGGGTCTAGCCGCCCGCGAGTAACACGGTCGGCCTGGCCGGACACTAAGGAGTGTGGAGACGACCGTCATGACACCCATCCGTATCGCGCACGCCGAGCCCAGGCCGGGCAACCTGGGGAACGGCACCTTCATCACCCGCGGCCACCTGGTCGTGCTGGCCGACGACGAGGGCCACCGCGCGATGCCGCTGTGGTTCCGGGGACAGCCGGGCGGTGGCTCGCTGGCCAAGCTGCTGGGCCGATCCAACGAGGACCTTGCGCCGGCCGGCTCTCCGGAGGAGCTCATCACCCGGCTGCTGCGCGCGGCAGGCGCGAGCGTGACCAAGGTGGACATCGACGTCGCCGGTGAGGCTGACGTCGGCGGGATGGACCCGGCGGCTTACACGGCGCGGGTCGAACTGGGCGGTCCGGCGGGAGCCACGCACGTGACGGTCCCGCTCGGTCTCGGCCTGGCGATGGCGGCCGCCGGGGGCGCCCCGGTACGGATGCCCGGGGCAGTACTGGACCGGCAGGCCGTACCGGCCCGGGGCGATGATCTGCTCGGCCCGTTGCTCGACCTGGTGCCGGAGGTGGGCCGAGCACCGGGCGGGCGGGTCGCCGGGTGGCCGGCCCGGCTGCCCGCCAAGCGGCCCCGTTATGAGCCGCGCAACCTGGACTTCGCCGACGGTCTTGACCTCTGGGAACTCGACGGCAGCTTCCTCCGCGACGCCGACGGCGACGGCGGATCCGGCCAGCAGGATTACTCGGCCGTCGCCGAAGGCCCGTCCGCGGCGCTGTCGGCGCGGGCTGGGCGCCCAGCCGGGTCGGCTTCCCTGCTGCAGACGATCTTCGCCGATGACTACATCGGCGCGACCATCGTGTTCCGCGGCGAGATCCGCACCGAGCCGCTCACCTTCGAGGCCGGGTTCAGGCTGGAGGTCCTGCGGGAACGCCGGAGGGTTCGGGACGACCGCGCCGTTACCGTCTCCGGCCAAAGCACGTGGACACCGTATGAGGTCACGGCGGTGGTTCCCGGGGACGCGGACCGGATCCGGTTCGGCATCACGCTGGTCGGCCCGGGCAAGATCGTCCTGCGCCACGCCGAACTGACCCGCCTCGCCTGACCGCAACCGGCATGGACATCCGCGACGGCGACCTGGTGCGGCTGGCCCGCGACGGCGACGCGGTGGCGTTCCGCCTGCTGGTCGAGCGGCACCAGCCGATGGCCCGCGCCCGCGCCGCCGGTCTGTGCCCCAATCCCAGCGACGTCGACGACATCGTCCAGGAGTCGTTCCTGCAGGCGTTCATCGCGCTTGACCGGCTGCGGGACCCGGACCGCTTCGCCGGCTGGCTGGGCGGCATCGTGCTCAACGTGTGCCGCGGTCTGCAGCGCCGCGCGCCGCTCACGCTGCTTGGCGACTGGCCGGAGCCGGTTCACCCGGCCGCCGCGCGCGGGCTGCCCTCGGCCGACGACCTCGACCGCGCCGACGCGATGCGCACGGCAATGGCCGACCTGCCCGAGGGGCAGCGGCGCGCGGTTGTTCTGCATTATTACGCCGACATGCCGCCGGGCCAGATCGCCGACTCGGCGGGCGCGGCCCGGGCCAGCCTGCACAAGGCCCGCCTGCGGCTGCGGGCCTACATCACCGAGCACCGTCCCGACCTCGTCCCTTCCGGGAGGACGCACATGACCGCCGTCCGCATCGCGCGCTCCGAGAACCTCTACCCGCCCGACCAGCCGCAACCGATCCATGCCTTTACCCATGTCATCGTGCTGGCCGACGACGCGGGCGGCCGGGAGCTGCCGGTCTGGCTGCCCGGATTCGATGGTGGCCGGCTCGCCTGGCTGCTTGACCGTCGGGCCGGATCATCCGCGCGGGCGCAGGCCGCGACGGCGCAGAACGGGGACGAGCTGACCGGTCCGCTGCTGCAAGCGGTCGGGGCCAGCGTGACCCGGGTGGACATCGACGAGCTCGGCCCCGACGTGACCGCGGCCAGGATCGGGCTGACCGGTCCGGCCGGGATCCGGCACGTCACGGCGCGCCTGGCCGACGGCCTCGCGGTCGCGATCGCCACCGGCGCGCCGATCCGGGTCGCCGACGCGGTCATGGACCGGCTCGCCGCGGCTGCCTCCGATCCGGCCGCGGTATCCGCCGCGAGCGCGGTACCGGCCACGGGTGGCCCGGCGGCCGCGGGACCGGCCACGGGCACGGTACCGGCCACGGACACGGCGGCGGGTGCGGTACCGGCCACGGGCGCGGCTCTCGAAGCGGCCGAGGCCAGGGACGCCAGGCCGCGGTACGAGCCCGCGCAACCTGGACTTCGGCGGCGGCCTTGACGGGTGGCTGTTCGGCGGCAGCTTCGACATGCACGCCAGCCGGTCGCACTGGCATGACTATTCCTGCGTCGCCGAGCACGGCATCGCGGCGGTGTCCTCGACCGTGCCGGAGCCTGAGGGGTTCGCGCTGCTGCGGCAGGCGATGTTCGCCGACGACTACCGCGGCGCCACGGTCGTGTTCCGCGGCGAGTTCCGGGTCGCGGACGCCCCGCGCCGCGCCGGGCTGTTCCTCCGGGTCAACACCGATCCGCGGCGGGACATCACACCCCTCACCGAGGGTGCGGCGCTGGCCGACTCCGACAACACCATCGTCACCATCGGCGCCGACCGCGACTGGACCAGGCACGAGGTCACGATGCGGGTGCCTGACGACGGCGACATCGTGGCGTTCGGCATCTTCCTGGCCGGCCGCGGCCGGATCGAGCTACGCGACGCGGAACTGGTCCGCGAGACCTGACGGTTCCGCGGGACCTGACGGGCGCAGGCCGACGGCGGTCCACACTGAGACAGTCCACACCGACACATGGGCCGGCTCCACCGCGGTGCTGACCGCGGCCAGCAGGTCGGTCCGCACCGCGTCCAGATCGACCGCGTCCCGCAGCCGGGCGGCGAACGCGGCGACGGTCTGGTCGGCGTCGTAGCGGACCCGGTTGAACCGGCGGTCGACCGCACGCTGCACCCGCCGCCGCAGCGGGTTGAACAGCGCCGCCGCGACCAGCGTGGCCGCGGCCACCGCGACCGTGCTGTGGAAGCGGAGCACCGTGGTGGCCAGCAGGACCAGTCCCGAGTACAGGCCGACCAGCACCCCGGTCACGATCGCGTAGGCCAGCGTGCGGCTGATCAGCCGGTCGATATCGTACAGCCGGTACTTCAAGATCGCGACGCCCACCGCGGCCGGTATCAGCGGGAAGGCGATCTCGAATTCGGGCAGCAGATAGTTGGTGAACTCGCCGGCGATCAGGATAACCAGCGCCGCCACGACCGTCGCGTACATGAACCACTTGAGCTGAAGCCGCTGTTCGGTGCCTGCTCGCCGGAACCGGACGATCATGGAGCCCACGGCGGCCACGAATACCAGCAGCCCGGCTGACTGGGCCAGGTTGAAGGCCGTCCCGAGCGGTGCGACGAACGTCACCGGATCCCGGAGCCTGCGGAAGTTGCTGGAGAAGTTGGCATCGGACAGCGCCACGGTCACCATCTGACGGAGCACGGAGACGATGGCCAGCCAGACCACCGGCCACCAGCGCCGCGAGGGCAGCCGCCCGTCAGGGAACAGCAGCGGGGTCAGGAAGTACAACGGCGCCGTTATCCCGAGGAGCAGGGTGAAGGTCCAGGCCACCCACGCCGCCCCTGGCAGTTCGGCGCCGGTGGTCCGTGCCGCGTAGGCCTGCGTCACCACATCGACCGCGCCCACCAGGCTGGCGGCCAGGAACAGCCAGCCGAGACGGTTCCCCGTCCGCGCGGCGACCAGCGCGCCGACGACGGCGAACACGAACTCGACCGGTATCTCGGCCAGGCTGTCGTTCCAGGTCTCCCGGCCGGCCAAGGCGAGCACCAGGCCCGCGGCCATCAGCATGACGATCAGCAAGAGCAGCGTCCAGGCCAGCCTGGCGCACTGCTTCGGCATGACACTCCCCTTTGACTTCTGGGCACGCGCACGGACAGCCTACGGCGGCAGCGATACGAGACCGTTACGACGACCGTGGCGGGGCCGCGTTGACAGGAATGCTCCGGCAATCTAATGTCTTAGTCAACTAGTACTTTAGAAGGCGCGGAGGATGAGCAGAGGATGATCAGCTTCCGGGTTGACAGCCGGTCGGTGGTGCCGCCGTACCTGCAGATCGTCCAGCAGGTCAGGCAGGCGCTGCGGATGGGCCTGCTCGACGTGGGTGACCAGCTTCCCACCGTGCGGGAGGTCGTCTCGGCGACGGCGATCAACCCCAACACCGTGCTGAAGGCCTACCGCGACCTGGAGCGCGAGGGCCTGATCGAGGCCAGGGCCGGCCACGGCACGTTCGTCCGGCGCCGGCCGCCGGGACCGCCGCCTGGCACCCACTCGCGGCTGGGCCGCAGCCTGGCCAGGTGGGTGCGGGAGGCCAGGGAGGCCGGGCTCGACGACGAGTCGATGGAAGAACTGCTGCGCGTCACGTTGCGAGCGGCGCCCGAGGAGGAGATCGCGTGACTCCCGTGATAGCAACAACCGGACTGACCAAGCGCTACGGCAAGGTCACCGCGCTGGCCGACTGCACGATCAGCGTGCCCGAGGGCCGGATCTGCGCGCTCATCGGGCCGAACGGCGCGGGCAAGACCACGCTGCTGCGCCTGCTGGCCGGCCTGTCCAAGCCGAACGCCGGCCAGGTCACGGTGAACGGCGCCTTCCCGCGCCAGGATCCGGCGTTCCTGGCCGACATCGGCTTCCTGGCCCAGGAGATCCCGCTGTACCGGCGGCTGTCGGCCACCGATCACATCCGGGCCGGCGCGCACCTGAACCCGCGCTGGGACGGCGATTCGGTACGGGAGCGGCTTACCGCGCTGAAGATCCCGCTGGACCGGGCGGTGGGCAAGCTGTCCGGAGGGCAGCGAGCCCAGGTCGCGCTGTCCCTCATCCTGGCCAAGCGGCCGCGGCTGCTGCTGCTCGACGAGCCGGTCGCCGCGCTCGACCCGCTGGCCCGGCGGAACTTCCTGGCCACCCTGGCCGACGGGGTGGCGGCCGGCGGCCTGACCGTCGTGCTGTCGTCGCACCTGGTCGCGGACCTGGAGCGGGTCTGCGACCACCTGATCATGCTGTCCTCGTCCCGGGTCCAGGTGTGCGGCGACATCGAGGACGTGCTGGCCGGGCACCGGATCTTGACCGGCCCGCGCAAGGACACCACGTCGATCGAGCGGAACCACCGGGTCGTGCAGGTCACCCGCACGCCACGGCAGACCACCCTGCTGGTCCGGCTGGACCGGCCGGGAGTCCCGGTCATCGACCCCGCGTTCCAGGCCAGCGACGTCGGCCTGGAAGATCTCGTGCTCGCCTACATGGGCGAGGACGCCCCGCCCGAACTGACCCGACTGACCGCGGTTGGAGAAGGAAAATGACCTGGCTCGTCTGGCGCCAGCACCGCGCCCAGCTCTACGCGGGCGCCGGCCTCCTGGCCGCGTTCGCCGTCACGATGGTGATCACCGGCGTGCAGGTGGCGAACCAATATCACGCGGCCTGCGCGGCGGCCCATGGATGCCAGTACGTGGGCGCGCTGTCCCTGGGCAGCCACGCGGTGGGCTTCGCGATCATCGCGACGCTGGGCGCGCCCCTTCTTGTCGGGCTGTTCTGGGGCGCGCCGCTCGTGGCGGCCGAGGCCGAGGCCGGCACCGCCCAGTTCGCCTGGATGCAGAGCGTCACCCGCAGGCACTGGCTCGAGGTCAAGATCGGCTGGATGCTGCTGGCCGCGGTGGTCTGGGGCGCTGTCATCTCGGCCCTGGTGACCTGGTGGGAAGGACCTAACAACGCGCTGCAGCTCGATGGTTTCAAACCCGGCAGGTTCGACATCATGGGTGTCGTGCCGGTGGCCTACTCGCTGTACGCGGTGGCGCTCGGCATCGCGGCCGGCGCGGTGACGCGCCGGGTGCTGCCCGCGATGGCCATCACGCTGGCCGGGTTCGTCGGGGTGCGCGCGGCGATCGCGCTGTGGCTGCGGCCGCACTACATGACCGCGATCACCGTGTTCTACAAGGTGACCAGGGGCTTCACGCCGCCGGGGTCGTACTGGCAGCTCGCGTCGGGGATCATCGCCCCGAACGGCCAGCTGGTCAATCAGACCGGGGTCGGGCCCTGGGTCGACGGCATCCCGGTTAATTACCTCCCAGACGGCTGCCCGCCGCACTGCGCGCACGCCCTGTCCGGATTCCGAGGGTTCTTGACCTACCAGCCCGCCGACCGCTACTGGGCGTTCCAGGGCATCGAGTCCGGCATCTTCCTCGCGCTGGCCGCGGTGCTTGTCGCGGTCACCGCCGTGGTGCTGCTCCGGCGGGACGTCTAGGACGCGTGGCTGCCGGCCGCGGCGGTGGCGAGCACCACGGCCCGTTCGGAATAAAAGAAAATTTTGGACCGAACGGACCGTGGTTCACCGCCAGCCCAGCCAGCGTGCGATCTCGGTGTGATCGGCGTCGCCGCCGATCGCGGCGGCGGCCTCGGCCCACAGGCCGGCGGCGAAGGCGGCCAGGCGGGACTGCGTGCCCGCCGACTCGGCGATGCCGAGCGCGATGAGCATGTCCTTGATCGTCAGCTGCATGGTGAAGCCCGAGTTGTACGTGCCGGGGACGATGTAGTTCGGCCACTTGTTCTCGGTCGAGCCGCTGCGTCCGCTCGAGGTGTTGATGACGTCGAGCACCGCGGGGACGTCGAGCCCGAACGCGGCCGCAGCCGACATCGCCTCGCAGGTCACGAACAGGTGGGTGGCGGACAGCAGGTTGTTGAGCGCCTTGACCGCGTGCCCGGCCCCAACGTCGCCGACGCGCGTGACGCGCGAGCCGAGCACCTCAAGCAGCGGCGTCACGCGCGCCACCTCGTCGGCGGGGCCGCCCGCCATCACGGTGAGGCGGCCGTTCTCTGCCCCGGTGACGCCGCCGGAGACCGGCGCATCGACCAGCGCGACGCCGTATCCGGCCGCCCGGCTGGCCAGTTCCCTGGTTGATTGCGGCTGCGAGGAGCTCATGTCCACGACCACCGCACCGCGGGAGGCGGCGGGCAGGATCTCGGTCAGCACGCTCGTCACGGCCGGCGAGTCCGGCAGCATGAGGATGATCGCGGCGGCGCCGTCGACAGCGGCCGCCGGGCCCGGGGCGGCGACGGCGCCGGGCACCGTTGAGGCCCAGGACCGCAGGCGGGGCTCGCTCACGTCGTAGCCGCGTACCCGGTAGCCCGCCTCGGCCAGGCGCCGGGACATCGGGGTACCCATCTTCCCGAGCCCGAAGAAGGCGACCTGCGCGCCGGGCCGGATCTCAGTCACCGGCATTGCTCCCCCCGGCGTCGTCGATCTCGGCCAGCACGCGTTCCGCGACGCGGAACGACTCGAGCGCCGCGGGCGCGCCGCAGTACGCGGCGGTCTGCAGCAGCGCCTCGCGGATCGCCTCGCGCGAGCATCCGTTGTTCACCGCGCCGCGCACGTGCACCCCGAACTCATGCATCCGGTTCAGCGCGGTCAGCATCACCAGGTTGAGCAGCGACCGGGTGCGCAGGTCAAGGCCGTCGCGGCCCCACACGCCGCCCCAGACGAATTCGGTGACGAAGTCCTGTACCGGCTGGGCGAACTCGCTGACATTGCCCATCGAGCGGTCGACGTGCTCGTTGCCGAGGACCTCGCGCCGCTTCGACATTCCCCTGTCGTACAAGCTGGTCATCAACTCTCCGTTTCGTTAAGCGGCTTGGGACCGGATAGCAGAAATACCCCGTCCCTGCCCTCGAGCGCTGCGAAGCGCTCGGCCACCGCCGGATCGTGCCCCGCGACCACGGACGTGCCCGCGTCCTGCTCCATCTCCCTGATCTGGTCGAATGCGGCGTACATGTCCGCCAGGTTCGCCACCGTGGAAAACGGCCGGTCCCGCTCAAGCTCCTCGTAGTAATGGACGGCGTCGGAGGCGAGGACCAGCCGTTCCTGGCCTGCGCGCACCGTCACGATCGCCTGCCCCGGAGTATGCCCGCCGACCTCGGTGAGCTCGATCCCCGGCGCGACCTGATGAGACCGGCCCGCGAGCGTCAGCCGCCCGGTATGGCGGAGTGCCTGCAGGTACCTGATCTCGTTGTCTTCCGCGGCATGCGCGAACAAGGCGCGATGGGCCAGCGGCCCGGTCCAGAAGTCGTACTCAGACCGGGTCATGATGACCTCGGCGGAGCCGAACGCGGGCAGCCCGCCGATGTGGTCGTAGTGCGCGTGCGTGACGATGACCTGTGCCACCTCGTCCGGGCTCACGCCCGCCGCCCGCAGCGCCGACGACATGTCCATCAGCGTGGTCCGCCCGCGCGCCGCGCCGCCCGCGGGCGAGAACCCGGTGTCGACGACCACGGTGCGCGCGCTCCTGACCACCCAGAAGAAGTAGTCCATGCGCAGCGGCCGGTCTGGCTCCCGATAGGTCGCGTAGTTGAGAAACACGTCGGAGGCGCTGGTCCGCCTGGTTCCGTAGCGGACCGCCAGAACTTCATAGGTTTCGTCCATGCCAGCACTCAACCCAGGTAGGCGTCGATGAGGGCCCTGCCCGCGGGGTCGACGTCCGCGCAGCGGCTCTCGCGGACGATGGTGCCGGCGGACATGACGTAAAGACGGTCGCACACCGCCATCGCCAGGTCCACCCGCTGCTCGACCAGCAGCAGCGACCGGCCCTGCTCGCGCAGCCGACGCAGGGCTTGGCCGATCGCCTCGATGACGATGGGCGCGATCCCGAGTGACGGCTCATCGAGCAGCATGACGGCCGGGTCGCTCATCATCATCCGGCCGATCGCCACCATCTGCTGCTCGCCGCCGCTCAGCGCGGTCACCGGCCGCCGGCGGTAGGTACGCAGCGCCGGGAACAGCTCGTACACCGAGTCGAGGAGCGCCGCGACCTTCGGCTTGTCCCGGCGCAGGTGCAGCGCGCCCAGGATCAGGTTGTCCTCGACGCTCTGGTGGCCGAACAGCCTGCGGCCCTCGGGCACAAGCGCCGCGTGGCCCCGTGCGATCCGGTGGGTCGGCATCCCGAGCAGTTCCGTGCCGCCCGCCCTGACGCTCCCCCGGCGGCGGGGGGTCATGCCCATGATCGTCCGCAGCACGGTGGTCTTGCCCGCGCCGTTCGGCCCGAGCAGCGCGACGGCCTCGCCGGGCGCGACGTCCAGGGTGACGTCACGGACGACGTCGAAGCGGCCGTACCCGGCGAACAGCGATGAGGTGGCCAGCGCGCTGGGTTCTTGAGTGGTCATTGCCCGAGATAGACCTCTCGCACGCGCGCGTCCTCCCGCACCTGGGCCGCCGGTCCCGAGGCCACCACAAGGCCGGCGCTGAGCACGGTCACCTGGTCGCAGATCCCGAACACGAACTGAACCTGATGCTCGACCACGATGACCGTCCCTCCCGCGGCCCTGAACTCGCGCAGGATCGCGGCCACGTGATCGACCTCGCTCGGCGACAGGCCCGCCACCGGCTCGTCAAGCACCAGGACGCCGGACCCGCTGACCGTGGCCGACGCCAGCTGGGTTAGCTGCTGGACGCCGTGCGGCACCTCGACCACCCGCTTTCCCGCCCAGGAGTCCATCCCCACCTGGGACAGCGCCAACCCCGCCCGGGCGCTCATGGCCCGCGCCTGGCGGCGGGCGCGGGGCAGCAGCGGCCAGACCGGGGCGCGCACCGCGATCCTCGGCACCCGGCTGTACAGGCCGATCGCGACGTTTGCCCGGTTCGTCAGCTCCCTGACCAGCACGGCGGTCTGGAAGGTTCGGGCCAGCCCGTGCCCCGGCCGCGCCCAAGGCCCCGCCGAGGAGAGGTCAGCCCCGTTGATGCTGACCGACCCAAAGTCCGGCCGCCGCTCGCCTGCGATGAGGCTGACCAGAGTCGATTTGCCGGAGCCGTTCGGTCCGATGAGGCCGTGAATGGTGCCGGCCGGCACGATGAGGGTGACGTCGTCCACCGCCTTGACGCCCTTGGTGTAGGCGAACGACACGTGGTGACACTCGACGGCCGGCGTGTTGCGGGCCACGGCGCGAACCCGCGGGGCGAGCCCGTCCACGGCGGAGGGGACGGCCAGGCTGGCGCGGCTCGGGAGCCGGAGCCGGAGCCGGGAGCCGGCCAGCCGCGCCAGGCGCACCACCAGGCCGGTGAATCCCGCCGGGAAGAACACGATCACCAGGACGAACAGCGCCCCGTACACCAGTTCCTGCCACAGCGGGCTGAAGTTCACGTAGGCCGGGAACATGCTGACGAACACGGCGCCGATGATCGGCCCGATGGTGGTGTTGATTCCGCCCAGGATGACCATGACGAGGATGTTGACCGAGATGTTCCAGCTGAACTGGCCGGGCGAGACGATCCCGAGGAAGGAAAAGCACCACCCGGCCAGCCCGGCCAGCGCCGCCGACAGGCCGAACATCCCGATCTTCACCGCCGCGGTCCGCACCCCCGCGGCCGCGGCGAACGGCTCGGCGTCCCTGATCGCCAGCAGCACCGGGTAGAGCGCGGACGCGCGTATGGAAACGACGAGGAAGATCGTTACCAGCAGCGCCAGCAGGACGCACCAGGTCACGCTGTCGCCGAGCCAGGCCAGCCCGGCGGGGAAGCTGGGGAACAGCGGGCCCTCGATGCCCTGCAGCCCGCCTGTGATCTTCAGGTCGCTGGCCAGCACGGCGATGACCAGCGTGAAGATGAACGTCGTGATCGCGAAGTACAGCCCGCTCACCCGCAGCGACAGCGAGCCGAGCACGAGGCCGATCAGCCCGGTGCCGACCACGGCGACGGGCAGCAGCGCGAACACGCCGATCCCGAGGTGGCTGTTGAGTAGCGCCGTGGCGTAAGCGCCGCACGCGAACAGCCCGGCGTGGCCGAGTGAGTACAGGCCGGTCATGCCCGCCACCATGTCGAGGCTGATCGCGAGGATGGCGAAGCACGCCGCCGTGGTGACCAGGCTCTGGTCGTACACCGTCCCCCTGGCGATGGCCAGCGTGAACAGCAGGTAGCAGACGGCGATCGCGGCGGCTGCGGCCGGCCGGGCGTACCTCAGCGCGGATTTCATGCTGGCCGCCGTCGCAGCCATCGTGCGGCGTCCAGCAGCCCGGTCGGGCTCACCAGCAGGACGACGACGACGATCAGGAACGGGAACCAGTCCGAGGCCTGCGAGTTGATCTCGGTGTTCGCAAGCTGGCTCAGCACGCCGAGCACCAGACCGCCGACCATGGCCGCGGCCGGGCGCTGTATGCCGCCGATCATCAGCGCGACGAACCCGTTGATCCCGTACGTCTCCCCCAGATACGGGTTGGCGTAGGTAATGGGGCCGACCAATATCCCGCCGATGCCAGCGAGCAGCCCGGCCAGGGCGAACGCCGCGATCGCCGCGATCTGAGTGTTCGCCCCGATCGCCGACGCCATCTCCGGGTCGGCCGCGATCGCCATGCCCAGCTTGCCGAACAGCGTCCGCCGCCGGAACAGCTCGACCGCGACCACCACGGCGACCGCGATCACGATCGCCAGCAGCTGCTGCAGGCTGATGATCGCGCCAAGGAGGCGCACCGGCTGGTCGTTCAGCATCACGGGAAAGCTGCGCGAGGTCGGGCCCCAGATGAGGGCCGCCCCCGCTTCCAGGATCGTGGCGACTCCGAGCGTGCTGACCAGCCAGGCGAAGCTGAACCGGTCGAAGGCCAGCACCGGCCGCACGGCCAGCACGTAGATCAGGCCGCCGAGGAGGGTCGAGACGGCCAGCCCGGCCACGATGCCGAGGCCCGTCGGCAGCCCCGCCGCCGAGACTCCCGCAGCCACCATGATGGCCGCCATGAGCAGCTGCCCCTGCGCGAAGTTGATCACCGACGTCACGTAGAAGGCGACCGCGAAGCCCATGGCCACGAGCCCGTATATGGCGCCCGAAGCCAGGCCGGTCAGCAGGATCTGCATCAGCCCACCGGCACCCACTGCTTTGTTGCGGCGTCATACCGCACCAGGGTCAGCTGGTCGGCGTTGATCGTGGTGTGCTTGCTCGGGGTGAAGCTGAGCAGACCGGTAAGGCCCTGGAACCCGGAGATGTGGTTGAAGGCGTTCTGTATCGCCGTCGGTGACGTCGACTTCGCCGACTCGATGGCCTGCTTGAGCATCATGATGCTGTCGTAGGTCGCCTCGGCGAACGGCGTGGCCGGAGTGCTGAACTCGCTCTGGTACTGCGCCTCGAACGCCTTAAGCGCGGCGCTCGGGTCCACCTCCGTGGTGAGCAGGGCGCTGATCGTGCCATTGGCCATGTTGCCGGCGAGGCTCGAGTAGGTGGTGTCGGAGTCCGTCTCGTCGTTGCCGAGGAGCGTGAAGTTCGCGCCCTGGTTGTGCGCCGCCTGGGCGAACGCCGCCTGGTCCTGCGGAGTCAGCCAGACGTCCACGCAGTTCGCGCGGGTCGCCTTGATCTGGTTGATCTCGCTGGTCAGGCTGACCGTCGCGCCGCTGGCCCAGTTTTCTGTGATCGAGTCGGTGAAGGCGAGCTTTTTGCCCGCGGCGCTGTAAACGCTCTGGATACCCGCCAGGCCGCCCTCGCCGTACGTCGTGGGATCGTGCAGGACGGCCAGGCCGTTGCAGTGCGCCAGCGCGTACTGCCCGATCTTGGTGCCCCACGCGAACGTGTTGAGGCCGAGGTCGAATACCCAGGGCAGGGGCGCGCTGTTCGGGCCGTTCGGGTAGACGGTGAGCCCCCCGTCGTCCACGACGCCGATGGCGGGCATCTTCCGCCGGTCGGCCTCGGCCGCGATGGCGGGGCCGGTGTCCCCCGATCCCGTGATCGCGACCGCGCCCGCGCTGATCAGCCGGTCGAACTCCTGGGCCGCCAGGGTGGCCGAGGCGCCGTCGTTGTAATACTGCAGCCGGACCTTGCGCCCCATGATGCCGCCGTGCGCGTTGAGGTAGGCGACGGCCATCTTCGCGCCGTTGACCATGGCCTGCCCCGTGGTCCCGTACGCTCCCGTGGTCCCCGCGACCTCGCCGATGAGGATCGGGCCTGAACTGCTGTCGGATCCCCCGGCCGAGGACCCGCAGGCGGCGAGGGCCAGGATGCTGAGGGCGGCCGCCGCGGCTCTCATCCTGGTCGCGGCTGAGGCTCTCATCCTGGTCGCGGCTGAGGCTCTCATCCTGGTCGCGGCTGAGGCTCTCATCCTGGTCGCGGCCGAGGCTCTCATCCTGGTCGCGGCCGAGGCTCTCATCCTGGTCGCGGCCGAGGCTCTTATCCTGGTCGCGGCCGCGGCTCTTATCCTGGTCGCGGCTTTGGTTGCGTGACTGTTTCCGTGCATGGCAAGGCCTCCTGGCGTCCTGGCGGCGCACGGCAGGCTGAACTGGCCGCGCGGGATGTGTGAAAGAGCGAAACGAAAGGATCAGGCGGTGCGCGGGGCGGCGGCAGATGCGGCCGCCGCCGTGTAGTCGCTCTCGGCGACCTCGGGGCCCCACTCGGTCTTGCCGTGGGACACCGCCGTATGCGTCATCAGGGAATCGGGGCAGGCGCCGTGCCAGTGCTCTTCGCCTGGCTCTGTCCAGACGACGTCGCCGTTGCCGATGACATGGACCTCGCTGCGGGTGGCCACGATGCCCCGTCCGGCGGTGACGATGAGGAGCTGGCCCTCCGGATGGCTATGCCAGTAGGTGCGGGCCCCGGGAGTGAAAATGACCGTGTTGGTCGCGACCTTGCCCGTATCGAGCACCGGGTCCAGGTGCACCGTCCCGGTGAAGGTGGCGGTCCGCTGCTCGGACGGCTTGCCGGGGATCCGGCCATGTGAGACGTGCATACCGCTCAGCCCTCCTTGTTGCCGGTCTGGTCCCCTGTGGTCTGGTTCGAGGCGTCCGCGACCCGGACGCCGCCGGCCAGGTCGCCGAAGGCGTCGACGACGCGGTTGCTGATCACGTCGCCGTAGCCGAGCGCATTGGAGACCTGGAAGGCGGTCAGGGTCCCCGGGCCGACCAGCGTCGGCGCGCCGAGGCTCTCGGCCAGCTCGAGGTACAGGCGGACGTCCTTGGCCATGAGCCGGCCGGTCAGGCCGCCCTCCAGGTAGTCGCCCTTGATGATGTGCGGGAACCGGTTGGTCGAGGCGAAGCTGACGCCGCTCGAGGTGTTGATGACGTCGAGCAACTGGGCCAGGTCCAGCCCGGCCTTCTTGCCGGCCACCATGACCTCGGCGGTCGCGGCGAGCGTCACCCCGTTGAGGAAGTTGTTGAGCACCTTGGTGACATGGCCGGCGCCGCTGCCGCCCATATGGTGCACGTGGGCGCTGAACGTGTCGAGCAGCGACCGCACCGCGGCCAGTGCGTCGGCGTCACCGCCCACCATCAGCGTCAGCGTGCCCTTCTCGGCCGCCGCGGCACCGCCAGAGATCCCGGCGTCGAGGAGCCGCACGCCGCTGGCCGCGAGTTCGTCGTGCAGCGACCGGGTGGACGCCGGGTTCGCGGTGCTCAGGTCGACGATGATCTGTCCGTCGCGCGCGCTGGCCAGCAGCCCGGCGGGCCCTCGTATCACGGACTCGATCACCGAGCTGTCTGGCAGCGAGAGCATGATGACGGCGCAGGCGGCCGCGAGCTCCCCCAGGCTGGGCGCGGGTTTCGCGCCGCTGGCGGGAATCCTGGCCGCGACCGGGTCGACACCCCAGACCTCGTGGCCGGCGTCCACCATCCGGCGGGCCATCCGCCCGCCCATGTTGCCGAGGCCCACCATGCCCACCGGGTGGTGCTGCGCTGTCATGAGGGCTCGCTCCTCCCAGCCGCTTATCCTGCCACCAGTATCCGGCAGCATCCCAGGGTTTGTCCGACAGATTTTGTCTGACAATCAGACCGACCGACAACCTTTGTACTCGTTCGCGGAGCCCCCGTCAAGCCTCCTCCACGCCTCCTCCGCGGGAACGACCGGGGCTTGACTGAACCGGCCGAGCCCTTACCCTGATCATGACAACGCGGCGCCTCAAGGGATCTGCGGCCGAGCGGCGACGCGCCTGCGGGGACACGGGGTGCCCGCGGCGGCGTGCTGCTGAAAGATGATGGGACGGTAGGTCATGACCGACGACACGCGTGACCTCCCGGGGACCGGCTGGACGGCCGGACAGATGAGCCGGGTGGCGGCGCCCCTGCGCGACCAGGTTTCCAGCGTCTTGCGCAAGGCGATCGTCGAGCGCCAGCTGCAGCCCGGGCAGCGCCTGGTCGAACGCGAGCTCACCGAGCAGCTCCAGGTCTCCCGCGCCACCGTCCGCGAGTCGCTGCGCGAGCTCCAGGCCGAGGGGCTGGTCACGGTGATCCCGCAGCGCGGCGCCGTCGTCGCCTCGATCTCGCAGCAGGAAGCGGCCGACATCTACGAGGCCCGCGCGGCCATGGAGTCGATCATCGTCCGGCGTTTCGTCGAGCGGGCGAGCGATGCGCATATCGGAAAGCTCGCCAGCACGCTGGACCCGCTGCGCCAGGCGATCGAGGCGGGGCAGCCGGTGGGCGAGCTGCTGGCCTGCAAGGACCGCTTCTACGCCGTGCTGATCGACGGCGCGGACAGCCCCATCCTGGCCGCGCTGCTTTCGTCGCTGCAGGCGCGAGTCTCGCTGCTGCGCGCGACGTCGCTGACGCATGGCGGCCGGCCCGCGGAGATGCTCAAGGAGCTCCAGACGCTCGTGCGCGCGATCAGCGCCAGGGACTCCGATGAGGCGGCGCGGCTGTGCGCGGAGCACGTCCGCAACGCCGGGCGTACCGGCATGGCCGAGCTGGCCCTCCAGCCCGCCGTACCGGCTTAGCCAACACGGCCCGGCCGGGCGCCGCAGCCTAGCCGGGCGCCGCAGCCTAGCCGGGCGCCGCAGCCTAGCCGGGCGCCGCCCGGCGGTTCGGTCGTCGGCCGTTCGGGCCCTCTTGCCGGAATTGTCAGACAGCCCTATAGTCTGACCGCATGACCAAACGGGAGGAGCCGCGGTGGCCGAGCCAGGACTGAACGTCATTCAGGTGCAGTACGGGGAGCGGGTCACGCGCCGCAGCGCCGTGCTACACGAATACGAGCGGTACGGCCGGCCGGACGGCGATCTTCAGATGGATTACAACTTCTGGGTCATCAGGTCCGCCGACGACATCGTCCTGCTCGACACCGGCTACGACATCTCGGCGCGGGACTGGCTGGGCGAGATCAGCGTCGTGCCCACCCCGGACGGCCTGAAGATGCTTGACATCGACCCGGCCGAGGTCGGCATGGTCATCACCTCGCACTTCCACTACGACCACATCGGATACCTGGGCCTGTTCACGAACGCGCAGGTGGTCTCAGGGCAGGCCGAGTACGACTACTGGTTCGGCAAGTGGCGGAACAACGACCTCGAGGGCGAGTTCACCATCGCCGAGCATCTCGAGGCGGTGCGCCGCGCTGAGCAGGAAAGCCGGCTGCGGTTGATCGGCGCGGAAACGGAGGTCTACCCGGGCATTACCGTCTACCCGGTGGGCGGCCACTGCCCGGGCGAGTTGCTCACCGCGGTGCGTTCGGCCAGCGGTCCGAAGATCCTGGCGGCCGACGCCGCACACTTCTACGAGCAGATCGAGAACGAGTGGCCGTTCTTCGCCTTCACCTCGCTGACGGAGATGAAAGCGGCCCTTGGCTTCATCAACAAGCTGGCCGAGCAGACCGGCGCCGAGGTGATACCCGGTCACGACGGGCGGGTCCGGGACAAGCATCCCGCGCTCGCGGGCCCGGCCAGCCGCATCGCAACCGTCCTTGGGTAGAACGAGCTCGGGCAGAACGTCCTCGGGTAGAACACGGAGCAGCCTGGATGTCACTGACGCAGCGCCAGCAGCAGATCAAGGATGAGTTCATCAAGGTCCGCGGGACCTGGGGTGACGCCTGGGAGGACATCCTGCGGCTCGACCCGGAGTTCCTCGCCAGCTACCTGAAGTTCTCGGCCGTCCCGTGGCGCAAGAACCACCTGGACGACAAGGTCAAGGAGTTCATTTACATCGCGGTCGACGCCAACGCCACGCATATGTACCTGCCGGGGGCCCGGCAGCACATCGCCGCCGCGCTGAAGCTGGGCGCCACCAAGCAGGAGATCATGGAGGTGCTCGAGCTGTGCGCCACGCTCGGCATCCACGCGATGAACATCGGCGTGCCCATCCTGGTCGAGGTGCTCGAGGAGAAGGGCCTGCGGACCGGGCCCGCCCCGCTTACCGAATACCAGGAACAGATCAAGGCCGACTTCACCAAGACCCGCGGGTACTGGCATGCGTTCTGGGACGAGATGCTGGAACTCGACCCGGAACTGTTCGCCGCGTACACGGAGTTCTCCTCGCATCCCTGGCACCACGGCACGCTCGAGCCGAAGATCAAGGAGTTTATCTACATCGCGTTCGACACCGCCGCGACGCACCTTTACGTCAAGGGGCTTAAGCTGCACATTGAGAACGCCATCGGGTACGGTGCCACGGCCCAGGAGATCCTGGAGGTGATGGAGATCGCCAGCGTACTCGGCATCCATGCGGTCACCTCCGCCGCGCCGATCCTGGCCGAACTCGCCGGATCCGCCGGATCGACCGGATCCGCTGGAGAGGACGCGTGACCGAGCTGCTGCGGCCGCTGATGCTGATCGGCGGCAAGGCGACCGGGGCCATATCGGGCCAGACGTTCGAATCGCAGGACCCGTACACCGGCCGTCCCTGGGCGCTGGTACCCGACGGCGGGCCCGAGGACGTCGACGCGGCCGTCGCCGCCGCGCGCTCGGCGCTCGACGGAGAATGGGGGCAGCTGACCGGGTTCGGCCGGTCGGCGCTGATGCACCGCCTGGCCGAGGTGATCTCCGCGAACTCCGAGCGCCTGGCGCGGCTGGAGGTAAACGACTCAGGCAAGCTGTACCGGGAGATGATCGGCCAGCTCACCGGCCTTGGCGCCTGGTACCACTATTACGCCGGGTTTGCCGACAAGCTCGAGGGCCGCCAGATCCCGGCGCCCAGCCCGGACTACCTGGTCTACACCAGGCGCGAGCCGGTGGGGGTGGTGGCGGCGATCACGCCGTGGAACTCGCCGCTGATGTTGCTCACCTGGAAGCTCGCGCCCGCGCTTGCGGCCGGCTGCACGATGGTGGTGAAGCCATCGGAGCACTCGCCGGTATCGACGCTGGTATTCGGGGAACTGCTAGCCGAGGCGGGGTTCCCGCCCGGGGTGTTCAACGTTGTTTCCGGCCTGTCGCGTGAGGTCGGCGCGGCGCTGGCCGGTCACCCGGGCGTGAACAAGGTGGCTTTTACCGGGTCGTCGCTGACCGGCCGCGCCGTGGCGCACGCCGCGGCGGAAAACCTGAACCGGGTGACCCTCGAGCTTGGCGGCAAGTCCGCGCAGGTGGTGTTCCCCGACGCCGACCTGCGGGCCGCGGCCAACGGCCTGGTGGCCGGGGTGTTCGCGGCTACCGGCCAGACCTGCATGGCCGGCTCGCGGCTGATCGTGCACGAGTCCGTCCACGATGAACTGGTCGCTCTGGTGGCCGAACGGGCCAGCGCGATACGCCTCGGGGACCCGAATGACCCCGCCACCGAGATGGGGCCGGTCGCGAACGAGCCGCAGTACCGCAAGGTGCTGCAATACCTCCGGACGGCCGGCGAGGAGGGCGCCACGGTGGCGTCCGGCGGCCTGCCGGATTCCGAGCTTGGCGGGTACTTCGTCAAGCCCACCGTGCTGACCGGCATCACCCCGTCGTCCACGGTGTTCCGCGAGGAGATCTTCGGCCCGGTGCTGTCGGCGCTGACATTCGCCACCGAGGACGAGGCGGTCAAGCTGGCCAACGACACGCCGTACGGGCTGGCCGGAGCGGTGTGGACCAAGGACGTGCACCGCGCGCACCGGGTGGCCGCACGCCTGCGGGCCGGCACCGTGTGGATCAACGCATACCGGGTGATCGCGCCCAGCGTGCCGTTCGGCGGCTATGGCTTCTCCGGCATCGGCCGGGAGAACGGCGCCGCCGCGATCGACGAGTACCTGGAGAACAAGTCGGTGTGGGTGGAGCTGAGCGGCGGCACCCGCGACCCGTTCGTCCTTGGTTGACGGCGGTAACCACTAAAAGTTGGTAACCTCCATTTGGAGGTTACCAACGCGATGAGTGACGGGGCCGGATCACGGCGCTGGCGGGCACGGCGCTGGTGGGCACTGGGTGCGGTCAGCCTGAGCGTTCTGGCCGTGACCGTGGACGGCACGGTGCTGTCGGTGGCGCTGCCGACCCTGGCCCGCGCGCTTCGTGCCACCGAGTCCGACCTGGAGTGGTTCCAGTCCGGCTACCTGATGCTGCTCGCCGCCGCGGTGCTTCCGGCCGGGCTGATCGGTGACCGGTTCGGCCGCAAGAAGCTCCTGGCCGGCTGCCTGGTGGCATTCGGGGCTGGCTCCGTGCTATGCGCCGAGGCGCCGGACCCCGGCGTCTTCCTCGTCGCCCGACTGCTCATGGGCCTGGCCGGGTCGGGGGTCACGGTCATGGCCATGTCCGCGCTTACCGTCTTGTTCAGTGACAAGGAGCGGCCCAAGGCGGTCGGGATCTACGAGGCGGCCAACTTCCTCGGTCTGCCCGCCGGGCCCGTACTCGGCGGCTGGATGCTGTCGCACCTGTGGTGGGGCTGGGTGTTCCTGCTCAACGTGCCCTTTGCCATGGTGGGCCTGATCGCCGCCCTCGCCCTGATCCCCGAATCGCGTGCCGCGAAGCGGCCCGGGCTGGACCCGGTCGGCACCGCCAGTTCCGTCGTCGGCCTTGTCGCGACGACCTACGGCCTGATCGAGGCGGGCCAGGACGGCTGGGGCGATCCCGGCGCGCTCGCCCTGATGGCTACCGGCCTCGCCACCCTGGCCGGGTTTGCGGTACGCGAACGCCGGGTCGGCGAGCGGGGCGGCAAGCCCTTGATCGACCCTGGGCTGTTCCGCTCCGCCTCCTTCACCTGGGGCGCCGTACTTGGCGGGGTGGCCGGGCTCGCCATGATCGGCGTGTTGTTCGTCATGCCGCAGTACTCGCAGGCCGTCCAGGGCGCCAGCGCCCTCGGCTCGGGACTCCGGCTGCTCCCGCTGATCGGCGGGCTCATCGCCGGTGCCCTGCCCGCCAGCGCGCTGGCAAGGGCGACCGGGGCCAGGTTCACGGTGACGGCGGGTTTCGTGCTCCTGGCCGCGGGCGACCTGGCCGGCGCGACAACGGGAACCGCCGCAAGCATCGCGTTCGTCGCGATCTGGATGGCCGTGCTTGGCGCTGGCACCGGCCTGGCACTCACCGCCGCGACCGCCGCCGCGCTGTCTCGGCTTGATCCAGAACGCAGCGGTACCGGCTCCGCGGTGGTCCAGGCGTTCCAGAAGACGGCCGGGCCCCTCGGCACCGCCATCATGGGAAGTATCCTGGCGGCGGCCTACCAGGCTCGACTCGATCTGCACGGGATTCCGGCCACCGCGGCCGCCACAGCCCGCCAGAGCGTCTATGACGGTCTGGCCGCCGCCAGCCGGCTCGGGTCGGCGGAGTTCGCCCGCTCGGTCCGCGGCGCCTTCGCCGGCGGCATGGACGTCTCGCTCCTTGCCTCCGCGGGGATCGCCGCGTCCGGCGCGCTGCTGACCCTGGCATTCTTGCCACGGAGGACGACTATGACCTTGAGTACCAGCCCGGCCAGGCCGGGACTGCGGGAACGCAAGAAGGCAAGGACCCGCGCCACGATCCAGGCCTGTGCCATGCGCCTGTTCCGTGAGCAGGGCTATGACGCCACCACCATCGAGCAGATTATCGAGGCCGCCGACGTCTCCGAGACCACCTTGTTCCGCTACTTTCCGGCCAAGGAAGACCTGGTCCTGCAAGACGGCTACGACCCGCTGCTCATCGCGGCATTCCAGGCACAGCCATCCCAGCTGGCCCCGGTCGCGGCCTTGCGCGCCGCGTTCGCCGCGGCCTTCGCCGGAATGACCGCCGACCAGCGCGCCGAGCAGAAGGAGCGAGTCGCGCTCACGTTCACCGTCCCCCGGCTGCGCGCCGCCGCGCTCGACCAGGTGTCCCAGGCCATGCAGCTACTCGCGGGCGCCATGGCCGAACGATCCGGACGCCGACCCGACGACTTCACCGTCCGTACCGTCGTCGGCGCCATCGTGGGTGCCGCCATGGCGGTGGGCGCAGCCATCACCGAAGACCCGGACGCCGACCTCCCCGCCCTCATCGACCAGGCCATCGCGCACCTCGAGCCAGGCCTCACGCTTTAAGGTTCTTCGTCCGGCACCGCCATTTTCTGCCCGGACCCGCCGACGGCCCTCGGCCGCTGGGCCAGGGGGCTAGTTCCCGCTGTTCGCGAAGCGATAGTCAAGGACTCGGGAAGCTGACCGCATTTCTCGGTGTGTCGACTGGCTTCACGGCAAGTTTTTCGCTATCATATTCGCAATAAGATCACTCAGGCGGAACGGGCCGTGGTTTATGAGCGAAACACCGGATTCCCCAGGCCCCGGGCGGGACGATAACCTGCCCGGCACGCCGCCGGGCCCCGGTGACCTGCCCTGGCTGGGGTCCCCCGACTGGACCCTGGTGCCGGAAACCGCGGACTGGCCCGAGGGGCTGGACCAGGCCCGCTGGGAGGACGAGGACCCCGGTGACCCGGATGAGTACGAGGACCCGGATAACGCGCCGCCGCCGGGCTTGGATGACGCGCAGCTGGCCGCGCTGATCGCCGAGGCCCGCGAGGTCACCGCCGAGCAGGCCCGCGCGGCGCAGCGGGCGGCGCGGCTGGGGCACACCGGGGTGCTGGCCGCGGTCGGCGCGGGGCTGGCCGGGCGGCGGGGCCCGGGGATGCCCGGGTCCGCGCACACGTTCCCCGGCGAGTATGTCAGCCGGGCGGCGGGGTTCGCGTCCGGCAAGCCGCTGGATACCGCGCCGGGCTGCCTGGTCCTTGGCCAGTTCGCCGAGGACGCGGCCGGGGACGATGACCGGTACCCGGGCGCGTCCGATGATGAGCTGCTGGGGGCGGTGTGTGCGTGGGACCGGGTGGAGTCCTACGCCAGCGCCCGCAAGCATGCCGCGATGGCCGAGGTGGGGCGGCGTCGTCCGGCGGCCGGTGCCGGGGTGGATGCGGCGTCGGGGATGCCGGAGGGGTTTGATGAGTTTGTCGGCCGGGAGCTGGGTCCGGCGCTGGGGATCGGGTCGGGTGCGGCTGAGCTGATGCTGAGGGTGGCGGCGGAGCTGGAGGTCGGCTTGCCGGGCACCAAGGCGGCGTTCTTGTCGGGGGTGGTGAACCGGGAGAAGGCGGGGATCATCGCGGCGGCGACGGGGTTGTGTGATCCGGGCCAGGCGCGGGCGGCGGAGGCCATGGTGGTGGGCCGGGCCGGGTCGCTGACCCCGGGCGGGCTGCGCGCGGCGATCGCCCGGGCGGTGATGGCGGTGCCCCGGATAAGGCCCGTCAGCGGCGCGAGCACGCGGCGAAGCAGGCGCGGGTGGAGCGGTGGTTTGAGGACAGCGGGAATGTCGGGCTGGCCGGGCGGGAGCTGCCCCCGGCCCAGGTGCTCGCGGCGGATCAGCGGATCACCTATTGGGCGACGGAGTTGCGCAAGGCCGGGCTTGAGGGCGACCTGGACCAGCTACGGGCGAGGGCGCTACTGGACATCATGCTGGGTGTCGATTCCCGGCCCCCGGCCCATGGCCGGGATGCTGACCGCGGGGGGCCGCACGGCCAGGAGACTGATGGCCGGGACGGGGACGGCTGCGGCGGCGTGCCGGGCGGGGACGGTGACGGCTGCGGCGGGCCGGATCCGGACGGGCCGCCCGGGCCGCGGTTCCCGGCCCCGGCCGGGCCGCTGGCCGGGATCATCCCGCCCGGGTTCGCCGGGCGGACGAACCTGACCGTCCCGCTGACCACCCTCACCCGCTTCGCCGACCGGCCCGGCATCGGGCCGATCGACCCCGATCCCGGAGCAAATACAAGATCGTTACCAAATCAGGGCATCAGCTGACCCCGGGTACCTAACACGTCGATGCGCCGGACCGTTGACCAGCAGGGCCGGTAACCGGTGTGCGTCACCTCCGGCTCAGGGCGTCTGCTCGCTCGGGCTGGGTGGCCCGGTGCGACCGTGCTGCTGGAGTCGTGTCACGAACTGGGCGGCCGAGACGATGGCGATTCCCCGAAAGGAACCGAGTTCCTGCATGGCCTTATCGCCTGTCACGATCAGGTCGGCCCGCCCGGCTGCCGCTGCTTCAAGCACGCGGTTGTCTGGTTCATCCGCCAGCACTGTCACCTGCTCTGCAGGGTCGACGGCGTCGGCGGCTTCGGCAACTGCAGCGACGAGCGCAGCGGGGTCATCGAAGACGGCGGCGAGTTTGGGGTAGGCCAGCACGCGGGCAAGCTCGCCGAGCAGCGCAGGACTGATCACCAAGGTCACCTGGCCGCTCAGCACCGTGTCGACGACCTGACCTGGCGGCCCGCCCCAGCCGAACCCCGACACGAGCGTGTTAGTGTCCGCGACGATCCGCATCAGGCACCGCGGCGGGCCGCCTCGACCGCCTCATCCACGATCGCCGGATCGAGCCCTGCCTCGGCTACCTTGCGGCGGGCCTCGGCGATCTGGGCCGCCAGCTCTTCGCGGCCGGCCCGCGCCGCGGCCTGCCGGAGCTGAAGGTAGGCTTCACGACTCAGCAGCACGGCCATGGGCTTGCCGTGCTTGGTCAGCCACACCTCATCGCCGGTGGCCGCCTCCTCAGCGAGCTGCCCGAGGACCGGCCGGGCCTCTTCCAGCCCCACGAACCGTTCCACCGCCACCACCACCTTAAGGTAGTCCTTAAGGAAAAGCATAAGCTATCTGCGGCCCGGCTGCCATCTCCGCCGTGCCGGACCCGCCACGCTGGTGGCAGCGCAGGGCACCTGCCGGCCATCGGCGACCCTGACACGCCGCACGCGCCGATCATTCGAGTACCGGCTGCCGGCACGCCTGGGCCGGGACCTCACGGCGAGGTCAGCAGGTACCGCTTGCCGCCAGGAACGGAGAACCCGGTCACATGGAGAGGCGGGTCGCGGGCGGCATCGACCATGGAATTCACCTCGTCGTCCAGCGGGCCCCAGCCGAGCTGGCCGAAAATAAGAGAAAGCCCGTCGTAGTTGCGTGCGACGCTGTTCGCCAGGCCGATCCTGGCGAACCGGCGGACAAGGGCTCGCTTCGGCAGCAGGCCGAGGAGGCCCCAGCCCATCCGCGCCTCGACTTCGGCGAAACTGCTCGCTGGTTCCGGGTCGAACGCGAGCGGCAGGTAGAGGCCATGGATGAATGAGCGAAGCCAGCCTTTGAGCTCCGCGAGATGCTGGTCGTCTCCGAGCGTGCGCGCGATGAGGTCCTGGCAGCTTTCGACTCGGGCCCGAGTCGCCGCGACGGAAAGCCGTTCGTCGAGCAGAGCATCGGTCAGATTTTCCTGGTCGTCGAGATACCAGCGGCCCCAGCTGAGCCCCAGTACCTCGCCGCCCTTTTCGTATACGGCCGCGATGGACCATTTTCCGTTGCCCTGCACCGGGCTGATGAGGTGCACGGTATCGGCGTCTCCTGGTTGCCGCGTCCGGAAAACGGGGAGCCCGAGCCCGTGTGTTGCGCCGGGTACCTCAACCCTCGCGTAGCCGTCCTCGAACCGCACGTCTGCGCGTAGCTCGCCGAGATACAGGTACTTACGCTGGAACACGAGGGCGCGGACTAGGGGCCCGAGCGGGTTCTCCGAGTCGGCGTCCGCCGCCTCCAGGCTGCTGGTGAACCGGGAAAGGACTGGCGCGCTCTGTTCGTCCTCCTCCTCGGTGATCCCGATCGCGCGCTTCATGGCCGACGGGTCGTTGCCAAGGGTGGCGTGCTGCAGTTCGGCCAGCGAGTCATTTGTCAGGACATTCGGCAGGTTCGACAGCCGCTCGGCTAGCCGGACCACGAAGGCCTGCAGTGCGTCCCCCAGATTGACTGTCGGGTCGATGAGGGCCGCCGCGAGCACTGGGTCGCCGTAGACATACTGGGTCACGTAGAAGAGGAAAAGGTCGGGCTCGATGAGGAGCAATGGCGCGTAGGCGTAGACACAGCGGAGGTAGAGGCGCTTGACGGCCAGGTAGCCGGGCAGATAACCGCCGGCGGCGGAGGGATTGACCGGCTGCAGGAGGAGGCTGGCCTTGCGGCCGACTGCACGATCATCGGTGCGCTCCGCCGCAACCAGTTTGAACATCGCGATCTCGGACCGGCGCTGGAATTCAGCACTGCTGATCCGGCCCGCCAGGTAGTCCCTGGTGAAATCGGACCCGAGCGTGTTCACGAACAGGTTCGTAGCCGCCGCATAGGGCAGGCTCGTGACGTCGGAGCGCGGGCCGGACACCGTATCGAACTCGCTGAAGAGGGCGAGCCCTTCAGAGAGGGGACGCAGGATTTCAGTCGCCCCACGCGACAGGGAGGCGTAGCCGAGGGTGGCGATCCGGTGTTCCTCCGGTTCGTCACTCGTAGCGGTCAGGTACGCCGAACTGGCCGCCAGGCACTCTAGGTACGCGGGCAGCGGGCCGACTGGGCCCTGCCGGAAGCATTGGTGATGCGCCGTCTCGTGCAAGATTGTCATCAGGTGCTCCCCAGCCGGGCCTTGGCCGGACAGCAGCAGGCGAAGATCCTCTTCCGAGTTGAGCAGCGGTAGCCGCGTGATCGCTGTCAGGTTGTCGATCCACGCCGGCTCGACGGGGTTCACCGCTGATAAGGACGGCAGGGACGGCATCGGAACGTTGAGCAGCTTGGCCAGCGCCTCAAGCTGCTCCTTTGTGGCGGCCTCGGCCTCTTTGCGGGTCCACGCAACCGTGACCGTCCGCGTCGAACCATCGGGATCGGTCACGGTCCCGGTGAAGGTAAGCGTTTCCTTGGTGCGGTGCTTGTTCAGCCAACTGGCTAGGAGCCGCAGTCCCTGGACGGACAACCAGACCACGACCGCCGCGGTGAGAAAGTCGCCGTGCTTGGCCTCGTCCACGACGGCATCTTCGATCGTGACAAGGCCCGGTTCGGCCGGCTGGTCGAGTTCCTCCGCCAGTTCGCGAAGCTCCAAGGCGTCGTCCCGCGTAACGCCCTGCAGCGTCAATGAGCTGACATCTTCCATACCATGCCCCCCTGATGACTGGAAACGTCATGATAACCAGCTAAGATCAATGACGTCTCACAGTATGCGCGCGGCGACAGCGCGGGGCAACCGCGGCGGGCAACTTCCTGCCCCGGGAGTCCGATTGAATTGCGGAATTCCAGAAGGCTTCGACGGCACAGCTGGGATTTGACTACCGTCCGTAATCAATACACGAGCGCACTTCCAGTTCCGGATTGAGTCCTCGGAATTCGCCATCTCACCGCGGATACATCCGCGCCAGTCTAGCCACCCGGGCCACCGATAACCAATAGGTACGTCCGAATGGATGATCTGCGCTGAGCACACCGCGCGGTCATCTCAGCGCAAACCGCTCATACATGACAATCTTATTTCATGCCGAAATTATGGAAAGGCTGCGTGTGCTCACCGAGAAGATCCGGCAAAACGTGAAGAGTATGCCGGGCAGTTCATAGATACGCACGCGGACGAAGTGCTCATTTCTGAAGATCCGGGCGTCGACTGACCGTCGGACCAGGCCATGCGCCTACCGGCACACAGATCGCCCGGTTCGGATAAATGACAATCTTATTTCATGCCGAAATTATGGAAAGGCTGCGTGTGCTCACCGAGAAGATCCGGCAAAACGTGAAGAGTATGCCGGGCAGTTCATAGATATGCACGCGGACGAAGTGCTCATTTCTGAAGATCCGGGCGTCGACTGACCGTCGGACCAGGCCATGCGCCTACCGGCACACAGATCGCCCGGTTCGGCACGACACCGGGTGGCTACCTTGGCGGCTAATCAGGTTGCCCACCATTGGGAGAATATCGCAAGCTATATCTCGATTCGGCCGCTACCGTCTGTGACGCGAGCCAAGATATCCGCGAGTCGTCTGGAGCCGCCGTGGCGAGTATGTCGGCGCAGCCCAGCGAAATAGAAGGAATTGGCCTCATCGACCCCAATCCCGAAGCAAATACATCGAATCGTTACCAAACCGGGGCACCAGCCGACCCCGGTATCCAGCACATCAATGTATCGGACCGTTGCCCCCGCAGGGTGGGTAACTGGCGTGCGCGACGTCCACTGACACCAGGCAGGCTTCCTGCACCGTGCCAGGAAACTAGACGTCAGGCCCACGAGGGATATCTATGGCGGTGAGCCCTCCGCCGGAGTCAACGCTGATGTGACGGCCGGGTAATCTCACCTAGTGCGATCACCTACGTACAGCCAGCCGGGGCATAGGCCCACAGCATCGGCTTCCACGCCTACCGCAATGATCTGCCCGTGCCTAGAGTGCTCGGTGGCAGCCGCTGAGCCAGGCCGTGGAGCGTTACGGGTGGTCAATGTCGATGTGGCGGCTGACGGCTGCGGCGATGGCCGCTAGGTCGCCCCGGTCGGAGCTGACTATAAGGTCGCCGCGCCGGAGGGCGCCTTCGACGACGCTGGCGTCGACAATGTCGGTGGCGCGAGCGCGCCCGGCGAGGGTCCCGGTCGCCCTGGCCCTGGTGTCATCGAGAGCTTCGACCTCGCATCCGGCCAGCAGCCGGGCGAGTTGCGCCTGGCGGGGCGTGCCTCGCCAGCACTGGGCAAGGACCGAGGCGGGGACGGTCGGCACGACGCGGCGGAGCAGCAAGGCACGATGGCGGGCCCACATCGGCCGCTCACCGCGCTCGACGGCAATCAGCGCTCCGGAGTCGTAGGTGACCCCCGTCACGCCGACCGCCGGGTGCTGCCTGGCTGGGTGACCCGGACAGCCCACTCGTCAGCCTCGGCGATCTCTTCCAGGGTGAACGGGCCGTGCTCGGCCTCATACTGGCTGACCGCTTCCAGGCCGGCCCGGATGACAAATTCCTTCCGCGCGGTCTGTGCGACCCAGGCACTGTAGCTCATCCCGGCAGCATCAGCGGCCGCGGCGATCTCGGCATCGAGCTCAGGCGGGATGGAGATGGAGCGCTTCTTCCGGATCGCCATGGCTTAACGGTAGCACAGCGGTGCGACAGTCAGGGAACCTGCGGCAGCAGTGCGCCAGGCCAGTGACGCCATCCTCGCAATTCGTGCTCATTCGTGGTAGGCAGCAGAAAGTACCTCTGGCCGTCGTGCTTCGTACGCGCAGCTCAACGGAGAAGGGGCGGCTCGGGATGTCTGCCGCGAGTATCGAAGGCGAAGCGTTCGTGCTGCAGGAACTATTCGAGCGCTGGTCCTATGACATCGACTATTACCAGCGCGAGTTCGCCTGGTCGGCGGATGATGTCCGGACTCTCATCGATGATCTCGTAACGCAGTTCCGGTTGGCTAAACGAGACCCGCGCACGCGGCAGGGCATGCGCCACGCCGACCCGTACTTCCTGGGACCATTCGTGTACCACGACATACGACGCGGCGTGCGGTTCCTCGTTGACGGCCAGCAGCGGTTCACCGTCCTGCACCTGGTCTTCATCCATTTGTACCGTCAGGCGCAAGCGCTGGGGCGACGCGACACCGAAGACAAGCTCAACCGCGTCATCCGGTTCGCGGTTCCAGGGGGCGGCTGGCACTTCCGCATCGATATCGAGGAGCGGCGCAAGGCACTGCAGTCCTGGTATCTAGGGCACGAGTTCCAGCCTGACGTTGGCGCGTCCCTGTCCCTGCGCAATCTCGCCGCACGCAGTGAGGAACTCGGCGAGTTGCTTGAGGACCAGTTGGAAGCCGGGGATCTCAGCCGTTTCGTCGAATGGCTGCTCGCCCGCGTGATCCTAGTTGGCATCCGCGCACCCAGCCGGGACAGCGGCTTTCGGATCTTCGAGTCGATGAACGACCGCGGCACCCGCCTGACTCCGGTCGACCTGTTGAAGAGCTTCCTGCTCTTACATGTCGGTGAGGGCGAGGAAGACCTCAATCTGCGATGGCGCCGCATGCTCTCCGAGCTGACCATCAGCCGCGACGACGAGGGCGCCCCTACACGGTTCTTGAGGGCAGCGCTCATCGCCCAGCACGCCCGGGTAGGCGGAAACACCCAGGATGTTAGAGCGATCAACCACGAGCTGTACCAATGGGTGCGTCACCATGCTGCTGAGGTCCTCCATCTGACCGAGGCGAACGAGTACTTCACCTTCGTCGATCAGCTGATTAGCCTAGCGGCGCTCTATCGGACGTTCCTAAGCGCCTGCCGCGCCCCGGATGACCACCATAACCTCAAGGCTCTCTACTACAACGAGATCAACGGGCTGACCAACCAGATGGTCTTCATCCTCGCTGCTGTCCGCTCCACCGATGCGCTGCCCAAAGCCAAGGAGAAGGCGGCGCTGGTGGGCAACTTCATCGACCGGTGGTACGTGCTGCGGGTCATCAACGACGAACCGGCGCAACCGGCGGATCTAGACAGGCTCATTCCGCAGCTCGTACCGCCACTTCGGGAGTGCAAGACCCCGCAGGATGTCCGGGATTTCCTGGCCGGCGAACTGACCGACGACAACGGATTCCGCGCGATACTCACCTACCAGCTACGCGGGACCAATTCCAGCCAAGTGCGGTACCTGCTCGCCCGGATCACCGCCTTCACTCAGATCGGGTGGAACGAACCTGACCTCACGGTGGAGTACCTGTCCCCCGGCCGGGCCTGGCATATCGAGCACATCTTCGCCGACAAACCCGAACGCCACCCTGATATCACCGACCCGGTCGATTTCCGCCTGCTCCGTAGCCGCATCGGCGTCCTCGGACTGCTCAAGGCACGGTCAACACCAGCGTTAAAGATATGCCGCTATCGGAGAAGATCAAGGTGTACCGCAGCGAGAACCTGCTCCTGCGGTGCCTGCACTCCGACTACCACTTGAACAACAAGCCCATCCGCACGTTCATGGAGCGCTACGGGCTCAAACAACACCTACGACCGCTGCCCAGCAACATAGATCTGCGCGCCGCAGTCACCATGCGCGGGGAACTGTACCGGTGGCTATGCGGCGCCATCTGGGAACGGCAGGCGCTCGGCTTCCCACCGGCACCCACCGAGCCTGAGACCCACACCCCAGAAACGTCCTCGCCCGAGCCTGCTGCACCCCAAAAGCGCGTCCACGCTCCACGCAAGCCGGCCGGTCGACCTACCGACATTCAGATGATGATCCGCAAAGGTGTCCTGACACCGGGAACTCTGCTCGTCGGCAACGTCGGCGACACCGACACCACAGCCCAAATCCAGCCAGACGGGCATCTCAAGCTCACCACGGGCGACGCGTTCCGCAAACCAGACGATGCCGCCCGCGCGGTCACTGGCAAACGCACCGAAGGCATGCTGTTCTGGCAGATCACGTATCCAGACGGCACCCGCGTCACGCTCAGGCAACTCCGTGACCAAGCCAAAGTCACAGCTCGCTAAGTGTGCGACTGATCACAAAGGGTAACAACTCGGTTTCGGCACGACGCCAGTGACTACTTTGGCGTTAGGTTACGGTCAGATGGCGGCGCAGGTTCCTCGGCACGCGATCCGCCGGGATCGCATCCCAGTCGGTCACCTTGATCTAGATGATGACAAGCATCTGCTCATCACCCACCTAAACGGCCAGATCGACGCGCCCCACCCCAGATAAGCCGCCACGGCCGTTCCCTGAACCCCGACGCCCCAGCAAGCCAGGCCAGGAAGGCTAACTGGACGCTCCTGTGGAAGCCTGGCCCGCCGCCAGCCGCTCGACCCCCACAAGATCCTGCGTGCAGTACTGCCGTTCGCCTGTGGTTCAGCATCTCAGCCGACAATCGCACAGGCGAGGGCAGCTTAGCGCGCTCTGTCCGGCCGGGTAGGCCGGGCGCATTGAAGCTCCTATGTCAAGGGATTGG
>Ga0335075_10001906_pt1 | contig 33930 bp, 32 predicted proteins | sample Lox_Sample_24_FD_206723 | JGI IMG/M metagenome (GOLD analysis project Ga0335075, IMG submission 206723) | Soil microbial communities from Loxahatchee National Wildlife Refuge, Florida, United States - Lox_Sample_2.4 | ecosystem: Environmental > Terrestrial > Soil > Wetlands | place: USA...
GTCGTGCAGCGCGCAAAGCAGGCCGGCATGCACTGGACCACCGACGGCGCCGCGGACATCATCGCCCTGCGCACCCAGCACGCCAGCAGCCGCTGGGACGAGCTGTGGGCACCCGGCAACGCCGGACCCGCCAGGCCCCGGGCAGCCATCTGACAGACACCAAGACTCAGACGCCAAGGCAGCATCGCTGAGCAAGATCATCTTCAACAAAACTGGCGTGCACCCGCGGTACGGCGCCTTCCGCTGGTTTGTCGGCGCGACGCCCTACGCTAGGGACGTGGCCGCCCTCGCGATAGACGCCCTCCTCGAAGGACTGAATCCGCAGCAGCGCGCTGCCGTCGTGCACGAGGGCAGCCCGCTGCTCATCGTGGCGGGCGCGGGCTCGGGCAAAACCCGCGTGCTCACCCACCGGATCGCCTACCTGCTGGCCGCGCGCGACGTGGCGCCGCACGAGATCCTGGCCATCACCTTCACGAACAAGGCCGCGGGCGAGATGGCGGCCCGGGTGGCCGCGCTGATCGGGCCGCGCGCCAGGTCCATGTGGGTGACGACGTTCCACTCCGCCTGCGTGCGTATCCTGCGCCGGGAGGCCAAGCGCTTCGGTTACCCGTCGTCGTTCTCCATCTACGACCAGGCGGACTCGCAGCGGCTGATGGCGCTGACCTGCCGGGAGCTCGAACTTGACGCCAAGCTGTTCCCGCCGAAGGTCATGGCCGCCCAGGTGTCGAACCTGAAGAACGAGCTCATCGACTACGAGGCGTTCGCCGCGCAGGCAAGCACGGCTCGCGACAAGGCCCTGGCCGAGGCCTACGGTGAGTACCAGCGCCGCCTGCTCGCGGCGGGCGCGATGGATTTCGACGACCTGATCATGGTCACGGTCAACCTCTTCCAGGCCATGCCCGAGGTCGCCGCGGAGTACCGCCGCAGGTTCCGCCACGTGCTCGTGGACGAATACCAGGACACCAACCACGCCCAGTACATCCTCGTCCGCGAGCTGGTGTCCGGGAGCGCCCCGCTTTTTTCCGGCCGAACGGAGCGTGGTTCGAGCCCCGAAGACCCCATCACGCCTTCCGAGCTATGCGTGGTCGGCGACGCGGACCAGTCCATCTACGCCTTCCGCGGCGCCACCATCAGGAACATCGTGGAGTTCGAGCAGGACTATCCGGATGCGCGGGTCATCCTCCTCGAGCAGAACTACCGCTCGACCCAGAACATCCTGGCCGCGGCCAACGCCGTGGTGGCGAAGAACCAGAGCCGCAAGCCGAAGAACCTCTGGTCCGATGCGGGCTCCGGCCCGCCGATCGTCGGCTACGTGGCCGACAACGAGCACGACGAGGCGGCGTTCGTGGCCGAGGAGGTGGACCGGCTGGCCGACGCGGGGCTGGCCATGCCGGGCCAGGTGGCCGTTTTCTACCGGACCAACGCGCAGTCCCGTGTCTTCGAGGAGGTTTTCATCCGGGTCGGGCTGCCGTACCGGGTGGTGGGCGGGGTCAGGTTCTATGAACGCCGCGAGGTCCGCGACATCCTCGCCTACCTGAGGCTGATCGCCAACCCGGCGGACGAGGTGTCGCTGCGGCGGGTGCTGAACACCCCCAAACGAGGCATCGGCGACCGCGCCGAGGAATACGTGGCCGCCGACGCCCAGCGGAAGCAGAGCACCTTCGCCCAGGCGCTTGGCCGCCCGGCGGACGTGCCGGGGCTCGCGGCCAGGTCGGCGGCCGCGATCGAGGGATTCAACGCGCTGATCGGCGGGCTGCGCGACCTGGCCGCCGACGCCCCGGCGGCGGAGGTAGCCGAGGCCGTGCTTGACCGGACGGGTTACGTCCGGTCGCTTGAGTCGTCATCGGACCTGCAGGACGCCGGCCGGGTGGAGAACCTGGAGGAACTTGTGTCGGTGGCCCGCGAGTTCGACCAGTCGCACCCCGAGGGCACGCTGGCCGACTTCCTCGAGCAGGTGTCGCTGGTCGCGGATGCCGACGAGATCCCGGAAGGGGCCGAGCACGGCGGCATGGTGACGATGATGACGCTGCACACGGCCAAGGGCCTGGAGTTCCCCGTGGTGTTCCTCACCGGGCTTGAAGAAGAGGTGTTCCCGCACCAGCGGTCGCTGACGAACAAGAAGGAACTGGAGGAGGAACGCAGGCTCGCCTACGTCGGCATCACCCGGGCCATGCAGCGGCTGTACCTGACCTGGGCCATCCGCAGGAACTGGTGGGGCCGCCCGGCGTTCCACGAGCGGTCGCGATTCCTGGCCGACGTACCTCCTGGCCTGATCGAGTGGCGCCGTGACGAAGCCGCGGCGTCGTCGGCGGTCCAGCCCGCGCAGGAGCGGATGGCGGCCAGGCCGGGAACCCGGTCCCCGGGCAACCGCCAGGTGCCGTCGCTGTCACCCGGAGACCTGGTCACGCACGACAAGTTCGGGCTCGGCACTGTCGTATCAACCGACGGTTACGGCGACCAGGCCGAGGCCAAGATCGACTTCGGGACGGACTACGGGGTCAAGCACCTGGTGCTGCGCTACGCGCCGCTGGAAAAGTTGTAAGACCCTAAGCTGTAGGGCCCCGAACCAGGCCGGGTGTAGGGCGCCAGCCCGGACCCCGGCTTTGGGCTGGGTCGCCGACCCGGACCTAGCTCCGGGCGCGCCGCCGGCCGCTGGTCCCGTCCCTGGCTCCCTTGGGTCCCTTGGGCTGCCTGGTTGCCTTGGGCCTCCGTGGTCACGGTGGGTCCCTGCGGCCGCCGGTCCGGCTGCCGGGCCGCTGGCATGGTTCCCGGCCGCGTTCCGGTAAGGCGCGGATCGCCCGGCCGGCCGCTCCCCGCCGTCCCCGCGCCGCTCGGCCTGGTTCCCCACGGGTCACCGCGGTCGCCCCACCCGTCGCCGCGATTCCCGCGCATATCCCCGCGCCCAACGGGCCCGGTGGCCGCGGCGGGCTGGTCGCGGCGCCACAGGTACCAGCGGACGGCGGTAAACACCACGGCCAGGACGGTGGCAAGCACCATAACGAAGAACCCGCTGGCGATCCACTGGGCCGCGCCGACCAGGAGCCCGGTCTTGGACGAGTCCGCGGTCCTGTCGTCGGCTATCCCGGCAGCGATCGCGGCGGCCACGTAGGCCAGCGCGGGGACAGGGAAGATCACGCGGCCGGCCCGCGGCTCGACGGCCAGTGCCGCGGCGACCGTGCCGAACAGGACGAACAGGCCGAGCGCCGAACCTGGCTCAGCCCGGGTCACGACGGTGGCGATGGCGCCGATCGCCGCGCTGCCCACGATGACGCAGACCGCGAGCCCGCCGCGCAGTGAACCCCGCCACAGCAGGCTCCACGGCTGGCTGGCGCCTCGAGGCCGGCCGGCCGCGGCCCGCCTGCGCCCGCCCCCGGACTCGGCTCGCCTGGCCCCGCGGGGCTGACCCGGGTGCGGCCGGGTCCTGTGCTCCGTATAGCTGGCCTGGGTCCCGTTGGGCTGGGCAGCGACCGGCTGAGTGGCGCCGGCCTGCGCCGGCATTCTGCGCGTGGCCGCCTCGTCCCCGGGCTTACCCGGCCCGCGCCGGTCGCCCGGCTGTCCGCCCGGGGATGTCCGCGCCTCCGGAGCCCCGTCGCCGCGGGGATCACGGGGCCCTCGGGGATCACGGGGCGCCCGCGGATCGCCGGACGGCGCCCGCGGGTCGCGGGCGCGCGGCCTGCCTCCCGGTTCGGTGCCGTACGGCCCGCTTGGGCCGGAATCGCGCCACGTTGGATTGCTCATAGTTTGATTCGGATGTTAGTCGTTGCGGACTGGTAACGTGACCGCGAAGGTACCCTTCGTCCGACGGTTGACCATTCGGCCCTGGCCCAGCTTAGGAAGAAGGCGATGGTAAGGACAGGCTCGCCCGCACCCCTGTGGGGTGCTGCCGGGAAAGCCGGGTACGTCCTGAGCTGCATCGCCGCGTCGCTCGTGCTGGGGATAAGCGGCGTTTCCTACTACTTGGTCAACTATGTGGGCAGCATCGGCGGTTCGCACGCGATCGTCAGCGGGCCGTCCATCGGCGCACAGAACATCCTGCTGATGGGCCTGGAGAGCCGCACCGACTGGAACGGGAACATCCTGCCCGACGACGTCCTGAAGGCCCTGCACGCGTGCAACGCGCAGGAGATCGCGAACGGCTGCGGCGGCAACGACACCAACACCTTGATCCTCATCCACATACCCGCGGGCGGCAAGAAGGCGGTCGGCTTCTCGATCCCTCGCGACGACTGGGTCACCTATCCCACCGCCTACGACGGGCAGACCCACGGCAAGATCGACCAGGCCTACGGCCTGGCCCTGGCGGCCGAGGAAAGCCAGCTCAGGCAGCAGCAGCCGAAGATCGGGCAGGACCAGCTCGCCTTCCAGGGCAACGAGGCCGGCCGCGCGGCCGCGGTGGCGACGGTCGAGCAGCTCACCGGGGTGCACATCGACCACTTCGCCGAGCTGAACCTGGACGGGTTCTACGAGCTGGCCAAGGTCCTGGGCGGCGTTGAGGTCTGCCTCAACCACCCGGTCCCGTACGACCCCAACTCGGGGTTCCGCGCCGCCCACGCCGGCTACCAGCACCTAGACGCCAAGATGGCGCTGGCCTTCGTCCGCCAGCGCGACGGGCTGGCCAACGGTGACCTGGACCGCACTCACCGCCAGCAGGCGGTCCTCGACTCGGTGGTGAAGGAACTGCGCGCCGATGGGGTGCTCGGCGACCTGACCAAGCTGACCGACCTGCTGTCGATCGCCAAGCAGTATCTGATCACCGATTCCGGCTGGAACCTGCTCGACTTCATCTCCCAGCTGCGCGGGCTCAGCCTCGGCAACATCACCTTCCGGACGCTGCCGATCGTGAGGTACCAGACCATCGACGGCCAGGCCGCGAACGTGGTGGACCCCGCCAACATCCAGGCGATCGTGCACGAGGTCTTCTACCCGGCGCCGGGCACCCAGTCCAGCGCCACGCCGACCGCCACCCAGGGCGCGAGCAAGACCACGGTCGACGTCTACAACGGCGGCAACACCGCGGGCCTGGCCGCGGGGGTGTCGGCCGCGCTGGTCAAGGCCGGGTACAAGGCAGGGAAGGTCGGCAACGCGCCAAGCCCGCTCACCACGACCGAGGTCCGTTACGGAACGGGCTCATCGGCCAGCGCGGGCAAGATAGCGTCGCTGTTCGGCGTGGCCGCCGCGGCGAGCTCGACCGTGGCCGCCGGCCACGTCGAGGTCCTGCTCGGCGCGAACGCGACCCTGCCCGACATCGCCGCCGCGGCCACGCCCTCGACGTCGAACACGCCGGCGCCGATCCCGACCACGGGCGCCCAGGGCGGCGCCGTCAATGCCACGAACGGTATCCCCTGCGTGAACTGACCGGGTTCGTCCGGATAACCTTGCGGTATGGGCAAGATCCGGGTGATCGTAGCGAAGGTCGGGCTCGACGGTCACGACCGCGGTGCCAAGGTGGTGGCCCGGGCATTGCGCGACGCCGGGGTCGAGGTCATCTACACCGGGCTGCACCAGACGCCTGAGCAGATCGTGGCCGCCGCGATCCAGGAAGACGTGGACGCGGTGGGCCTGTCCATCCTTTCCGGGGCGCACATGACCCTGTTCCGTCGCGTCATCGACCTGCTAGCCGAACGCGGCGCCGCGGACATCGTGGTGTTCGGCGGCGGCATCATCCCGGACGCGGACATCACCGAGCTCTACCGGATGGGTGTGGCCAGGATCTTCACCCCGGGCGCCCCCACCACCGACATCGTCGACTGGGTCCGCTCCGAGCTGGGCCACCAGGTGGCGGAGAGCCGCTAACCCCCATCGTCCTGGTCTGCCTCCCGCCTGGCTCCCCAGCCGCAAGCTGGCAAAGCGGTTGTCAACCCGGGGCGTTAGGCTGGCCCGGGATGATCCTGATCCAGGGAAATAATGGAGACTAAGCGTGGACCTGTTTGAGTATCAGGCGAAGGAACTGTTCGCAGAGTACGGCGTCCCCGTGCAGGCCGGCCGGGTCGCTACCACGGCGGAGGAGGCGCGCGAAATCGCGGCCGAGTTCGCCGCCGCGGGTCACCCGCTTGTCGTGGTGAAGGCTCAGGTGAAGACCGGCGGGCGCGGAAAGGCCGGCGGCGTGAAGCTGGCCAACGGCCCGGACGAGGCCTACGCCAAGGCGGCCCAGATCCTGGGCATGGACATCAAGGGCCACACCGTGCACACGGTGCTCATCGCCCAGGCGGTGGACATCGCCGCCGAGTATTACCTGTCGTTCCTGCTTGACCGGGCCAACCGCACCTTTCTGTCCATCTGCACGGTCCAGGGCGGCATGGAGATCGAGGAGGTGGCGCATACCAGCCCAGAGGCGGTGGCCAGGATCCCCGTCTCACCGCTGACCGGCGTGGACCGCGGCAAGGCGGCCGAGATCATCGCCGCCGGCCGCATCCCGGCCGAGGCGGCCGAAGGGGCCACGCTGCTGGCCGAGCGGCTGTGGTCCGTGTTCGCCGACGAGGACGCCACGCTGGTCGAGGTCAATCCGATGGCGCTGACCGAGGACGGGACGGTTCTGGCCGTCGACGGCAAGGTCACGCTGGACGACAACGCGGCCTTCCGCCAGGAGCACGCGCGGTTCGAGGACATCAGCAGCACCGACCCGATCGAGGCCAGGGCCAAGGCCAAGCACCTCAACTACGTCAAGCTCGAGGGCGAGGTCGGGATCATCGGCAACGGCGCCGGCCTGGTGATGTCCACCCTGGACGTGGTGGCCTACGCGGGCCAGTCGTTCGGCGGGATCCGGCCCGCGAACTTCCTCGACATCGGCGGCGGGGCCTCCGCCGAGGTGATGGCGAACGGCCTGGAAATCGTTCTGTCCGACCCGGATGTGCGCTGCGTGCTTGTCAACGTCTTCGGCGGGATCACGTCGTGCGATGCGGTCGCCAACGGGATCGTTTCGGCAATCGGCATGCTGGCATCACGCGGGGAGAAGGTGGACCGCCCGATCGTGGTGCGGCTCGACGGCAACAACGCCGCCGAGGGCAGGCGCATCCTGTCCGAGGCGAATATCGCCGTGGTCGAGCAGGTGGCCACGATGGACGGCGCGGCCCAGCGGGCCGCCGAACTGGCCGCACTGGGCTGGGCCCCCACTACCGCGAAGGGAGCATGAGGTGGCCATCTTCCTCACCGGCCAGAGCCGGGTCATGATCCAGGGCATCACCGGTTCCGAGGGCCGCAGGCACGGCGCGCGCATGCTGGCCGCAGGCACCAAGGTCGTCGGCGGCACCAACCCCCGCAAGGCGGGCCAGACGGTGGAGTTGAGCGGCACCGACGTGCCCGTCTTCGGCACCGTCGCCGACACGATGGCGGCCACCGGAGCCGACGTCTCCGTGGTCTTCGTGCCCGCATCCGGCACCAAGGACGCGGTCATCGAGGCGATCGACGCGCGGATCCCGCTGTGCATCGTGATCACAGAGGGCATCCCGGTGCACGACACCGCGCAGTTCTGGGCCTACGCGAGCGCCGCGGGAAACCGCACCAGGATCATCGGACCGAACTGCCCCGGCGTCGCCTCGCCAGGGAAATCCAACGCCGGCATCATCCCCGCGGACATCACCACCGAGGGCCGGATCGGCCTGGTCTCCAAGTCAGGCACGCTCACCTACCAGATGATGTACGAGCTGCGCGACATCGGCTTCTCTACCGCGGTCGGGATCGGCGGTGACCCGGTGATCGGGACCACGCACATCGACTGCCTGCAGGCGTTTCAAGAGGACCCGGAAACCGACGTCATAGTGATGATCGGCGAGATCGGCGGCGACGCCGAGGAACGGGCAGGCGCCTTCATCGAGCAGCACGTGACCAAGCCCGTCGTGGGCTACGTGGCCGGTTTCACCGCCCCCGAGGGCAAGACGATGGGCCACGCGGGCGCGATCATCTCGGGGTCCTCGGGCACCGCCCAGGCCAAGAAGGAGGCACTGGAAAAGGCCGGAGTCCGCGTCGGCAAGACCCCGAGCGAGACCGCCGCGCTGGTCCGCGGATTGTTCTAGCCCGGGGGGCGACCCCCCGGAACCCCCCGCTGCGCTGTTTAGCCCGGGGGGCGACCCCCCGGAACCCCCCGCTGCGCTTCGCGCGCCCGCTGCGGTGCTCGCCGATACACCGGCCGCTCAGCCGGGCGCGAGGCCCGGGTTCGCGGGGCCGGTACGGAGCTTCTCTCCGTCTGGCCGTAACCTCCTCCTCACATAACCCTCCCCTCACGGAAGCGCATCTGACCTTCCCTTCGCTCATGCGGCGCGTCGTATAACCCTCGCCGACTGATGCGGCGCGCCTGTTTGGGCAATGGGGTGGGGGTTGCGAGGATCGGGATTGTGAGCGTTTCTGCCGAAGCACCGCCGGGGCGCGACCCCGACGACCGGCAGGCCGCCGGCTCGGCGGGTTCCGCGAGGCGCAAAGGTTCCGCCGGGCCCGCCAAGTCCGGGCCGCGGGAGCGGCCGGCGCGGCCGCTGATCGTCACGGGCGGCATCGCCGCATGCGCGGCGGCCGCCAGCGGGCTCGCCGTGCTGATCACGCTCACCGCGATCGGCTGGGTCACAGCTCCGCACGTGGGTATCGGCACCGGCCTGGGCGGGGTGCTGCGCACCGCCGCCCTGCTGTGGCTGGTCGCGCATCATGTCGGCTTCACGGTCCGCGGTGCCGGGCGGATCGGCATGCTCCCGCTTGGGCTGGTCCTGCTGCCTGGCGCGCTGCTCGCCGTGGCCGGACGGTGGGTGGTGCGCGCCGGGGCGGTCACCCAGCTGCGGCATGCCGGTTACGCCGCCCTGGCACTCGCCCTGCCCTATACGCTGCTGGCCGGGGCCCTGGCCGTGGCGAGCAGGACGGCGCAGGCGGCACCGTCGCTTTGGCAGGCGCTGGTGGCGTCGTTCCTGCTCGCGGCGGTCGCTGGCGGGCTCGGCGCCGTCCGGGGACTGGCGCCGTGGTCGCGGGTGGCCAGCTTGATGTCGGCCAGGCCGCGATCGATCGTGCTTGGCATGCTCGGTTCTGCGACCGTGCTCGCCGCGGCCGGCGCCGCGCTGGCGGCCGGATCGCTCGCGGCGCATCTGGCCGAGTTCAGCGCGGCCACCCGCGCGCTCGCGCCCGGGCCGGCCGGGGCCGCGCTGCTGCTGCTGGCCCAGCTTGCCTACGCCCCCAACGCGATCATCTGGGCGGTTGCCTACGTCCTCGGCCCGGGATTCGCGTTCGGCACCGGCACCGTCGTCGCTCCGACCGGCTCGGCTCTCGGCCCGGTTCCCGCCTTCCCGCTGCTGGCCGCCCTGCCGTCGGGGTCACGGTCGGCCGGCCCTGCCCTGGTCCTGGTGCTCGCGGTGCCCTACCTGGCCGGCGTGTTCGGCGGGATCGTGACGGTCCGCATCATGCCCACGCCGGTGATCGAGGCGGCCGCGCTGTGGGGCCTCGCGGCCGGGGCCGCCGCGGGCGGCCTGACCGGCCTGGCCGCCGCATTCTCCGGCGGCTCGCTGGGCGACGGCCGCCTGGCCGCGGTGGGGCCCTCCGGTTGGCAGGTTGGCCTGGTGGCCATGCTTGAGGTCGGCGTGACCGCCGCGCTGAGCGCGGCGGCCGCGAATTGGCTGATGCTGCGCCGGACCAACAGGCGCCGCGTCACCAGACGCGGTGCCGCCGGAAGCTGGACCGAGGATCGGCTGGCACCGTCCAAGGACGCCGTGCCCGCCGGCGGCGAGTCCTTCGCCCCCGACGACCTGCGGGGCATCCAGGTAGGCATAATCGACGAGAACGATGACGCGGGCGGCCACCGGATCTACCTGAATCCCTGGGCCGGCCTCGAGGGTCAAGACGACGAGTGACCGGCCGTGCCCGCGAGCGGCCGGTCACTGGCCGTTCTGCAGCACGCTGATCTCGCCGCCCACTGATTGGGTGAACTTGCTGTGGCACACCTGCTGGCCGGCCACGGTATTCGCGCTGCTCATGCAGTTGTAGTACGCGCTAAGCTGCGGCCAGAACACGGCCAGGATCATCAGCCAAAGCACGCTGAACGCGAGGCCGAACCCGCCGAGCACGATCCCGCTGACCGCACCGCGCGGCCGCGCGGTCCCGCTGCGCCGGGCCCGGCGGTTCGCTCCGGCTCCTAGCCAGATCGCCGTCCCGGCAAACAGCAGCGTCAAGACGGCCACAAGCACGCCGCGGCGCAGGTTGCCCAGCCCGAGCGCGAGGCCGATCAGGCTGAGCCCGCCCAGCGCCAGCGCCGTCAGGGCACGCTGCCGCAGGATCGGGTCCGGCGGTGGGAGTTGCCGGGGCGGCAGGAGCCCGGGCGGCGGCGCTCCGCGCCCGCCAGGTGGCTGGTATCTGGCCATCGGGTTCTATTCTGCCCCCTCGGCTGACCTCCCGCTCCCGTGCTTTAGTGTGGCCGGGTGAGCGCGCGGCTGGTGGTGCTGGTGTCCGGCGAGGGAACTAACCTGCAGGCCCTGATCGACGCGTGCCGCGAGGCGGACTACGGGGCACGGGTGGTCGCGGTCGGCGCGGACCGGGGCGGGATCAACGCGCTGAGGAGGGCCGAGCGGGCCGGCATCCCCTCCTTCACCGTCCGGCTGGCGGACTATCGGGCCCGCGAGGACTGGGATGCGGCGCTGACCCGCGCGTGCGCGGCCCACGCGCCCGACCTGATCGTGCTGGCCGGATTCATGAAGCTGGTGGGCAAGGCGTTCCTCGATGCCTTCGGCGACCGCTGCGTGAACACGCATCCGGCGCTGCTGCCGTCGTTTCCCGGCGCGCACGCCGTGCACGAGGCACTGGCGCACGGGGTGAAGGTCACCGGCTGCACCGTCCTCATCGTGGACGAGGGCGTGGATTCCGGGCCGATCGCGGCCCAGGCCGCGGTCCCTGTGGCCGACGATGACGATGAGGCGACGCTGCACGAGCGGATCAAGGTGACCGAGCGGGCCTTGCTCGTCGCCACGGTGGGCAGGATGGTCCGCGAAGGCTGGTCCGTCCGGGGCAGGAAGGTGAGGATCGGCAATTGACAAGGATTCCGATCAGGAGGGCGCTGATCAGCGTCTACGACAAGACCGGGCTGGCGGAGCTGGCGTCCGGGCTGCACGCCGCGGGCATCGAGATCGTCTCCACCGGCAGCACGGCGGCCAGGATCGGTGCGGCCGGGGTACCGGTCACGCCGGTCGAGACGCTAACCGGCTTCCCCGAGTGCCTCGACGGCCGGGTGAAGACCTTGCACCCTCGTGTCCACGCGGGCCTGCTCGCGGACATGACCAGCCCGCGGCACGAGGCTGAGCTGGCCGGGCTTGGCATCGAGCCCTTCCAGCTCCTGGTATCGAACCTCTACCCGTTCGAGGCCACGGTCGCCTCCGGTGCGCCACCCGGCGAGTGCGTGGAGCAGATCGACATCGGCGGACCGGCGATGATCCGCGCCGCGGCGAAGAACCACGGCTCGGTGGCCGTCGTCATCGACCCGTCCCGGTACGCCGACGTGCTCGCTGCGGCGGCCGACGGCGGCTTTACCGCCGATCAGCGCCGCGGCCTGGCCGCCGAGGCGTTCGCCCGGACCGCCGCCTACGATCTCGCCGTCGCGTCCTGGTTCGCGGCCACCTACGCGCCTGACGAGATCGCGCGGGACACCGGCTGGCCCGAGCTGGTCGGAGGCCTCTGGCAGCGCGCCGATGTGCTGCGCTATGGCGAGAACCCGCACCAGCGTGCGGCCCTGTACGTCCGCCCGGGACCCGGTGACGGGATCGCGGCGGCGGAACTCCTGCACGGCAAGGCCATGTCGTACAACAACTACGTGGACGCCGACGCGGCCCGGCGCGCCGTCTATGACTTCGCCGAGCCTTGCGTGGCCATCATCAAGCACTCCAACCCGTGCGGCATCGCCATCGGCGCCGACCTGGCCGACGCGCACGCCAAGGCCCATGCCTGCGACCCGGTATCGGCCTTCGGCGGCGTCATCGCGGCCAACGCGGCGGTGACGGCGGAACTGGCCAGGCAGATCGCCGAGGTGTTCACCGAGGTGGTCATCGCGCCGGGCTTCGACGAGGAGGCGCTGGAGCTCCTGTCCTCGAGCAAGAACGTCCGCCTGCTCCGTTGTGCTCCGCCAGGCCCCGCCTCAGATTCTTCCTGGGGGGGAACCACCCCCCCAGACCCCCCCCGGGAGTGGCGGCCGGTCAGCGGGGGACTGCTGATGCAGTCGGTGGACCGGGTAAGGGAGCCTGGCGACGATCCGGCGAACTGGGAGCTCAAGGCGGGTCCGCCGGCCGATCAGGCGCAGCTGGCCGACCTGGCCTTCGCGTGGAAGGCCTGCCGCGCGGTCAAGTCGAACGCCATCCTGCTCGCCTCCGGCGGCGCCTCGGTCGGCGTCGGCATGGGCCAGGTCAACCGGGTGGATTCGTCCCGGCTGGCGGTGATGCGCGCCGGGGAGCGGGCGGCGGGATCGGTCGCGGCCAGCGACGCCTATTTCCCGTTCCCCGACGCCTTCGAGATCCTGGCCCAGGCCGGCGTGGCCGCCGTAGCCGAGCCGGGCGGCTCGATCCGTGACCACCTGACCGTCAGCGCCGCCGAGGCCGCCGGGGTCGCGCTCTACTTCACCGGCGTCCGGCACTTCTTTCACTGAGCTGGCCGCAGCGGCCTCCAAGCACGTGTACCGTCCAGCCTGCCGCCCGCCACAGATCGGCGTCCAGGCAGCACCGGGCGTCGATGATCACCCTCTGGGCCACCACCCGGGCGAGCGCGGACGGGTCGATGGCCCGGTAGTCGGACCACTCGGTCAGATGCATGACGAGTTCGGCGCCCTCGGCCGCCTCGGGGACCGTCCGCGCGCAGACCAGGCCTGGCCGCTTTTTGGCGGCGTTGGGCATCGCCACCGGGTCGTGGACGGAAACGATCGCCCCCTCGACCATCAGCCGATCGCAGACGGCCAGGCTGGCCGAGTCGCGCACGTCGTCGCTTCCTGGCTTGAACGCCACGCCAAGCACGGCGACCCGCCTGCCGTCCAGGATGCCGCCGAGGGTTTCCCTGGCCAGCGCGACCGCCCGGTCTCGTCGGCCCGTGTTGATGGCGTCCACCGTGGTCAGCAGGCTGACCAGGGAGCCGACTCCCAGGGCGGACGCGGTGGCGCGGAAGGCACGGACGTCTTTGGGCAGGCAGCCGCCGCCGAAGCCGAGGCCGGGTGACAGGAATCGCCGGCCGATCCGCGCGTCGTACCCGAGCGCGTCGGCCAGTGCGGTCACGTCGGCGCCCGCCTGCTCGCAGACCTCGGCCATGACGTTGATGAAGGAGATCTTGGTGGCGAGGAACGCGTTCGCTGCCACCTTGACCAGTTCGGCCGTCTCCAGATCCATCAGGAGCAGCGGCACTCCGGCCTCCAGCGGCGCGGCATAGACCTCACGCAGCAGGCCCTCGGCGCGGCCGGACATGACGCCGAGCACGATGCGGTCGGGGGCCAGGCTGTCCTGAACCGCGAATCCCTCCCGCAGGAACTCCGGGTTCCAGGCCAGTTCGACTCCCGGCCCGGCCGGAGCCAGTGCCTGCAGCCGGCTTGCCACCTGCCGCGCCGTGCCGACCGGGACCGTGGACTTGCCCACGACCAGGCACTCCGAGTCAAGGTGCGGGGCGAGCGAGTCGGCCGCGGCATACACGGCGCTGAGGTCGGCCTGGCCGTCCTGCCCCTCAGGCGTGCCCACGCACAGGAAGTGGACTTCCCCGAAGGTCCCGGCCCCCGCGAACGACGTGGTGAAGCGGAGCCGGCCGGCCTCCAGGTTCTTCCGCAGCAACGGTTCGAGGCCTGGCTCGAAGAAAGGGGCATCGCCGTTCGCGGCCCTGGAGACCTTCTCCTGGTCGATGTCGATGCCCAGTACGTCGTGCCCGAGGTCGGCCAGGCATACGGCGTGCGTGAGTCCCAGATATCCGGTGCCGATGACGGTGACCCGCAATGGCCACTCCTCCCGGTGGGCTTTCTTCCACGATACTGATCCGGGCCTCTCCGGCCGCCGACGTGCCGGTTGCGGGCGGTTTGCCGTTGGGGAAACAACTGCTAGCTACTGACGGGTAACATTGACTCACGACCCGGTGCCCGACGACATCGAGCGATTTGGCAGGCTATAGGCGAGCAACGAAGGAGGCCGGTGTCATCCATGAACATCGTCGTCTGCGTCAAGCAGGTTCCGGACACCGCGGCTGAGCGGACGCTGCGGCCCGCGGACGCGACCTTGGATCGAGCGTCGGTAGACGGGCTCATCAACGAGCTTGACGAGTACGCCATCGAGGAGGGCCTGCTGATCGCCGAGGCGCGGCGCGAGGCGGGCGGCGACGCAGAGGTCACGATCTTGACCATGGGGCCGGAGAAGGCCGCAGAGTCGATTCGCAAGGCCCTGTCCATGGGCGCGGACAAGGCCGTCCACCTCCTGGACGACGGGCTGGCCGGGTCGGATGCCCTCTCCACCTCCTACGCGCTGGCCCAGGTGCTCAACCAGACCGGCTTCGATCTGGTGATATGCGGATCGGAATCGACCGACGCCCGGATGGGCGTGATGACCTCGATGCTGGCCGAGCGGCTCGGCGTGCCGCAGGTTTCCCTGGCCAGCAAGGTGGAGATCGACGGGGAGGCCATCCGGGTCCGCCGGGTTTCCGAGGACGGGTATTTCGAGGTCGAGTCCGCGCTGCCCGCCGTGATCAGCGTGGTCGAGAAGATCAACGAGCCGCGCTATCCCTCGTTCAAGGGCATCATGGCGGCGAAGAAGAAGCCGGTGCAGACGCTGAGCCTGGCCGATGCCGGCCTCGACCCGGCCGCCGTCGGGCTCGGCGGCGCGGCCACCGAGGTGGTCGACTTCGCCCGGCGGCCGCCACGGGAGGCCGGCACGATCGTCAAGGACGAAGGCGACGGTGGCGTCAAGGTCGCCGACTTCCTCGCCGCGCAGAAGTTCATCTGAGCCCGGGAGGGAATGCGACATGACCGAGGTCCTCGTGCTCGCCGAGCACACCGGCGACGACGTGAAGAAGGTCACGCTCGAGCTGATCACGCTGGCCCGCCGGTTCGGGGAGCCTTCGGTGGTGTGGACTGGACCAGGCGCGGAAGGCGGGCAGGCGCGTTGCGCCGAATACGGCGCGGCCAGGGTGTACGTGGCCGAGGACGCGGCTATCGACGACTACGTCGTCGCGCCTGCCGCGCAGCTGCTGGCCGAGCTCGTGGCCGAGAAGTCCCCGGCGCTTGTGCTGCTGGCCGGCACGGCCCAGGGCAAGGAAGTCGCGGGCAGGCTCGCGGTCAAAATCGACTCAGGCGTGCTCACCGACGCGGTGGATCTGCAGCCAGGCGAGGGCGGGCCGGTCGCCGAGCAGTCCGCCTTCGGCGGCGCCACGATCGTGCACTCCCGGGTCAGGCGGGGCACCCCGATCGTCGCCATGCGGCCCAACGCGGTGGCGCCCGAGCCGGCGCCGGGCCCGGCCGAGCTTACCCCGGTAACGCTGGCAGCACAGGCCGACGGCGCCCGGATAACCAACCGGGTGGTGGCCGAGCGTGGCGAACGCCCCGACCTGACCGAGGCATCGATTGTCGTGTCGGGTGGCCGCGGCACCGGCGGCGCCGAGGGCTTCCAGGTCATCGAGAAGCTCGCGGACGCGCTCGGCGCGGCGGTCGGCGCGTCGCGCGCGGTGACCGACGCCGGCTGGTATCCGCACCAGTTCCAGGTCGGCCAGACCGGCAAGACCGTCTCGCCGCAGCTGTACATGGCGATCGGCATCTCGGGCGCGATCCAGCACCGGGCCGGCATGCAGACCTCCAAGACGATCATCGCCGTCAACAAGGACTCAGAGGCGCCGATCTTTGAGCTGGCCGACTTCGGGGTGGTCGGTGACCTGTTCAAGGTGGTCCCGCAGCTGCTGGAGGAGATCGGCCGGCGCAAGCAGCTCTGAGCGGACCAAGGACGAGTACCGAATTCGCCAGTTACATCTGTAAACGTGGCCCCGGCTAGGCTGTACCGCGTCATGAATTCGCAGAGAACCGGACCTGTATACCTGGATCACGCGGCGACAACGCCGATGCGACCAGAGGCGATCGAGGTGATGACCGAGGAGCTCGCCCGCCTCGGCAACCCGTCCTCGCTGCATACCGCGGGCAGGCGGGCCCGCCGGGTGGTGGAGGAGTCCAGGGAGCAGCTCGCTGAGGTGTTCGGTGCCCGGCCGAGCGAGGTCATCTTCACCAGCGGCGGCACCGAGGCGGACAACCTGGCCGTCAAGGGCCTGTTCTGGGCGCGGCGCGACGGCTCCCGGCGGCGGGTGCTGACCACCTCGGTGGAACACCACGCGGTGCTTGACTCGGTTCGCTGGCTGGAGGATCAGCAGGGCGCGGAGGCGGTCTGGCTCGGCGTCGATACCGACGGCGTGGTGCGCCAGGAGGCGCTGCGAGCCGCGATCTCCCAGGCCCCCGACCAGGTCGCCGTAATCAGCGTGATGTGGGCGAACAACGAGGTCGGGACGGTGCAGCCAGTGGCCGAGTTGGCGGCGGTGGCGCATGAGCACGGCATCCCGTTCCACACGGACGCGGTGCAGGCCGCCGCGCAATTGCCCGTCGGCTTTGCCGCAAGCGGAGCGGACGCGCTGGCCGTCTCCGCCCACAAGCTCGGCGGACCGGTCGGCGTCGGCGCGCTTATCCTGGCCCGCGGCGTGGAACCCGTCCCCGTGCTGCACGGCGGCGGGCAGGAGCGAGAGGTGCGTTCCGGCACCCTTGACACGCCTGCCATCAGGGCGTTCGCGGTCGCGGCCGATGACGCTTGCCGCAACCGGGCCAAGGAGGCCGCGCGGCTGGCCGAGCTGCGCGACAACCTGGTCGGCCAGGTCCTCGCCGCCGTTCCCGATGCTGTACTGAACGGGCCGCCGCCGGGACCTGACAGGCTGCCGGGGAACGCGCATTTCTCCTTCCCCGGCTGCGAGGGTGACGCCCTGCTCATGCTGCTTGACGCGAACGGGATTGCCTGCTCCACCGGCTCAGCCTGCACCGCGGGTGTGGCCGAGCCCAGCCACGTGCTGCTTGCCATGGGGGCAGGCGAGGGCCGGGCCCGCGGCTCGCTCCGCTTCTCGCTCGGCCACACCTCCACCCAGTACGACGTGGACGCCCTGGCCGCGGTCATCGGCGAGGTAGTCGACCGCGCCCGTCGCGCCGCCGCGCACTGAACGCCGGACCTTCCCGCGGTCAGCGCAGGACGAGGATGCGGCCCTCGTCGCTATCAGAGTGCGGCTGCCGTGGCAGATCGCGCCGGGTCCCGCCATGCGGCGCTGAGCCGGGCCTGCTGACCGAGGCCGCCGCCAGCATCGCGATCGAGAGCACGATCGCTACGCCGACCAGAATCGCCAGCGCCACAAGCACACCGTCAATGAGCTGCACGTCGATCATCCGAGATCCCCTGTCGTGATCGTGTTTACCCCGTTACCGAGCAGCCGAGTATCCAACGGTTTAGTAAACGCTGTCAACTTATTTATTACCGTTAACACGGAGTGGTCAGGGGCCTGGCCCGGGCAGGAATGGTGGCTGGCGCCGCGTAGCCTGGTGGCGATGGGCGGATTGAGTGTTCTCGCGGCGATGTCGGGCGGGGTGGATTCGGCGACGGCCGCGGCTCGGGCGGTAGACGCGGGTCACCGGGTGACCGGCGTCCACCTGGCGCTGTCCGCCAACCCGAAGTCCTACCGGACCGGGGCCCGCGGGTGCTGCACGCTGGAGGACGCGAGGGACGCGCGGCGGGCCGCCGACGTGATCGGCATCCCGTTCTACGTCTGGGACATGGCCGAGCGCTTCGGGCGCGACGTGGTCGAGGACTTCGTCGAGGAGTACGCCGCGGGACGCACCCCGAACCCGTGCCTGCGCTGCAACGAGAAGATCAAGTTTGCCGCCGTGCTCGACCGTGCGCTGGCGCTGGGCTTCGACGCCGTGTGCACGGGCCACTACGCCCGGATCGTCGACGGCACGCTGCACCGGGCCGCCGATCCGGCCAAGGACCAGTCCTATGTGCTGGCCGTGCTGACCTCGCATCAGCTCGGCCACGCCATGTTCCCGCTGGGCGACACGCCCAAGGTCCAGGTCCGCGCCGAGGCGTCCGGCCGCGGGCTGGCGGTGGCGGACAAGCCCGACAGCCACGACGTCTGCTTCATCGCCGACGGCGACACCAAAGGCTTCCTGGCCCGGCGTCTCGGCCCGGCCCCCGGCCGGATCGTCGATGCGGAGGGTGCCGTGCTTGGCCAGCACGACGGCGCCTACGCGTTCACCATCGGCCAGCGCCGCGGCCTGCGCGTGGGCACGCCCGCCGACGACGGGCGGCCGCGTTACGTGCTTGATATCGAGCCGGCGAGCGGGACCGTTACGGTCGGGCCCAAAGAGAGACTGAACGTAACGAACGTCACCGCCACCCGGCCGGTTTGGACTGGCTGCCCGCCGCTGACCCAGCCCCGTGACTGCCTGGTGCAGCTTCGCGCCCACGGCGAGGTCCACGCCTGCACCGCCTGGCTGGACCAGGGCCAGCTGCACGTGCGCCTGCATCACCCCGTCCGCGGCGTGGCCAAGGGTCAGGCCGCCGTCCTTTACGACGACGACCTGGTCCTCGGCAGTGCCACGATCGACAGCGCCTCCAACGACAGCCCCACGAACGACGGCGCCACCGTTGGCACCGCCACATCCGGTAGCGACGCTGTAACGGCCGCTTACTCCTCAGGGTCGTAGTGCTCGTACCGGTACTGGGCGGAAGGGCGACTGTGGAACTTGGCCATGAGACCTCCCATGATGACCGACCTTCGTCGCTCTTCCCCGATTATGCGCTATGACTGTTTTGCCGGGATTGCCGCCCCAGTCAAGAGGGGACGGGTCAAGCGGGGATGAGTTCCTCGCGGGCTGGCGACGGCTGGTCGAGCAGCGGAGTGTCCGCGGCCTCGATCCGGGCCGTCCGCTTCTGGAACAGCTTCCCCGAGGGGTAATCGGGGTCCTGGCAGACCCCGCAGGGCTCGAACCCGGTGCTCATGTAGTAGTCATGGAGCGCTGTGTTGGTGGTCCATACGTCGATCCTGATCCACTTGGCTCCATAGTCGTAACGAGCGCGCAGTCCGGCCCAGTCGATCAGTTGCGCGCCCAGGCCAAGGCCGCAGTGGCCGCGGGCGGTGATCAGGCGGTGCGCGTAGACCGCTCGCTCGCCGAGGTCGCAGGTGCAGGCCGGCCGTGACCAGACCCTGGGGTTGAGCTTCGGTGTCAGCGTCACCGTGGCCGCCGCGACGTCTCCGTCCCAGGCGATCCACGTCTTGCGGCCGGCCAGTCCCCGCATGACCCTGGCATCGCGCTCCCCGCGGTTCGGCCACGGTGCGGCCCACTGGTTGGTGTCCCTGGTCCGCAGCCAGGCGGCGGCCTCGTCGACGAGGCCGAGGACGGCGTCGAAGTTCTCGGTGGTGGCGAGGGCGATTTGCATGGCAGCGTCACGGTTCCATCTATGGTCAGCCGTGGGTCTACGGCTCGCGGATCTCGTACTGCGGATCGGGGACGTTCCCGACGTTGACGATGAACTGGTTCCTGTCCGTGGGGAACACGGTGACGGTCATTCGCACCGGCCGGCCGGTTTCGTCGAAGGCGGTGCGGAAGATCTCGAACACCGTGGCGTCGTGCTCGATGCCGAAGAAATTCTGCTCGTTCAGGTCCGGCGTGCGCGCGGTGACCCAGTCCCGGTAGCCGACCTGCTTGATGCCTTCGACCTCCTCCAGGTAGCTCATGGCTCCCTGCGTGATGTCCCCGGCCATCAGCAACCTCGGCGCCTTCATGGCGAACTCGATGGGGTAGAAGGAGGTCTGCAGCGACCACGGGGTCTCGTCGATGTAGCGCTCCTGATGCCTGCTGACAACCTGTGCGTCCGGCGCGATGCGCAGCCGCAGGGCGATCTCCGGCGGGGGTACCTGTACCTCCACCTTGGGCGAGCTGACCCGCGGTGACCGGTGCTGTTCCCCGACCTGGGACAGGTAGGTGGCACCCTCGCCGCCGCCGAAGCCGCTGCCTGCGGGCTCAGACAGCGTGGTCACGAACGGGTCGACCCCGCCCAGGACGAACGTGCCCTGGCCGGGCCTGGTCTGCACGATGCCCAGGCTGACGAGCCGTTTGATCGCGTCCCTGATCGTGTTCCTTGACGCCTTGTAGATCTGCTGCAGGTCGCCCTCGGTGGGAATCTGCTGCCCGGGCTCCAGTTCGCCGGATTCGATCTTGCTCCGCAGGTCATCGGCGATCTGCTGATACATGGGCGGCGCCACGACTCCTCCTCAGCAGATGCCAAAGGTTGGTATGGCTAGAATGGCAGGGTGTGTCTGGTCGGTACATCTTAGCAGGATGATTCGTGCTCGCAAGGGTCGGCGCGTTCCCGGACGGCGTGTCAGTCGCCGGCCGGCGCGGCGAGGTCGCCTGGCACCTCTCCGGAGTTGATCACTAGCTGGTTGCGATCGGCCGGCAGGGCCGTGCACGTGACCCGATACGGCACCGGGCCCTCGTCGTGGGCCAGGTAGCCGGTGCGCATGATCGTGATCACCGGGATGCGTCCATCGTCCGGCAGGTCGAAGAACCTCATCTCGTTGTCCTCCGGCGGGCGGATCAGGATCCGGTCCCGGTACCCGACCTGCTTCAGGCCCAGGGTCTCCCTGAGGTAGGCGACCGTCCCGCCCGGGATGACCTCGGCCGAGATGAGCCTGCCCGCACCCCGTGCGATCAGGTCCATCGGGTAATAGGTGGTCTGCAGGGACCAGGGGATGCCGTCGATGAAGCGCTCCTGCCGCCTGCTGACCACCTGGGTTCCCTCGGGGATGCGCAGCCGGGCCGCGACGTTCCCGGCGGCCTGCTGGATCGCCACCCGCGGCACCGACGCCGAAGGCTCCCGGCCCCGCTGCCTGACCTCGCAGAACGCGGCATCGCCCTCCCCGCCGCCCAGGCCGGTCTCGGGGGCGACGGAAAGCGTTGTCATGAACGGAGCGATCCGCGGCCGGACGAACGTGCCCTGACCTGGCCTTGTCTCCACCAAGCCGTTGACGGTCAGCCACTTGATCGCGTCGCGGATGGTGTTGCGCGACGCCTCGAAGCGCTCGCTCAGCTCGAGCTCGGTCGGCAGTTGCTCTCCGGGGCCGGGGTGACCCGACTTGATCTGCTGGCGGAGCTGTTGTGCTATCCGCCGGTACATCGGAGTTGGCACCAATAACTCCCATCTGTACCAGTCATACCAATCAATGGTCTCAACCTGATGATACTTGTTAACCTAATATACCCCATGATTCCGTTTATAGGCCTCGAACCCCGGGCATGATGGTAGATACCAAACATAGGTATCACCTGGATGAGCTGGGCAGTTCCAGTCATTTGGGCAGGCCAGAGGCCTGCAGCGCCTCCGGCCGGAACGCGGGAGGCCTCATGAGGGGCATCGAGGGAACGGACGCCATCTGGATCCTGGCCATCTTCCTCGGCGGGATGGCGCTGGGAGTGGTGCTGATCGTGTCTGCGGCGATCAGGCGGGAGGATCGCCGGTTCTCGCTGGGCGGCACGGCACCGGACTTCATGACCCACGGCGCGAGGATCGTCATGGGGTTCGGCAGCCGGGACCCGCGGACCTGGGACCGGTAAAGCCATGACTGGCGTCTCGGGCGTAGCGATCGTGATCGGCATCTTCTTCGTGGCGGGGCTCGTGGTCGGCGGCATCGCGGTGGTGGCCTTGTCGGTGCTCAGGGCCCGACGGTCTCGGCGCTAGCGCCGGTGCCCTGGAGCGTCGAGGCCGGCCATTCCTGCCGGTAGGGCCTAAGCTCAACAGGGTGGGCAGGCAGGAATTTGCGTGGTCGCCGGGCAGCGCTACCGGGATCGGGTCGATGCCGGGGACCGATCCGGCCGAGGCGATGCGGGTCATCGCCGGGGAACTGCCGGATTTTCCCCATCTGGCCGAGTTGCCGGATCGCGGGCCGGGCGCCGACCTGACCGGGCGGACCGCCGCCCTGCTGGTGGACATGCCGGCCGAGGTAACGCCGCGCGGGTGGCGGCTGGCCGAACGGCCGGGCCGGGATGTGCTCCGGGCCAGGTCCATGCTCAGCTCGGACCTGGACGCGGCGGAGGAGGTCCTGCAGGGATTCACCGGTCCGCTGAAGGTCCAGTTGTGCGGTCCGTGGACGCTCGCCGCGACCATGGAGCTGACCAGGACGATGAGCGTGGCGCTGGCCGACCCGGGCGCGGTCGCGGACCTGACCGCCTCGCTGGCCGAGGGCGCGGCGGCGCACGTGGCCGAGGTGGCCAAGCGGGTGCCTGGCGCGCGGCTTGTGGTCCAATTCGACGAGCCCGCGCTCCCGTCGGTGATCGCGGGCCTGGTGCCCACCGCAAGCGGGCTGTCAGGGCTGGCCGCGGTGGAGCAGGACACGGTGCAGGACAGGCTGGGCCAGGTCCTGGCGGCCACCACGGGATACACGGTGGTGCATTGCTGCTCGAGCAACGTTCCGTTCGGGATAATCCGGAGCGCGGGGGCGGCCGGGCTCGCCTTTGACCTCAGCCAGCTACGGCGGGGGGAAGAAGACGGGGTGGCCGAGGCGGCCGAGGCGGGCCTGGGGCTGCTGACGGGGGCGGTGCCGACCGTAACGGAGGAGCCGGGCAAGGCTTTGGAGGACAGCAGGGCCCGCGAGACCGCCGAGCGGGTGATCCGGCTGTGGCGGCGGCTGGGCCTGCCGCTGGCGGCCTGTCCTGGTCAGGCCGTGATCACGCCCGCCTGCGGTCTGGCCGGCTTGTCCCCGGCCGGGGCCCGTGCGGTGCTGGCCCGGTGTCGCGAGGCCGCGGCCATGCTGCCGGAACTGATCGAGGAAACGGGGAGCGAGCCCGGATGAGCGAGGCGGACACAAGCGGGAGCGCGGAGCAGGCGCCGGAGGCGGCGCCCGCCGACGCCAGGCGGCGGCACGCGGATCTGAGCCTGGAGATCACCGAGGCCGATCACAGGTACTACGTGCTCGACTCGCCGACGATCTCCGACATCGACTACGACACCAAGATGCGCGAACTGCGCGCGCTCGAGGAGCGGTACCCGGACCTGCGCACGCCCGACTCGCCCACGCAGACCGTGCACGGGACCGTGTCCACGCTGTTCACTCCGGTCGAGCACCTGGAGCGGCTGCTCAGCCTGGACAACGTATTCACCGGCGAGGACCTGGGCGGCTGGGCTGACCGGGTCACCCGGCTCGGAGGCGAAGGCCCCTTCCTGTGCGAGCTGAAGATCGACGGGCTGGCAATCGACCTGACCTACCGGGACGGGGCGCTGGTCAGGGCGGCGACCAGGGGTGACGGGCGGACCGGCGAGGACGTCACGCCGAACATCCGGACGATCTCCGCAATCCCGACCCGGCTGGCCGGCCAGGGGCACCCGGCCGTGCTCGAGGTGCGGGGCGAGGTGTTCATGCCGGTGGAGGCGTTCGAGAAGCTCAACGAGTCGCTGCTGGACGCGGGCAAGCCCGCCTTCGCCAACCCGCGCAACTCGGCCGCCGGGTCGCTGCGGCAGAAGGACCCGAGGATCACCGCGTCCCGCGCGCTGGACGCGATCGTCCACGGTATCGGCCGGGTGGAGGGTTCCGCTGACGACGCGGGCATCAGCGGCGCGGCGGCCGGGCCGGGGGAGGAGGGACAGCTCCACGGTGCCCCGGACACGCAATCGGGGTGGTACGAGCGGCTGCGTGACTGGGGCTTGCCGGTCAGCACCCTGTACAAGGTCGTCCCCGACATGGCCGGGGTCCGCGAGTACATCGCGTACTACGCCGAGCACCGGCACGATCCGCCCTACGAGATCGACGGCGTGGTGGTGAAGGTCGACCAGATCGCGCTGCAGCGCCTGCTCGGCTCGACCAGCCGGGCGCCGCGGTGGGCGATCGCGTACAAGTACGCGCCGGAGGAGGTAACCACCCGGCTGCTGCGGATCGAGGTGAACGTGGGCCGGACCGGGCGGGTCACCCCGTTCGCGGTGATGGAGCCGGTCAAGGTCAGCGGGTCGACGGTGGCCAACGCCACCTTGCACAACGCCGACGAGATCAAGCGCAAGGGCGTGCTGATCGGCGACATGGTGATCTTGCGCAAGGCCGGCGACGTGATCCCCGAGGTGCTCGGGCCGGTCACCGGCCTGCGTACCGGCGACGAGAGCGAGTTCGAGTTCCCTGACACCTGCCCGTCCTGCGGCACCACGCTGGCCAAGGAGGAAGGCGAGGTCGACTGGCGCTGCCCCAACTCGCGCTCCTGCCCGGCCCAGTTGCGGGAGCGGCTGTTCCACCTGGCCGGGCGCGGCGCGTTCGACATCGAGGTGCTCGGCTACGAGGCGGTCAGCGCACTGCTTGACTGCGGCCTGGTCGCCGACGAGGGCGACCTGTTCTCGCTCACCGAGGACAAGCTGCTGACCTGCCCGTTCTTCGTGGTCAAACAGGGCACGCTGAGCGCCAACGCGGCCCGGCTGCTCGGCAACCTGGCCGATGCCCGCACCCGGCCGCTGTGGCGGGTCCTGGTCGCGCTGTCCATCCGGCACGTCGGGCCGACCGCGGCCCGGGCGCTGGCGGCGGAGTTCGGCTCGCTGGACGCGATCGAGGCGGCCAGCGCGGACGCCCTGGCCGCGGTGGACGGGGTGGGGCCGACGATCGCCGAGTCGCTGCGCGAGTGGTTCACCGAGGACTGGCACCGGGCCATCGTGGCCAAGTGGCGGGACGCCGGGGTGCGGCTGGCCGACCCGGACTTCGACCCGAACCGGGCCGCGGCCCGGCTGCTGGCCGGCGTGACCGTGGTGATCACCGGGACGCTTCCAGGATTTACCCGGGAGGAGGCGGCGGACGCGGTCCGGGCCGCGGGCGGCAAGGTGACCTCCTCGGTGTCGAAGAAGACCGACTTCGTGGTCGCGGGCGAGAACGCGGGCTCCAAGCACGACAAAGCCGTCGAGCTCGGCGTCCCGATCCTGGACGAGGCCGCGTTCCGGGTGCTGCTCGCCGACGGTCCGGACGCGGCGCGGCAGGGCGTATCCTCGTAAGTGGTGGTTCCGGCCGCACCTGGGTCCGCGGGCAGGGCTGCAAGCTCACCGGAGGCTACACAAGCGATCGTGTGGTTGTCCTGTCCCGCCCGACGTCGCGGACCCCCGGGCATCTGGGAAGGACCGCCATGTCCGATCAGTCACGCTCGTTCCCCGACCGGCCCAGCCTCCGCTTCCTCAAGCTTGAAGCGCGACGCCGTCTCGCCGTCGGCGAGTTCTCCAACCTGCACGACGCGCAGCTCGCCATCGCCCGCGAGCACGGCCTGTCCAGCTGGACAGCGCTCAAGCAGTTCGTCACGGAAAGCCAGCCGGACCAGCAAAACCAGCCGGACCCGGAGGGCCCGGGGCTCGGGCACGTGCGCTGGGTCGTCAGCCGGTTCGCCGCGGCCGCCGACCCCGGCGCCGGCACCGGCGACGGCGCCGGCGACGTCGGCCCGGCCTGGACGCCGCCCGGTGAGCAGGAGCTGCGCGAGCACTTCGACGAGTCGTTCCTCAGCCGGATCGACGCCGACAGGCTCGTGACCGGGCTCGCCTCGAGCGCCAGGGCCGGGCGGCTGCGCGACGAGCTCACCGTCGACCTCGACCGGCCGCGGGCCGTCCGCGCCCAGGCCGGAGGCGTGCAGATCCACGCCTCCGTGGCGACCGAGCCGCCGCACCGGCTGACCGGGCTCCGGACCTTCCGGGTGGGCGACTCGATCACCGATGCCCGCGTGTCGGCGCCACCCGCCGACACCTCCGGCGAGGTTCCCGCGGCGGGCGCCGCGGTGGCCGAGGAGGTGTTCGGGGAGTTCGGCCTGCCCGGGCTGGCCCTGGCCGCCGGCGGCGGTGACGGCGCGCCGTGGGCGCTGGCCCGGGGCTGGGCCGACCTGGGCGATGCCGGCCTGGAGCGGGCCGAGCCGCTGCGCGCCGGGCACCGGTTCCCGGTCTACACGATCACCATGCTGATCACCGCGGTAGCCGTGCTGCGGCTGGTAGCCGACGGTCGCGTGGACCTGGACGGCCCGGCCAATGATCACCTGCACACCGTACGGCTCGCCGACAACGCGGTCACGGTCAGGGAACTGCTCAGCCACACCGACAGCGTGGACAGGCCGACCCAGCCATTCGCCGAGGCGGCCCGCGACCTGGCCGACCTGACCGGTCCGGTGATGGCCTGCAGCGGGACGCGCGGGACGTTCAGCCCGGGCGGCGGCGGGTACGCGGCACTCGGCCAGCTGATCGCCGACGTCACCGGATCGTCCTACCCGGACGCCGCCGCCCGCCTGGTGCTCGGCCCGCTCGGCATGAGCGGCTCGTGGTTCCCGGCGCGCTGGCCGCAGGCCGGCTCGGACGCGGTCACCGGTTACGAGCTGGCGGCCGACGGCTCCTTCCGCCCGGCGCCGCGGGAGGTCGCCGCCGTCCCGGCCGTCCTCGGCTTGTGGACGACAGCGGGCGACCTAGTGCGCTTCGGCCTGGGCTGGTCGTCCCTGCTGCCGCCCGAGCTGGCCCGCCAGGCGCTCACGCCGCAGGTCAGGCCGGACGACCTGCCGGTCGGCGCGGTCGGGCTCGGCTTTTTCATCAACGAACGCCTCGGCCTGGCCGGCATGGCCGGAGCCCACCCCGGCGGGTCGGCGTCGCTGGTCATGCGCCTGGAAACCGGCCAGGTCCACGCCGCGATGACCAACCGGCTGATCCCCATCGAACCGGTCAACGGCCGCGTCATTCGCGCGATCAACGGAGATATACCGAACGGGCCTGATAACTAGCCAGCCCCCGTGATCGGGTCGGTCGCGCCAGGTGTTAATCGGTTACGGGCTGCCTGGGCCGCGCCCCTAATATGGCGTGCATGTCCATCACCCGTGACGAGGTCGCGCACCTGGCGCGGCTGGCCAGGATCGCGCTGCCCGACGCCGAACTCGATCATCTGGCCCCTCAGCTGGACCAGATCATCACCGCGGTCGCGCAGGTCCAGGAGGTCGCCGCGGAGGGCATCCCGCCGACCTCGCACGCGACCGGCCTGACCAACGTCTTCCGCGACGACGTGCCCGTGCCGTGCCTCGGGACGGACGCCGCCCTGGACCAGGCGCCCGCGGTGGAGCAGCAGCGGTTCAGGGTGCCGAGGATCCTGGGGGAGGAGTAATGGAACTCACCCGTATGACCGCGGCGGAACTGTCCGCCGCGCTGGCCGCGCGGGAGGTCTCGGCGACGGAGGTCACCCGGGCCCACCTGGACCGGATCGCCGCCGTCGACGACCGGGTGCACGCCTTCCTGCACGTGGCGGCCAACAGCGCGCTTGCTGCCGCGGCCGACGTCGACGCGCGACGCGCGGAGGGCGAGCCGCTCGGCCCGCTGGCGGGCGTCCCGGTCGCGGTCAAGGACCTGTTCGCCACGGTCGGCATGCCGACCACCTGCGGCTCGCGCATCCTGGAGGGCTGGCACCCGCCGTACGAGTCCACGATCACCCGGCGGCTGCGGCAGGCCGGTGCCGTCATCGTCGGCAAGACCAACATGGACGAGTTCGCGATGGGCTCGTCCACCGAGAACTCCGCGTTCGGCCCCTCCCGTAACCCGTGGGACCTGGACAAGATCCCGGGCGGCTCGTCCGGCGGGTCCTCGGCCGCGGTGGCGGCGTTCGAGGCCCCGCTGGCCATCGGCACCGACACCGGCGGCTCGATCCGCCAGCCGGCGTCGGTGTGCGGGATCGTCGGCACCAAGCCGACCTATGGCGGCTCGTCCCGGTACGGGGTGGTGGCCTTTGCCTCGAGCCTGGACACGCCGGGGCCGTTCGGGCGGACGGTGCTCGACGCCGCGCTGCTGCACGAGGCCATGTCCGGGTACGACCCGTGCGACTCAACCTCGATCGACGCGCCGGTTCCGCAGGTGGTGGCCGCGGCCCGCGAGGCCGACGTGGGCGGCATGCGGATCGGCGTGGTGACCGAACTGAGCGGCGAAGGCTACCAGCCGGGCGTCCTGGCCAGGTTCGCCGAGGCGGTCGAGATGCTCGAGTCGCTCGGGGCCAAGGTGACCGAGGTGTCCTGCCCGCACTTCCGCTATGCGCTGCCCGCCTACTACCTGATCGCGCCGAGCGAGTGCTCGTCCAACCTGGCCCGCTTCGACGCGATGCGCTACGGCCTGCGGGTCGGCGACGACGGGACCAGGGACGCCGAGGAGGTAATGGCGCTGACCCGGGAGGCGGGGTTCGGCGCCGAGGTGAAGCGGCGCATCATCCTGGGCACGTACGCGCTGTCCAGCGGCTACTACGACGCCTACTACGGCAAGGCGCAGCAGGTGCGCACGCTGATCATCAGGGATTTCGACGCGGCGTTCGGCCAGGTCGACGTGCTGGTGTCCCCGGCCACGCCGACCACGGCGTTCGGTATCGGGGAGCGGGCCGACGACCCGATGGCGATGTACCTGGCCGACCTGTGCACGATCCCGTCGGACCTGGCGGGCAACGCGGCGATCTCGGTTCCGTGCGGGCTGGCGGCCGAGGACGGGCTGCCGGTCGGCCTGCAGGTGATGGCGCCCGCGCTGGCCGACGACCGGCTGTACCGGGTCGCCGCCGCGGCGGAGGCGGCCTTCACCGATCGCTGGGGCGGGCCGCTGCTGGCCCGGGCGAAGGGGCTGTGACGATGACCACGTTGGAGACGCTGGTGCCTTTCGCCGAGGCGATGGAGCGCTACGAGCCCGTGATCGGCCTGGAGACGCACGTCGAGCTTGGCACCAGGACCAAGATGTTCTGCGGCTGCATCACCACGTTCGGCGCCGAGCCGAACAGCCAGGTGTGCCCGGTCTGCCTCGGCCTGCCCGGCTCGCTGCCGGTGATCAACCGGAACGCGATCGAGTACACGATCCGCATCGGCCTGGCCCTGAACTGCACGATTGCCAGCTGGTGCCGGTTCGCGCGGAAGAACTACTTCTACCCGGACATGCCGAAGAACTTCCAGATCTCGCAGTACGACGAGCCGCTGTGCATCGAAGGCTGGCTGGACGTCCCGGTGGGCGACCAGGTGGTGCGGGTCGGGATCGAGCGGGTGCACCTGGAGGAGGACACCGGTAAGTCGCTGCACGTGGGCGGGGCCACCGGGCGGATCCACGGGGCCGAGTACTCGCTGGTCGACTACAACCGGGCGGGCATCCCGCTGGTCGAGATCGTGACCAAGCCGGTCGCCGGGACCGGGGCGGAGGCGCCCGAGGTCGCCCGCGCCTACGTCACCGAGCTGCGGGACCTGGTGCGCTCGCTGGGCGTCTCCGACGTGCGGATGGAGGAGGGCTCGCTGCGCTGCGACGTGAACACGTCGCTGTCCTCGCGGGGCTCTGGCGTCTGGGGAACCAGGACCGAGACCAAGAACGTCAACTCGCTGCGCTCGGTGGAGCGCGCCGTCCGGTTCGAGATTCAGCGGCAGGCTGCGGTGCTCGACGCCGGCGGCCGGATAATCCAGGAGACCAGGCACTTCCACGAGGAATCGGCCACCACGACGCCCGGCCGGTCCAAGGAGGAGGCGCAGGACTACCGCTACTTCCCCGAGCCCGACCTGGTGCCGCTCGCGCCGGCACACGAGTGGGTGGAGGAGATCAGGGCCGCCCTGCCCGAGCCGCCATCCGCCCGCCGGGCCCGGCTGCAGGCCGAGTGGGAGCTTTCCGATCTGGACATGGCCGCGCTGGCCAACGCCGGCGCCCTTGACCTGGTGGCGGATACGGTCGCGGCCGGAGCGTCGCCGGCCGACGCACGGAAGTGGTGGCTGGGCGAACTGGCCCGCCGGGCCAACGAGGCCGACACCGAGCTGGCCTCGCTCGCGATCACCCCGGCCCAGGTGGCCCGGGTCGCCGCCCTGGTCGCGGCGGGCACGCTGAACGACCGGTTGGCCCGCGAGGTGATCGACGCGGTGCTATCAGGGGACGGCGATCCCGACCAGGTGGTGGCCGCCCGCGACCTGGCTGTCGTCAGCGACGAGGGCGCGCTCGCCGCCGCGGTCGACGCCGCGATCGCGGCCAACCCCGACGTGGCGGCCAGGGTCCGCGAGGGCAAGACCGCCGCGGTCGGCCCCCTGGTCGGAGCGGTCATGAAGGCCACCGGCGGCAAGGCCGACGCCGCCCGCGTCCGCCAGCTCCTCCTGGAACGCCTCAGCTGAGGCTGGGTATTCGCTCAGCCCCGGCCGGCGTCCGGTACCTGCTTGGTGGACACGTTGACGCGGTTCCACAGGTTGATCAGGCCGATCGACATGACCATGGCGCCGAGTTCTTGTTCGCTGTAGTGCCGGGCGGCCTCCGCCCAAACCTCGTCCGGCACCGGGTCGGCCCGGTCGCTTAGCCTGGTGACCGCCTCGGCCAGCGCCAGCGCGGCGCGCTCGGCGTCGTTGAAGTAGGGCGCTTCCCGCCAGGCAGCCACCATCAGCAGCCGTCTGTCCGTCTCTTCTGACTTCCCGAGATCACCGGCGTGCAGGTGGATGCAGCCGGCGCAACCGTTGATCTGGCTCGTGCGCAGGTGGACAAGATCGAGCGTCTGCTGGGGCAGGCCGACCTCCTTGATGACGTTGGACAGGTGGAGCAGGGCCGACCAGGCGTCCGGAACGACCATCACCGGGCTGGGCATCCGTGGTGACATCGGGACTTCCTCTCGTGGATCAGCGGACGGCACTACGACGTCCGGCCGCGGCGTGAGGTAACGCGGCCCGAGCGCTACCTCACCGCCACGCCGTGCGTGGTTGCGCCGTGCGGGTCCAATAGCGCACGCTCAGGCTCGGGCAGATGCGGAACGAGCGATAGCCAGGTCCCAGGCGGCCCACGCGAAGCTTGCCGCCGCCGCCGCCAAGAACAGCATCGCCCACCCGACAGCTTCAGTCGTGAACGAACCCCCCACGAGGGTAACGACGCCAAGGCCGACCAGGACGATGCCGGCGGCAATGCGCACGCGTGCCCAAAAGCGCAGGTGGCGGTACTCCCATGGCGCGATTATGCGCTGCAGGCCCGGTCGCGGAGGGGTAAACCACCACCGGCGCAGACGTTCCGCAGCGGTGGGATAGTTGGGTGCGCTCATTGGAATGCCTCCTGTCACTGCGGTGACCGGCGATCCGATCATCTATCAAAATGATATCACTTTGATAGATGATCGTCAAGGACCACCCCGGCCAGGAACCCCGGATGAGGCTCCCTTTCCGGGAGGCTGATCATCGAGACCACGCTGGAGGTCTGAGCGGGCCGCGTAACAGAGTGAACCTCGGCTTTCATGCGGCAAGAACGTGGTGAACCCCGGGTTTCACTCGGTTCGGGCCAGCGGCCGCCGAAACTCGCCTGCACCGGGAGGTGACCGGCGCCACAGTGACACCACATCTGCCAAGATCACGCGGGATGCGGTGGCTACCGCTAGCCCAAGGAGGACGGTAACTCTGCCAACACCGCATCAGTAGTCACCCCTGCCCCGGTAGCCCCGGCCGTCGGCGCGCGCGCCGGGGCGCGGCGCAAGCGTTCGGGGCTGGTGGCCCCCCGGCCTCGATAGACGGGGCTTGTGGCCCACGCGCCCCAATCCGAACGCGCCAGGGAATGAACCCGTGCCACACGGGCCCCATAAGAGCGGAGCCCTGCCGCGACGCTGCCGATACCGTTCAGCGCCGGGAGGTAACGCGGGCCGGGCGTTACCTCACTGCCACGCCGTGCGTCTTGGTAGTGACACCGCCGAGCGCCGAAGGAGAACGGTGACCGAGCAGGAAGAGCTCGCCGCGGAGTTCGAGATCAAGCGGCCCTATCTTCACGCGATCGCGTTCCGTATGCTCGGCTCGCACGCCGATGCGGATGACGCCGTCCAGGAGGCGTGGCTGCGGCTGGCCAGGACCGGCGGCGGCATCGGGGACCTGCGCGGCTGGCTCACCACCGTGACCGGCCGGATATGCCTGGACGCGCTGCGCAGGCGCGGGGTGCGGGGCGAGCAGCCGCTCGAACTGCGGGTCGGCATGCTTCCTCCGGAGGCGGCCGGGCACCCGCGGATCGATCCGGAGGAGGAGGCCCTGCTCGCGGACTCCGTTGGCCTCGCGCTGTATGTGGTCATGGACTCCCTCACCCCGGCCGAGCGGGTTTCGTTCGTACTCCACGACGTGTTCGAGATCCCGTTCGACGCGATCGCGGCCATTCTGGACCGGAGCACCGCGGCCGCCAAGATGCTGGCCAGCCGGGCCCGCGGGCGGATCCGCCTGGGCACGCCGGCGACCGCAGCCGACGCGGCGGCCCGTAAGGTCGTCGACGCCTTCCTCGCCGCGGCCGGCCGGGGCGACCTGGCCGGGCTGCTGGCCGTGCTCGCCCCCGAGGTCGAGCTGCGGGCGCAGGGTCCCGCCGGGACCGTCGTCATCCGCGGCGCGGACCAGGTCGCGGCCCAGGCCAGGACCGGCTCGCGCTCAGGCGCGCTGGCCCATCCCGTGCTGGTCGACGCCATCCCGGGCGTCCTCATCACGGCAGGCGGACGGCCGGTCACCGTCATGGCGTTCACGGTCACCGATGGCGCCGTCACGGCGATCCGCGCGCTGACCGCTCCCGACCTGCTGGCCCAGGTCGTCCCCTCGTGGGTCACTGACCGCAAGTCGCTGTGATAGTGTGATTCACGGAAACTGTGTTACAGTGAAACTGTGAAGAATATAACGGTCTCAGTTCCCGATGATGTCTACCGAAATGCCCGCGTCGCTGCCGCGCAGCGTGACACCTCGGTGAGTGCGCTGGTCGTCGCCTTCCTCGAGCAACTGTCCGGACGGATGGACGAGTTCGCCCGACTCGAGGCGCTGCAGCGCGAGGTCCAGGCCGGGATCGGTCAGTTCCGTGCCAGCGACCGCCTGAGCCGCGACGAGGTACATGACCGTGCGGTTCGTTGACACGAACGTCCTGCTCTACGCGATCTCCGGCGATCCAGCCGAGCAGGACAAGGCCAAGCTCGCCAATGACGTCCTGGCCGGACGGGACTTGGCGCTGTCGGTGCAGGTGCTGCAGGAGTTCTACGTCCAGGCGACTCGCCCGAGCCGCCAGGATGCCATCGGTCACCAGCAGGCGGTCTGGCTCATTGAGTCGTTCCGGCGCTTTCCCGTCCAGGACGTCACGAGCGGGATCATGCTGGCGGCCCTAGACGCCAGCCAGCGCTTCCAGCTTTCGTACTTGGATGCGGCGATTATCGAGGCGTCCCGGGCGATGGGCTGCACACACGTCCTGTCCGAAGACCTCAACGACGGCCAAGACTACGACGGCGTCCTGGTCGCCAATCCGTTTCGCTGAGGCATGTCCCCGAGTAGCTCCTCAGAGGTATGCTTAGGCATATTCATACTTATGTCTACGCATAAACATTGAGAGACCGACATGAGGACGACTGTGGATCTGCCTGATGAGCTGCTGCTCGAGGTGCAGCGGATCGCTCGTGAGCAGAAACGGACGATGAGGTCGGTAATGGAGGAGGCGCTGCGCGCGACCATCGATAAGTACCAGCGCGCGCAGGCGTTCGAGTTGCCGGACGCCAGCGTGGACGGGAACGGGCCGCAGCCCGCGTTCCGCGACGCCGGCTGGGAAGACCTGCGGTCGGCCGCCTACGGGAACCGGCTGTGATCGCGGTCGACACCAACATCCTCGTCTACGCCCACCGCCGTGACTCGCCGTTCCACGAGGCTGCCGCCGGGCGCGTGCGGGAAATCGCCGAGGGCGCGCAGCCGTGGGCGATCCCTTGGCCATGCATTCACGAGTTCTTCTCGATCGCCACGCACCCCCGCATCTACGACCCGCCGAGCACGACCGGACAGGCCTGCGCCCAGATAAGCGCCTGGCTCGAGTCCCCGTCCCTGGTCCTGGTCGGTGAGGGCAAGACGCACTGGGCGACGCTGCGCACGCTGGTCAGCGACGGAAAGGTGGTCGGACCGCTGGTGCACGACGCGCGGATCGCCGCGCTGTGCCTGGCGCACGGCGTGAGCGAACTGTGGACTCTCAACCGCGACTACAGCAGGTTCCC
>Ga0335075_10001907_pt1 | contig 33927 bp, 26 predicted proteins | sample Lox_Sample_24_FD_206723 | JGI IMG/M metagenome (GOLD analysis project Ga0335075, IMG submission 206723) | Soil microbial communities from Loxahatchee National Wildlife Refuge, Florida, United States - Lox_Sample_2.4 | ecosystem: Environmental > Terrestrial > Soil > Wetlands | place: USA...
GGCTTACTATAGCGGCGCGAAGGGCGATTTTGTTCGCGCCGACATCACCTTCCTTCGCCAAGATTTCTCGCTGCTGCTGGAAGAAGATGGGACTCGGAGGCCGTCGCTGCAACGCTACGATTTCGTGACCCGGCTGCGAGCTATCTCTCCCACGGAGGCAGCGGACCAGTCGGCGTCGTCGGTCAATTATCCCCAGCGCGATGCCGTCCTCTACGCCCTTCGCGGCCTCACCGGCAAGGACGGCGGCGATTCGTCCGCGAAATGGCGCGAGCTGCTCGGCATCGCCGCTCAAGCGCCGGAGAAATCGACAGACGATTCGGTTTTCAAGAGCAGCAAGCCGCTGCACGATTGAAATGAGCTGTTTGACCGTGCTCCAACGGGGGAATCTTGGCGAGCAGGCATTTGTCGTCGGTGCGGCTCCTCGGACAGACCTTATACCGGCAACACGGTAATCATCGGCTCCCCTGCACCGAAGCCTGCCAGCAACAGGATCGTTTGTCCCTTCTCCGCCACGCTTAGCTCACACGCATGTCGCCGAGCGGCGCCTTGCGGGCGCTCAAATTCCGAGGCATCGATCAAACGCGGAAGGACACCCCAGAGCAGGTTCATGCGGCGATAGACGCAAGGATCCATCGTCAGGGCGATGATGGGTGCAGCGGGCCGCGTGCCGGCCACGACCTCGGCGGAGGTGCCGTGCTCGGTGCGCACCACGATGGCGCGCACCTGCAAGTCGCGCGACAGCTGGGCCGTCGAGCGGGCCACCGCCTCGCGGAGTGGCAACGGCGCCGGCTGCTCCCGGTCCCCCGCTGTCAGCGAACGGAACGCGCCCTCAATCCATTGCCAGCCCTCAACCTGGCGGGCGACGCGATCCATCATCTCCACCGCCTTGACGGGATAAGCCCCGGAGGCGGTCTCGGCTGACAGCATGACGGCGTCGGCACCGGCGAAGACGGCGTGCGAAACGTCGGACACCTCGGCGCGCGTCGGCCGGGGATGCTCGATCATTGATTCGAGCATCTGCGTGGCCACAATGATCGGCTTGTGGCGGCGTCGGCAGCGTTCAATCAAATCGTGCTGCACGATCGGCACTGCCTCGGGCGCCAGCTCAACGCCTAGGTCGCCGCGCGCCACCATGAGACCGTCGGCCGCGTCCAGAATTTCATCGATGGCGTCGAGGGCTTCGGGCTTCTCGATCTTGGCAATCACCGGCGTCTTGGCGCCGGCCGCGTCGATCAATGCCTTGAGGTCGGCCACGTCGCTGGGACGGCGCACGAACGACAGGGCCAGAAAATCGACGCCCAGATCGAGCGCGAAGCGCGCGTCGTCGCGGTCCTTGTCCGTCAGGGCCGGCGACGACACCAGGACGCCGGGCAGGTTCATGCCCTTGCGATCCTTCAAAACGCCGCCGGCCGTCACCCGGCAGGCGATGTCACTGCCGGCCATGGAATCGACGTGCAGCTCCAGCATGCCGTCATCGAGCAAGATGCGGTCGCCGCAGCGCACATCCTCGGCGAGAGCGGCGTACTGCGAGGGAATCAGCCCCGGCTCACCGAGGACGTTTCGCGTCGTTACCGTCACCACCTGTCCTGTCTCCAGCGTGATTCGGCCGCCGGCAAAGCGGCCGACGCGGATCTTTGGACCGCACAGGTCGGCGAGGACAGCGACCCCTTCGCCGAGCGAAGCGGAGACGGTCCGAATGTTGTCGAAGCTCGCGCGATGGTCGGCGTGATCGCCATGCGACAGGTTTAGCCGGAAGACGTTGACGCCGGCGCGGAGAAGCGCTTCCAGCACGGCTGGATCGCGTGAGGCCGGCCCGACCGTGGCGACGATCTTGGTGCGGCGGCGGCGAAGCAATGTCGTAAGAGAAGATTGGTTGCTCATGATTTTGTCAGGCGAAAGGTTGCAGGCGCAGAGAGGATGAAGTAATGTACAGCGCTCCGCGGAAGACCACAAGGCCACCTCAGTCGGAGGCTTCCCTCTTCCCTTGTCTGGAGGAGAAAAGCGGCCAAAGTTTGCGAAGGGGTTCAATTCGACACCCAACGATCGCATCGATTGAGCAGCATCGAAGAATGATCAATGATAACTTTTTGTTATTTTTTGCTTGACATTGAGCTGTACCTTGTTTGGAATAAAAAAACTTCTCTCTCCAGTATCCGAACTTAACTCGTATCTCCTGGGAGAAATGCGCTACACCCTTCGAGGGTTCCGTTTCAATCGTCAAGGATCGGCGACGAGATTTTCTCTCCCGGAGCTGGACGCAGGTTGCTTTGATACGGAATGCGGAATAGATATCACCGAGCTGTGGTTTTCGTCTGTTTCATTCTCTCCTTCCTTAACCCCATCCGAGGGGCAAGAGATGGTACGATCACAGCACAACCGGGCCGGGTTCACGCTGATTGAGCTGCTGGTGGTCATCGCCATCATCGCTGTCTTAATCGGTCTGCTCCTGCCCGCCGTGCAGAAAGTACGCGGCGCCGCCGCCCGTGCCCAGTGCCAGAACAACCTCAAGCAGATGGGACTCGCCCTGCACAGCTACCACGACTCCTACCAGAGCTTTCCAGCCGGAGTCAATTATACGTATCCCTACCAGTACTGGAGCTGGATGGCCCAGATGATGCCGTTCTACGAGCAGAATAATCTTTATCAGCAGGCGGTGAGCTGGGCGCAGAGCAGCGGCCCGAGCGGCTCCTCGTACACCTGGTGGCCGTGGGGGGACTACTGGGACAATCCGCAGACGCCGGCCAATCCCGCCCTCGGCACCCTCATCAAGAGCTTGATTTGCCCCGCCGACGCTCGCGAGAACATGCTGCTCCCCGGCAGCCAGGCCGGTCTCGACGGCAATGTCGCCTTCACCGGCTATCTGGGCGTGGCCGGCTTGGCGGGTAACGAATCCTACTATGGCGGCCAATGCCAGGGCATCCTGTACTGGATGTCCACCACGCGCTTCGCCGACATCACCGACGGCGCCAGTAACACCCTGATGGTCGGCGAGCGGCCGCCCAGCGCCGACCTTCATTTTGGTTGGTGGTTCGCCGGGTCCGGCTACGACGGCAGCGGCGACGGCGACGTCGTCCTCGGCGTCCGCGCTTATACCTACGCCGCCGCGCTGGGATGCTCCTCTTCCTACGTGGGACTCCAGCCGGGTAACATCAACAATACCTGCGATCAGGCCCATTTCTGGAGCCTTCACTCCGGCGGCGCCAATTTTCTCATGGGCGATGGCTCCGTCCACTTTCTCGGCTACGCTGCCAACTTGGTCCTGCCGCAGTTAGCGACACGCAGCGGCGGAGAGGTCGTGGACGCATCGATGTATTGAGATGCACCCAGGCCCGTGCGACTGTCCGGGTTGGCGTCCGCCGATGGTGAGGATGGTTTGCATGGCGTTTTCGCTCGTCCGTCATTTTGCTCCACTGCCGGCGTGTGCCTGGGCGGCCGTTTGCCTTTCTGGGTGCGGCGAATCCACTGCCGATGTATCGGGCAAGATCACCATCCAGGGGAAAGCCCCTGATCTCAAGGAGCTGGACATCGGCTTCCTCGGCCGCAATGGCCGGCTCGTCACGGCCGCGATCAACACCGACGGCACCTACAAGGCCGTCGGTGTGCCGGTCGGCGAGACGATGGTTAGCTTCATTTACACACCCCCCCCTTCGGTACCGGCTACGGGAAAACACCGCCTTCTTCGACCAGGCCCCGACGGCTCTCCCCCTCCTCCGCATCCTGGCAAGGAGGCGGATAACAATCCGATTCCTCCACATCTGCGGGATGGAAGTACGTCAAAGCTCTCGTTCAAGGTCGTGCCCGGACAGAACAACGTCTTCAATTACGATGTGAAGCCCTGAGCGGCCCCGACCGCGCGGTCATGGAGGAACACCTTGGCGCGGCGCCTGCGCGAACGGAATAATGGAGAGGTGTCGTCGATGCTCGCCGAGCCTCTTCAACAAGCAAGATTGCCATGCTCCAGGTCCGTGTCTGGAACAAGATCGAGCGCCAGGAAATCGAGCACCTGTCCGGCCCCCTGGAGTTTGGCCGTGGACCGGCGCGCGACGATGTGCCGCGCTGCGTCCTGCAAGATCTCTACGTCTCCAAGGACCACGTTCGCGTTCTCGAGCTGGAAGACGGCCGCGTGCGGATCGAGAACCTCAGCCAGCGAAACTCCATCCGCGTGGCGGACGGCCCCGTCCTCGCCGTCGGCACCAGCCGCGAGATCGTTCCGCCCGTCCACCTCACGGTCGGCGAAACCACGGTGGAGATTGAACGTCCGCTGCCGGACTCCGGAGAGCGCTTGCTCCAGACCATCGCCTCGCCTTTCCCGCGGAAAATGGACAGCTCGGTCCACACGACGCTGACGGAGCTGGGCCGCTCGCCGTCGCCGGAGACGCTGGCGCACTGGTTCGAGACCGTCATCGCCGTGCAGCGGGCCGCGGCCGGCTCGCCGGAGTTCTATCAGCAAACGGCCCGGGCCATCGTCACGCTGGTGGGACTCGATCGCGGACTGGTGCTGCTCCGCCGCGACGGCCGCTGGATCGTCCAGGCTCGCTATCCGGAGGATCCCATGCACTTCGGCCGCGAGTACAGTATGACCACCCTGGAGCGCGTCGTCCGCGAGCGGCACACGCTTTTCCAGTCGGCCCATTCCTCGCCAAGCTCGTCGGAAAGCTTGCAAGGGATCGAGGCGGTGGCCGCGTCGCCGATTTTCGATCCGCGCGACGAGGTTGTCGGCGTGGTTTACGGCTGCCGTTCACGCTTCACGCTGCACGCCGGCCTCGGCATCGGCACCCTGGAAGCTCAGGTGATGCAGCTGCTGGCCTCCGTCGTCGGCGTCGGCCTCGCTCGGCAGGAGCAGGAAGCTCGCGCCCTGCGCCGCCTAGTGCAGCTGGAGCAATTCTTTCCCGGCGACATGGCCCGCGAGATGGAGCAGGACCCGCACGTCCTCGACGGTCAGGAACGGCAGGTGACGGTCTTGTTCAGCGACATCCGCGGCTTCTCGCGCATGGCCGAGCGTCTCGGCCCGATGGACACTTTTCGCCTGGCCTCCGACGTGATGGATCGCTTGACGGCGCGGGTGCAAGAGGCCGGCGGCATTGTGGTGCATTATGCCGGCGACGGCTTGATGGCGTTGTGGAATGCTCCCAAGGACGTGCCCGATCATGCGGCGCGGGCTTGCCGGGCGGCGCTGGCCATGCTCGCCGATCAGCCCGCCCTCGATGCTGACTGGCAGGAGCGCCTGGGCAGGCCGGTGCGTCTGGGCATTGGTCTGAACACCGGCCTGGCGCTGTGCGGCAACACAGGCAGCAAACAAAAATTTCATTACGGCGCCCTGGGCCATGCCGTCAACGTCGCCAGCCGCGTTGAGGGGGCCACCAAGCAATTCGGCATCCCCATCATCATCACCGGCTCGACGCACGCGCAGCTGATGCCGACCGGCGAGACGCCGGTCCCACCGGGCGGTGGTCCCATTTCCTTCGCCACCCGTCGTCTGTGCCGGGTTCGTCTGGTCGGCATCGACGGCATTACCGAGCTACACGAGCTGCATGGAGAAACGGCGACGGAGAGCTGGCAAGAATGGACGGCGACCTACGAGCGCGGCCTGGCGCTGTACGAGGCCGGCCGCTGGCTGGAAGCCTGTCGCACGTTGCAGTCGCTGCTGTTCGCCGAGGCCGAACACGATCGCCCTACTCTGATGCTGCTCTCCCGCGCCACCCAGGCGTTGCAGGAGCCGCCCGAGCCGTTCGATCCCGTCATCGACCTGGAACGGAAGTAGATTGCCGGTCGGCGATCGGTTGTGTACGTTTCCATTCATCAGGATTGCGAACGGCGAAGATTCGCTGTCAACGGTCGTTGCATCGCCCCTCACACCGACAATGCAACGACTGAACAACGTTGCAACGACACGCTGGCTCAAGTCCCTCGGTTCCTGTCAGGGCGTGCCATTTTGTGCCTTTCAGTGTCCCATTATGCCGCCACAACGCCACTCCGCCACTCCGCCACACCATTCGAGGAGGTCGCCTGCCAGATCGCGCCAGGCCGCGACAGCTGGCACGACCTGGCACGAGCTGACTCTGCCAACACGCCGAGGGTGGCGGAGTGACAAACGGGTAGAGACGTGCCAGGCGGTCCCGGGAGAGCGGTCAAGTCTCAATTCAGGATATTCCCTGTTCTTCCCCTATTCTTTTCAGTCTGCGACAACTGACACAGCAAAAAGCGTGGCCCCTTGGGCGTGACATCACCCGCATCGACACGCACATCTCGCACAGGGATTGCGTCATGGCCCTTCCTCACACGTTGCGTGGCTGCCGGGCGATGACCCAGCAGGACTCGTGCTTCGTCATGCCGATGTGGGGATAGTACGCCTGCGCCTTCGGTGCTGCCAGCAGAATCAGCGTCGTGTGCAGGCCCGCAGTCTCGTGCGTGCGCCGGATCAGCTCCCTCCCGATGCCCTGGCGCTGGTGCCGCTGGTCCACGGCGAGGTCGGACAGGTAGGTACAGTAGGCGAAGTCGGTGATCGCCCGTGAGACGCCCACCAGCAGCCCGTCGAGCCGGGCCGCCACGATCACGTCAGCATTTTTCAGCATGGCCCGAATCGTGTCGAGGTCACGAACCGGACGGCGCTCGGCCAGCGTCGAGCGCACCAGCACATCGATAAGCTCCTCCGGGGCCAGGTTCGGCTCCAGACAGTACGTCAGGGTCGGCATCGCCTCAATCCTCCGCTGGCAGCATCGTCTGCATCATGGCGGCGATAGCCTCGGCGTTTTCGCCGCCTCGCTCCCGCAAGGCCCGGACGACCTTCTGCCGGCGTTCGGCGAGATGGTTCTGATTCAGCTTGAATTTGCCCTCGATCCTCTCGATCTCGATGCGGAAGCCGACGATCTGCATCAACAGCCGCTCCACGAAGGAGCTGGCAGGGTCGAACGACCAGGGCCGGGGCATGGTCTGCTCGTAGACACGCACAGACCGCTGCACGATCTCCAGAAGCACTTCCTTGTCCTCGAAAACCTGAACCCGCCCGTAGACGTGAACAGCGGTGTAATTCCAGGTCGGTACGACATTCTCAGCCTCGTACCAGGTCGGCGAGATGTAGGCGTGCGGCCCGGAGAAGATCGCCAGGGCGGTTTGCCCGGCAGCCTCCCGCCACTGCGGGTTGGCCCGCGCCATGTGGCCGATCAGCGTGCCGTGCGGCCCGGCTGCTCGGTCAAGCAGGAACGGCAAGTGGGTGGCGAAGGGCTGCCCGTCGACCTGCGATACCAGGACGCCAAAACTGTTCTGCTCGATGAGCTTGTACAGCGGGTGCAGATCGGACTCAGCGAAAGCGGCGGGGATATACATCGGCGTGCTTCTCGATTCATGGGTGGTCGCCCAGATTGTTCTCCTCCGGGATTCGACACGGCTTCCTTGCAGGTGGTTCATGCCACTGTCATCTGTATAGGATAACCACCGGCTGACTGTCAGGCTGTAGCGCGATTTCAGTGAGACGTGGCACATGCAGCCCAAGGACAAGACGAGGAGAGAAAAACCCTGACGCCAGTGCCCGACCGCAGCACCTTTGAGGCGATGTACGCCGGACACCTGTTCCTTCTCGCTGTCTGTCGGAGTGGAGCGCCAGAGTCTCGAAAATGCCGCGCAGTGTCGCCCCAATCATGTCGAAGAACACGGCGGTTTCGCTTGCTGCCTACTACAATCACGGCTTTTTCCGGCGTCCAAGGCGCAAAGCGGCGTACACAATCGGAAAGAGGCTCCCATGAGTACCCCCTTAGAGCTCCGCATCTATGAGAACGAGAAGCTCGTCTATTCTCAGAAGTTAACCGAGACGATCGAATTGGGACGGCAGAGCAAAGATGAGGCAGAACCTTTTTATCTTAAGAAGGAGCCGAGCGGTTCTCGCCTCATCGTAGCCCGCCACGATGAGCTAACCATCTCGCGCCGGTCCCTGCTGATCGAGCTTATCGCCGACGGCAAGGTCCGCCTCACCAACCTGAGTACGACACGAGGGCTTCAGGTGCCGAATGTCGGCTCGTTGGGCCACGAGGATTTCCGCGTGGCGTCGCCGCCGCTCGGCTTGTCGTTGGGCAAGCTCGCTGTCCGCATCGAGGCAGTCGAGACGGAAGAGCTGGCTATTCACGGGCTGGCCGAAGCCACGGTTCGACCGGGGATGAGCTGCCGCCCTTCTCTCCGCTTCGACACCCTCGGAATGGGGGCGGGCGAGGACAATAGCAAGGCGTTTATCAAATGGCTGCACGCGGCCCTGGATGTGTTCCAAAGCGCCGCCAGCTCGGCCGACTTCCTCGACAAGGCCGCCGCCGCCGCCGCCGAGCTCGTGAGCCTGGATTCGGCACAGATCCTTCTGCGCGGGACGGACGACCAATTCTCCCAGGCCACGCAATCCTCCACGGCGAGCAGCAGCAAGACCGACGGGCAGCCCAGCCGTCGGATTCTGACGCGGCTGCTCCAGGAAAAACGCACCTTCTGGGAAATGCCCGACGCATCCGCCCCGAAAGCGAGGAGTCTGGCTGGTATCAAAGTGGTTGTGGCGGCGCCCATCTTGAACCGGCATGGCGAGGTCATCGGCGTTCTTTACGGCAATCGTCGCGGCGATAGTCCGATGGCGGCGTTCGGTCCCATCACCGAGCTGGAAGCGTCGCTCGTGGAGCTATTAGCCCGCGGCGTCGCAGCCGGGCTGGCTCGCCTTGAGCAAGAGCGCGCCGAGCTGGAAGCCCGCGTTCGCTTCGAGCAATTTTTCACACCGCAGCTGGCTCGCCAGCTGGAGGCAAATCCCGACCTGTTGCAGGGCCGCGATGCCGAGGTGACGCTGTTATTTTGCGACATTCGCGGCTTCAGCCGCATCAGCGAGCGGTTGGGGCCGGCGCGCACGGTCGCCTGGATCAGCGACACGATGGCCACGCTTTCCGAGTGCGTCCGCGCGCGGCAGGGCGTACTGGTCGATTACATCGGCGATGAGCTGATTGCCATGTGGGGCGCTCCGGAAGCACAGCCCGGCCACGCGCGCCTGGCCTGTAGCGCCGCCCTGGACATGCTGGCGCAAGTGCCGAAGCTGAACGCGCGCTGGCAAGAGCAGCTCCAGGAGAAGATGGGCCTTGGTATCGGCGTCAATACCGGCGTGGCGCGGGTTGGCAACACCGGATCGCCGCATAAGTTCAAGTACGGCCCGCTCGGCAACACGGTCAACCTCGCCAGCCGCGTTCAGGGAGCAACAAAATATCTCAAAAGTCCTCTCTTGATAACGGGCGCCACGCGGGAGCGGCTCGACGATTCGTTCCACCCGCGCCGTCTGGGACGGGTGCGGGTCATTAACATCGTCGAGCCGGTCGAGCTGTATGAATTGGCCGATCCCTCTCGTCCCGGCTGGTCGGAGGCGCGGACGCAATATGAGAAAGCGCTGGAATTGTTCGAGAACGGCATGTTCACGCAGGCGGCGCTTATCCTCGGCGAGCTGCGAGCGAGGCAGCCGGAAGATGGGCCGGCCCTCGTACTGCTGTATCGCTCCGTGTATCACCTGGTCGAAGAGCACAGCGAGTCCAGCTCGATCTGGGAGCTGCCGGGCAAGTGAGAGTCTGTGGTGAAAGCCGCTTGCGGCTTAGCGGAGCTGCGCACTCGCTAAGCCGCAAGCAGCTTTCACCACAGACTCTCAGCCGCGCTGAGCGAAGACCTTGAGAATCTGTTCCTTCAGCGGCGGACAGGCGCGCAGGGCGTCGTCAAACCCGGACTTCTGGAGGCTGTAGACGGTCCCATCCGTCATGGCGATCACGCTGGCATTGCGCGGCGTCCCCGTCAGCAGCGCCGTCTCCCCGAAGAAGTCGCCGACGCGGAGGGAGAAGATCTCCGGGGAAGGCCCACCCCGGTCCCGCCGGACCTCCACCTCTCCATCGCGGATGACGTAGAACTTGTCCCCCTCGTCCCCTTGGCGGATCAGCACCGCGCCGGCCGAGAAGCGCTCCATGGTCATTTTCTGCGACATCTCGGTCAGCTCCGCGAGGGTCTCGTGCTCGAACACCGGGCACTTGCGCAGCACCTCGACGATTGCCAGCGCCTCCTGGACGTGGATCACCGAGGAGATGCGGCCGTCGATCATGTGGACGATGCGGTCCGCTTCGTTGAGGATGCGCTGATCGTGGGTGACGAGCAGGATGGTAGCTCCCTCTTGGGCGTGCTCTTTGAGCAAGCGGACGACGGTGGCGCCTGATTCCTTGTCCAGAGCGGCCGTCGGCTCGTCGGCGAGGATCAAGCGGGGGTGGTTGACCAGGGCGCGGGCGATGGCCACGCGCTGCTTCTGGCCGCCGGACAGCAAAGCAGGCTTGTAGGTAACGCGGGCGGCCAAACCCACCTGGGTCAACATCTCGTCGGCCAGCCGGTCCATCCCCGCGGGGTTGTGTTTCTTCAGCTCCAGGGCCATGCGGACGTTTTGCCGCGCCGTCAGGGCGTCGAAGAGGTTGTGGGCCTGGAAAATGAAACCGATGTCGCGGCGCACCGCCATCAGCTGCTGGCTGGACATGCCGAACAGCTCCCGCCCCAGGACGCGAATACTGCCCTCCTGGACCGTGCGAATGCCGCCGATCAGCGTCAACAGCGTGGTCTTGCCGGACCCCGACGGCCCGGTCATGACGACCATGACGCCTGGCTCAATGGTCAGGTTGTTGTCCTCCAGGGTCGCCCGGACGCTCGGGTCCGGGCTGAAACGATGATACAGGTGGCGGATGCGCACGGCGGACTCCGTCACCTGAGGAGCGTCCGAAGAAGGGGCGGACGAGGAGAAGGAAGAAGATCCGCCCGGAGCTTCCTTGTCTTCCGGTCTGTTCTTTTCCTTATCGGGGGTCGGGAGCGGAATCATGCGAACACCTCCGCGGGGTCGGCGTGGAGGACACGGCGGATGGCCAGCAATCCGGACACCGCGCACATCAGCAAGGTGAGGACGAAAACCAGGACGATGCGGCCCAAGCTTAGCCCCATCAGCATCCCGGACACCTGATGCAAGACGGCATAGCCGCCCACGCTGACGAGCAGGCCGGGGAAGAAGCCCAGCACGCCCAGGTAGACCGCCTCCTGGATCGTCACGCCAACCAGGAAGCGGTTGGAGTACCCCATCGCCTTGAGCGTGGCGTACTGCGGTAGGTGCTCCATGATGTCGGTGTAGAGGATCTGATAGCAGATGGTCACGCCGATGAAGAAGCCCACCAGCATGCCCATGCCGAAGACGGGGCCTACCGGCTGAGCGGTACTCCAGTAGCTCTTGAGATGATCGACGAAGCCCGCCTTGGTCAGCACGCGAACGTCGTCGGGCAGCCACCGCCGCAGCTCGTCGCGCACCTTGGCGGCGTCGGCGCCGGTGCGGAGCTTGACCAGGCCAACCTCGACCCGATCGACGACCGCCGAGGGGGCGCGGGGGTCGGTGAAGCACGTGAAAAAGGTGCGATCGCCGACGATGAGAGAGCCATCGCTCATCATGTCCACGCCGAGCGTGAACATGCCTACGACGCGGACGCGATGGCCGCCTAACTCTCCGCTCCCCCCGGCGGTGGTCTCGCCGAGCAAGGCGGGCCAGGACTCGCGATCGATGAGGACGGTATCGGGGTGCTTCAAGTCGTCGGCATGGGCAGCCACCTCAGGGAGGAGGAACACGGGATCGTCGGGGTTGAATCCGTAGACGATCATGGCGCGGCGGAGCTTCTCGGGCGGCGGCCGCCAGGCAGAGCTGTAACCCTGGATGTAGAGAGGGTAGACGGCGGTCACATCCGGAGAACCCAAAGCCTGTTGCAGCCGTTTGCGGGGGAACGGCCGTAGCGGCAGCATGGCTTCTTTCTGCGAGCTGATCAGGAACACCTCGCCGTTGAGCACATCGACGATGTGGGTTTGCGTGTCGAGCAGACCGTTGAGGAAGCCCATCTCGATGAACATGAGGGTGGAGGCGAACGCCACGCCGGTCGCCGAGATGGCCAGGCGGCCTTTCTTGTGAGTCAACATCAGCCAGGCCAGCGGAATGCGTCGAAGCGGAATCATGCGAAGAGGTCCGCGGGGTCGGCCCGGCGGAGCTGCCGGAGAACCAGCAGGCCGGAGCCGGAACACATGATAATGGCCAGCAACAGCACAAAGGCCAACCGGCCGGGCGTCATGAACATCGGCAGATTGACCGCCAAGCGCGTCGTGATGTAGATGCCCCAGCCGAAGAGGGCGGCCGGCACGTAGCCGAAAACGGCGAAGAGCGTCGCCTGCTGGAAAACGACCCAGTTGACGTCGGCCCGGCTGTAGCCCATGGCGATCAGCGTGGCATACTGCTTGAGATAGTTAAGCACCTCGGAGGCCAGGATCTGATACAGAATGACGGCGCCGACGAGGAACGCCAAGATAACACCGCTGCCGAACATGATGCCCAGCGGCTTGCGGAACATGAAGTAATGTTGCTCGTTCGACTCCAGCTCGCTGCGGTCCCAGACCAGCGTGTCGGACGGCAACGCCTTCCGCAGAGCAGCGAGGACCGCCGTCCGGCTCGCTCCGGGCGCCAGCTTGACCAGGCCCACCGAGACGGCATCGAGGGGATAATTGCCGAACATGCCGGGCAGGGTCTGGCTGCCGACAATCATCATCGCCGGGCTGACGAAGCCGCAGCCGTGCGCGGAGGTGCCGACCACCTCAAGGTTGCGAGCGCCGACCTCGATCACCTGGCCCTCGTGCAGTCGGGCGTAGCCCGGCTGAGTCTTGATGTCCCAGATCGCCGTGTTGATTTTCTTCAGCCGTTCTTTCACGCCCTGAGCCAGCCGCGGCTCGCGGAAGGGCTGCTGCGCGGGATCGACACCAATCACGAGGACCTGTTTGAGGGCCGGCTCGTCGGAGGGTGTCCGGGGTTTGCCTTCGCTGGCGGGGTTGCGGAGGAGGGCGCTGACCACGTAGAGCGGAGCGACCTGGGCGACCCCAGGCACCGCTCGGGCCTGCTGGAGTCGTCGGCGGGGGAAGTTGTCCGCTGTCAGCAGCAGATAATAGTGCGGCGAGACCAGGGCGATGTCGAAGTCCATCTGGTCGTAGACCATGGTGGACGAGCGGAAGCTGGCATCGTAAAAGCCCAGCTGCATGAAGATGAGCGCAATAGCGAAGCACACGCCGGACAGCGACGCCGCCGTGCGCACCTTGTTGTGCATCATCTTGTTCCAGGCAAGGGGAGTCCTCATGGTCACACTAAATTCCATCACGAAAACACGAAAGTAAGAAAACACGAAAATGACAACAGGGGGGACAAAGACATGTTCTTAAGACGCTCTAACATAATGTGGCGGCACGTTTCCAACGTGCCGGGGAGGATCGGCACGTTGGAAACGTGCCGCCACATTATGTTACCGCTTTTAATTGCTGTTGCTCCCTTCTTCTCTTTCTTCTTTCGTGTTTCTCTTTAGGGACTGACACCGATGGTTACGTCCACCTGGAGATAGTTGTAGTGGGAGGCCAGGGAGCTATCGTCCAGGCGGATGCGAGCCTCGACGATGCGAGCGTCGGCGTCGGCCGTCGGATCCACCCCCAACACGTCGTTTTTGTGGACGAGGGTGCCCACCTGCTCGACAGTCCCTTGCAGCTCGACATCAGGAAATGCCTTGCTGGTCACCGTCGCCCGCTGTCCCTTTTGGACAAGGCGTACATCGGTCTCGTAGACCTCGGCGACGACGAACATGGAGCGGGTATCGCCCATCTTCAGCAGCGGCTCCTTTCCGGCCGCCTCGCCGGCACGGGTCAGGATCTTGATGATCGCGCCCTCGACCGGAGCGCGGATAACGGACCGATCCAGACGGGCATCGGCCAGCTTCAGGGCTGCGGCGAGCGAATCCACCTGGGTCGCCAGCTGGGCCTGCCGCGAGCTGGCCTCGGCGGACTTCTGATCGGCTCGCCCCAGTCGCAGCTTGATCTCGCGATCCAGCTTGAGCTGAGCCAGGGTGGCTCGAGCGGCCGTCAACGCTTCCTCGGCTCGGCGGACGATCAGGGAGGTGCTGTCGTAGAGGCTGCGCGCGACGATGTTGTCGTTGAGCATCTTCTGGGAGCGGTTCAGGTCCAGCTGGGCCTTGTCCAGCTCGGCCTGGGCGCGGCGGACCTCGGCCTCCTGGGACTGGATGGCCAGCGGAGCCACCTCCTCTGTCTGACGAATGCGCAGCTGAGCTGCCTCAACACGGGCGTTGCCGAACTCGGTTTCCGCCTTCAGACGTTTGTTCGCCTCCTCGAGCTGGACGCGGGCGCTCTCGCGCGCGGCGGCCATCTCGTTGTAAGAGTCGAGGTAAGCCAGGATATGGTCCTTGTATACCCACTCGCCCTCATGCACGGTCAAACGCTGGACGCGGCTGCCGGCAGGCAGGCCGACAGCGATGACCTGCGTACTCGGCTCCAACCGTCCCAACGATGCCACCTTCGTTCGCGGAGTATCCGCAGAGGCTGCTGGTTTTTGGCTGAAAGAAGAGGGGACCAGCCCGCGGACGAAGAAACCGCCTGCCCCGGCCATCAGAGCGGCAGCCAACACGTAGAAGATCATCCGCACGTTGGTGTCTCCGCAAAGAAATTGGATTGGTGGTTCGAGCTTCGATCGCCGGCTATCGCCGCACAGAGGCGATCTCTCCACACGGAACGATGGCGGCCGAGTTAGTGGTTCGTTTGCGGCGGGTTTTGGCAGCGAGCCACAGGCACAAGCGGCCGAATCGCGTCCGGGGCCACTGGACCGAGGGGAACAGACCCATCTGGCGCAAGACATGGGCGGCGTCGTAGTAGAAGTGATCCTCCAGAAACTTGCCGTCGCGCATCTGCACCATGCTCACGCAAGGAATCTGAAGATACCGGCCGGTGGCTGGGACATCGGACAGAGGCCCCTTGTGGGTGCCGCGGATGACGTACTCTTCCGCCACGAAGCTGCCGCGCGCAATCCGGAACGTGATGTTCAGGGTCAGATCGGGCAAGGCGTGGAAAAGATCCACCAAGAAGCGCTGCACTTCCGGCTTGCCGCGATAGATCTCCTGCATGGAAACGTTGTGCCAGACGATGTCCTCGTTGTAGTTGGCCAGGATCTGGTTAATGTCGTGATTGTTCCAGTGTCCCTCGACCGCCGCCATCGTCGCCAGGTTGCGCTGTTCCATTTCCGTCAGAGGATTGGTGTGGGCGTTGTCGGCGGATGCCGGGATGCCATCGCTCTCGGGCGCTGAGTGCATGGTGCTGCCCTTTCCTACGGGAGACGGATTTCTACCAGGTTGCCGAGCTGGGCGATCCCTGAGAAGGATCCGAAGATAAAGAGATTGTTATTATTCGGCTTGAAGGGAAAGGAGTCAAGGGCCGCGGAGTCAGGCAGGGAAAGCGAAAGGGAGGCCGAGGTTCGGAGCCCCTCGGGACACTCCGGGAGGCTCGCCCAAAAAAAGAAAAAAAGTTCTGGTGTGTTGACAATTGACGAGGCGCAGGCTTACAATCTTCTTGCTTACGAAAAAGCAAGGTTCGATCTTTTCTCACTTCACCTCTCTGAAAAGGCAGGTACAGATGTCTACCACAACCGAGACAGAAACCTTCACCCAAAACCTGCAGCGGTTCCATGCCTCTCTCCCCACGGCCCAGCAGCGAATGCTGGAAACCATTCTGGAGACGGCCCAACGCACCACGGGCACCACGGAAACCACGCCGGAGGTCACCGGCTACGCGGCCACCACGGGGACGCCTTTCACGACCTTGACCCGTTGGCTGGACACGCACACCACCGGGACGAACACGGGAACGACCACCGGCACCATGGGTCGCACGGCGACCACCACGACGACGACCACCTAAGACCTGGCGGTCCAAACTTGTCCGAGCCTGAAGCGTAAGCGAAGACTCTTCGCTTACGCTTCAGGCTCGGACCTACAACTCTACTCCGTTCCATTCCGCGGGTGTGCTTCCTGTATCGGGCGGTTGCATGCCCTCGACGCGAGACAGGAAAGCCTTGTGAACGCGATCGCAACAGCGTTGTCACCCAGCATACTGGGCCTGGCTTTCCTGGCCGGCTCGTGCCAGACGGCCTGCGCCCAACATGAGCACAGCGCCCCGCCTCGCCGGGCGGGTGTCACCCGTATTGAGGTCTACGCCGAGGGATTTTACAACCCCAAGGGCATCGCCTTCACCGCCGACGGCACCCTGTACGTGGCCGAGTCGGGCAAACCGGGCAGCGTGATGGTGCCGCTGCCGGTCAACTTTGGGGGCAAAGGTCCGATCGGCCGCAACGCCCGCATCTCGCGCGTCCGTCCCGGAGGCAAACGCGAGGATTTCGTCACCAGCTTGCCGAACATCGGCCTGTACGGCGGAGTGGAGATGCTCGGCGCCGCCGGTCTGGCCGTGCTTGACGACCAGCTGTACGAGGTCAGCGCGGGCCACATGACCGTTTCGCCCCTCCTCTCCCACATCGACCGCAACGGAACCCTGAAGACGATAGCCGACATCGGCGCATTCAACCGCGCCAAGCCGCCGCCTTCCTCCAATGGGGACGCGGTGCCGGCAGGCAATCCCTTCGATCTCGTCGCCCTCGACGGCGACCTCTACATCACGGATGGCAACTTCAATCGCGTCATCAAGGCCACGCGCGACGGCAAGCTCCGTGTTCTGGCCCAATGGGACGAAAGCCCCGTGACCGTCGGCGCCGCCGCCGGCCCGGATGGGAATCTGTACGTCTGCCAGTTCAGTCCCGCGCCCTACTACCGAGGGAGTGGACACATCGATCGCGTATCCCCGGACGGCACCATTACCGAGTATGTGGTCAGCAAGCTAACCACGCCGATCGATGTGGCCTTCGCACCCGGCGGCAGCATGTATGTCCTCCAGTTCGCGTCGTCGTTCTCCCCGGAGAAGCTGCGCTATGTTCCTTTCGGGGGCACCGTCTTGCGGATTGGTCCCAAGGAGGAGGCTACGCCGGTCGTGACCAATCTGGTCTTTCCGACGGCCCTGACCTTCGGGCCGGACGGCGCCCTGTACGTCACGAACTACGGCAACGAGGCGAACAAGGGACAGGGACAGGTGCTCCGGGTCGTGCCCGGCAGCGAGCCAGCGGCGGCACCGAAGGTGCCGCCCCCGGACGAGAGCCGCTCCTACACCAACACGCAGCGCCCGCCGCCGCCGCCCTTGCCGAAGGGGACCGTGATCGCCGGCCGTGTCACCATCGTGGAGGGCCAGGAAGCAACCAAATGGGGGTACGATCCCGCGGTCATCACGATCCAGGCGGGACAGGCGATCACCTTCCTAAACGGTGGTCATATGGCTCACAGCGCCACGCATACACGCGGGGCGTTCGACACCGGCATGCTCCCCAAGGGCGAGTCCGTCACGATCCGCATGGACGACCCCGGCACCTACGATTACTTCTGCCACCCGCATCCCTGGATGAAGGGAAAGGTGATCGTGGAGGGCCAGGCTCGACCCAAAGAGGCCAGCGGCCCGGTTGATGGAGCCGGCGAGACAGAGCGCCCGCCAACGGTGAGTCCCTGGAAGGCTGGCAGCTTCGTCGTGGTCCTCCTCGTCGCCGTCTTAGCGGCTAGCTACGCGATGCGCCGTCGGCCGAACCTCCCTGTCTCGCCCCCGGCGCCGACGGCGGAGTAACGGACCTACCTGAGCTGACACGCCGCTGAGGGCCAATCCTCGCGCTCCCTTGGCGGCACACCAGAAAGGGCAGGTATCATGAGCACTCCGGAAACCACGGTTCCCGCGGTCGCAGCCGAGGCCCAGGAGTTCATCCGCGGCGTGATCGATTCGGCGGCCCAGCTGCGCCTACCGGCGCTGTTCACCGGACAGCGCCCAAAGTGCGTCTATCGCATTCCAAATCGCGGCGGCGTGAGTCTTGTGGCGCTGCGCACCGTGGACTTGACCGAGCAGGAGCTTGTCAGCCTGATGCGCTACCGGCTGGCGCAATACCTGGCGGTCAACTTCGTGGACCGGCAGAAGGTCTACGAAGCTCGGATGGAGTACGAGCCGCTGACCAACTTGCGGCCCGGGGACGTTCATTTCATTGCCGGCTCGGTAGAGACAGGCGAGGTGCTCTGCTACGCCACGTTGGAAGTTCCTCCGGACGCCTCACCAGGCACGACCCTACGCCAGCGCGACCGCCCCCTCTTCCCCGTCGAAAGGATCCACGGCTGGGGTATTTACAATCGTCTTCGGTTGTTGCCCGATTTGCCGCTGGCCAAGCTCCGCGAGCTGGGGCGGTTCGTGAAGAACCAAAGGCTGCACACCTTCGACGAGCTGGGTGTGCGTGGCCCAATCGAAGTGGTAGCGGCTGTCTTCCGCAGCCTCATCGGAGCGCTGCGCCTGGAGGTCGAGGCCATTCTCGGCGACCTGGAAGAGGGCGTCGCCAAACAGAACTTCGAGTACTTCCACTGTCCGCTGGCCGTGATCCGCGGCACGGTGCCGTATGAGGCCGAGGCGTCTTACTTCTTTCCCCGCTACCAGTTTTGCAATGTATACCCCTTCGCCGCCCTGTCGTCCGACGTTAGTGGACCCATGCTGGGACGCCTTGAAGCGATCGAGGCGGCATTGGAGCAGCCAGGAAAGCGCGGCCTGCTGGCTCTCTTCGCCCTCAAGCGCGAGGTCGCTCAGCACCGCAGCGGGTTGGAGCCGCCGGAAGGATTGGCACCATTAACCAAGGCGGGTTTGTCCCAACGCACCCTCCCCATGATTGACCGGCGGCAGCTCTTGGACAATGCCGATCGGCTGCGTCTGACCGATCTTTTCAGCGGTTTGTCCGTGGCGGAGGCGGCCGTTCTGGGCACCTTCATGGAGCGGATGGAGATACCAGCCGACCAGGTGATCGTTCGCCAGGGCGACCGCGGCGACGACCTCTACCTGATCGAAGCCGGCCAAGCCGCGGTGCAAATCACCACGCGCGACGGTCAGGTAGTGCCGATGCGCACTCTCGGTCAAGGCCAATACTTCGGAGAGATTGCTCTGCTTCTGGGTGGCCGACGCACAGCCGACGTCATTGCCGTCACCCCCATGACTCTGCTTCGTCTGACCAAGGCGGCTTACACCCGCTACCTGAGCCACGCCGTCGAGGTTGAGCAGCGCATGACGCGCACGGCCGTCGATCGGACGCACGCCATGGCGCAAGCCATCCTTCGAGGGGACTCATGACAACCTTCTACGCCTGGCTGGCGCGGTGTTCCCTTCGGCACCGCTGGAAGCTCCTCGCCACCTGGGTCGTCATCCTGGGCCTGGCGGCGTTCGGCGCCGCCCGCGTCAGTCACGCTCTCAGCGTGGGTGGCTTCAGTCTACCGGGGACAGAGTTCCACGCCGCCTCGACCATCCTCGCGCGCGACCTCCACCTCTCGCCGGACAAGACGGCCCTGGTTGTCTACCACTCCGACCGCCTGTGGGTGACGGATGACGAATACTACCAAGCCGTCGAGGATTCCCTCCGCTCCCTGGGTGAGGATAAGTGCGTCAGCAAAACCGAATCCTTTTACAAGACGGGTATCCCTGACTGGGTCAGCCCCGACAATCGCACGACCTACGCCTGGGTGCGGCTAGAAGGGAGCGAAAAGGAGCTGGAGGAAGCGACTCCCCGCCTGCGCCATCGGGCCGCCTCGGACGTGCTGCAGGTCTACCTGATTGGCCAGCCAGCCGCCAACTACGACATCGAGACGGCCAGCACTCAGGATCTCCTTCGGGTCGAGCGCATTACCTTCCCGATCATCTTCGTGGTGCTGGTGCTGGTGTTCCGCTCGGTGGTCGCTGCCCTGATCCCGCTGCTGCTCGGAATGGTATCGGTGTGCGTTTCTCTGGCGTTCTTGTACCTGCTGGCCCAGGTGACGGAGGTGTCCATCTTTGCGCTGAACACCGCCTCCATGATCGGTTTGGGATTGGCCGTCGATTTCTCCCTCATCCTGGTGAGTCGCTATCGGGAAGAGCTGGCGAGCCGCCCCATGTCCGAGGCCCTCGAAATCATGCTGCGGACTTCGGGCCGCTCGATCACTTTCTCCGGCGTCACGCTGATGCTGACGATGGCCGTCCTGATACTCTTCCCGGTCATGGTCATTAACTCGATCGCTCTGGCCATCACCATCGTCGCGGCGGTCGCGGTGCTGACAGCGCTGCTGCTGCTGCCTCCGTTGCTGGCGATTTTAGGGCCACACCTCAACCGCCTGAGCATGGCTCCCTTTCTCTCCTGGGCCGGCAGCGGGGATGGCGGCCGCTGGAGGAGCTGGGCCCACGCGATCATGCGCTGGCCCTGGCTCAGCACGATCGCTGCTCTCGCGATCCTGGCTTTGATGGCGGCACCGGCCGGGAAGCTGAAACGCTCGGGAGTGACCGCCCAGGTTTTGCCTCCGGAGAGCGTATCGCGCCAGGGAGTCGAGCTGATCCAGCGCCAGTTCGGCCCTGGGGAAGCCGCTCCTCTCTTCGTCGTTGTCGAGGCCTCCCGGCCAGGCGGATTGTGGCAGCCGGAAATCCTCGAAGCCGTCTACGACCTCCATGCGCATCTGGAGAAGGATCCTCGGGTAGCTCACGTCACATCGCTGGCCACCCTCATTCCCAACCCGACCGGGGAGTGGATGCAGTCCCTATCCCCGGCCACGATTGGCTCCAACCCCGATCGCGGCCGCATCGCTGAGCGGCTCGCCAATCTTGACGGAACCAATCAGACCACGCTGCTGGTCGTCTACCCGCGCCAGATTGAGACCCACCCGGAAACGGTCGAGCTAATGTTGGACCTGCGCCGGAATGCCAAGGTTTGGGCCAGCGGCCTGAGTAATACGCGGGTGCTGGTGGGCGGCACGCCCGCCCAACACTACGACTTCGACCGGGTCGTCTACGATCAGCTCCCACTCCTGCTCACCCTCAGTCTGTTTCTCACTTTCATCATTTTGATGCTCTTCTTCCACTCGTTGATCCTCCCGGTGAAGGCCATCTTGCTGAACGTGGTCTCGCTGGTGGCCAGCTACGGGGTGCTCGTGCTGGTCTTTCAATTTGGGGTGCTGGACTCGTTGCTCGGCTTCCACTCCCTCGGTGCGATCCTGAGTTATACGCCCGTGCTCTTGTTCTCGATTCTGTTCGGGCTGAGTACGGACTATGAAGTGTTTCTTCTGACGCGCGTGCGAGAGTATGTCCGCCAGGGTTACTCCAACGAAGCGTCGGTGGCACTGGGTCTGGAGCGGACAGCAAGTATCATCACCGCGGCTGGGCTGATTATGATCGCGGTGTTCGGCTCGTTCGCTCTGACACGGGTGCTGGTCATCAAGGAGCTGGGGTTCGGTCTGGCCGTGGCGGTGTTCCTCGACACGACCCTGGTGCGGATCGTGCTGGTCCCGGCCACGATGAAGCTGATGGGCCGCTGGAACTGGTGGATGCCGAGACCGCTCGGCGGGCTGGTACCCGAGCTAGATGAGGAAGAAGCTCCGCTGCCGAAACAGACGGTTTTGCAGCCGGTGGAGCGTGCCGCTCTGGTTCACGGCGGGAAGGGGTAGTTGGATTACTGCTCTCCGCTCCTCTCTTGGGAAGTGGAGAGAAAAGCGGCGGATTACTCCCCACAGGAGATGTGCGGGTTTCCGGCACTGAGAGGAAGGAGATGTCCGATGGCCAGGGAACGACAGAGCGAAGGCTCCGAAAATCTGTCCGTCGCCGTGTGCGGGGCGAGGGACGAGGATACATCCGATCGTTCAGCGAACGAACAGGCGGTGAACGAGCTGCGAAAGGCGCTGACCCTGACAGCCACGGTCAGTGCTCTCGCGGCCCCGGTTTCCCAGCCACAGCTGTTGGAGATGATCGTCCAGACGGCGGCGCAGGTCCTGTCGGCCCGGTGCGGCTCTCTCTTCCTGGTGGACGAGGACGCGCAGGAGCTGACCTTTGAGGTAGCCATCGGTCCGAAGGCCGAGGAAGCCAAAAAGTTTCGCATTCCAATGGGCCACGGAATTGCCGGCCTCGTCGCCGTCCAGTGCCAGCCGCTGCTCATTTCAAACGCGGAGAATGATCCCCGGCAGGCCTCCGACGTTGCTCGCGCGATCGGCTATTGGCCGCGGAGCATCTTCTGTATCCCTCTGATGTCCGGGGAGAAGGTCATCGGAGTGTTGGAGCTGATGGATAAGGAGGGAGCCTCCTCCTTCAGCCCCTCGGACATCGAGGTGCTGGCGCTATTTGGCAATCTCGCGGCGGTGGCGATCGAGCAGTCGCGAGCTCAGCGCGGCCTGACGGCACTGCTGCGTGAGGCCCTCGCGTCCCTTGTCGGAACGCCGGCCGGCGCTGGGGAGGAAATGCTGGCCGGCGCCAATGCCTTTGTCGCCCGCCTGGAACAGGGCGACCCGGCGTACCGACGGGCTTTGGATCTCGGCAAGCTGGTACATGAAATCGTCGAGCAGGGCGAGAACGAGTTCCGGGCCTGCCGGATGATCCTCCTCGGCTTTCTCGACTATCTGCGTTCCCGAGCGGAACCGTTCAACCCGATACGGGGCATGCGATGATGGAGCGGCGACCGGCCTGGAGCAGCTCATTCGCGCCCGAGGCCCTTTCCGCCCTTCGACCAGTCCTGCCGTTTGACGACCTTACTCCGGAGTGGGCCTGGGGGGGAAGTACCGGCCGAGGCGTGAAGATAGGAGTGATCGACAGCGGCATCGACGCGGACCATCCCGCGGTCGGCCGTGGGGTGCAAGGATACTTGGCAATCCGCGACGGTTCGGCGAGGCTGGTTTACGACACGGCGCCGCACGGAGACGACTACGGCCACGGGACGGCCTGTGCCGGCATTATCCGCACTCTGGCGCCGGATTGCGACCTTTACAGCATCAAGGTACTCGGGGCCGACCTCAACGGACGCGGCTCGGTGTTCGTCTCGGGTCTGGCCTGGGCGATCGAAAACGGCATGCAGGTTTGCAACCTGAGCCTCGGCTCGACGAAAAAGGAGTTTTACGGCGTTCTGCACGAGCTGACCGACCTGGCGTATTTCCGCAACATCATGCTGGTTACGGCGGCGAATAATCTCCCCGTGCCCAGCTTTCCCGCCATGTACGCCTCAGTCATCTCGGTGGCGACGCACGACTCGAAAAGTCAGGACGTGTTCTACTACAACCCTCGGCCGCCGGTCGAGTTCGGAGCTCCCGGCATCGACGTGCATGTGGCCTGGTACGGAGGGGGTTGGACCACGGCCACGGGGAATAGCTTCGCGGCGGCGCACATGACCGGTTGGGTGGCGAGGGTTCTCGGAAAGCACCCCGACCTGACGGCATTCCAGATGAAGGCGGTTCTGCAAGCCTTGGCGGCGAATGTGGAGCGGCCGGCGGTCGGCGGTAAATAGGGCGGTGCCGCAGCAGCCGAGCGCCTCCGCTGGGACGCGATCCGTAGGGCGGTTTTCGATGATCTTGCCGATCTCTTCGGCTGAGAGAGGCAAGAGGTGGATGGTCTTTCCCCACAACGGGGACGAGGAGAGAAAAAACAGCCACGCTTCATCGTGCGTGTCGCAGAAGGGAGTGTCGGATGCTTTCGGAGAACCCTTCGCTCTTCGATGGGCTGTCGGAGGAAGAACAGGCGGCGGCGGTCTGCCGGCTCGCCGTCCGTCGGTTCCCGGCCGGCTCCACCCTGATCGCCCAGGGCGACACTCTGGTCGAGATCTATGTCATCCGCTCCGGCACGGTGGACATCTTCTTGCCGGATCGCGAGGGTGCCGAGCGCTCCATCAACTGGGCGGGTCCGGGGGCCACTGTTGGCGAAATGGCCTTTTTCACACGGCAGCCTGCTTCCGCCTCGGTACGCGCACGCAGCGACGTGGAGGTGCTGGTGCTCAACGAGGAGGAATTTCTGAGCATCAGCACCGCTTTCCCGCGCATGTCCCGGAATGTCGGCGCCATCCTATCCAGCCGACTAATGCGGTCCAATCGCCTGGCGCTGCGCCCTCCTGCCGGCCGCCTCGTCCTCCTTCGCAACGACGACGCCCCGCCTCTCCTCGGCTATGCGCTGGCGTGTAGCATTGCCTGGCACACTCGGCGTTCGGTCCTGATGCTTGTCCTTTCCGATCGTCCCTCGCCGGAGCTGGCTGTGTTCCAGGAGGGCGGAGGTGTGTCGCTGAGCCTGACAGGTGGAGGGCTGGGGGCGACACGCAATGGAGCATCCGAGGCCCGTGCGCACCTCGCGCTCGCGGAGCCTACCGGCCCCTTCGCCGCTGAGAACCTCGCGGCCGCGCTGGAGGAGGTATGTACCCATTACCCTTACGTTCTGGTCCAGTTAACGAGCGAGGCTCAGCCTCCACTGGCGGCGGCCTCCCAGGTTCGCCTTATCGGGCCGAAAGGCTTGGCCCCGGCACCGGCCAATGCTCGACCGGGCCACGCGGTTTGCGCCTGGCTTGAGAGCGCTGGACAGCCGCGGCCAGGGCCGGACGGCGTGCTGCGTGTACCGCCTCCGGGAGCGGCCGATGAGCTGGCCCTGCGACGCGGTCTCCTGCCGACCACGACTCCCGCCGGCCGGGTATTGGGCTGGAAGGCTCGCGACGTGGCCAACCTGAAGCTGGGGCTCGCGCTGGGCGGAGGAACCGAAAAGGGGTATGCCCACCTGGGCGTGCGCGGCGTTCTTCAACGGGCCGGCATCGAGCCGGACTATCTGGCCGGCACGAGTATCGGGTCGGTAGTGGCGACCGCGTGGGCCTTGGGTTACGACGTGGATGGGTCGTGCCACGCCATGGATACGGTCGGCGCCCAGCTCTACCGGCCGACGATCCCGACCGCCAGCTTCCTCTCCAGTGCCGGTTTTCGCGCCGGCCTGAAGCAGCTCACGCATGGGCGGCGCATCGAAGATTTGGAGATACCTCTCGCCATCGTGGCGGCGGACATCACCCGGGGGCAGGAAGTGGTGTTCCGGTCAGGCCTCGTGTGGCAGGCGGTGCTGGCCAGCTGTTCGCTTCCCGGCATCTATCCTCCCCAGTGCATTGGCCCGTACACGTTAGTGGATGGCGGGCTGCTCAGCCCGGTTCCCAGCAACGTCGCCGCGGACATGGGTGCCGACATCGTTATCGCTGTCAAGCTGAATAACATCCCCATCTCCGCCCCGCAGGTAGTGGAGGCGCAGGAAGCGAAAGGTCAGCCGCCCTGGGCTTTACAGACGATCTGGCGATGCATCGACATCATGTACAACAAGATCGAAGCGGTATCGACCCACGCGGCCACCATCGTGATCACCCCCACGTTCGCGGAGGGAGCCGGGTACGGTCTGCGTAACTTCCGCGCAGGCCGCGCTTACATCGCTCAGGGCGAAAAGGCGGCTGAGGCGGCACTGCCGCGCATCGTGGCCGCCTTACCCTGGCTACAGGCCTGAGACACGCGTCCCCGTTGCCGCCGCGTTCGGCGGAACGCTGGCCCCAGGAAAACGAAGGCTCTCGGAGGTAGGGGACGGGTAGCGGTGTCGGAGGGTGTGACCGTCGCCATCACGCTGGGATCGAGACACAACCATTGAAGCGCAAAAGGAGGGAGCTCGCATGACGACTTCCAGCGAAATGAAGCAGGAGACCGACGGCGGGATGGTACACACTCTCTCGACCGGGCAGCAGATCCCCTTGCCGCCGCACGAGGAGTTTTACGCCCAGCTCATCACCCGTAACGAGGGTCTGGTGTCCCAGCAGGATCAGGAGCGCTTGCGGAAGGCGGTCATTCTGATCGCCGGTTGCGGCTCGGTCGGCGGAGCGGCCATCGAGCCGCTTATCCGCTTCGGGGCGGAGCACCTGCTGCTGGCCGAGCCTGCCGAGTACGACCTCCATAACATGAACCGGCAGAGCGTCCGTTTGCAGGACGTCGGCCGAAACAAGGCGCTCGTGTTTCAGGAGCGGATGCGCGACATCAACCCCTACGCCTCCGTCGAGGTGGATCCGCGAGGGATCGTTGCCGAAAACGTCGAGGCGCTAGTCGGTCGGTCAACCCTGATCCTTGACGGAGTGGATGTCACCACCCGGCCGCCGCTCGCGAGCAAGTTTGCCCTCCACCGGGAAGCGAAGCGCTTTGGAGTGCCGGTAGTAGCTGGCTACGACATCGGCGGCCTACAGCTGCTGCTGATCTACGACTATCGCCGCTCCGGCACTCAGGTGCTCAATGGTCGGGTGCGGGAAAACGAGATCGACGACCTGGAGCCGATGGTATTCCTACAGCGAGTGATCCCGCTCGGGGCGATCCCTGCTGAGATCATCCCCGAGCTGCGGCGTCAGCTACGCAAGGAACGCAAGGGCTTCCCCCAGGTGGTGTACACGGCCAACCTATTTGGGGTGCTGGCCCTGCCGGCGGTGCTGGAGCTGCTCGCGCGTCGGCCGATTCGACACAAGGTTATCTTGGATGTCCCCCATGTGCTCCGTCCGCGGTCGGCCCAGCTTCGGCTTCTGTTTCCCCGACTCTACGGCCTCTTCAAGCTGAACGGCGAGTTCCATCGGACTCAGAAATCCCTAGAGCAATAGGCAATAATGCCCAACGCCGAGACGATGGTCGCCTCGGCGTTGGGCGTTAACTGATGTGTTACGCTTTTTCGCACTGCCTGGTCAGGCTTCCCAGGTGAGAACCTCCTCTAACGCCTGCTCGGTCCGCTTCAGTCGCAGCAGGGCGTTTATGGTGGCGACCGACTCCAGCAGCTCAACCGGATGGCAGAGGTAGGCATGTTGGAATCCCGCCCCATACCTGGCATAATAGATTTTGCGCTGGTTCCGAAATCGCGAAGCGGCGCGGTCTGTCCCTCCCCCTGGCTCCGTCTAATAAACTAGTTGCTTCATCTGCAAGGCTGTCTCCTGGCCGACATCGCCAACACGATGGACTGAACCGAGGCGGCCATAGCCGGCTTGTTGCGGCGCGGCCGAAAAAAGCTGCGCGAGCTGCTCGAAAACGGCTTGTAAGTCCGGCGAGCCGGACCAGCCCGGTGCCGCTCGGCTCGCGTCACCTAGAAGCAAAGTGTCGAGCTGATTTGGAGCTGGTATTTTCCAGGCTCCTTGTCATGCATCTGGAGGAATGATTATGCTTCGTCTGCTGACACCTATCATGGCAGCTCTGGTCTTGTGTGTCGCCGTGCCCGCGCCGACGCGAGCGGCCGAGGACGGTGGTAAGCTCATCGGTTTGTGGCAAGAGGAGATGGACGGCTACAAGGTCGTTTGGTGCATCGGCTACTGGAACGGCAAGTGGTCGGTCTCCGCCGCGCTGCACAAACCGAGCGAGAAGAAGGGCGCCTGGCTCGGCGCCGATGTCCGCCTCGCCGATGGGAAGCTGACGTTCACACGAAAACCCGGCGCCAATGCTCCGGCAACCGTGATGGAGGACATCAAGGTGACGGTCCAGGCCGTCAAGGATGGCGAGCTATTCTACAACACGGACAAGGGCGGCCCGCGCACGCTGACCCGCACCACTGATGTCGCCCTGGCTCCCGATGTCCTGCCGAGCAACGGCGGCGCGGCTGTCATCGCCAAGAACGGCAAGCCCAATCGCGGAGGCGACTCAACGCTCACTCCCGGCGGAAAGCCCCCCGAAGACGCCAAGAAATACGCCGGCAAGTGGTCGGGGAACGGCGAGATACACGGCTTCAAGGAAGTCTGGACCATCCAGGTTAACGACGACGGCGTCGCGGTGAACGGCACCTTCGTCGATCCCAAGGGCAAGCGGCCGACGTGCTACGTCAGCGGCGCCAACGTTCGCTTCGAGGGCGGCAAGCTGGTCTTCAACCAGCAGCTCGGCACCAACTGCCCCGGCTACATGGGTAACAATACCAAGATCAGCGTTGAGGCCGCCACGGACACCCTGTCTTATCGCTATTTCGGCGGCGGCCGCAATCTGACGCGGCTTTCGCGCTCGGCGATCGAAGCCGGCTTGATTGGCACCTGGACCGGCGAGATCGACGGTTTGACCGAAGTGGTGATTGTCAGACGAAGCGGCACGCGCTGGCAAGTCGGCGCCAACATGCTGCGCGGCAACAGACCCGTCAGCGGCTGGAAGGGCATGGACGTCAAGCTCGCCGACGGCAAGCTGACCTTCACTCGAAAACTGCGTACGGTGCCGGCTGGCTGGATGGACAAGTCGCAATGCACTCTGGAATGGGACGGCGGCAACCTCAGCTACAACTTCGTCAACGGCGATACGAAAGGCGAGCCGCGAAAACTTAAACCGCTCTCCAAGTAAACAACGTCCTGAGCGGGAGCTGACGTTTCCGCTCAGGAAACCTCCAACGGCAACAAAGCCTCGGGAGCGATGCCCTCGGCACAGGACCGAGCTTGCTCCCAGTGCGCGCGTTGGTGTGTTTCCGGCCGGTCGTTTTCACTCTTCATTCTCGCTGATTTGCGCGGTTCGTCGGCTCCCTGTCTCCGTCTTTAACATTAGGAGCGGAAGGGATCACTCTCCAAAATGTACGAGTCTTATTGCCAATCGACATTATTGGCGGTAATCTTAATTTTCCGTCAGCTTTCCGCAATCGGTGTGTCGCCCCACTCAGGAATATCAACGAGGAGCCTTCGATGCCCATTCAAGCGACGTGCCCCGGATGTCGGAACACCCTCAAGGTGGCGGATACGGCTCGCGGCAAACAGGTTCGTTGCGTCAAGTGCAAGACCATTTTCATCGCGGGCGACACAAGCGGAACGAACGGCAACAAGTCGTCTGCCAATCCGGCGACTCCTACCTCCAAGCCGGCGGCGAAGTCCAAGGCGGTGACTCCCAACGCCCGACCGAAATCGGCTCCGGTCGTACTCGAACTAGCCGACGACGATCAGCCTGTCGAAAAGAAAAAGAAGTCCATGCTGCCGGCTGTGTTGCTAGGCTGCGGCGCCCTCTTCCTCCTGTGCGGCGGAGGCGGCTCTCTCGGCTGCTACTTCATCTATACAAAAATCATCAAAATCAAGAATGAGGCCGTTACATCCATCAACCAATTCCAGGCCGAGATCGACAAGGCCGCCGCGGAACAGAAACGCAAGCAGGAAGAAAATCAACAACGCATTCAGAACCAGCACAAGCAGAATAAACCCGAGCCGAATCCGCCAGCTGGCCGGAATCAGCCGACGGGCAAGAACCCCAACGACGTGCAGGATCCGCCGGTGCAGCCGCCCCAAACCGCGGTAATCCAGTCGGTCGCCCTGAGCATCCCGCTCGAAGCCAAACCGCAAGATGTTTTCAACGTCCTGTGGACCGGAACGGATCGAAAGCAAGCCGTGGTCCTCGTCAAGGTTGACAAGATGTTGCGGCTGGATCAGCTCGATCTGACGAACGGCCGCAAGCTCGGCAACATGGACATGCCGTTCGAGGCGGCCACCTACGTCCGCGACTTCAGCCCCGACGGCAATTATTACGTCTGCAATCACGCCGGCACTCCGTTCTCGATCTGGGCCCTGCCGAATCCCAAGCCGATCGTGGACAAATGGCTGCCCCCGCCGGTGCAGAATGAGTCCACAGGAGCTGCCAACAGCGTTGTGGCAGCCTACCTGCTCAACGGCCCGCGCGTGCTCACCGTTAACGGTGCCGGACAGGTCGCCGTCTGGTCGATGCCCACGGCGACCGGCGAAAAACCAACCAAGCAAATGGCGTACGTCCCGCCGCCGTCGGTGGCCAAGTATCCCCTGGGCCTGGCTCCCGAACGCACCGCCCTCAGCCCGGATCGCATGCGTCTGGCTGTTTTCAATGGCAGCGACGGCTTCTTCCTGCTCAACACGGCCACGCTGCAGCTGGAAGGCTCGGTCAACAGCTCCGAGGACGCCCAACCGGAGAAGGCAGCGATCTCCAACACGATTGGCCCAGTGTTCAGTCCGGACAGCAAGCACCTCGCTGTGCGATTCCATACGCCGGTGGCCCGCGGTTCCAGGGGCGGCTCTCCTCAGCTGGTCCGCTGGGACGTGCAAACGCGGCAGCGAACGGCTCGCTTCGCCGATTCCTCCAAGGGCGCCGCCTCGCGGATCGGCTGGTGGGGCAACGACTTTCTCTGGGTGGCGCGAAACAAAGGCTCCAGCTCTCTCATTTCCTGGGACAAGCAAAAGGTGGTTTTAAGAGCGCTCTCCCGAACGGCGAAGGTCTATGTCGGCAACGCGGACGGCAAGTGTTGGCTCCTCGGCACCAGTCCGGATGGCAACGCCGTCCTCAAGGGCATCGACCTTCCCGCCGCAGCCTTGCAGCAAGCCGCCCAACCGCTGAAGCTGACAGGCGACGGCATCGTGCGGTAGGCAACCGTAGCCGCCACCTGCAAGTCAAGTCGATGATTCCCGGCGACAGCGCCAAGGCCCAGATGGGCTACATCAGCACCGGGGTGAATGCCGTGAAGAGCTGGATGGGTTCGTTTGTGGCTTCGCGCGATTTGGAGTATGGATAAGATTGCCGGGACCATGAAGGGCTTCCTGACTGGAATCGAGGGCAAGCTCGACTACATGGCTGCTTTTCTGGACATGACAACCAATTATTACGAACACACGGGCGCCCAGAGTGTTGCCCGCAGCCTGATCACGCGCGCTGTCGGGGAGATCTGAGATCGGCTACTCGAAAAAACGAGTTACGACAAGAAGCTCCGTCATGGCGCCGCGCGCCCTTTGTGCGACACGGGTAAGCTGAAGTGACCGTGCCTCTCCATATCTTCGCGGCGGGCCGCGAGTGGTTCCCGGCCCGCCCTTCTCCCACTCCATCACGGAAACACCACCATGCGAACGCGAACGATTGTGACTGCCGCGGTTGTTCTGGCTGCCGGCACCCTGCTGGGCTGGCTGGCCGCCTCGGGCCGGCTGGCTCGGGCCGAGGACAAGCAAGGCCAGCCGCACGCCATCACCCAACCGCCCGCGGGCGGAGACGTGCTTCCGAGGCCAGCCCCGCCGTTTCGCGGCGCCGTCAACCTGCGGGCCAAGGACTCGAAGCCCGATTTCCCGCAACCCGTGAAAGCCCCCGCCGGCGCGCCGAACATCCTGCTGGTAACGCTCGACGACGTCGGCTACGGGGCAACCAGCACGTTTGGCGGCCCGTGCCAGACACCGACGCTCACCAGCCTGGCCGAGAAGGGGCTTAAGTACAATCGCTTCCACACGACCGCGCTGTGCAGCCCGACGCGAGCGGCGCTGATCACCGGCCGCAATCACCACTCGGTCCACACCGCGTGCATCATGGAAGCAGGCACCGGCTTCCCCGGATACGACACGCTGATGCAGAAGGACACGGCCACCGTCGCCGAGGTGCTCAAGCAGAATGGCTATAGCACCGGCTGGTTCGGCAAGAACCACGACGTCCCCGACTGGCAGTCTCACCTTTCAAAGAAACGACATCATGCGAACGCGAACGACTCTCGTTGCCGTGACCGTTCTCGTGGCAGGAGCCTTGCTGGGCTGGCTGGCCGCGTCGGGCCGGCTTACCCGGTTGGGCTATGCTGAGGAAAAACAGATTGCGCCCTTCGGTCAAGAGGACCGGCCCCTCTTCTGTTCGCTCAGGTTCCGTGATACCCGTTTGAAGAAGCCGAGAGAGCAGGCGTAGCCACTCCATTTGTCCTGGACGGCCCATCGGCGGAGACAGCGGCCGGCTCGCGGACCGGCGTTCGCTCTCCGACAAGCCCGCGAATGACGTAGAAGAACACCGGCGTCAAGACGATACCGAACATCGTCACGCCAAAAGCGCCCCACAACATGGCGGTGCCCACACTACGGCGCATCTCCGCGCCGGCGCCCGACGCGAAGTACGGCGGCACCATGTGGATAAAGCACATCGTCGTCATCACGATCGGCCGCAGCCGCACTCGCGCGGCCTCCCGGGCGGCGTCGAACCGACTGACACCTTCCAGCTGGCGGTCGCGAGCGAACTCGACGATCAGAATGGCGTTCTTGCAGGCCAGCCCGATCAGCACCACGAAGCCGACCTGGGTAAAGATGTTGTTGTCCAGGCCGCGGATCGCGACGCCCGTGATGGCGCACAGCACGCACATCGGCACGACCAGGATCACCGCCAGGGGCAGCGACCAGCCCTCGTACAAACCGGCCAGCACGAAGAAAACCAACAGCGACCCCAGCACGAACGCGCTGAACGGGTTTTGCCGGAGGTCGCGGAGCTCTTCGACCTTGCTGGCCTGCTTCTGCAAGTAGCTCAGCTCGGTCCATTCAGAGGTCATGGAGCGCGGCAGCTCCTTGTCCGATAATCCCTCCATCGTCCGCAGGACGTCGCCGGTGCTGACTCCCGGCTGCCACGAGCCGGTGATCGTCGCCGCCGGGAACATGTTGTAGCGCGTGATCGTCACCGGCCCGGCAGCTTCGCGCACCGCGGCCACTGCTCCCAGCGGCACCATGTCGCCGTCGCCGTTGCGGACCTTCATTTGCTTAAGCGCTTCCGCGTCCACGCGGAAGCGGGCATCGGCCTGGACATTCACCTGCCAGGTGCGGCCGAAACGGTTGAAGTCGTTGACGTAGTAGCTGCCCAGGTACGCCTGGAGCGCGTCGAAGACGTCGGTGAGCGCCACCCCCATCGTCCGGACCTTGGTCCGGTCGATGTCCACGTAAAGCTGGGGCGTCCCAGCGCGGAAGCCGTTGAATACGCCGACGAGTCCGGGCTGTTGGTTTCCTTCGGCCGCCAGTTTGTCCGCCCGGGCTTGCAGCGCGTCCAAATCAACCTCGCCGGCTCCTTCCACCATCAGCTTGAAGCCCCCAGCGTTGCCCAGGCCCCGTACCGCTGGCGCTCCGAAGACGAGCACGCGGGCCTCCGGAACCTCGCGCGCCAGGCGTGTGCGGATACGGCCCGCGATGGCCTCGCCGCTTAGCGTGGGGTCACGCCGCTCCTGGAACGGCTTGAGAATTACGAAAATGTTGGCGTAGTTCGAGCTGTTGGCGTTCAGCACGAACGATGTCCCCGGAACGGCTACCGTGTGAGCAACGCCGGGCGTCTCCAGGGCAATGCGTTCGACCGCGCCCGTCACCTCAACGGTGCGCTCCAGCGAGGCCGAATCGGGCAATTGGATGTTCGTTACCAGGTAGCCCTTGTCCTGGATGGGGACGAACCCGCTCGGGACGCGGGCGAAGCTGAAGCCCGTCAAACCGATCAAACCGACGTAGACGACAAGCACGATGAAGCTGAGCCGGAGGCACCATCCCACGGTCTTGCCGTAGGCTTGCGTCGCCCGATCGAAGAGCCTGTTAAACAAGCGGAAGAAATGGTCCAGTGCCCAGTTCACGGGGCGGATCAAAAACCAGCCCAACGTTCCTCCAACCACAGCGCCGGGAAGGAAAAGGACGAAGCTCCCACCCCATGTGAGCAAGGTAGCTTTCAGTCCGCCGGGTGCCGCCTCGCTGCCCTCCGCCGGCAGGCCAAGCCAGGCACCCAACGTCGGGGTCAGCAGCCACACACTTGCCAGACCGCCGAGCAGGCCGAAGCTCCACCACGGCAGCGCTTCTTTGCCCTGGTCGCCGTGCTGACCGGACTTGCGGCTGCCGAAGATCCAAACCGCCCGCGCCGGCGTCATGGTCATGGCGTTGATGGCCGAGATCATCATCGACACCGAGATGGTCAGGGCGAACTGGCGGAAGAACTGTCCGGTGATGCCGCCCAGTAGGGCGCTGGGCAAGAGCACCGAGCTGAGCACCAGCGTGATGGCGAAGATCGGCCCGGTAATCTCATTCATGGCCTTAATGGTGGCCTCGCGCACGGGCAGGCCCTTCTCCAACCAGCGCTCGATGTTCTCCAACACCACGATGGCGTCATCCACGACGATGCCGATGGCCAGCACCAGGCCGAACAGCGTCAGGTTGTTCAGGGTAAAGCCCATGAGTCCCATGACGGCAAAGGTCCCGACCAGGGACACCGTCACGTCGATCACGGGAAGGAGCAAGGCTTTCCAGTCTTGCAAAAAGAGCAGAATGACGAGAGACACCAGGACGATAGACTCGCGCAGGGTATGGAACACCTCATTGACGGATTCACGGATGAACGGCGGTTCGTGTTTACCGTCCCGCGGACTTACGTCCGAGCCTGGTTCTTGACTGCCGTCCTATGATGACTGTGCAGCGCGACACCGCACCTCGATGCCTTC
>Ga0335075_10001908_pt1 | contig 33912 bp, 25 predicted proteins | sample Lox_Sample_24_FD_206723 | JGI IMG/M metagenome (GOLD analysis project Ga0335075, IMG submission 206723) | Soil microbial communities from Loxahatchee National Wildlife Refuge, Florida, United States - Lox_Sample_2.4 | ecosystem: Environmental > Terrestrial > Soil > Wetlands | place: USA...
GCGCAGTGCCGACATACGCGCCTGGGCGAAGCACAGCGGCATGGAAGTCAGTGACCGCGGCCGCATTCCGGCAAACGTGATCGCGAAGTACGACGCAAATCATTAGCAGGCAGGTCGGCGCCCGCGCATAGGAAACCCCTGGTCGGGCCAGGGGCGGGCGCCGACTGTCCGCATGCGAGCGACACGGGCGAGTCGCTTAACGAAGCGTGTTACCCGGCACTGAGGGCCCCGCCGCGGAGCGCCCCGCTGCAGAAGACACTGTGCCCGGGACGCTAAGCGCCGGGGGTTCCGCCGGACCGCCTGGCAGGTCGTCAGGGACTAGCAGCACGGCGGCGGCGAGCGCCTGGGAGTTGGGCAGCAGGACCTGGCCCTCTTCGGTTTGCATCCGGACGTAGGTCAGGCTGACGTCGACGACGATGCCCTCGATCTGGCCAGACAGCGCGCCAGCCCGGAACCGGACGTGGTCGCCTACCCGGAATGGCCGGGCGAACAGCAGAACTAGGCCGGCGAACAGGTTCGCCAGTGACTGCTGAGCGGCGATGCCGAGCAAGACACCGGCGACGGCGCCGCTGACGAGTAGCTGCTTGACGTCTATGTGGGCGATTGCCAGGGAGAACGTGAGCACGGCAAATAGACCGACCAGCACCAGCACGTAGCGGAGCACGCCCGCATGCGCCTGCCCGATGAGCGGCTGTGACGTGATGCGGACCATCCTGGAGAGGCCGACTGCGGCGGCCATGCCCAGCACCAGGAACGCGGTGGCGCCGCAGATGTAGGCAAGTCGCTCCGCCTCACTGGGGCCGACGCTGTGCCCTGCTATGGTGCTCGGTGGCGCAAACGCAGCGCCCCAGCCCTTGACTCCGGAGACCTCGGCGGCGATAGCGCCTGCGATGGCGACGACGAGCGCGAAGATATAGCGCCACCGCCTGGCCTTGGCCCGCACGCTCGCGACGGAGACGTCGACTCGATGGCGTTCGTTGAGATCCACACATCCACGCTATCGGGGCCCGGCCGGCCTGGGCGCCACGCCCGCTGTGACCTCGTGCACGCATGGCACGGCCGACCGGACGCCATTCCCGCTGTGACCTGGCGCACGCATGAGCCCGGGGAATAGCTCTATCCCCGGGCTCATTGCGGTGATCTTGCCTCGATTGCCGGCTACATGTCGAACAACGGTCCGCCGACCGGAAGAACCTGCCTGCCGCCCTTCATGCCGTTGATCACGCCGGCCGCGGAGGTGTACCAGGCCACTAGCGCTGTGATTATGCCCACAACGCCACCGACCTTCACGAGCGTCGAGTTCCCGGCGAGGATTCCCCAGAACAGGAAGATCTCAGTGAGCTCCAGCGTGAGGAACACTCCGAAGACGGCGACGTTGAGCTGCGACGCGAAGATCAGCATGTACGTGTTGAAGATGGCGAAGGCCAGCAGGATCCAGCCCACGTCCTTGGTTCCGGCGGGCGCGTGCGCCAGCAGCGTGAACAGGCCGAGACCGATCCAGAATCCGCCATATGTGGAGAAGGCCGTCGCGCCGAATACGTTCTTGTTCTTGAACTCCCACATGCCTGCCAGCAACTGGCACAGACCGCCGTAGGCGATGGCGTAACCGAGCCAGTCCGCGCCGGAGGTGTTCTTCGCCCAGCCGGCGTTGACGGCCGACAGCAGGAACGTGGTCAGCGCGAAGGCTGCCAACCCGAGCGGCGCGGGATCGGCTATCGCCGGCGCAGCGACCGCGGGAGCAACTGCGGGAGCATCTTCTGTGGTGCTCAACTGTTTCCTCCTGAGGGGCTTGCCTGTCGGCCTCGAGCGCGCTGCTGGGGCAAGGCAGGCGTGATGGATGATTGAAAGGCCGCGTCATCCGGGCATGCGGCGTGTGCGCCCGGGTGAGCGGCCCCGGCAGCGCTGCTCTCGCGATCGGCAGGTTCTCCCGCGCGCATGGCCAACGCCGACCTTCCTGGTCTTCACAAATGGCTCAGCAGAACCAGGTGGAAGATCTTTGCCAAGAGCGTAACTCCGGTAGCCGGTTTTAGGGAGACCCATTTTCTGGCGTAGATAGCTATTTGCCGGAACTGCTGTGCGGTGCGGCGGCCGGAGCCGGGCTAGTGCCGCGCCTGAGCAGACCGGACAACCCGGCCCGGGTGGCCAGGACCACGATCTGGTCGCCTGGCTGGATCACGTAGCTGGGCGGCGGCGACCAGTCGACGATGGAGTTGCCGCCTCCGGCTGCCACCGCCCGCCGCAGTGCGATGACCCGCAGCAAGCCTGGCTGATGCACTTCGGTTATGACCCGGCTGGCCAGGCCGCTGCCGCTGTCTGCGGCGACCTCGGCCAGCAGCAGGACGTGCCTGCCGACGGCGATGGTCCGCAGCACCTGATGATCTAGCAGCGCGGCGGCGAACGCGGGGGCAGCGAGGTACGACGTGGACCGGGATACGGTGTTGTCGATCGTGTCTTGGACCCGCGCCGCCAGGTCGTCGTCGTAGAGCCGGACGACGATCCGCGGGGCCGCCGCCAGGGCTCTGGCGTTGAGCGCGGTCTCAAGGTTGGCGACGTCGCTGTCGGTCACCGAAACGAGCGCCTGACTGGTCCCGATGCCCGCTGCGCGCAGTGTCTCCTCGCGTTGCGTCTCGCCGATGACAACCCGCATGCCCAGTCGATTCGCCACCGGGATGCCTTCGGCCTCCGCGTTCTTATCGACGCCTACCACGTCGATCCCGAGGTCATGTAGTTGCTCGATGATCCGGGTGCCGACGTTGCCAAGGCCCGCGACGATTACATGCTCGCCGAGCGGCGGCTGGCTCGCCGTCGCCGCGGCCGGCAGTCGCGCGCTCACGATCGCGGCCGTCACCAGCGGCAGAAAGGCCAAGCCGTCGAAGGTCAGCAGGAATTGCGCTACCTCTTCGGTTGGCTTCACGCCCTGGCCGGTAAACGCCGCGCCGGCCGCATCGAGCATGGTCAGATACAGCGAAGTCAAAACGGAGTGGTGCACGATGAAGGCCAGCAGCGCGAAGCCGACGCCCAGAATCGCTGTCAGTACAGCGAACACCAGTCCCATCGTGGTCGAGAAGAACCAGCGGATCGCGCGTAGCGAGGTCAGGACCCGGCGGCGGCGCTGCCGGGACAGCGGATTGCGCGGCGTCCCGTCAGCGACAGCGAGCACAAGGCCGGCAACCGGGTCATCGGGCGGCAGCAAGTTCGGTGCATCAGCATCGCTGCTCGCGGCGAGGCCGCAGATGATCTGGTCGGCCCCGACGTCCTGCCTCCTGGCCACGTACATCGTCCGGCTGGCCATCTGGACGTGACTCGGGGCCGGCTCGCCGAGCGCGGCGGCCACCAGCGACGGTGCTGCCATCTGCGCTGCGGAGAGCACCGCGCAGTCGGTGAAGAAGCTGCGGATCCGGTCCCCGAGCCCGGCATTGAAGATCGCGATGACCAGGCGAATCTCAGGGCTGAGCTCCTGGGCGCGCAGGGCAGCGTGCAGGTTGCCGAGATCGTCTTGATTCAGGATCGCCAGGCCACGAGCGGCGGGCAGGTTGGCGGCCAGGAAGGCGTCAGCGGTCAGCTCCGCACATTGAAGCACCCGGACTTGTGGCATGGCGGCCATCCGGACGGCGTGCTCGTCTGCTGCCGACGGAACGATCGCTGCTACTGCTAATCCGTAGCGGGCGGTCAGTTCCTCCGCCATCCGCGACGCCAGCGTATTCGCGCCGCACAATATGACGTGATCCGTGAGTTCTGTCGGATCGTCGTCGCCCTGCGATGGCACGAATCGAGCATAGTCGGCCGCACAGTGCGAATGCCGTACAGATCGCCGCCGGAGTTGCCTGAGAATGCGGGCTCGGCGTCGCGGATACGGCCCCAGGGCTCAGCGCCGCGGGCGGAGCCCGGTCGTAGCTGAGCTCAGTGCCCGGTGCTCAGTGCCCGGTGCTCAGTGCCCGGCGCTCAGTGCTCAGTCCAAGGCCGCTGCTCGTCTGCCGCCGGGATCCCTGCCACCGATGCCAGCGCCTCGCCGTAGATCTCGTCCGGGTCCAGGCGGCGCAGCTCTTCAGCCAGCAGATCCGCGATGTCCCGCCGCTGGAGCGCGACATGGCGGTCCGGCTGCCCGGGCCGGGAAAGCGTCGCCACCCGTCCGTCCGGTCGGCTGATCCGCACGTCACCCGCAGCAGTGTCGAGGCGTACCTCAGTGATGCCGGGTCCGTCGGAGATCTCCCGGCTGAACGGGACGTGCAGCCTGCAGCTCAGCCAGACGGTCAGCAAGTCAGCGGTCGGATTGTGTTCTTCGGCGCTGACGACCCCGCCGTAGATCGGGTCAAGCAACTGGTCCACCGTCGCAGCCAGCAGCGATCTCCACGGCGTCGCCCTGGTCCAGCTCAGATCGGTGTCGCCAGGCCGGTAACCGGCACTCAGCGCAGCCAGCGCTTCGGCGGGCGCTCTGGCTCTGGCCGCATCGGTGACCCGCCGCTGCGCCAGAACTCCGAGCGGCTGGGCCGATGGCACTGCCGGAATGAGCCCGTGCCACCAGGTGACCACCGGCGTATCCGGCACCAGCAGCGGCATGACGACGGAGTCAGCGTGCTCGCTCATGGGCCCGTACAGCCGCAGCAGCACGGTCTGGCCCGGTGTGCCCTCGCCCGACCTGATCTCCGCATCGAGCCGGGAACTGGCCCGTGACTCGCGAGCGATCACGCCGAGGACCCGGCACGGGTGCTCCCGCCCGGCCTGGCTCGCCGCCCGGACGGCATCATGCTGACCGGACTCGTCCGTCATGATGATCAGATTGAGCACGACGCCTGTCGCGGGGACGCCCATCTGGTCCCGGGTTCTTGCCAAGGCGGCACGGATGTCAGCCGTCGTGGTGTCGGTCATATCCGTCAGCATGTGCCCGTTATCCCTTGCATCACCGGCAGTGGTGTACTCATAGCCGCCGCCAGGTCCGGCCGTCGCGCGCGAGCATTTCGTCAGCACTCACCGGTCCGGCTGTGCCGGCCGGATACTGCTCGGGCTTGTCGTGGTCCGCCCAGAACTGTTCGATCGGGTCGAGAATCGTCCAAGACAGCTCAACCTCTTCTTGCCGCGGGAAGAGCGGCGGGTCACCGATCAGCACGTCGAGAAGCAGTCGCTCATACGCTTCCGGGCTGGATTCGGTGAACGACTCACCGTAAGCGAAGTCCATGTTGACGTCGCGCACCTCCATGGCCGACCCCGGCACCTTGGAGCCGAACCTGAGCGTTACGCCCTCGTCCGGCTGAACCCGGATGACCAGCGCATTTTGTCCGAGCTCCTTCGTATCGGTGGCATCGAACGGCAAGTGCGGCGCGCGCTCGAAGATGACAGCGATCTCGGTCATCCTTGTCGGCAGGCGCTTTCCGGTACGCAGGTAGAACGGCACCCCGGCCCAGCGCCGGTTATCAATGGTGAGGCGCATCGCGGCATAGGTCTCGGTAGTCGAGTGCGGCGGAATGCCATCCTCTTCGAGGTAGCCCTGCACCTCGATGCCGCCCTGCCAGCCTTTCGCGTACTGGCCGCGGGCAGTTCCGGTCGCCATATCGGCTGGGATCTGCACGGCGGCCAGCACCTTCTCCTTCTCCGTCCGCAGCGACTCGGCAGCGAACGACAAGGGCTCCTCCATCGCCGTCAGCGCGAGCAACTGGAGCAGGTGGTTCTGGATCACGTCCCGGGCGGCACCGATGCCGTCGTAATAGCCAGCCCGGCCGCCGATGCCAATGTCCTCGGCCATGGTGATCTGCACGTGATCGACGTAGCCGCGGTTCCAGATCGGTTCGAACAGCGCGTTGGAGAACCGCATGGCGAGCAGGTTCTGAACGGTTTCCTTGCCGAGGTAATGGTCGATGCGGAAGACCGCGTGCGGCGGGAAGACGGGCGCTAGCATCGCGTTGAGCTCCCGCGCGCTGGCCAGGTCATGGCCGAACGGCTTCTCGATTACCACCCGGCGCCAGGGCCGGGGACCGCCGCCCGTGGGCTCGGGAGGGCTCGACAGGCCGGACCGCTTGAGCTGCTCCACGACGACCGGGAAGGCATCAGGCGGGATCGACAGGTAGAACGCGTAATTGCCGCCGGTGCCGCGCTCGGAGTCCAGTTCCGCGACCGTGCGGGCCAGATGGTCGAACGCCTCGTCATCGGAAAACTCGCCTTGAACGAACCGGATGCCTTCGCGTAGCTGCTGCCAGACCTCCTCCCTGAAGGGCGTGCGTGCATGCGCCTTGACAGAGTCGTGCGTGATCTGCGCGAAGTCAGCGTCAGCCCAGTCCCGGCGGGCGAAGCCGACAAGCGAGAACCCCGGCGGCAGCAGCCCGCGGTTGGCCAGGTCATAGATCGCCGGCAGCAGCTTCTTGCTGGCCAGGTCGCCGGTGACACCGAAGAGCACCAGCACGCACGGCCCGGCGAGCCGCGGGATGCGCCGGTCCCGCGGATCCCGGAGCGGATTGGGTTTCATGTAGTGCTGCCGCCCGCTGCCATCTCGCGGCCGATGGTCTCCAGCAGCTCGACCCAGGACGTCTTGAACTTGTCCACGCCCTGGTCCTCTAGCAGCTTGACGACGTCGTCGTAGTGCACTCCGAGTTCTTCGAGCTGTCGCCATGCCTCGCGGGCCGCGTCATAGGTGCCCTGGATGGTATACCCGTGCAGCCCGTCCGCTGCCGCGGTGGCGTGCATGGTCGCTTCGGGCATCGTGTTCACGGTGTGCGGCGCGACCAGCTCGGTGACGTACATCGTGGCAGCGAACGACGGATCCTTGACACTGGTTGATGCCCACAGCGGTCGCTGCACGCGGGCGCCTCTGGCACGCAGGGCGGACCAGCGCGCTGCTTTCTCATCGAACCGCTGCTCGAACAGCTCGTAGGCAAGCCTGGCGTTGGCGAGCGCCGCCGTCCCACGCAGCGCGCGGGCTTCCGGAGTGCCGATCTTGTCCAGCCGGTCGTCCACTTCGGTGTCGACCCGGCTGACGAAGAACGAGGCCACTGACGCGATGCGGCCCGCGTCCCGGCCGGAGGCCGCTTCCAGGCCCGCCATGTAGGCATCGATGACCTGTGCGTAGCGCTCCAGCGAGAAGATCAGCGTGACGTTGATGCTGATGCCTTCGGACAGGCACTGGGTGATGGCCGGCAGGCCCTCGAGCGTGGCCGGGATCTTGATGAACAGGTTCGGCCGGTCCACCATCCACCACAGCGCCCGAGCCTCAGCGATGGTCTTGGCGGTGTCCCTGGCCAGGCGGGGGTCCACCTCGAGTGACACCCGGCCGTCGACGCCGTCCGACGCGTCGTACACCGGACGGAGTACATCGCATGCCCAGCGGATGTCGTAGGTCGTGATCGCGCGCGCCGCCTCATCGACCGTCACTCCCCGAACGGCGAGGTCGGCCACTTGCTCGGCGTAGGCTGTCCCGCTGGAAAGGGCCTTCGCGAAAATGGTCGGGTTCGAGGTCACGCCGCGGACGTGCATGTCCCGAATCAGCGAGGCCAGGTTACCTGTCGACAACCGTTCCCTGCTGATGTCGTCGAGCCATATCGATACCCCCATCTCGGTCAGCTGGGCCAGCGTGTCTTGCTGTGCTGTCATGTCAATCGCACTCCTCGCCTCGCGCCCTGTGCGTTCTGCTGCGGCACCTGCTACCTACTGTTAGTTGGCCGCGTAACTGTTTATTTCTCCCCAGCGCCGGCCCGAATGCCGGCCAGGCTATCCCTGGCCGCTTCGGCGACGCGGTCGGCTGTGATGCCGAACTCGGCGTAGAGCGTCTGGTAGTCAGCCGACGCGCCGAAATGCTCCAGGCTGATAGTTCGGCCCGCGTCCCCGACGAACTGCCGCCAGCCCAGGGCGATACCGGCCTCCACGCTGACCCTCGCCCCGATGTGCGGCGGCAGCACCTGGTCCCGATAGGAAGCATCCTGCTCTTCGAACCACTCCACGCACGGCATGGACACCACGCGCGCCTTGATGCCGTCAGCGGCAAGCAGGTCTCGCGCCGCCAGCGCCAGCTGGACCTCGCTGCCGGTGGCGATCATGATGACGTCCGGCTCGCCGTCGCCAGGATCGGCGAGTACGTAGCCACCTCTGGCGGCGTACTCGGCGCTGGCCAGGCCGGTGCCTGGTGAGCGATCAAGCACCGGAAGGTTCTGCCTGCTCAGGCAGAGTCCGGCCGGATGATCGGTCCGCTCCAGGATGGTTCGCCAGGCAACCACTGTCTCGTTGGCATCGCCCGGCCTGACGACATCCAAGCCGGGAATGGCGCGCAGCGCCCAGAGGTGCTCGACCGGCTGGTGCGTCGGGCCGTCCTCGCCCAGCCCGATGGAATCGTGCGTCCATACGTAGGTAACGGGGAGTCCCATCAGCGCCGCGAGCCTGACGGATCCGCGCATGTAGTCGCTGAAAACCAGGAACGTGCCACCGTATGGCCGGGTCATGCCGTGCAGCGCGATGCCATTCAGGATGGCACCCATCGCGTGCTCTCGGATGCCGAAGTGCAGCGTCCGGCCGTAGGCGTTGCCGGGGAACATCTTTGTCTGATGGATCGGCGGGATGAAGGACGGCTCGCCCTTCATCGTGGTGTCGTTGCTGCCCGCGAGGTCGGCCGAGCCACCCCACAGCTCAGGCAGGACCGGCGCCAGCGCGTTCAGGACGGCGCCGGATGCCTTCCTGGTCGCCACGCCCTTGGGGTCTGCGGGGAACTCCGGCAGCGCGCCGGTCCAGTCGGCTGGGAGCTGCCGTGCTGCCAGTCGGTCTAGCAGAGCGCGCTGGTCAGGATGCGCGATCGACCACTCGGCGAACCGCGCGTCCCAGTCGGCGTGCGCCTGCTTGCCGCGGTCCGCGACCTTGCGCGCATGCTCGACCAGGTCGGACTCGGCCGGGAACGACACCGCCGGGTCGAAGCCGAGAACTTTCTTGGTCGCGGCTACCTCGGCCGCGCCAAGCGCCGCGCCATGTGCCGCGCCCGTGTTCTGCGCATCCGGCGCAGGCCAGGCGATGATCGTCCGCAGTGCGATGAACGACGGCGCGGTGGTGGTCTCTCGCGCGGTCTGCAGTGCCTCGTAAAGCGCTTGAACATCCTCGTGATAGCCCTCGGCCTGGCGCCAGCTCAGTCGCTGCACGTGCCAGCCATAGGCTTCGTACCGGGCTGCGATGTCCTCGGACTTGGCGATATTGGTGTCGTCCTCGATCGAGATGCTGTTGTCGTCGTAGAGCACGATCAGGTTGCCGAGCTGCTGGTGCCCGGCAATTGCCGCCGCTTCGTGACTGACGCCTTCCTCCATGTCGCCGTCGGAGACGAAGGCATAGATGAAGTGGTCGAACGGGCTGGCACCCGGGTCGGTTCCGGGATCGAGCAGGCCGCGCTCCCGCCGGGCGGCCATGGCCATGCCGACGGCGTTCCCGATCCCTTGCCCGAGCGGACCGGTCGTGGTCTCGACGCCCGCGGTGAGGTGATGCTCAGGGTGGCCCGGGGTCTTGCTCCCCCAGGTCCGGTAGTGCTCAAGATCGTCGAGAGTCAGGCCGTACCCGGACAGATAGAGCTGGATGTAGAGGGTCAGGCTGGAATGGCCGCAGGACAGCACGAACCGGTCCCTGCCAGGCCAGAGCGGGTCGGCTGGATCATGCCTGAGGATCTTCTGATAGAGCAAGTACGCGGCCGGCGCCAGGCTCATCGCCGTACCTGGATGGCCAGAGCCTGCGCGCTCTACTGCATCCATCGCCAGGACGCGGATCAGATCAACCGTCTTCGCGTCATTCTCCGACCAGTCAAGCGCTGCTCGTGCCTCGCTGCTCACGCTGCCTCAGGGCCCCTTTCGCCACCGGCGCCGCCTAGGGTTCCACGGACGGCGCCTCGGATTCGACCCTATCGCTGGCGACACCAGCAACCCTGCCCGACGCGGGTTAACAATCAGCGTCAGGCAGGGGCACCAGGTTTCTCGGGTGCGGGAAGGGTCGGCCTGGGTGGGAGGGGTGGGTCAGGGCGGGCAGCGGGCGGGGAGGGCGGTATTACTTCCTACTGCAGCGAGCGCAGGAACTTCAGCATGGCGACGTTGACCTGGTCGGGATGACTCAGGTTGGCGGCGTGCGAGCCGCCATCCACGCTGACGAGCGTGACCGGGCCAGCGAGCCCGTCTCGCACCACCTCAGCGCGTTCCATCGGGATCGCAGCGTCAGCGGTGCCGTGCAGGATCAGCGCCGGGCAGCTGATCTCGCCGAGCCGGCCGGTGATGTCGTCGCGGTCCATCAGGCACCGGAACGCCAGCCTGAGCTCTTCGCGGTCGGCGGTGGCCCACTTGGCGAACCATGGCTTGTAGTCAACAGGCCCGTCCGGCGGGCCGAGGATGATGGTAGCGACTACATCCTGGACTGGCGCTGGTCCGTGTTCCAGCCAGGTCTGCTCCATCTGCTCATAGGCAGGCGCGACGTCGGGGTTCTCCAGCCCGGCCTGGCTGTCGATGAGGACGAGCGCGCGCACCCGGGCCGGCGCCTTGAGCGCGGCGCGCAGGCTGAGGAAACCGCCTTGCGACATCCCGCCGAGTACTGCCTGCTCGATGCCGAGGTGGTCGAGCAGGCCGATGACGTCACCGGCTGAGTCCCAGTAACTGAACGGACCGGTGGCCCGCGTGCCGCCGAAGCCGCGCTCGTCCCAGGTGATGACGCGATACTCGGGAGCCAGGGCCGCGACCTGCGGGTCGAACATCGAGGAGTCCATGAGGTAGCCGTGGCTCAGCACCACGACGGGCCCGTCGCCGCCGCTGTCGGTGTAGGAGACAGTGATGCCGTTCACAGTTGCAGTCGCCATGGCGGACAAGTTATCGCGCGCGGAGCGGCCCGGATAGCCCTGATCTCCGGTGGCCAGCGACCTGTGGCGGTCAGCCCGCCTCGGCTACGGCGGCAGTCGGCTGCTGTGCGGCTTGCGGCCGCGCTACGTCCGGCTGGGTCACCGACCCTCGGTCGCGCAGCGCGTACGGCAGCAGCAGTGCCGTGATCCAGATGGCTACCGACCCGGCCACGTGGCACCAGACGAGCCCGGCCGGCAGGCCGGTGAAGTACTGCGTGTAACCGATGACGCCTTGCAGGCCAATGAGCCCGAGCAGCACCCAGCCGAGGCGGATAGCTTTCGGCGGCGCCGCAGTCAGCCGGAGACCAAGCAGCAGCGCGACCATCAGGCCCGCGAGGAGCCAGCCGATATCCGCGTGAAGCTGGGTGACGCCCTCCAGCGGCAGGTGGTAGCGGGCGACGTCGGCTGCTCCGGCAAGCGGGCCGGTACCGGTGACTACGGTGCCTGCCGCCATCATCAGCGCGATAGTGCCGACGACGCCGATGGCAGCAAGCTGGACTGTCCGGGGGACGAACTGCGTTGCCCGGCCCGTGCTCTCCTGACACCGTACGTACAGCCCGACGGTCGCGGCGATCAGTGCTAGCGACGCCAGGAAGTGGACCGAGACCAAAGCCGGATTCAGCTTGGTGAGGACGACAAGCCCGCCGAGTCCTGCCTGCACCACGATCGCGGCAGGCTGCAACGCGGCCAGCCAGATCAGGTCCCGGCGGCGGTTGCCGCCTGGCGAGCGGAAGCGCCAGGCTGCGATAAAGACCCCTACCGCCACTACGAAGATCGCCACGGTGACCAGCCGGTTGCCGAACTCGACCCAGCGGTGGACGAGCGAATCCCCGGTTGCGTCGGCGGCGCCGATACTGTGCGCGGTGCAGGCGGGCCAGTCCGGGCAGCCGAGGCCGGACTGGCTGAGCCGGACGGCGGCGCCGGTGAGGATGATCAGGGCCGAGGTCACTACGCCTGCCAGTGCCCAGCGGCGCAGCACTGCCGGGGATGGGGCCAGGAGCACGCCAACCCAGGCGAGCCACCGGCCCGGCGGTAGCGCCGCCGTGCCGCCGGAAGGCGCTGTGCCGGGCATCGCGCTGCTGCCGGGAGGCAGGTCGGGAGAGGCGACAGGTGCTGGCACGCATCCCATGGTAGGGGGCAGCGCGGGATCGTGTGGAGCCGCCTACTACAGCCGGTAGGATCCGGCGGGGCCGTGGAGGGGCAGAGTGATATCCAGGGTGGTGCCGGCTCCAGGCAGGCTGCGCAGCTCGAGGCGGCCGCCCAGGGCCTCGGCCCGGTCTTTGAGCCCGACCAGGCCCGAGCCGTGGCTGACATCCGCGCCGCCGCGGCCGTTGTCGCGGATGCGCAGGCGCAGGTCGGCGTCACTTTCGACTACCTGGATGTCGGCGGTGGTGGCCTGGGCGTGCTTGGCGGTGTTGGTGAGGGCTTCGGCGACGGTGTAGTAGGCGGCGGTCTCGACTGGCTCGGGCAGCCGCCCGCTGACCCGGACGTCGAGGCTGACCGGGACGGTACATCGCCGGGCCAGGCTTTTCAGGGCGGCGCGAAGGCCGCTGTCGGTCAGGATGCCCGGGTGCAGGCCGCCGGCGATTTCGCGTAGCTCATCCATTACGTCGTCCAGCCCGGCGGCCACCTGATCGAGTTGCTCCGTCAGATCGCCGGTTCCGGACGTCGCGGTGGCCTGGGCGGTGCGCAGGTCCAGGGCGAGGGAGACCAGGCGCTGCTGGGCACCGTCGTGCAGGTTGCGTTCGATGCGGCGGCGGGTGGCATCAGCGGTGGTCACGATCCGGGCGCGCGACGCGCCGAGCGCCGCTTGGGCCTCGGCGTTGGCGATCGCGGTGCCGGCCAGTTCGGTGAACCCGGCCAGCCGCGGCTCGGTGCCGGCTGGCAGCGGCTCGGTTAGGGATTCCACTACCATGACGCCCCACAGCCGCCCCTCGGCACTGACCGGCACGCCAACCGCCGCGCGGAACCCAAGGCCGCGGACGAGCTCAACGGCAGGGCCCGAGCTGTCCGCGAGGTCGTCAATCCGCGCTGGCCGGTGCGTCTGGAAGATCGTTGTGTGCAAGTCCTGCCCGCCAAGCTCATGCTGGGCGCCGACCGGCACGGCTACGCTGCTGGTCCTGCCCCAGGTGGCAACCACCGTTATCGCGCCGTCGGGGCCGTACCGGCCCATCGTCGCGTGGTCGGCGTGCAGCAGGCGCCCGGCTTCCCCGGTGACTGCGGCAAACACTTCTTCTGGCGCTGCGGCGCGGGCCACCAGCGTGGCCACCCGGCGCAGCGCGGCCTGTTCCTCGGCGAATCCGCGTAGTTCGACGCGGGCCTGGGCGTTGGCGATCGCGGTGGCGGCAAGTTCGGTGAACCCGGCCAGCCGCGCCTCGGTGCCCACCGCCAGCGGCCCCCGCGTGGACCGCACGGTCATGATGCCCCACAGCCCGCCTTCGACGCGGATCGGTACGCCGACCGCCGCTCGGAACGGCACGCCAAGCTCGCGGAGAGCGTCGGGGATCGGGCCCGAGGTGTCGGCGACGTGGTCGATCCGGGCCGGCCGGCCGGTCTGGAACACCAGTGTCGGCACATTCCGCCCGCCGAGCCTCGCCTGGCTGCCGACGGGCAAGGCAGTGCCGGTGCTGGTCCACGCGGCGACCACCGTTATCGCGTCGGCCGGACCGTACCGGGCCAACGTCGCGTAGCCAGCGCCGAGCAACCGTCCCGCTTCCGCGGCGACCGCGGCGAACACGTCGCGCGGCGGTGCGCCGTGGGCTACCAGCGTCGCCACCCGGCGTAGCGCCGCCTGTTCCCTCGTGATCGGGTCGTCGCCGACTGGTCCCGGCAAGACAGCCATCTTCTGAAGCGTACCCAGGTCGGCATTCTGCCTGGTCACGAGCCCAGTTTGGGAGTGCGCGGGTCGGCAGCTTCGGGTGCCAGCCCCGGGTCGCGGAGGGGAAGGGTGATGTCCAGGGTGGTGCCGGCTCCGGGCCGGCTGTGCAGGTCGAGTTGGCCGCCGAGAGCCTCGGTGCGGTCTTTGAGGCCGACCAGACCGGAGCCGCGGGCGAAGTCCGCGCCGCCGCGGCCGTCGTCGCGAACGCTGAGATGCAGGACTCTCTCGCTGGCGGTGACCTGGACGTCAGCGGTGGTAGCGCGGGCATGCTTGGCAATGTTGGTAAGTGCCTCGGAGACCGCATAGTAAGCGGCGATCTCGACCGGCTCGGGCAGCCGACGGTCGAGGAGGATGTCCAGGCGGACCGGCACGGCGGACCGGCGGGCGAGCGTCTTCAGCGCCGGGCGCAGTCCGCCGTCGGCCAGGATGGCAGGATGCAGGCCGCGGGCGATCTCGCGCAGTTCGTCGAGGACGTCGTCCAGCCCGGCTGCTATGCGGTCTAGCCGCTGCACTTGGTCACCGTCGCTTTCTGCTGCGTCTGCTTGTGCGGCGCGCAGGGTGAGGGCGAGGGAGACCAGGCGCTGCTGGGCGCCGTCGTGCAGGTTGCGTTCGATGCGGCGGCGGGTGGCGTCGGCGGTGGCCACGATCCGTGCCCTGGATGTGGTGAGGGCGGCTTGGGCCTCGGCGTTGGCGATCGCGGTGGCGGCAAGTTCGGTGAACCCGGTCAGCCGCGACTCGGTGCCCTCAGGCAGCGGTGCTGCGCGGGATGCCACGAAGATACAGCCCCACGGCCGGCCCTCGACACTGACCGGCACGCCGAGCCCCGCGCGCAAGCCAATCGCGCGGGCGTCCTCGGCGGCCGGGCCAGTGGCGTCGGCGTAGTCGTCGATCCGCGCTGCCTGCCCGGTCTGGAACACCACCGTGTTCACGTTCTGCCCGCCGAAACTCCACCGGCTGCCGGCCGGGAAGACGGCACCGGTACTGGTCCACGAGGCGACCACGCTTGCCGCGCCGTCGGGTTCGAAGCGGTTCATCGTCGCGTAATCGGCGTGCAGCAGCCGCCCGGCTTCCCCGGTGACCGCGGTGAGCACCTGAGTTGGCGGCGCGGCCTGGGCAACCAGCGTCGCCACCCTGCGCAGTGCGGCCTGCTCCTCGGCGAACCCGCGCAACTCCACGCGGGCCTGGGCGTTGGCGATCGCGGTGCCGGCCAGCTCGGTGAACCCGGCCAGCCGCGCCTCGGCGCCCGCGCCCATCGGCCCCTGCGTTGATCCCACGATCACGACGCCCCACAATCGGCCCTCGACGCTGATCGGCACCGCGACCCCCGCGCGGACGCCGAACTCACGGGCCTTGACGCTCGGGCCCGACGCCCCGGCCAGGTCGTCCATCCGGGCCGCCCGGCCCGTGTCGAATACCACCGTGGTCAGGTTCGGGCCGCCGATGCGCCATCGGCTGCCAACGGGGAAGACAGCGCCGGTACTGCCCCACGCGCCGACCGCCGTTGCCATGCCGTCCGGGTCGTACCGGGCCAGCGTCGTGTGATGGGCACCAAGCAGTCGCCCGGCTTCCTCGGTGACTGCGGCGAATACCTCCTCCGGTGGTGCCGCCTGGGCGACCAGAGTCGCCACTCGACGCAGTGCGGCCTGCTCCTCGGCGAATCCGCGCAGTTCGACGCGGGCCTGGGTGTTGGCGATCACGGTGGCGGCCAGTTCGGTGAACCCGGCTAGCCGCGCCTCGGTGCCGGCCGGCATCGGTCCCCGCATGGACCCGACGACTACGACGCCCCACAACCGGCCTTCGACGCTGATCGGCACACCGACCCCCGCGCGGACGCCGAACTCGCGGGCCTGGGCGGTCGGCCCCGACGCGCCGGTAAAGTCGTCGAGCCGCGCTGCCCGGCCCGTCTGGAATACGGCGGTGAGCAGGTTGCGCCCGCCAATGGTCCACCGGCTGCCGACCGGGAACGCAGTGCCGGTCCTGCTCCACGCGGCGACGAACGTTGCCATCCCGTCCGGGTCGTACCGGCTCATTGCCGCGCGATTTGCCCCTAGCACCCGCCCGGCTTCCTCGGTGACTGCGGCGTACACCTCCTCAGGCGCCGCCGCGCGGGCCACCAGCGTCGCCACCCGTCGGAGCGCCGCCTGCTCCTCGCTGATCCGGTCATCGCCGGTCCGGCCCGGCAAGCCAACCACCCCACGCAGTTTAGCCGCGCGAAGAATTGCGCCTGGTCAGGAGCCGGTTTGGGGAAGGCGGCTCAGGGGAGCGGATTCGGTCTGCTGGCCTGGAGGGGGAGCATGATTTCCAAGCTGGTGCCGGTTCCAGCCGGGCTGCGCAGCCGCAGGTGGCCGCCCAGAGCTTCGGCCCGGTCCTTGAGGCCGACTAGTCCGGAGCCGTGGCTGAAGTCCGCGCCGCCGCGGCCGTTGTCGCGGACGCGCAGGTGCAGAACGCCCCCGCTTTCGGCCACCTCGATATCGGCGGAAGTCGCCCGGGCGTGCTTGGCGACGTTGGTGAGTGCCTCGGAGACCGCGTAGTAAGCGGCGATCTCGACCGGCTCAGGCAGCCGTCCTTCCAGCTGGATGTCGAGGTCGACGGGGACTGCCGACCGGCGGGCCAGGGCCTTGATGGCCGGGGCTAGGCCACTGTCGGTCAGGATGGCCGGATGCAGGCCGCCGGCAATCTCGCGCAGCTCATCCAGTACGTCGTCCATTCCGGCAGCCACGTTGTCTAGCTGCTCTGCCAGGTCGCCGGTCCCGGCCTTCGCAATGGCCTCTGCGGCGCGCAGGTTCAGGGCGAGGGAGACAAGTCGTTGCTGGGCGCCGTCGTGCAGGTTGCGTTCGATGCGGCGACGGGTGGCATCGGCCGCAGCGACGATCCGGGCTCGGGAGGCGGTGAGGGCGGTCTGGGCTTCGGTGTTGGCGATCGCGGTGGCGGCCAGTTCGGTGAACCCGGCCAGCCGCGCCTCGGTGCCAGCTGGCAGCGGCCCGGTACGGGACGCCACGAACATGACGCCCCACAGCCGCCCCTCCACGCGTACCGGCACGCCGACCCCCGCGCGGAAGTCCAGCTCACGGGCGGCGTCGGCCGGCGGGCCTGAGGCCCTGGAGTAGTCGTCGATCCGCGCTGCCTGGCCGGTCTGGAACACCATGGTGTTCACGTTCCGCCCGCGGGTGCGCCACCCGCGGCCGGCGGGCTGGACGGCACCGTTGCCGCTCCAGGCGGCAACAACCTTCACTGTGTCGTCGGGACCGTAGCGGTTCATGGTCGCGTAGTCGGCGTGCAGCAGCCGTCCGGCTTCCCCGGTGACCGCGGTGAGCACCTGGGCCGGCGGGGTGGCGCGCGCCACGAGCGTCGCCACCCGTCGTAGCGCGGCCTGCTCCTCGGCGAACCCGCGCAGGTCCACCCGGGCCTGGGCATTGGCGATGGCGGTGGCTGCCAGCTCGGTGAACCCGGCCAGCTGCGCCTCAGTGCGGGCGGGCACCGGCCCGCGTGTGGACCCGACGGTCATCACGCCCCACAGCCGGCCCTCGACGCTGATCGGCACGCCTACTCCCGAGCGGACCCCGAACTCCCTGGCCTGGACCGCCGGGCCGGTCACATGGCTGAAGTCATCAATCCGCGCGGCCTGGCCGGTCTGGAAGACCCCGGTGATCAGGTTCGGCCCGCCGACGCTCCACCGGCTGCCGACGGAGAAGATCTGATGGGTGCTGCTCCACATTGCGACGACTTTTGCCGTACCGTCCGGGTCATACCGGAACATCGTCGTGTGGTGGGCGCGTAGCAGCCGTGCGGCTTCCTCGGTGACCGCGGCGAGCACGTCCTCCGGCGCTGCCGCGCGGGCCACCAGGGTCGCTACTCTGCGTAGCGCGGCCTGCTCGTCGGCGAACCCGCGCAGTTCCACGCGGGCCTGAGCGTTCGCGATCGCGGTTGCGGCCAGTTCGGTGAACGCGGCCAGCCGCGCCTCGGTACCGGCCGGCAGCGGCTCCACCCATGAGCCAACGATCATGACGCCCCACAGTGCGCCTTCGACGCTGACCGGCACGCCGACGGCTGCGCGGAGGCCGAGCTCGCGGGCTTCACCAGCAAGCGGGCCCGTGGCGTCAGCGTAGTCGTCGATCCGCACCGCCCTGCCGGTGTCGAACACGAGCGTGTTCACGTTCCGCCCGCCGAGCTTGACGCGGCTGCCAACGGGGTAGGGAGCCCCGCTGCTGCTCCATGAGGCGACGATTGTTCTCGAGCGATCCGTGTCATACCGGGACATCGCCGTATAATCGGCGTCCAGCAGCCGTCCGGCCTCCTCGGTGACTGCGGCCAACACCTCCTCAGGCGCCGCCGCGCGGGCCACTAGCGTCGCCACCCGGCGCAGCGCCGCCTGTTCCCCCGCGATCCGGTCGTGGCCGGCTCGCCCAGGCAAGGCCGCCATCCCATGCAGTGTATCCGGGCCGGGATATTGCCTGGTCAGAGCACAGTTTGGTGGTGTGCCAGGCGCCTACTCCCAGCGGAACGCCCTCGCGGCAACTGCGATCGTGACGATTGCCCACGCGCACAGCACAAGCAGGTCACGGACCGGTAGCCCGGCAGAGTGTGCGAGCACGGCGCGCAGCCCTGCGGAGAGCGCGCCGGCTGGCAGCAGTTGCAGCACCGGTCTGATAGCTGCCGGGAACTTCGTCAGCGGGAACAGCACTCCGCCAAGGCCTAGCATGATCAGGTAGAGCAGGTTCGCCCCGGCGAGCGTCGCTTCGGCTCGCAACGTGCCCGCCATCAGCAGCGCGAGTCCGCTGAAAGCGGCGGTTCCGGCTAGCAAGAGCAGCGGTACCCAAGCCACCGCGGCCGGGCTTGCCACCGGGCGCCAGCCCAGCAGCGTTCCGATGACTAGCACGATCGCGAACTGGCCGAGCTCCACGGTGAGGACGGTGAGGGTTTTGGCGGCGATCAGGCCACGACGCGACAGTGGCGTGGCACCAAGCCGTTTCAGCACGCCGTACCGCCGTTCGAAACCGGTACCGATCGCCTGGCTGGTGAATGCCGTGGACAGTACCGCGAGGGCGAGGATGCCGGGCACCACGAAGTCGATCCGGCTGCCGGAGCCGATACTGATCAACTTCTCGTGACCGAAGGCGATCAGCAGCAGCACCGGGATGATCAGCGTCAGCACGAGCTGCTCGCCGTTGCGAGCCAGCGTCCGCAGTTCAAGACCCGCTTGCCCCAGCACCATGCGAGGTAGCAGCGCGGCACCGGGCGCGGGGGGCGGCCAGTCTCCGCTCAGCAGCGTCGGTGCCGTGCGCCCGGTCGGAGCGCGCCCGATGCTGGGGGGCCCGGTGCTGGCGGGAACTGTCGCCGCGGCCTCCGGGATCGCTGTTCCCGTCAGGGCAGGCTCAGTCACGATCGCAGCCCCCGTCCGGTTAGTTCGAGGAAGAGGTCCTCCAGCGTCCGGCTCTCGATCTGCAGATCCCTGGCCAGGACCCCGTGCTCGGCGCACCAGGCTGTTACCGAGGCGATCAGCTGCGGATCGACGCGTTCGGCCACCTCGACCAGGTAATGGCCGGATGGCGACTCCTTGGCGATCGCACCGGTCGGCAGCGCGGCGAGCAAGGCCGCGAGATCGAGGCCGGGCTCGGCACGGAACCGGAGCTGCCCGTCGGAGCCGGTCAGGTCGCCGGGTCCGCCGTTGGCGACAACCTGGCCGTGGTCGACGATCACAACCTGGTCGGCGAGCCGCTCGGCCTCCTCCATGTAGTGGGTGGCGAGAATCACTGAGGCGCCGCTGCGGCGAAGGTCCTCGATGAGCTCCCACGTGGCGTGCCTGGCTTGCGGATCGAGCCCGGCTGTGGGCTCGTCCAGGAAAACTAGCTCGGGCCTGCCGATCACGGCGGCGGCCAGCGCCAGCCGCTGCTGTTGCCCGCCGGAAAGCTGCTTGTACGGGGTGCGCGCCGAGCCGGTGAGGCCGACCGCCGCGAGCAGTGCCGCAGGATCAAGCGGGTTGGCGTAGAAACCAGCCATCACCCGCAGATATTCGGCGGCACGCGCGCTGGTTGGCACGCCGCCAGCTTGCAGCATGACACCGACTTTGCCACGCAACTCGCCCGCATCCGCTACCGGATCGAGGCCAAGCACCCGGACGGTGCCGCCGTCGGCCTTCCGGTAGCCTTCGCAAATCTCGATCGTCGTGGTCTTCCCGGCCCCGTTCGGCCCGAGGATCGCCGTCACCTGCGCGCGTTCAGCCCGGAGCGACAGTCCGGAGACCGCTGTCACACTCCGGTAACGCTTGACCAGACCGTCGATCGCGACGGCCGGCTGGTTGCTCACGCTCGCGAGTCTAGGGTCTGTGACGGACCCGGCCGCCGGCGGGCTACTGTCCAGCAGGCCGCTACCGGCCCGCCAGCTAATGTTCTCTCCCCGGCTAGGTGTGGCCGGCGAGCCAGTGACCGGCCCGCAAATGGTTTCACAATGCCGGTATACGCCGTCGGAAGGGCACGTTCCCCGCGGTCTAATGTCCGGTCGGCTCGCGCCCGTCGCCCTCGGCGGCCGGCCGTTCGCGCGGCGTCACGAAATCCGCCATCCGCCGCGACTGCGCCAGTCGGCTCGGCTGGTGCAGGTACATCATGTGGCCAGCCTCGTAGTAACTAAAGTCGATGTTCGCGGCCAGCTCGGCCGGGATGGCCAGATGAGCGAACGAGTGCTCGGCTGCGAAGTACGGCGTGGCGAGGTCGTGATAGCCGCAGTCCACGTGCACGCGCATGTGCGGGTTGGTCCGCATCGCCGCGGCCAGGGCCTCAAGGACGTGCACGTGCTGGTTTTCGAACTCTGAGTACGACCATGGCTGCACGCGGTCTGTCAGGATCTCGTATGGCAGGTCGTTTGAGTAGCCGAGCTCGGCGCGCACGTAATGATTGAGCGCTGCGGTGTACGGGCCGGTGATCGCGTCGATGGACGGGTCCGAGCTCCACGTCTCGCGGCCGTAATCGGTATCCCAGCCGGTGAACCGGCCGTCGATCCGCCCCACGACCAGCCTCCGGTCGCGCAGCAGTTCGGTGAGGAACCGGACGTGCTCCGGCCGCAAGTTGACCCGGTCGACGTAGTCAGCGGACAGCCCGGAGAGCTCAGCGACCCTGGCCGCGGCCGCGGCCCGTTCGTCCGCGGTCAGCCGGGAGCCGCGGGCGAGCGCCCAGAGGTAGTCGCGCTCGGCGTAGGCCTCGGCTTCGGCCAGCACGTCACGCAATGGCCGGTCGCCGTGCTTGCCGTGGTAGTGGGCGACCGCCGCGTAGGTCGGCAGGTACAGCGCATAGGGATCGTCGTTGCCGCCGCCGAACTCTGCCGTACCGAAGTCGAGCACCGCGGAGACCAGCATCAGGCCGTTGAGGTACAGGCCGTACCGCTCCTGCAGGTGGCGCGCCAGACCTGCTGCGCGGGTCGTCCCGTATGACTCGCCGCACAGATACTTAGGTGACATCCACCGGCCGTTGCGGGTCGTCCACAGCCGGATGACCTCGCCCACTGACTCGATGTCGCCGCCGTAGCCGTGGAAGTCCTTCGGCTTCTCGCCCTTGACCGCGCGGGAGTACCCGGTCGACACCGGATCGATGAACACCACGTCGCTGTGCTGCAGCAAAGTCTCCGGATTGTCGGCCAGCTCGTACGGCGGCGGCAGCAGGTCGCCGACGTCGCCCATGACCACGCGGCGCGGGCCAAGCAGGCCAAGGTGCAGCCACACGCTCGAGGATCCAGGCCCGCCGTTGAACGCGAACGTCACGGGCCGCCGAGCCGGGTCCGCGACCTGCGCGGTGTAGGCGGTAACGAATACTTCCGCCTTCGGTTGCGGGCCGTCGAACTTGTCGTCGGTGTGGCCTTCCCGCCGCAGCACGATGCGGCCCGTCGTGACCGAGTACTTCAGCTCGACCAGAGCCGCATCGGGGCCCGAAACGCTGACCGAGTGCTCGGTCGTAACCAGGTCGTCGGCGGGCTCGCTGGCAGTGTCTTCCTTGCCGGCACTAATGTCCTTGCCGGCACTAATGTCCTTGCTGGCGCCGTGGTCCTGGCCGGCCTTGTCGTCCCGCTGATTCTCTTGCGGCGGCTGCGTCATGCCTGAACATTAGCTGCTCACCAGGCACCAGCGAGCTAATGAGCAGTGTCATGCTTTACCGAGAAATCAAAGGTCAGTACGCTTCGCAAGTGCCGGGCCGCCATTACGGCGGCGGCGAGGAGGCGAGCGGTGATGCGCAGCGTTCCGGCTATCTCAAGGCGGGTCGTCGCGATAGTTGCCGCAGCCGTGGTCGCCGGGACGGTGGTGCTCGCGTCCACCCTGTCAGCCTCTGCCTCCGCGACCCCGCACTGGCGCGTTTACCTGACCTCACGCGCCGACCTCATCGACGTCACGTCGACGGGGCCACGCGCGGCCTGGGCGCTCGCCGACCGTTCGGCCGGGCCCTCGTTGCTGCACTGGAACGGCTCGGCCTGGCGCTCGGAGTCTGTACCGGGCGGTCGGCAGTTCCTCGCCTATCAGGTGCAGGTGGCTTCGGACGGCAGCATCTGGGTGACCGGCTCAACGAGTAACGGGCCGGCGCGCGCCGAAGTGCGGATCGACGGAACGTGGCGCCGCGTCGCAGTGCCGCCGGGGACGCTAGGCATAATGCCACTCAGCGGCAGCGAGGCCTGGGGGATAGACGGCAACGATTACAGCTGCACAGGGTCCGCTCCACCGGTCTGCGAGACCTCGGTCTGGCATTACAGCGATGGCAGTTTCACCTCGTTCCCGGTACCCGGCGCCGTGTCGCAGATCACCGGAGCCGGCCGCCGGGTCTGGGTCCTGACGAGCGGCGGAGCCGTCTACGCCGCGACCCGTACCGGGCTGCACCGGATCGCGTCGCCGGGGCGAGTGGGCATGTTCCCGCAAATCGCTGCTTCGCCCAGCGGGCAGCTCTGGCTGCTGGTGCTTTATGGCAGCAACGTCCACAGACCGGACTCGCTGCGGTACTGGAACGGCCACCGCTGGACGCGGCGTAACGTCCCGGCGAAGGCCCTGAAGCTGACCTACGGTTCCTGGGGATTCACCTGGGACGGCTCCCGCGGTGTCTGGCTCGGTCCCTACACGCACTGGACCGGACGGCGCTGGATCCGCACCAGGCCGGGGGCGCCGACGACAGCCTTCGAGCTCATGACCGTTACCCGCGTTCCCCGGTCAGCCAGTGCGTGGGCCGTCGGCACCGGTAAGCCGGGGCAGTATGTGATCGGGCTTTACGGAGCCAAGCCCTGATCGCCGCTCGTCAGGAGTAACGCTCGCGCTACCCAGGTGTTGCCCGCGGTCGCCACCGAGCGAGATCACGCAGTGGCGACGAGTCCTCCGAGGCAGGATGCCGCCATGAGATCCCGATCCGGAGAAGTGATCGTTTATGCCACGCCGAACGGCTGAGGATGTTCCGGGGCAGCCGGACAGCCCGTTACAGCGCGACGTGCCGAGTCAAGGTGCCGGACGCGACCTGCGCGGGCGGCTCGCCGAGCTCCCCGCCTCTCACCCGTCCGGGGCCGATTATGCCGCCGATCGGCGCCTGGCTACGGCGGGATCACCAGCGCGGCGAGAGCCACCGGCGATGGCCGAGCTGGAGAGCGTCGGACCGGGTGTCGTCGACGAACGGGCCGGCCGGTTCCAACCCCGAGAACGTAAGCTGGCGGACTTCCTTGCCAGTGAAGGTCGCAGCGTGGTCGCCATTCACGATGGTTACGGGCGCGAGGGCCGCAAGCCCGACGCGACCGTCGATGGTGTCTTGACCGAGTTCAAGAGCCTCGACCGCGGCGCCAGCGACAGGACCGTGAAAGCCGCGCTCACCGGTGCCAAGGGTCAGGCCCGACAGGCCATCATCGACAGCCGCGAGTCCGGTCTCGGCCGTGCCGAGGCGGACCTTGGCATGCGCCGGTTCCTTGGCACGCCTTACGCGAACCGCCTCGATGCGATCCGCATTGTGGGCGATGACTTCGACCTGAACTGGAAACGAGGCTGACAAGTGGCGCGCCGTACCTATGTGTTCGCCGGTCCGCCGGGATCGGCCAGCGTCCTGATGACCATCATCGAGACTGCGACAGGCCGCTGTTTCATCAGCGAGCCCGGCAGCGACCCCTACATCCGCGCCGATCCCATCGCGGTGTACGTCGCCAGGCATGAATTCGACGACGGCGACCTCGACGCCCCTGATGGCACGCCGATCCCGCTGCGGACGGGTTACCCGTACGTGGCCGACATCCGCGATACCGAGCGGGACCTGAACAGTCAGCAGCAGGCTGCGGCGGCGATCTTCGCCGCGATCAAGGCAGACGGGCGCCTTAAGGCCATCTATGTCGACGACATGCAGCACGTGACGGATATGACCTAGCCAGGCCGCCGCCGGCCGGTCCAGGTGAAGACGATCGCGGTGGCGACGGCGACGGCCGCGCCGGCTAGGTACAGCTGCTGGTAGGCGACGTAGCGGATGGCCAGGGCTCCCACTGCCTGGAGAGGAGCCTGAGGGCCGAAGAACGCGAGGGTGACGGCTGCGGAGACCCGGCCTTGCAATTCTGGCGGGGTACAGCGCTGCGCGAGGTTAAGCAGGGCAAGGAACAACCACGGCAGCGCGAACCCGAGCACAACGGAGCCAGCTATCGCTAGCGAAAGCAGGCCAGTTGCGCGCATCGCGTTGCCGAGCGCGAAGTTTGCCATTCCGAGGACGGCCAGCCATCGTTCGCCGACAGACTTCAGCAGCCTGCCGCTGACCATGCTGGCCACGATCGAGCCCGCACCGAGCCCGGCGCTGAATACCCCGAGGAAACTGGGCGGCTCGCCGGCGCCTTGGACGAGGTTGTACTGCGCGGCGACCAGCACGGCGGAGAAGCTCATGACGACCGACGCCGCCGGAAGCAGGCGGCGCAGCTCGGGCGTGCGGCGGATGTGGCCGAAACCGGCGAGCAGGTCGGCCCGCCAGTGTCTCGGCTCAGCCACTGGCCTCGCTTCCCGCAGGCGGATCCGGGAGAGCATTACCGCCGCGACTACGAATGTGATCGCGTCGAAGACGCTGACTGTGCCGCCGCCGACCAGCGCGAACAGACCCGCGCCGAAGAGCGGCGACACGAGCCGGCCGGTTTCCTGGAATCCAAGGCTCCAGCCGTTCAGTTCCTGCCGCAGTTCCGGGGACAGCATCACGGCGAAAAGCGCGGCCTCCGCCGGGCCGGAGAGTGTCAAGAGGATGCCATACCAGGTCATCACCGCGAATATGATCCAGGCCGAACCGGGCCCGCTAACGGCAAGGAGCGGCAGGACCAGCGCGGCGGAGACGAGGTTCAGCCCGATCAGGAACCGGCGGCGGCGCACCCTGTCGGCCACCAGCCCGGCCAGTGGTCCTGCCAGGGACGGAGCGTAGACGCAGACCGAGACGAGCGCGGCTTCGCTGCTGCTTCCGGTAAGGGACTTCACCCAGATGCCCGCAGCCAGGGACAGGGCGTTGTTGCCGATGACGGACACAGCCAGGCCGGTCAGGTACAGCCGCCCGTTGCGGCGTTCCGCGCCCGCTGTCGTACGGTCGGCACGCGAGGTAACCACTGCGTTCGGATATCTGGATTTGTATTTACTGCGATTACCGAATAGCTTTACGCCTCGTTCCGTCATGCCTCGAGTTTGACATTTAATTAATGCCAACTACAAATTGAAATTACCGCAGTAAATGCAATCGGTATTCGGCGGCCATTAGCCCTAATCCAGCCGACCGCACCGCCTCCGGTCCGGGCGGAGCACCGTGTGCCAGAGCGGACCGGCACTGGCGGCGGCGTAGGCGACGGCGTCGCTGACGTCGTCCAGTGCGAACTCGGTCAGGCCGAGCTGGGCGAGGTCGATCAGCCCGGCTCAGACTCGGCGATGGTCACGCCGGGTTTGCCCACAGCCAGGCGGCCAAGCCCAGGCCGACGAGGGCAACCAGCCAGCGCAGGATCCCGGCGGGCACTCGCCTGGCGACCCTGGGACCGATCAGGCTCCCGGTAAACAGGCCGGCGGCCAGCGGCAGCACCACGGTCCAGTCCACCGGCCCGGCCAGTATCAGGACCAGGGCGGAGATCGCCGTGGCAATGCCGACGATGACGTTCTTCAGGGCATTGGCCCGAGCCAGCTGGCTGTCGACCGTAAACAGGAGCAGGGCCAGGGTCAGCACGCCGGAACCGGCACCGAAGTATCCGCTGTAGGCGGAGATCACCAGCAGGCCCGACAGCAACATGGCGGTATTGAACCGCCCGCGCCCGTCGCGCAGCGCCGAAAGCCGCGGCTGAACGAGCAGTGCGACCGAGCCGAGCGCCACCAGGTACGGGACTATCCGGCTGAACGACCCGGCTGGCGTCAGCAGCAGCAGTACGGCTCCGGCCGTGCCGCCGGCCGCCGCCGCGAGTGACCACCGCCGCACCCAGCCGGCCTGGCCTGCCAGCTCCGGCCGGGATGCCAGTGCCGCGCCGGGCCCGCACGTCACCAGGGCAACGATGTTGGCAACATTCGCAGTCAGGGCCGGCACGCCGACCGCCAGCAGCGCGGGATATGAGATCAGCGAGGTGATACCGCCGGCCGTGCCGACGACGCCGGCCAGCACTCCGGCCGCCGCGACCAGCACTGCGTCTGCAGCACCGGTCACTGCAGCGGCGCCGGCTGGCGCAGGTCGCCGCAACCGCGGCTGCCAGTGCGGGCCTGCCTCAGGCCCGGTACCGGTACTGCCCGTACCGCGATAGCGGTATCGTGTTTTCTCATAAACCACGATAGCACTACCGAGGCGCTCAAGCGCTGGCTGCGAGCCGAGGCGGACCGGCTCGGGCCGGGCCAGCGCCTGCCCGCTACCCGCGCAATCGTGCAGGCCAGGCATGTCAGCCCGCTGACAGTCTCCCGCGCGCTAGCCGACCTGGGCCGGGAGGGCGTTCTTGTCACCCGGCCCGGCACCGGAACCTACACAGCCGAGCCGCGGCGCCGCCGGGCTGGCGACCCGGCGGGCTACTGGTGGCAGACTGTGGCGCTCGCGGACCGCGCCGTGGACACCACCGGGCTGTCGCCGCTCGCCGATCCTCCGCAGGCCGATGACGCCATCTCCCTGGCGGCCGGCTACCTGCATCCGTCGCTGATGCCGCAAGCTGCGCTGCGGGCCGCGCTCGCCCGTGCCTCGCGGTTGCCGGACGCGTGGGACCGGCCGCCGGCAGCAGGCCTGCACGGTCTGCGGTCGTGGTTCGCGCAAGCGGCAGGTCCCGGTTTTGATGCCCGCGACGTGCTCATCACCAGCGGCGGCCAGAGCGCGCTGTCGGCCGTCTTCCGCGCACTCGTGCCAGCCGGCGCGCCGCTGCTGGTCGAGTCGCCCACCTATCCTGGTGCGCTGGCGGTCGCCGGGGCCGCAGGCCTGCGGCCGGTCCCGGTACCAGCTGACCGCGACGGCGTCATCCCGGCTCACCTGGCCGAGGCTTTCCGGCGGACTGGTGCTCTGGCCCTGTACTGCCAGCCGACGTATCACAACCCGACCGGCGCGGTGCTGGCCGCGGCCCGGCGGCCGGAGGTCCTGAGCGTGGCTGCGGCGGCAGGCGCGTTCGTGATCGAGGACGATTTCGCTCGCTGGCTGCCGCACGCCGGGCAGGCTCCGCCGCCGCTGCTGGCCGACGACGACGAGGGCCGGGTGGTGTACCTGACCTCGCTGACGAAGGCGGCGTCACCGAGCCTGCGAATCGGCGCCATCATCGCACGCGGGCCGGTCGGCGACCGGCTGCGGGCGCTGCGCGCCGTGGACGACCTGTTTGTCGCCAGGCCGCTGCAGGAAGCGGCGCTCGATCTGGTCAGCCGGCCAGCCTGGCCGCGTCACCTCAGGACCCTGAGCCAGGCTCTGGGCTCGCGGGCCGCGACACTGGCCGGCGCGGTCAGCCGGCTGCTGCCTGCCGTCGACGTTCAGTTGCCCCGCGGCGGAATGCACCTGTGGGCCAGGCTGCCGGCCGGCACTGACGATGTCGCGGCCGCCGAGGCAGCCCGCCAGGCCGGCGTGGTCGTGATGCCGGGCAGGCCGTTCTTCCCGGCCGAGCCACCAGGTGAGTACCTGCGGCTGGCATTCTGCGGCGCGGCCAGCGAGGCCGACCTGGTCACTGCCGCTAGCAGGCTGGCCAGCGCGCTGACGTTCTCCTGACCCGGCTCCGGCTGCCTGGCACGGGCCGGCCGCGGCTCCCCTGGCCGCCGCTCCTCCGGCCGCCGCTCCTCCGGCCGCAGCCAACTGCCAGATTGCCGCCTGCGCTGACCTCGGCAGAGCTAACGCGTCAGGCGTCGGCCGGGCGAGGGGTTGCCTGGCTAGCTGCGGCGATCAGCGCGGCGAACAGGCCCGGGTCGTCGCCCGCCTCCGGGTGCCACTGCACCGCCACCATGAACGCGTCGGAGTTCGGGTGCGGCTGCCCGAGCTCGCCCGGTGTTTGCCTGAACTCAACCGCCTCGATCATTCCGTCATCTGTCCACGCGGTCGCGATTAGCCCTGCGCCGAGCCGGTCGATGGCCTGGTGATGGTGCGTCGGTACCGCCGCCTCGCTCCGGCCGAGAATTGCGGCCAGCTGGGACCCGGACGCGACACTGACCTTGTGGCTGCCGTAACCGGACTCCTCCGGCGAGTGACTGTCGTTACCGACGAGGTCGGGCAGGTGCTGATGCAGAGTTCCGCCGAGCGCGACGTTGATGACCTGCAGGCCGCGGCAGATGCCTAGCACCGGCAGCCCGCTGGCCAGCGCCTGCCTGCACAGCGCCAGCTCGGCACTGTCTCGTACCGGGTTCGGCGCTCCGGCCTCGGCGTGAGGCTCCGCGCCGTACAGGGCAGGATCCAGGTCACCGCCGCCAGACAGCACCAGGCCGTCCAGCCGGGGCAGCACGGCGGCCACGCCGTCCGATGGCGGCAGCAGGACCGGCAGTCCGCCGGCCCGGAAGACCATGTCGCTGTACCTGCGGGGCAGCAACACCGCGGGCAGATCCCAGCTGCCCCAGCGTGCGTTCTGTGAGTATGCGCTGATGCCGATAACGGGCTTCGGAGTGCCAGTCTCAGTCTTTGCGGTATCAGTAATAGCGGCCATAACTATGAGGGTGTCACGTACGCGCCAGTGATTCCGCCATCGACCAGGAACTGCGAAGCGGTGATGAAGGAGGAATCGTCGCTGGCCAGGAACGCGACCGCGGAGGCGATCTCCTCAGGCTCGCCAAACCTGCCCATCGGTACGTGGACCAGGCGGCGAGCTGCCCGCTCCGGGTCCTTGGCGAACAATTCCTGCAGCAGCGGAGTGTTGATCGGACCCGGGCAGAGCGCGTTCACCCGGATGCCATCGCGGGCGAACTGCACGCCCAGCTCCCGGCTCAACGCCAGCACGCCGCCCTTGGATGCGGTGTAGGAGATCTGCGACGTAGCGGCGCCAAGCACGGCAACGAACGACGCGGTGTTGATGATTGAGCCGCGGTGCGCAGCCTGCATATGCGGCAGGACGTACTTGCAGCACAGGTAGACCGAGGTGAGGTTGATCTCCTGCACCCGGCGCCAGGCGTCCAGCGTCGTGGTCAGGATCGAGTCGTCTTCGGGCGGCGAAATGCCGGCGTTGTTGAACGCCACGTCGATTCGCCCGTACCGGGCCGCGACTCCGTCAAACAGCGAGCGGACCTGTTCCTCGTCGGCGACGTCGGCGGCCACGAACTCGCCGCCAGTCGCCTTCGCCGCCATAGCTGCGGCCTCGGAGTCAATGTCGACCGCGACAATCCTGGCGCCTTCCTCCGCCATCCGGCGAGCGCTGGCAAGCCCGAGCCCGCTGCCCGCCCCGGTCACAACCACAACCCGATCGTGCAAACGCTGCATTATGAAACTACCCCGTTCCCTTATTCGGTTGAGATGAACACGTTTTTGGTCTCGGTGAACGCGTCGACGGCATCGGGCCCGAGCTCACGCCCGAGTCCGGACTGCTTGAAGCCGCCGAACGGGGTCCAGTACCGGACCGAGGAGTGCGAGTTAACCGAGAGGTTCCCGGCCTGGACGCCGCGGGCAACCCGGATCGCGCGGCCGACGTTGTGAGTCCAGATCGAGCCGGACAGGCCGTAGGGACTGTCATTGGCCAGCGCGATCGCCTCTGCCTCGTCGGCGAACGGGGTGACCGTCACGACCGGGCCGAAGATCTCCTCGGTGTAGGCGGGACTGCCGGTGCTGACTGGTGCGAGCACGGTGGGCGGGTACCAGAAGCCAGGGCCGTCCGGCGCGGTGCCGCGGAACGCCACGGGCGCGCCGTCGGGCACGAAGCTGGCCACGTGCGCGCGGTGGGATGCCGAGATCAGCGGTCCCATCTCAGTGCCGGCGGCCGTCGGATCGCCGACTCGCACGCCCTTGACCGCGGGCTCCAGCAGCGCCATGAACTGGTCAAGCGCGCTGGCCTCGACCAGGATCCGCGACCGGGCGCAACAATCCTGGCCGGCGTTGTCGAACACGGCATACGGCGCGGTGGCTGCCGCGCGCTCGATGTCGGAGTCGGCGAAGACGATGTTCGCGCTCTTGCCCCCGAGCTCGAGGGTGAGCCGTTTGACGTGCTGCGCGCAGCCCGCCATGATCCGCTGCCCGACCTCGGTCGACCCGGTGAACACGATCTTGCGCACCAGCGGGTGATCGACCAGGCGCTGGCCGACGACACTGCCTTTGCCCGGCAGCACCTGGAACACCCCCTCTGGGATCCCGGCAGCCAGCGCGAGCTCGCCGATCCTGATCGCGGTCAGCGGCGTCATCTCGGCCGGCTTGGCCACGACGGTGCAGCCGGCTGCCAGGGCCGGCGCCATGCCCCAGGACAGGATCGGCATCGGGAAATTCCACGGGACGATCAGCCCGACCACACCGACCGGTTCTTTGAAGGTCACGTCGAGACCACCGGGAACGGGAATTTGCCGGCCGGTCATCCGCTCCGGGGCCGCGGCGTAGTAGGCGAGAACATCGCGGACCTGCCCGGCTTCCCATGTCGCTGCGCCGACCGGATGGCCGGAGCCCTGTGTTTCCAGCGCGGCCAGCTCGTCGACGTGGGAGTCGATCTGCTCGGCGAACCGGCGCAGCAGCCGGGCCCGGTCGCCGGGGGCGACGGCGCGCCAGGACTCGTGGCTGATGGCGGCGCGCTCGATTGCCGCGTCGGCCTGCTCGAGCGTGCTGAGCTCGACCTCCCGTACGGGCTGCTCGGTGGCGGGGTTGATGACGGTGTAGCTGGTCATGGCGTCAGTGTCAGATCCTCGTTGTCGGGGTTGGCGCGAGGTGCTTGCCGGGGTTGGCGCGGGTCGCGTGCGGTCTGTCGTCAGGGAGTCAGGCCGGGGCGGCTACAGGCGCTCGAAGCCGCGGCGCAGCTCCCAGTCGGTGACGGCAGCATCGTAGGCGTCAAGTTCTACCTGGGCATAGTTCGCATAATGCCCGATCACCTCCGGGCCGAATGCGGCAGCGGCGATCTCGCTCTTCTGCCAGAGTTCAAGCGCGTCCCGAAGCGTGTGCGGGACCTTGCTGCTGTCGTCGGCGTAAGCATTGCCCTGGAAGGCGGGCTCCAGCGGTAGTTCGTGGTCGATGCCGTGCAGCCCGGCCGCGATCATGGCGGCAACCGCAAGATAGGGGTTGACGTCGCCGCCGGGAGTGCGGTTCTCCGCGCGCAGGGAGGGGCCGTGGCCGACCAGTCGCAGCGCGCAGGTGCGGTTGTCGACCCCCCAGCGCACCGCGGTCGGTGCGAAGCTACCCGGCACGTACCGCTTGTAGGAGTTGATGTTCGGTGCGTAGAAGAGGGTCAGCTCGCGGAGCGCGGCAAGCTGTCCGGCCACGAAGTGCTCGCCCAGCTCGGAGAGCCCGTGCTGGCCGCTGCCGGCGAGCACCGGCGTGCCGCCTTTGCTGCCAAGGGACTCCGCGCCGCGCAGGGACAGGTGGATGTGGCAGGAGTTGCCCTCGCGGTTGTTCGGCTTAGCCATAAAGGTGATGCTCATGCCGTCCTGCGCCGCGATCTCCTTGGCCCCGGTCTTGTAGATCGAGTGGTTATCGCAGGTCGTGACTGCGTCGGCGTACCGGAATGCGATCTCGTGCTGCCCGAGATTGCACTCGCCCTTGGCCGACTCGACGTACAGTCCCGCCCCGGCCATGCCGTTGCGGATGCGGCGCAGCAGCGGTTCGACCCTGGACGTGCCGAGGATCGAGTAGTCAACGTTGTAGCCGTTGGCCGGAGCGAGATCCTGATAGTTCTTGGCTGCTGCCTGCTCGTAGCTGTCGTTGAAGACGATGAACTCGAGCTCTGTCCCGGCCAGCGCGATCAGGCCGCGCTCGGCCAGCCGGTCTACCTGGCGGCGCAGGATCTGCCGCGGCGACTCGAGGACCGGCGTGCCGTCGAGCCAGGCGAGGTCGGCGAGCACGAGAGCGGTCGCCGGATGCCAGGGAATCCGCCGCAGCGTAGCCATGTCCGGCCGCATGACGAAGTCGCCGTAACCGCGTTCCCAGGACGAGATCTGGTAGCCGTCGACGGTATTCATGTCGACGTCCACGGCGAGCAGGTAGTTGCATCCCTCGGAGAACTCGTGCGCGACCTCGGCGAGGAAGAACTCGGCGGATAGTCGCTTGCCTTGCAGCCGGCCCTGCATATCGGTCAGCGCGATTATGACGGTGTCGATCTCGTCGGAGGCGACGAGCCCGCGCAACTCGTCCAGGGAGAGCATCCCCGGACGAGCCGCGCGCGGAGTCTGGTCACTCATGGTCAGTCCGACAGTTCGTGCTCGATGGCGGCCAGTTCCTCAGCCGTGCCCTGGACCCGCGGGCCGGTGAACCAGTTCTTGGCCGATACCAGCCAGTAGATGCCGGCGAAGCCAATCACCACCAGGACGGCGACGATCGTGTAGTTGAAATTCGACCAGTGGATCGGGCTCGCAGTGGGCAGCATGAACAGGATGGTGATGAACACGACCCAGATGCACGCGATGATGCCGACCGGGTAACTCCACCGGCCCAGGTGCCAGGGCCCACGCTGGAAGCTCTCGCCCTGCCGCAGCCGCAGGAACGTCGGCGCGACGTAAGCAATGTAGAGCCCGATGGTCGCGATCGAGGTCACCGCTGCGTAGGCCGCGCTGTTCCATAGGTACGGCAGGCCCAGAATCAGCGCGCCGACGGCCGCGAGCCAGATGGCGTTGGTGGGCGTCCTGGTCCGCTTGTTCACCTTGTGCCAGACCTGTGAGCCAGGCAGCGCCCCGTCACGGGAGAACGCGTAGATCATCCGCGAGTTGGCCGTGACGGAGGACATTCCGCAGAACAGTTGCGCGCCAATGGCGATCAGCAGCAGGAGCTTGGCGCCGGTCGCTCCGATTGCGTCCGTGAAGATCTGGGCTGGTGGCACGAGCGCGCCGAGGTCCGTCGAGTAATGGGCCTTGTTGATCGCGAAGGTGATCCCGATCAGCAGGATCCAGCCGGCGAACAGCGAGACCAGGATTGACATGACGATGCCGCGCGGCCCGGCGGTGGCTGCCTTGTGGGTCTCCTCGGTCAGGTGCGCCGAGGCGTCGTAACCGGTGAACGTGTACTGGGCGAGCAGCAGGCCGAGCAGCAGCACATAGAAGATGCTGTGCCAGCCGGTGCCGTTGAATGTCGATGTGAACACGTACTTGGCGGAAGCGTGGTGCGAGGGCACGAAGGCCAGCACGCTCACGATGATGAGGACGCCGAGTATGTGCCACCAGACGCTGATGTCATTGAGCAGAGCGACCAGCTTGATGCCGAACTGGTTCAGCAAGCCATGCACGAGCAGCACGCAGGCGAAGATCAGGATCGTGACTCCGTGCGCTGTGCTGACGCCCCATTCCAGGCTTAGGAAGGCGTTGATGAAGAACGCTGCGCCGAAGTCAATGCCAGCGGTGATCGCGACCTGGCCAAGGAAGTTGAACCACCCGGTGAACCAGGACCAGGCCGCTCCGTTGCGCCTGGCTAGCTTGGCCGACCAGTAATACAGGCCGCCCGCGGTGGGGAAGCTGGAGCACACTTCCGCCATCGACAGCCCGACCAGGAGCGTGAAGATGCCGACGATGGGCCAGCCCCAGACGATGATGGCCGGGCCGCCGGTGTTCATGCCGTACCCGTACAGGGTCAGGCAGCCGGACAGGATCGAGATGATCGTGAACGAGACCGCGAAGTTCGAGAACCCCGACATCCGGCGGCGCAGCTCCTGCGCGTAGCCAAGCCGATGGAGGATCTCCTCATCACTG